>ERZ1740068.322-NODE-322-length-26383-cov-14.989365_pt1 | contig 26383 bp, 35 predicted proteins | sample MGYA00581735_ERZ1740068 | MGnify/ENA primary metagenome ERZ1740068 (study PRJEB43018, sample SAMN04849740) | marine metagenome | isolation source: floating plastic debris | place: Pacific Ocean | collected 2008-08-30 | study: EMG produced TPA metagenomics...
GTTTGCGGAAAATAGTCCACAGAATGCGGAATCAATTCCACAGTTTGCGGAAAATGAAGCGCTGAAACAACCGCACAGCAAAAAAGAGAGCGATTCCCCAAATTCTTTAACAGATTCTTATCAAATTTTTATCAAATCTCTCTCTCTAGGAGAGAAAGAAAATTTTGAAAAATTCTGTAAGAAGAAAGCCGAGGAATTTCCCAAACCTCCAACGTTGCTCAAAAAGTGGATTAAGAGCAACTGGGAAGATTTGAGGGATGATTGGTACAAAACAACTAATAAGAAGCCTTCTACAGCTAATAGCGCTTGGGAAAATCACCCTTTAAAAGATAAGTGGATCGAAGAATTAAATAATTTAGGTAGTCCAGTTTGGTTTTATGCACCTGGAGACAAGCTTGATAAAGAGAAACATAATTTCTTTAAATGGCTGTGTGACAGTGGTCAGTGGGGTAAGTCATGAAGAGAAAGTTACCTCAACTAAAAGCTTTACCCGTTCACCCCAACAAAATTGAAAGCGAAGAAAAGGAATTATTTTATCCAAGTTGGAGTTGTTTCTGTTGTAGGGATACAGGAATAGTTGACCCGCATTTAGCAAGATTAGTATTACCAGATTTTGATTGGGATAGAGATAAATTACCGCTTTGCACTAACTGCAATATCCAAAATGAAAAAACATTTCTTTTAGATTACGGGATTTTGGATACGCGATTACACAAAGAAATTTGTGCAGAACTTGACAAGATTAGCCGTGAAGATTGGGCTAAAACTGCGAAACTTCAGCAGCAAGCAGCTTATAAAAGGAAATTTGAACAAGCTGCAATATCAATTGCAACCAATAAATCATTACGAAAACGCGATCGCACTGAATACGAAGAATTAGCACAACAGCAGAAACATCAATGGAAACGGGAAAACTGGGATTTAGACTTAAATACTGAGGAGTTAGAAAGTGAATATTCAAGCTAACCTATTTGACACCTCTAAATTCTTAGAGGAAAAAACTGAATACAAAGTTACAGACCCTGCATGGGATGTTGTTGAAGAAAAAAAGGAATTTGATATTGGTCAAAGATTATATTTTGGAAACGTAGAAAATCAATGCATTCTAATTTCAAAAAATCCATACAAAGTTAAATTCTGGAATGGGAAAGAATCAATACAAAATAATTTAAATTTCTTTGAAGATGCTACATGCATTAAAAGAGTTTTAATGGTTGGAGATTTAATTACTATTCCTATTGAAGCCAAAGTAAATAAGCGTCAAATACATTTACATTGTACAAAAGGCGTAGTAATTGAATTTTTACCAAAAAATAAAGTATTAATTGATTTTCAAAAATTACCATTAGGTCCAGAGACTCACAAGATATGCTTAAACTCTTTGACACTTGTACGGGGGTGGGAGCAGGATTCCCGCTTGCGAGCTTACAACTCGGAGGATTTGAAATTATTGGATTCTCAGAAATTGACGAATACTGTTGTGGAAGACTTAACAAGCTATACCCAACAGTTAATAACTTCGGAAACATCAACGAAATCGCAGAACAACGAAATATCAAAGAAAAACCGGATATCATCACCGCATCACCTCCCTGTCAGCCATTCAGCATCCAAGGAAAGCGACTTTCAGCCGCAGATAACCGAAACTGTTTCCCCGCACTCCTCGAAATTATCGAACAGTACAGACCAAAATATACCTGCATCGAAAACGTTACCGGACTTCTCAATTGCCCCTTTACACCAGGAAGCGATCGCACATATTTCGAGCATATCCTTAAAAAGCTTTTCCGAAGCGGGTACGATGTCGAATGGCGATGTATGTCAAGCGGAAGCTTCGCCAGTCCCTTTGATAGAAAACGATTATTGTTGGTTGCCAGCGCCAACAGCATTAAGTACCAAAAACAGCCGACCTCCTGGGCTGAGCAAGTTAGAAACTTTTTTGAAACAGAAAGGGTTAATCAACAAAGGAGAGGTGATAGACCCGGCTATCCTCAGCGAGTGGTTCGGAATCCCGACGAGTTGGTTAGACCCCTGGGAATCAAGAACCGCAATTCAGATATTAGAAAACAGCGCAGCGCAGCAGGTAATATTCTCGACCCCCGAATTGCAGCAGTTGCACTCCGAAGAGTTATCTATCTCGAATCTTGCACCTGATAAATCTTGTCCCCAATGCGGCGCATGGCTAAATCCCCATAAAGACTCATGTCAAGTATGTGGGTGGGAAGTTGAGAAATTCTTAGAGGAAAATAAACAATTAAAAATAGGAGATAGGGTAAAAATTTTAAACAAGAATTTTGGGGAATTTGGATTAATAACTAAAGTCTTAAAAATTCAAGAGCATGGGTGGGTAGTGATTGATTCTAATAAAGGTACTTACCATAGCAGCTATCTTGAATTGATACCCGAAAATTTCTTAGAGGAAAAGGGTAAAAATAAAAAGCGATCGCAGTCTAAAAAACGCCGAAATAAAAAGGGTTCGCTGTATAAATATCTTGAAAATAAGAAATTAAAAGATGGTCGCGTTACTTCATACCCTCGTATAACTTCTAACTTCCGCGACCCAGAAAACCCGCATCACTGGCGTTGGGGTTATCACTGGGATGAAAAAATTGATGGTAAATGGAAAGGTCGTAGTATTGGCAGTATCCCACCTGGGGTTATTGGGTACATTAAGGATATGCGATCGCGCAATGTTCAAATAGAAGAAATAATTAGTTTTATCAAAAAAGCAAAACGTAAAAAGTGATTATTACTCCCTCTTTTAAAGAGGGAATTATTTTAACAAGAAAACTTAAATCCATGAAAATTGAAATCGAATTACAAGCTTTTAAGAAGTTACCGTCTGACCAACAGATTTTAGTATATAGATTAATTCAAAATTCAATTAAAGCTATTTCTGAAGAGTTCTGTATTAAATCACGTTGTTGGGGCAGTGGTAATGATGATGTAATTAATTGGTGCTTTGAAGAAAAACTATTTGGTGAAGAATAAAAAATGGGTGGAACTTTACCACCCGTTTTTGGTTTTATCATCAGCAGTCATTATATGGCTTTAAAAAATAAACGTCTTCAAAATAAACTACCATCCAACCATTTTCAGAAGATGGAATTTCATGAAGCGATCGCCATACCTCTATTTGATGTAGAGCAACCCATTCATCCACAAGTTGTTCATTGCCTTTATGAAATGCATCAGCAACGAACCCAATTTTTAAACTTTTAGCTTTGACCAGTATCCAGGCTTTCATTAATCCCTCATACGGTTTTAATTGTTCAAAGTCTGCTGGATCTGCTAAACCTTCAAATGTTTGCGGGTCTGACATAGCTATTAAATTCTTAGAGGAAATTTGCTAAAAAGTAACCTGAAACTATTAAACCAACTAAAACTATAGCGGATATTGCGATCGCGACTCCTATAAATTTAAACTCAAGAATTGAGATATTTAACCCAAATTCGTTAACAAAAATTACCTCAATTCCCATTGCTCTAAAATCACGCGCTACGCTTATAGCTGATTGATAATCTTGATATTCTGGTGGTGCTAATCCAACAACTACACGACGTTTAGGAATTACCCAAAATAGTTTATCTCCATAGTGAGTATATAGTTCAGTTTGAGCAACTGCGTGAAAAATATCTGACCGGGTAAGATATCGTTTAACCTCATAAACTGATAACCAAGTTGAAATATCAGCGCGTCTGGTGGTGTAGGTAGTTCTGATTCTTACTTCGTCCGGTGCTTGAAGTAATTTATATCTCCTCATTTTTCGTTGAAGAAGTAGCTGTAAATCCCTTTCACCCCAAGATTCTGGGAGGTAGCGATCGCAAAATTCTTGAGGTGTCATTCCCAAATCTCCTCTAATTCCTCGCGTACCATTTCTGTTTCTGCTTTTTCTGCATATTTTTCAGAAGTTGCTCGATGAGCTTCTGCATCTTCTTTAAACCCAGAATTATCTATTGGAGTATTTTCAAATCTTTGAGCAGCGCGATCGCATTCTTGAGCTAATAGTTCATATTCATTAGCTAATTTTTGATAGTGAGATGCTTTATCAGTCATTTCTTCTTCCTCACTCTATATTTAATGTTTTCATCGTCTAAAATCTGGTGCAGCCGTTCGCGAGCAGCGCGGAATTTTTCAGGTTTACCCCCGTTCGTAGCTCCCCAAACTCTACGAATTACGTTCGCTTTGTTATGTAACGGTGGGTTATGGATTGTCCATAACCACAATACCCATCTACGCTCTATAGGACGAATGGGACCATATGGGTCAAGAATTATATTTGGTTCAACAAATTGATGTAATGGTTCGGTTAAATCACCGTTTTGCTCATCAATTGATTTGATTGACTCGTTTGGTGGTGCAATATATGGCGTATCATTCGGCATTAACCTTAATTGAACCGCACCTGATTGTGTCGATATTTCTGGTAATGCTTCCAAATTCAACTCAATTTGAATTCGATTACCCCACTTACTAACCTCTTTCTCACCACCACGGCGGGGACGGATTCGCACCAAAATAAAACCATTCTCAATCCACGCACCGCGAAAATCGCAAATCAATTTACAATCTCGCAATATTTCAATAATCCTACGAGCTGCAATATCCTCTCGCGATACTCCCTCTGGCATTCTGGGAAAGTCATATCGTTTAATCTCAGCTTCAGCTTCACGTAACTGTTCTTTGAGAAAATTAATTTCATCCTCATAAGATGCTATCAACCGATTATTTTCCTCTAAGAATTCTTTTTTATCAGCTTCTAGTTCAGAGTTAATACGCTCAATTTCTTGCTGTATAAGCTGTTCGCGTTGGTCAAGAGCCTGCGATCGCTCATCTAATTGAGTCTGAATCGATGCTGTTTTTTCCTCTAAGAATTTCTCATTATTTAGCTGCTGCTGGTTAATTTCCTGCTGCTTTAAATCCCACTGTTTGCGATACTGTTTCTCAATCTCCTGTAATTCTAGATGCTTTTGTTCAATTAATTCTTCAACTGCTTTGAGAGATGCGATCGCTAACTCTTTATCACCTAAACCTTTTAAATCCTCACTTACCTGGATTTTTTGCTTAGTTAATTCAGATATTTGAGTATTTAAATACTTAAGTACTTGATAGGGATTTTTCTGATAAAAACAAAATCCCAATCCCGTAAAAAGTGCAGAAATATTAAGGGATATAGATAAACCTCCGCTAGTAGCTAGCGCAGCTGTAGCAGAGGATAAGCTAATAAACCCTATTCCTTTAACTAAGGGTTTCATCTGTTTTGATTGTTTTAGATAACTGGTAAACAACTAATCCCACTAAAATTAGTAGAAAAGTGATGAGAACGGCTAGAACTGGCTGTACAGTCCATATCCAGATACAAAGCTTAACGTAAAGTGATAATCCGCTAATTATGGTCCCGGTTAACACCGAAGTATAAAAAGCCATAATTATTTCTTAGAGGATTTAACTTTTACAGTTTCAGCTTTGGTTGAAGAATTAGCTGCAAAATTGACAGCACCAGTTGAGGAAGCAGCGATCGCGCCTTGTACCTGATTTCCTATTTCTGCTGGATTTGCACCAATTTTATAAGCTTTATTAACTAATTGTTGAGTAAGCTGTATCCGATGCATGGGTTGATATGCAGCAGCATAGTCCCTATCATCCTTCGCTATCTGTAACTTAGTTTTATCTTCGGTTAACCTAACTTGTTGAGTTTCTAATTTGATTTCTTGTCTATTAGCTTTTACTTCCTGAGTATCACCCCAAGCTTTAGCTTTTCGAGTTTTGGCTCTCTCACCTCGCAATATATGCCCACGCTGTAAACCTTGTTCGCGAGCTACACCAGCGCTGAAAGTAGTTTTATCAATCCACTCAGCTTGTTGAACTTGAGAAGATTGTTTGTTAGTTGACTTGGAATTTGTCATTATAGTTATGCCTCTGTTAAGGGGTAGGCGATCGCTCATCTCGTGGCTGGATACCTAGAATGAGCGGTCGCTTTTTGCTGTAAGTATAATTTTTTCCTACAGCATTTAGTATTAAATTTTATATCATTAGCGCGTGAATAGCGCACTATTAGCGCGAAAATTACGAAGTATTTTAATAAATATTGATAATGACTGAGAGAAAAAAACAACCATCCACACCCGAGGAAGTAATAGAAGATATTAAAAATCATTCCGAACGTGGAAAATTAAACGGTGAGGAAGTTGTAGTACTTGACCGTAGAGAAGTACGCGGAACATGTGGAGCAGAAGCTAAAAGAAAATTACTCCGCGTAGCTGCTTGTTATGGTTACGATATGTCGGAGGTTTTAGGAGCAGCTATTTCAGCACTTTGGAGCAAGGAGCGCGAAAACGTTGAAGCTCACGAACGAGAAAAAACCGAAAAGTTTGGTGTGACTAGTACAGAAATTCATTCCAAAACTTATGGCGCTTACAAAGCTCGGGGTAGAGCTAAGAAAGCTAATTTTAAGTATCCGGAGGGTAAAGAGTAATGGATGATTTAGATAAATTAGTTGAACAATGCAACACGGTCTGCGACCTATATTTCAAAACCGGTAATTCTCAAAAGTTTGTGATTGCGATCGCTAGACTTCAAGAATTACTTGTTGAAATTGAAAATTCTGAGGATAATAAACATCCAGATACTTAAATACTTAAATATTTACGAGATGCCAAAAAATAATAGGTCACTAACTATTGACGGATTAAACCAAGTTTTTGGAATAGTTGGTATATATATCGAAAAACACGAGCTAGGTTATTACTATGCAAATTATAAAAATACAGAAGTTAGAGGTAAAACCCTAATAGATATTTCGCAAGCATTAGTTACAAAATTAAATCAAAATAATAATGTTTAGATACCCAAATATGTAAAAATGCAAGTATGTAAATACTCAGGTATCCAGCATGATTATTACGATGTTAGGTTTCAAAGGTGGGGTTGGAAAAACCAGCGCAGCCGTACACCTTGCAGCTTATCTTAGTCAGTATGACAAAACTTTACTTGTAGATGGCGACCCAAACCGCAGCGCTTCAAGTTGGGCTAATAGGGGTAAATTACCTTGTGATTTGTGCGATGAACAAAGCGCAATTAAACTTGCTCGTAGCTACCAAAATATTGTCATTGACACAAAAGCTCGTCCCAATCCCGATGATTTAGATGCTTTAATTGCTGGCTGCGATAAGTTAATTCTCCCAACCACACCCGATGCATTAGCACTCGATGCGTTAATTTTGATGTTAAAAGCAATGCCAGAAAATGCTAATTATTCAATACTTTTAAATATAGTTCCTCCCAAACCCTCAAAAATGGGAGTCGAAGCAATTAAATTCTTAGAGGATGCTGGCTTACCAGTTTTCCCGTTCATAATTCGGAGATTTACCGCTTATCAACGAGCAGCTTTAAAAGGATGTACAGTTTTTGAATCTGGCGATCGCATGGGTAAAGTAGCGTGGAGTGATTATCAAAAATTAGGTCGTGAAGTATTAGGTAATGGGTAATGGGTAATAGTAAAAGTAATGGTAAATCTGTATTTGAAGGACTTTTGTCAGCTGCAAAGCAAGAGCCGAAAGTTGAGCCAGAGCTAAGTCCAAGTGCTACTGATTCTCAAGCTAACTTGGGCAAGCGCCAACGTAATGGCTACCGTCAAACTACTATTTACGTAGACAAAAAATTGCAAACAAAGGTTAAACGGATTTTAGAAGATACAGGATTTAATGGTGATTTTAGTGATTGGGTAGAAGAGTGTATGCGAGCATTGGTGAAAGATACTAAATAGCCATTTTGGAGAAGTGCGTTTTTATTCAGCGCACTTTATTTTTTAGCTTGTTTAATATACATAAACTGCAAGTAATATTACTTAATTTAAATATTGGTTCTTGACCGAAAAAACAACCTTTTTCCGGTGGAATTTTGGTTAATTTTTTTATTTTTAGAATCCATATTATGTATAAAGCTTAAGAAAAAAATATTATGTCTGAATCAATTTCCACCGGAAACACTAAGCACAGACCGGAAGACCTTATCAAAAAATATGGTATAAAAAGTAGTGCGTATTATAGCAGGATAAAGTTTTTAAATATTAAGGCTAAAAAGGATGATGGCGGAAAAGCATTTTTAACTGATGAGCAAGTTGAGATGCTGGATTCACTGCACGAGCATGTACAAGTAAATGGAAAAATGCAGGGTTTTTTTGAAGGAAATCAGGCGGCTGCTGAATCTGTTATTGATGAAACAAATAACGTAGATGAAAATACTGGTACATTAGCTGTTTCCGGTAAAAATGAATTAGCGGGAAAGGCAAGTGTGATTGAGCAGGAAATTCCCGAAACTCAACCAAATTTCTCTAATAATATGGAGAGTTTGATTAGGCAGGCAGCAGAAATCAAAGCACAAGGTTTGGCGATGCCAGATTTAGTAGCGTTGCAATTATCGTCACAAATGACATGGGATGATTTGCCTGATGATTTAAAAAATAAAGTTGAATCAGTACGAGAAGCGGCACGCCCAAAGATTCAACCCGCGAACATAGCAACCCAGTTACTCGCACAGTACCGGAACAGTCGCAAGTAAAAGAAGTTCGGCGGGAAATAGAAACGATAATGTCAGCTTTAGAAGCTGGTCGCTCTGTAATAGTTTTAGGTGATGCTGGTTTAGATGCTGGCTTACCTCAACAAATCAGCAATCGCTGGGATGGTCATTTTGCAACTGCAATTTATAAAGGTAGTAGTAAAAAGTTTTTTCAACAGATTGCATGGCAATTAGAAGTACCAACTGAAAGTGATGATGGTAAGGCTTTGAGTATGGATGTACTTAAAGAAGAAATTGCTATGAATTGCAATTCATCTACCTTATTAGTATTTCCAGAAGCTAAGAGATTAACTACAGGTGTCCGTTATTGGCTTGAAGATTTAATTGATAAAGGGGTTATTGTATGTTGTTTAGCTGTTGTTAATCCTAAAAGGGATGTTTTTTTAGGAATGCTTGAGGTAGAGCTTGAACTACCCAGTGATAGGGCTATCCGAAAAATAATGCAACAGGAAGCTCAAAAATTGGGAATTCAACTTACTGAATCAAGATTAGCTTCTTTACAACCACTGGTGGGGCGTAATCCTATGCTAGCGAGAAAAACTATTCAACAAGAAGCATTAGGAATAAACCCCGAGAAACTACCAGAACATGCTCAATACCTCGACATCACGCCATTAATTATGGCTGCTGTTTCAATGCTCGGTGTACTCAAATTTTGGGGAATGGCAAGTGGCGATCGCACTTTATACGTAATTGGGGGAATTGCAATTATGGTCGGTTTAGCAATGAGATACGCTGGGAAAGTTGGTAGCAACAGAAAGAGGTACGGCCAGTGATGGCGCTGACTCATGCAGCTATTGCTGGGGCTGCTGTTAGTTTAGCTTTGGGTGATTGCTCGCCCCTAGTGTTAGGTTGTGCGATCGCTGGTTCTCAGCTTCCAGATATTGATACTTCTACTTCCTTGGTTGGCTCGGTAGCGTTTCCGGTTTCTAGGTTTATTGAAGCGCATTATCCACATCGAACTATTACACATTCATTTTTAGCAACTGGATTTATTGCACTAATTTCATTACCTTTGTATTTTTATTTTGGTTATAAACCTTGGATAGCACTATTTACAGGACATTTAGTTGCTATCTTTTCAGATACTTTTACCAGAAAAGGAGTACAACTTTTTTATCCATCTCCCGTTTGGTGCGTGCGCGGACTTAACCCACGTCGGCGATTAATCACGGGAGGACCCGGTGAATATTGGGTACTTGCTACAGCTGTTGGATTTCTAGTTTTTAGTTTTTACACCTACACCGGTGGTGGATTAATTTTTAAAGCTTCCCAGGTAATTGGAATCAAATCCGCACAAGAAAGAATATATAACGATAACGCTGGTACCCGTCATGTGTACCTAAATATACAAGGTGCTAGAACTAGCGATCGCGCTTCTGTGAAGGGAAGATTTTGGATTTTGGGTAAATCTGGGAGTGAATATTATTTAACTGATGGGAAGCAGGTTTATAAAACAGGAGAGACAGGTCAAATAATTCCATCCCGCTTAGTTGCAGAACCAGGTGCATTTGCAACTAGTCAAATTTTCACCTTGGTTTTTGATGATGAAGACCCATTAACAACTTTGAATGAGCTTAATAAAAAGTTTGAAAATCAACCAATCTATCTAAATGGAACACTGCAAATTGATGCACCAGAAGAAATTCAAATTACACTCAATCCCAACGTTTTAAACACATCACAAGTAGATGGGAATAATTATAAACAGGAGTTTAACCCATTAAATAAAGCGATCGCAGAATTGGAGGGACAATATGCAACAGGTCAAATTCAAGCGAAAATATTTTCTTCTAAAGGTTTGTAGTTTGATATTGATAAGTAGTATTTTTGGGTGTGGTGAATCACAAACTACAACTTCTCAATCAGGGCAAGCTGTTGCGTCTACATCATCAAATGCACCTGTATTTAAGGTTGATAAACCAAAGGAAAAGGGAAGACGGTTTAAATTAAATTTAACTCTAACCAATCCATCTGATTTAAAAGTAGTAAAAGGAGATATGGTAATTGCTGGTCAGACTATTGCACAAAAAGAGCTAACAGAACAACAGCAGTTAACCCGTTTACAGCTAGTAAATCAAATTAACTCAGTTGAAAAATTACCTCAAGAATTTTATTTAACACAGGCAAATCAAGAAGTAGAACTTGCTCAACAGCGGTTAAAAAATTATCGTGATTCTTCACCGTTTACCGACGCTTACGAACCATTATCAAGAATGGTGCAGCGACAAGAATTAGAAGCACAGCTTGCTGCTGCTGCAAATAAAAGAAATACCGTTTTATCACAATTAAAAATTGCTCAACAGCAAGAAGAATTAAAAAAAGACCAATTAAAACTACAGCTTAAAGCATTAGATTCAAGTTTAGAAAAACTCAAAATTAAATCACCTTACACCGGAACTGTGCGACGGGTAAAAATTGAGCGCGGTTCAAACAATCAAATAGCAGCAGTTCTAACCATTCAAACTAAGGATTTATAATGAAAAATTTAATTTACCCTTTATTTATTGGGTGTTCGTTGATATTCCCAATTTCAGCTAAAGCTTTAGTTCCAAATAGCTATTTAGGGTCAGTTAAAAATGATAATGGTTTACTGAATTTATCTACCGGTAGCCGCGACCGTGCAGCGAGCAGTCTTGGGAAATGGTTGGTTAACGATACTGGATATTTGTCTAGTTATGGAACAGAAGGAAGTGGTGTCAAATGGTCTAACCTGGAATTTGGCACTTATCAATTAACTTGGGAAATGAATTCCCGCGATTCTCAAAATGATGCGTTTTATTTTTGGAATCAAAAAGAACTGGGTTTATTAGGCGATCGCACTATTGCTTCTCAATGCGTAATTTTATCAAGTGGAAATTGTTCAAAATCTCAGCAGACAAGCGGTTTAATAACATCTACGTTTGATGTAATGTACGGAGATTTAGCGCTGCTAGCAATGGATACGGTAGACAAACGCGGAACATCAGATATAAAAATTCACGATTTGCAGAGGATTGGGGACTTAGCATATAAAGCTCCAGTGGTTATGGATTTAAATACTAATAATTACTTGGGTGACGTGAGGTTTAAAGATAATTACACTTCAATTACTACTGGTGGAAAAGATAGAGCAATTTCCAGCTTGAGTAAATGGCTTGAGTTACCCATTGATAATTTAGGAACTGAAGGTAGCGGTGCTATTTGGGATTTAGAACCAGGAGAGTATGAAATTACCTGGCAAGTTTACACCGGTGAAAATGATTTTAATAATGATGTGTTTTATTGGTGGAATGGTTCCGAAGTGCAGGAACTTGCAACCAGAGCGATCGCAACCAATCAAAGGTCAAAAACCAGGTGGGATAGTGTCCAAAATACAACTAAACTTACTATTACCAACGGAAAATTAGGCTTTTTAGCCTTAGATACTGATGACAAATCAGGTACTTCTGAGCTAAGAATTAGCCGAATAGAAAAAGTAGAAAGTATTGATTTTTCGAGGAATTCTAAAAAAACAGCAGAGCCTAAATCAGTTATAGGTTTGTTGATAAGTGCTACCTTGTTGATTTCCTCTAAGAAATTTTTATGAAACCAATTTTTAGGAATTTAATTACTTTAGGTTTAATAACAGCAGTTCTGTATATTGCTGCTGTATTAACCAAAAATCGTGAATCTACGTTATCTCAAACTGAGCAAGAAGAATTTGGGAAAATTGAAATAGTTAATGCTCCACCTATTGAATGGGAAGTTGCTAAACTTGCCTATGATGGAGATACCATCACTGTTACACGTAATGGTGAAAAATTAAAAGTGCGTTTTGCCTGTATCGATGCTCCAGAGCTAAAACAGCCAATGGGTAAAGCATCGCGGGATTATCTGCGATCGCTTATCTCTAAATCTAATAACAAAGTGGGATTAAACATAATTACAACTGACCGTTACAAACGGAGTGTAGCAGAGGTATGGATAAATTCAGAATCTGGGATTGAATTAGTACAAAGTTTAATGGTAGTAACAGGTAACGCATATCCTTATGAAAGATATAAAAATGATTGCCCATCATGGAATGCGGTAAAAATTTCTCATGAATATGCAGAAAATAATAATATTGGTGTTTGGAGTGGCAATTATCAACCACCTTGGGAATATAGAAAAACTAAAAAGCGTTAACTATTAACTACTAGCTATTAATTACTAACTATTATTTATTATTTACTATTTATTATTTATTAACTACTAACTATTATTTATTATTTTTCGAGTTACTATTTACGCTCACATTTATCGATTGCTCATTCGTCGGGGTGGGGTCTTCGCGTTTCTCTCAGCTTCGCTCAGTTCGGCTCCGAACCCCACCCACCGCGCACGGGTTCCGGTGCCTGCTTCGCTTCTCTCCGCCCGCACCTACACCCCCGCGCTCTCCTCACTCGCATGATTAAAACTGAAAATATTCTTAGAGGAATTCAATAAAATCTGCGATCGCGTCACTTATAAAGCAATAATAATTAATAAAAAATATCTCTATAATATTAAGTAAAAATGCTTTATTTATCCTTATAAATATGGTATATTAAGGATGTAGGTAAAACCTACAAAACACATTTAATGAGGTATTTATGAGCCAATCAGGTCAAGGACAACAACCCCCAGAAGAACCTAAATCTAATGGGCACAAGGAAGATTTTACACCTGAGAAAATCTATGAACACGTTGCCGACGACGTGAATTATGACATAGATCCAGAAACAGGTGATAGAACAGGGATTTCTTACAACAAAGACATTGTTCCAGAAGAAGAGGGAGAAACTAAAAACGGAAAAACTGACAGCCAAGAAAGCGATTCCGAATAGTTTCTACTCACCTTCTAATTTTTAGCTTAGCCCCCGAAAGGGGGTTTCTTCGTTAATATATTATCAAACTTAATCAAGTTTGGAACGATGAATTTAATAATTCCAGCAAGATACCAAGTATTTGTAAGAGAACCGTTTCGATGGTCGCATATAACGAATCAACATTTTTATAACCCAAGCAATAAAGCGACTGATTTACTTTCAACGATTAAAAGGTATAAATCAAAAAACCCTGATTCACTGGTTTGTGAGTTATTTAAAATTAATGGTGGGTTACTAGGCTATTACCTTGTAGATTTACAAGATGAAGAATATTATTATTGCGGACAAGATGCAATTGATTTAAAAGCTAAGCTTCTACATCTTGGAATTGGAAGGATAGATATTTCTTAGAGGAAATGCTATATTAATTTTGCTGCATTTGAGTGAAAACTCGATTACTACTGCGGTCGTGGCAGCGCTGTCTATCCAAGCATAGGCAGGCGATCGCTAGAATTCAAACTAGATTTAATACAACCTTTTCCGCTAATTTTCACAGCTTCATCTGAAAATTAGCGGATTTTACTTATTTATATAGTATAAAAATCTAATTACTAACTTCTAATTTTTAATTATTACTTTTCATTTTCTGCCCTCCCTCCCACCCGTGATTGTACAATTAAATTTCCTCTAGGAAAATGTTAGAGATTTAAGGTTTGCTGGGAATTATAGATTATGAATAATTCTCATTTAGCAGCACCATATAGAAAGCATTTTTCAGCAACAGCTAGATTGATGTTGAAAAAAAATTTAATTAAACCAACTGAAACTCATCTTGACTATGGATGTGGAAGAGGTGGAGATACAGAGAAATTGCGATCGCTTGGTTATTCATCAGCCAGATTTGACCCTTACTATTTTCCTAACACTCCTAAATGTGCGGATGTAGTTACAATGAGCTACGTACTTAACGTAATTGCTGACCCTCAAGAACGACGTGAAGCCTTATTAAATGCTTGGAAATTAGCTAAAAAACGTTTGATTGTTAGTTCTAATGTGCGGGGTGGTGGTATTGATAAAGGTGAGTTTACACCGCTGGGAACTTTTACAAAGTCTTATAGCCATATTGAATTAAAAGCTTACATTCAATCAGTTTTAGGTTTTGAAGCAATTAAACTTACAAAGGATAAATTTCTAATTTGTAGAAATATTAGCAGACAGTTTACACCGTTACACTATGACCAAGTAATTAAGCACAGTGAAGCGATCGCAGCTACTGGGTGGATTGCGCCAATGAATGCAGTTATCAAAGGATTTTGTTGGGATTTTAAAAAAGTTCCTGGTTATGACCCTATTGATACTGGCATTTATCCAGGAAGAACCAGACGTTACAGAATTCAATCTAAAACTAAAAATTTACCTGGTAAAAATGGTAATCTAATTCGATGCCTTCCTATTCGTGGGGGATTAAATTCAGAACATATGCAATGGGCGATCGCAGCATTTGAACGACGAAACAAAATTGCTGAAATGAAATTCCATTGTATTGAACAAAATTTTTTAGAAGAATTTTTAGGCATTAAAAAGTTTAATTTTTTAAATACTAATGTACATATTTATCCTTAATTTAAACAAGTAAAATTAATTCTCATCAAAAAATATAACCTTAAACTTTAACTATTCATCACTTGTCCCTTCGTTCTTCCCCTTTCCGGGTTGCGAGAAAGGGGAGCTAGCAATAATAAGGAATTTCAATTGTTTTTTTAACGTTAACCCTGTCACTGTTCGATTGTTTAAAACTTTCAAGCAAGTTTTAAAAATCTCATTTGCATTGTTGGTAATATTCAAAGTTGTGGTTAAACTTACACTCAGCCTCTCTACAGGTTTTTCTAGCGTATCTTATTTATTTAGAGAGTAAAGGGAGATTTTCTAAGCTTCTAACAAATTCTAAATAAAATAGGCTTTTTTAACAATTTCTAAATTCGTTCCTCATTAAGAAATAGTAAGGAAAAAACCGTATTTTATAAGAATTAGTAACTCAGCAAGAAAAACTAAACCCTTGACTATCGAAATAAATAAGAGGAATACAACCTTGTAGTATCGAGGTTTTCATTATGACTATTGTATATAGACGATATAAAATCGAAATCAATAAAAGAGAATACGGAGATTTTGTAGGTTGTTGTGTCGGATTAAGTCACAATATTTATGGATTTAGTTACGGTGAAATTTTAGATCAATTGACACCGATAATTGATGAATATTGGACTTTTGAAGAGTTTCGTTCAGAAAGAGACATGAAACTAAATGATTGGTTTTAGATAAATAAAAGATCCCTTTCGGGGGATCTAAAATATTTTTTTAATGTATCGATTGCTCACTCGTCGGGGTGGGGGCTAATTTTAGTTGCTAGTTTTCCTCTAAGAAATTGCGATCGCCCCCACCCACCGGCACAGTTGCACCTCCGCTAGCGCTACGGCTGCAACTGTACCTCTCCTCGCTCGCGTGCAAATAAAGCTACTGAATTACCAAGAAAACAGCAAAAGAAATAGTTTTTTTAATAACTTTAGTTAATACTTTAGATTAAATTTATAGAAAATTATTTAATATAAATGTATAATATAAATAGTAGTAATTGAGTAATTAAAAATGATTAAAAGATTAGGGTTCATAAATAAAAGTAAGGTATGGCAATTTGTTAATAATTATAATAATAAATTAGTTAATGAAAAGTGGAATGGTAGAGAGAATAGTAGTGGTAGAAAATGTATATGGTTAGGATTGGGAGTAGAATTAGGGATTAATAATAAAGTATTTAATGGTGAAAATATTAATGCCGGTTTAAAGAATAGAATTAATGAATTATGGGGAAATGATGAATGGAATAGTATACTTATTTATAAATATGACAAGGGAGTAGAATTAAAATGCCATATTGATAGAGATATATTTGAAGATAGAGTAATTATTATTAATATTAGTGATGATGGATTATTCGGGGGAAATGTAAGATTTATTTATAATAATAAAATTGAATTACTGAATAATGGTGAAGTGATTGAAATTAATAATAAAATTTCTCATGGTGTAATGAAAGTAGATAGTGAGAGATGGAGTATAAGTATTAGAAAAGTGAAGATTTAAAATAATTTCAAGGGAGACTCAAGTTTCCCTTTAATCCTCTATAGCGATCGCTACACCCAAACAGGCACAGCAAATCAAGTTATTCACAGTTATCGCGGAAAAATAAAAAAGCTAAATGATTTTTTGGGCACCTCATTAATAGATTCATTTGCTACGTTGTCGTTGGGGCACCCAAAAAACTAATTTATTCCTTTTTTATTTTTTACATCAACTATTTTTTTACTTACATAATCGTTACAACCCTAAAACCGACCCGAAGAGTTATCTTGAGTCGGGCTGCTGCGTATAGCAGTTTTACCAAAGAGATAATTGCTTTGGTTCGGACTGCTGTAACCAGCAGGGTAACTCAAGCGAATCCTCTAAGAAAATTATTTCAACATCAATATTTAAGTGATAAGCATAAGCAATAGTTAGCCAAGTACCAGAGCCTTTACCAGATGGGCTTTTAGATGGTGTACAGCCTTTGGGACAGTTTTTGTTAGCAAATGCAATTAGTTTTTTATTCTTAGAGGGAGCGATCGCATCAATCATTCTTTTACTGCGTTGTGCAAATGCATATCGTTGTTTACCTTGCACTTCAAAAACTGTTAAAGGATTGTTGTAACGGTTTGCTGCAAGTCTTACAACGGCATCAACACCAAGAGCATCACCAACAAACCAATTTGAGTTTAATTCAAGTAGTTGCTCAAGTTTTCCCCAAACGATTTTATTTTGGTTATTTATTAATTTTCTTGTTCCAGTAAAAGCTATATCCATGATTTATTTTCCTTTTTAATTATTACTATTTTAGCATATATATATGGTAAAATATAGATATAAAATAAATTCAAGTAATACTCAAATGAAGGTATCCAGCGCTTTACAATCTCAGATATTAACTAAATATATAGTTGCAGATATTTTAATTCAGCTAGGTAGAGACAACTGGTTATATAAATACAATACTCATGATTTAGAATTTGAATTTTGGACAACTGGAGTATGGGTTAAACAAGCAGGGACAATTATTTCATATGCAGCGATCGCAGATTATTGGAGAGAGTTAGCAGCTATGCAAGCCGAACAATTACCATTACACAAAACTACTCATGGTTGGTTGGTTCGCTCTAGGCAAGATGCTGATAAAAAATACTATGTCAATTGGACTAAAAAATATGGATGGGTTTGTGAATGTATGAGATATCGTTGTTGGAAGAATCGTATCCCTAACGAACTTCCACAACTTTACAAAGCTTTAGGTAATAAAGTGTTCTGTCACCACGTTGCAGCTGCTTATTATGCACGCGAGTGAGGAGCGGTTGGGGCTTGTCCCCAGCCCGACGAACGAGCAATCGATAGCTTAACTCAAGCAAACCAAAGCATTTCATTAGGCAACCTGCGAAGCAATGTAACTAATGCATTTTTTTGGTAAGCTTGAGCATTTCTATTGAGATTTATTTCAAGCAAGCTAAAGTATTTTATTAGATAGCCTGCGAAGCAATTTAACTAATATGAAGCTTTAGTAAACTTGAGAAACAACTATTGATTTATCCATATATATTTGGTATATTAGTAATATGAAAGAAAGGACGTAAGCCAGACCAAAGAAGTGCAGTAATTTGTAAGCTGGAGCTAAAATCTTTCTACAATAATTGAAGCAGAAACTATCTGCACTAGCAAACGAAAGCTTCAATTGTTGTTTTTCAAAAGTAATTCAGAAACGGACTTTTTCAGGCACTCGAATTACTTTTGAAACATCTCAATCATTAAAAGTCCAGACATAAATCCTGTTGACCAATACGAAGTTAATATTTTATTGATTTAATAATTTATTAATTGATACCCGGTAGATGAGGGATAGATTCAAAGTTGAGGTAGTTTATGGGATATTTCCGGGATATCCTGACTTTTAATTATTCTTTATTTTATTTATCAGAGGTGTTTTTAAGATTGCTTAGAAGCTTTTTGAATTGCTGCGATCACTTTCGCTTCACTTGAGTAACTTTGAGCAATTCAAAAAATTTGTGCTTCTTAAAAACACCCCCGCTGCGAAGCCACAATGTATCTATCGGTTTCATTTGTCAGACTTGAGCAATTCTTGAGTACAACTTGAGCGCAGCTATCGATTGCTCATTCGTCGTTGGGGGTCGTCGTTCCTCCTCCCCCCTACTCCTCATTCGCGAGCGAGGAGAGGTACGGATGCAGCCGGAGCGCCAGCGGAGGTGCATCCGTGCCGGTGGGTGGGGGCGATCGCAAATATTTTGATGATTAGAAATAACTGGAGTTAGCGCCCACCCCGACGAGTGAGCAATCGACATTCGTTGAACTAAAGAAGATTTTTAATTAATTTTTATTCGTATTTAAAAAGTAAATTATTAATAATTATCCTTATATATATGGTATAATAAATACAGTAGTAATTGAGAAATAAAATGTTAGCTAATCAAGAATTGAATCCAGCATTTATATACATTCCTCATTTAAATAAGTGGGCACAGATTACAGGTGGTTGTCTTGTTGAGGGAAGATTTCAATTGATTTATTTTACAGAGGATAAGAAAGACTTTGGTACTTTGAATCCTGACACAGTTCAAGATTTAATCAATAGTTTCGGTGTTACACCATTCTAAAAAATAAAGGGGGTGAAATTCCCCCAAAGAAAATCTTGAGTAAAGCTTGAATAAAATTTAAGTCTTTCATTTCAATATTGCGATCGCTTTAAATAAGCTTGAGAATTACTTGAGTTTTATTATTGAAGTGGTCGCTTTAGTATTGCTTGAGAATCGCTTGAGTTTTGCTATTGAGGTGAATCTTTAGATTTGCTTGAGCATTACTTGAATGCAGCTACGATGAGCCACAGCTTTGCTGAATGCTCACTCGTCGGGGTGGGGGCTAATTTCAGTTGCTAGTTTTCCTCTAAGAAATTGCGATCGCCCCCACCCACCGGCACGGAGACACCTCCGCTAGCGCTCCGGCTGTCTCCGTACCTCTCCTCGCTCGCGGGGAAAACTTTTGTTCTATAACAGTTAATCTTTCATAATTCAATATTCTTTTAAAGCCTTGCTAACAGCATCTCTAACAAAATTAGATTTCCATCCACGAGGCTTTTCTGCTGCTAATTCGTTTAACAATTCATCATCTTCAATTAGCAGATTAACCGATACTGGTCTATCAGAATAAATATTTTCATATTGATTTTTACCTTCCGAATTATTTACTGTACCTTTTGGCGCTCCTCTCTTTTTGTAATAACAATTATCATCTAAATTTGTTGCTGTACTTTTTGGCGCTCCCTTTTTTTTAGAACGAGATTTAGCTTTTAATATTTCATCAAATTCTTTATCATCTTTAGATTTTTTCATGGTAATTAACCTTATATATGTGGTATATTAAAAGGGTAACACAAAAGCATCCGACCAATGCAAATCAAATCATTCGCTGCAATCGCGCACACACGCGAGAATTTCTCCTATTCAATTTTTCACCAGAATTTATTGCATGATAATCCAGCAGAAAATTATGCATTAAGGCATTTATACTCTGTTGAAAATTGCAAACATCTTTTAAAAAATTGGGGTTGGGAAACTAACGAAATTAAAGAAGGAACAAAGCATATAACTATTGATGTTGGTGAGAAATTAATTTACATGCATATTCCCAACACAATTTTAAAACGAAATAAACCTGTAAAGATTCGTGGAATTAGCAGATACGTTAAAAAAATTGATTTTTTAGAAATCCTTATCGAAAGAGCTTGGAGCAAAGCAGACCCGTACAAACTTGAACTTGGTAATGAATGGGATGAAATCATTGCACAAGGTAACACCGGAGATTTTTACCAATTGGGTTTAACTTCAATCGGTGTAACTTGTTCGTGTCATGCATTTAACGGTCTGGTTAAAGCATTTGACCAGGATGCGATCGCAGCACGTTTGTTAATTGAAAACGATAAATGCAGAGGTCAAATCCCCGATAAACACTGTTTTGCAGTTTGGAAATATTTAAACGTTGACACTCAGCAGCAATATGAATATGCGTTTACCCAACGTAAAAATAAATTCTTAGAGGAAAAACGGAACGACTGGGACTTACACCTTGATTTAGAACCAGAGTACGAAAATAGCGAGTTTTAATTTTTTAGTCCTGGAGGATGACGGTAAAAGCCTCGCGTACACTTAAAGCATCCGACCATGAACAACCTTAATTACAGAGAAATTATCCAACTTCGTAACCTGTGCAATCGCATCCTTGATGAAGCAGGCAGACCAAAAGAAGTAGCTTTACAAGCATTGTTGAGAAATCAAATTTGTTTATTCGCAATTAAGTTAGGAATATTAGCTCAGTTTTTCCGAACGTATCGAAAGCTGAGAAATAAGAAATCTAAAAATTAAATATTTGAGGGGGAAGCATCCGACCAAAGACACACCCCCCTCACCCCGCAGGGCACAACAATATTATCATTTAGAAAATCATCATGAATAATAAATTAGCTAGTTATAACAACGCGCCAGCAGCAATTCAGAAAGCGCGACATGATAACGGTGATTTATCAAAGTTAACTGAAGTTGAAAGAAAGTTAGTTTATGTAGAACTGTGTAAGCACTATGGCTTCGACCCTTTATCATTTCCTCTCGATTATGTAAAAGGTAAGAAGGGAAGTTTAAAAATCTATGTCAACTCTGTCGGCGCTTCACAGCTTCGAGAACGATTTAATGTTTCGGTAGAAATCAAGTCACGTGAATTACTAGATGATGTTTGGGTTGTAATTGCGGTTGCCAGACGTGGTGATAGAACCGAAGAAGCAACCGGTGCTGTAAGTATCTACGATGATTACAACAAAACCTCACCATCTCAAAAAACCAATGCTTTGAAAAAAGCAGAAACACAGGCTAAGAGGCGTGCAACGCTTAATATATCTGGGTTTGGTTGTGGTAATGAAGATAAAGGAAAGGTGATAAATGCTGAGTTTCACGACCCACCAGCAGACGTAATTCAGCCACAGTTAGCACCACCAAAAATTGATTACAGCATTTGTAGAACCTGGAAAACCGAAAAAGATGCGATCGCTTGGGCTAAGACGCAAATACCAACTGCTACTGATGAATATCTAACTGAAGAAATGAAGTTTACTGCACCAATTAAGGGAAAGATTGCTCTTGGTTGGGTGAAAAAAATTACAGAGATGAGGGAAAAGCTAGAATCAAAATAATTCTTCTATAATTTTTATTCACTCTTAAGCCTCATATAATTTATGGGGTTTTTTGCTATCTTTAATTGCTGTATATGCACTGTACAGTACATATATGGTATTATTCAATAAGTAGTAATTGAGATATTTTTATCGTGCGTAACCCAAATCCTAAAACTTCTCACCTCAAGCCAGTCTACAAAAATTGGATAAACACACCGACTAAAGCTGTTAGAATTCCCGAAATATTCTTAGAGGAAATAGAGCAACACGCCAGGATTCGCGATCGCTCTGAATCAGGATTTGAAATAGTCTTAAATTTACTTCAAACGCTTACTCAAGAAGAACTACAGCAATTAAGTCTTGCAGTAAGTTCATTGACTGACGATGATGAGACAGAACCCTTATGCGAGTCAACACAGTTATCTGAGAATGAAAAACAAGTTTATATAGATAAATTTGGATTTGTCCCGTCTCGTTACCAATTAAAAATAATAGACTGGATTCTTAGAGGAAATGGTAGCGGCTGTTGTAATGCTGTTGCTGGTGCTGGTAAAAGTACAACATTAAAAATAGTAGCTAAAACCTTAGAGGAAAACGGTTACAGACCATCTCAGATTAAAATTTGTGTGTTTGGTAGCTGAAGGGGCGACGATACCAGCTAAAACGTAGATTCTATAAGCTTCATAGCGTTAATACCTTTTTTATAATAATTACGTTTACTGGGATTTAGTCTCATTAATGTGACTACTAAATCTATGCAATCATCCTTAAAATTGACCCAATTGAAACCATATAAACCAACATAAAAGCTGCTATGTCTTCGCTCTAAACGGTTATATTCTTTAACACGAGACACATAACTTTGTACTCCCTTGCGTTTAATTTGTTGACCTTGGATTGTTGCTCCAGTATAGGCAATTGCTATCAATAAAACTAGAGAAATAAAACGTTCACCTCTTACGTTAGTATCTTCTAAATTATAACCACCCTTTTTAAAATCTCTGAACATTTCTTCGATATCAAATCTTTTTTTATAAGCTGAAATTGCGGATTCTAGGCTATCAAAATTAGTTAAAATAAACCATGATTCTTTTGGTGCTACTCCATTAACTTTACGCTTCCATTTACCGGCAACATTAAAACCCAAAAAACCACCAGTCTTTGTAACTTTAACTCCCTTGAGAAAAAACGATACTCCGGGAACTAATCCTAAATCCTGTAATTCGACCCAAATATCTTTTTGATATTCAACAAATTCATTCTTTTTTAAGCGCAAACAAAAATATACACCCAAGTCCTGGAGATACTTTGCTAACTTTACGGAACAAAACTCTCTATCTCCTAAAATGCATATTTTATAATTCTTAAAAAGAGGGATAATTTTTTCAATAATCTCTTTTTGTTCAGTTATGTTACTACTTCCTAATTTTGGTAATAGTTTGAAGTATACTGGAAATGCCCTTTTATCCCAAATGATACTAACCATAAATAAATTTATTCGACACCAATTTGTTCTATCAATGGCTAAGTAAATTATTTTGTCAGACCTAAAATAGGTTTTTAATAATTCTTCAATAATCGGAAACCAAATTTTTTCAATTTTTAGATTTGTTAATGATAAAAACCTTTGTATTCTTTTTCTTCTACTTTCAAATTTAATTGGCAAAGGTAGAGCCGAGGCTAACTTTTCTAAACTAACTTTCTTGATTGACTGTAAGAGATTAAGCAGAATTTCTAGAAGAATATATTCAGTTAGATTTAATTGATTTTTTAAGTGTTTTTGGTAGAATGTTGGTATCATTATCAATAGATAGGTTTTATTGCAAATTAAAGACCTATCTTTTTTTACCATAAAATCTTGTCTGCTTTACATATCAAGGATTTGAGGCTGTATCGTCACCCCTTCAGGTTTGGTAGAGACAATAGTTTAGACTTAATTGCAAAATTTGGCGATCGCTGGACAGAATCTATTTCAACTCTAAATAGTGCAGGATGGAGAATTGTAAGACAGTATTTACAAATTTATCCAAGTCAGAAAATCAAATTATCAAAGAATAAATATAAGTGGATAGCAGAAGATTTAAAATTAGTATTTGGTAGAAAAAGTAGAGGTTCTAGATTAAAAGCGGAGAAAATTTTAGAAAATACTGCTGATTTTTTTAAGCTAATAGATTTAGTTCGGCTATGTGATGTCCAAGTAACAACAAGTAATGTTCTTGACTTAATCCGTCATTTTCAAATAGAGAAAGTTTACGAACCTGATAAATTAACTGGTTGGATTCAGCAGTGTTTAAAAATTGGTGAGCAGCAAGCAATTAATAAACAATGCTTTGATTTTGTTGAGCAAGTATGGCTGCCAACTCATTGGAAATTACAGGATGAGAGTTGGGTAAAACCTTATAAATTTGTGCTTGTTGATGAGTGTCAGGATTTAAATAAAGCACAGTTAAATCTAGTTAAATTATTAGCAGGAAATGAAGGAAGAATTTTATCAGTAGGCGACCCGAGCCAAGCTGTATTTGGCTTCGCAGGTGCTGATGATAACAGCTATTACAACGTTGTGAAAGAAACAAAAGCTGTAGAATTACCTTTATCAATATGTTATAGATGCCCAACATCGCATATCAAATTAGTAAAAAATCAATTTCCTCATATACCAATTGAAGCTGCTGAAAATGCAGTTGAAGGAATAATTAATCAAATCGAACCAGAAAAAATATATGAATACATAAAAGACAAGGATATGGTGTTAGGAAGAAAAACAGCACCATTAGTTTCATTATGTATTAAATTAATTAGTCAAGGTAAAAAAGCAATTGTTAAAGGTAAATCAATAGGAGAAAATTTATCAAAAGAAGTAGAGCAGATAGCTTTAAATCCTATTTACACTTGGAAATTATTTATTGATTGTTTAGAAAAATATCGGCATCTTAAAACTACTCAATATCAAGAATTAGATAATAAAGAAGAGTTAATTGAATCTATGAACGATAAATTAAATGCAATAGCAACAATTTATGATTCAATTCCTTACGCTACTAGCGTGGATGATTTATATAAGGAAATAACGAAACTATTCAGTGATAACGACGCGCCAATTACATTATCTACAATTCATCGTGCAAAAGGGTTAGAAGCTGAAAGGATATTTATTTGGCATCCCGAACATATGCCGATGAGATGGCGCGATCAATTAGAGTGGCAGCTTGAGCAAGAAAAAAATTTACTATATGTAGCGCTTACTCGTAGTAAATCTGAGTTATATATCTGTGGTGAATGTGATTGGTTTAAACCAGAATTTATTAATGTTTCAGAAATAAATAGTACAGAGATAGAAAATTACTATCTAAGGTCAAAGAGATTACAACTAGAAGAAGAATTAGATTTAATGTATAGTGACGAAGATTACTTTTAAGCAATAAGCGATCGCCCACCCTGGGCGATAGTACATTTTTCCTCTAAGAAAATCTATCAAGTACGTAACTTATCAGCAATTGCTGTTAATATTCCTGCTATTTGTTCTGTAGAATTCAAATTAAATTGATAAACGTTATCAGCATCAAATTGACTTGAACCAATTGTTACCTGTATAGATGAGTCCGATAGTAGTTTTTTTAATAGCTTGGCTTTTTCGTCAGGATTCAAAGAATCAACGTCTTGCATTATTTTTTCAAAGTTATTTGTTGTAGCAGCATCCATAATACATATAAATAGATTTACTAGATCATACTGCTATCTGTATTTTCCCCTCTTCAGTGATTCCACTTAGCAGGGATTTAGATATAAGTTCTAATACTTCAGCCTTCTCTTGATTATTTGATTTAAGAATAAGCGATCGCAATGTCTTTGACCGTGGATAAACCTGGTCAAAGAAAAATTCCCTTGCATCAGATGGCAATGCTTCTATAATTTTCTCCAAACTATCAGCTTTAATTGAAGCTTTACCTATCTTGAAATTACTAATGGTCTGGTTACTTAAACCAGATTTTTCAGCTAACCATATTCCACTAATTCCATATGCTTCCATAGTGGCATTTAGTGCGTTACAAAATTTAACCATTATTTTCTAGTTTTGTCGTAATTAAATGTTATATTTACAATCGTAGTTTTAATTTCCTCTAAGAATTAGTTGAAATTAAAACTATTTTATAAGCATAACAAAGATTTTCGGGATTTACTATAAACCCGATAAATATTCTATGCAAAAAATAAATTCCCCAAGCATTGCCGCGCCGAGGAATTTATATTGACCAAATTTTAAGAAGCATTTCGCTTCTGCATTGCATTATGCCAGAAAAACCGGTTTATAAAAAGTCGGATAACTTACAAAACGAACAGCATTACAGAATTACTTTAGATGATGTTATCTCTCAATACAAAGTAAAACTCATTTCAGCTACAGCTTTGATGTACTACTACATCAGGATTAAACGTGCTTCGGGCTGGAAGATTACTCTTTATCAGCAGCAAGTATGCGAAGAACTGCAAATAAAGAAATCTGCTTTCTATAAAGCGATCGCCAAGCTTATAGAGAAAGGGTTAATAGATACCGTAAATTCAAACGGGATAACTGTTGTGGTTAATAGTCCACAGTTTGCGGAAAATAGTCCACAGAATGCGGAATCAATTCCACAGTTTGCGGAAAATAGTCCACAGAATGCGGAATCAATTCCACAGTTTGCG
>ERZ1740068.323-NODE-323-length-26283-cov-8.735512_pt1 | contig 26283 bp, 11 predicted proteins | sample MGYA00581735_ERZ1740068 | MGnify/ENA primary metagenome ERZ1740068 (study PRJEB43018, sample SAMN04849740) | marine metagenome | isolation source: floating plastic debris | place: Pacific Ocean | collected 2008-08-30 | study: EMG produced TPA metagenomics assembly...
TAATTTTGCTTTTGAGTGGCGATCATCATATGCGGGCTAAAGGCCAGGAGGTAAGGGTCATTTTCTGTGATCTCAATCAATTCAAGTAATGTTCCTTTTCTTTTTTCATCTGCCAGGTTGGCGAAGAAATCTTTATCCAACCAAGCCATTCCTTCGATTGCATAAGTGTTTAAATAGGTTAAACCTTGATCAATAAATTCAGTCTTAAATTGTTCCGGGTTATGATAGTAAGCTTCAGCTAAAAGCCAGGGAAAGTCTTCAGGAGGGTTGTGTATTCCTGTTTTCAATTCCATTCCACACATTTCAAAGAATGCTCTTTTATGAATCAAACCATTTAAAAGTCCAACTAATGTGGATGCTGTATAGTTGATGGCAAAAGCCAAAATTATTCCGTTTCTTTTTAAGACTCTTTTAGCTTCTTGAATTGTTATTTTCCTATCGTGTTTGTTCTGAAGATGGTAAAGGGGACCGTGTAATATTACCAGGTCTGCATAATTATTTGGAAATTCCAATTTTCGAGACGCTCCCTGGTGAACGGAAAACTTATTCTTCAATCTTTTACTCCTGTCTTGTGCTATTTGAATGTGTTTAGCAACTGGTTCTACCATATGGACCTGATGTCCTTTTTTTGCGAGCCATTCTGAATATTTCCCAGTGCCTCCACCAACGTCAATTATTTTTAACCGGTCTTTAAATAAGTGTCTTTCAATGAGCGTCTTCACTCTTTCAAACTCAAATATTCCCATTCCTTTACTAAGTCTGGTTTCCTCTGATGCTTTCGTATAAAAGAGTTCTATATTTCTACTGATCAACTGTTTACTTTTCATATATATGTCTTGATGCATCACATTTGAGACAGTCCAAATGTGATAAGGCAATCGATTTGATCTCCGATTGTCCTTTTTGTGAAATTTTTAAAATAAGGGGTGCGGCTATCCGATACTTGAAACAAGGAAGTTTCAAGGAGTAATCACTCTTGTCTTCTGAGTTCTCCCGATTCGGAAGATTCGGATAATATATGAATTAGTAAAACAGACTATAAAGATAGGAATTCCGAAAGATTATTCAGAATTATTCGCTATTTCTTGTTGGTGGGTATGTTGTCGCTTGTTACTTGCTTTCGAAATCATTGACATACTTCAAAAGCGTATCAAGCTCTTCTTGATTGATTAGGCCCTCTTGCTGAGCTGCCACCATTGTGTCGACAACGGATTCGTATTCAATTTGCTCTTTGATTTTGCCCTTTTTTAGTATCTTTTTAAGTGGGTCTACTCGCTTAAATCCCAGGTCTAATTTATTCCTTCAAAGTTATTCCATTGGGTAGTACAAGTGTTCGTTGGCATAGGTTAAGTTCGTAATTTTCAGAAGGGCTATGTCCTCTGATATTTACAACACAATTTATTGTATCAGGGTTAATAGATTTAGCAATTTGTTTGTAAACAAGACCATTGTATCTTAATCTGCTAATATCGAAGTTCCTAAATGGTGGGCCAGCAAAACCGTGTTGAACCCAAGTGTCTACTACGAGTGTGTCATAATTCCAATCGCTATTTGTTGGGTTATATCTACTAGGATAATTACCGTCTCCCATTGCTGAGCCAAAAAAAATCACACTTTGTTGCACACCGTTTAAGAGAAATGATATTGTAAAAAATACCCAAGCAAGTTTCTTGAAACGTATAAAAAGTTGAGCAAGTAGCAATGCGAATGCAGTTAATAATATTGGTTGGGTAAGAAATCTAAGAATCCAGTTAGAGTATTCGTAATTTGAGAAATGAATCGGTACAGAAATCAGGAACATCAATCCAATAAGTATAAAATTAATGACTCGAAAAGCTTGCTTGTTAAGTCGTCTACGAGTTAGAAAGAAATATATGAAGAAGATAACCGGGGTTGATAGATTCAGTATTGCCATAATGTAGTAATTCGCCCTAACGCCTTGCTAAAATGAGTATGCGCCTAAAAAAATCGGCCCGATACTGTACCACCTCTCCTATAACCATGCTCTTTTTTCTTTGATCTTTGTTCTTTTATCTCAAAATAGCTTCATACAAAAACAATTGTGATAACGTCTATTACTTATACACATTTTTGCAGGCAGTACTTATTCGCCCATTTTAATCCATTTCACAGCGCTATCTATTATTTTTCCTGTCAGAAGATTATCTAAATCTAAATCTTCCTGAATTTCTATATCTGGAATAATTCCGTCATGATGAACCGATTTGTCTTTACTCATATAGTAAGCTGTCATAGGTGCAAAAATCCATTTGTCAGATAATACAAACCAACCATTTGTACTCGATAGTCCACTTGTCTTGTGTCCTATAACCTTAATATTCTCTTGACCTTTTAAACTTGAAGCAACTACTTCGCCAGCACTTGCTGTGTATTTACTTGTGAGTACTGCAATTCTGCTATCATCTATTAAATTCCCACATTTTAAATCCGTCTTGTAATACGAGTTTCCGTTTTGGTTGAAATTACCTTTTTCAAAAGACCATTTTGAATAAAAGTTGGTTCCGTCTTTCGTGTCACCACCTAAATCTGCATTTGGGATTAATTCGGCAAGCCCTTCCATCATTGGATTCATATTTCCGCCGATATTACATCGTAAATCTATAATCCAACCTTTTGGATTTTTCTTTTTTAGATCGCAAATCGTTTGTCTTATTTCATCAATGGCATCAGTAATTTGTACACCTTGCATCACACCTGTTCCCAAAATTTCGATGTAAGCTATGTTGCTATTGACGATTATCCTGGAATGGACGGAATAGGGCGAATTGATTTTAGTGGCACCAATAGTTTTATAAGTGCTGTCATTTGGTGGACCATTATTTTCTGAACGATGATTAAAAGCGACTTTGTAATCATACATCAACATTCCGTGAAAATCTCCAAGCCTCTTAAACATTAGCTCTGCTGGCTTTCCGAGTTTATCAATTGTATCTTGTTCTTTTGAAATGACAATCATTTCTTTTTCTAATGCTGCCCAATCGACTTTTGATGAATAAAAAGAATTGTCTTTTGCCAGAGAAATCAGCGTATCCAAAAGAACATCCGCTTGTTTTGTTTTTTCTATATCAGAGGACTTACTTTCTTGGGCATTGCTTTTACAGCTTATCAAGAAAATCGTTAAACTCAGAATTGTTAAAAGTGTCTTCATCATGTTTTTACGTATTGTATACAACGCTCAGCTACCATGGGTAGAGGTGAGATAGTGGTCTGTATTTCAGGACAGCGGAGCTTTCTTTTTTTCATCTCCTTTCGCTAAAGCTACTGAAGATACAATAAAAATGTATTTTGTTCTCCGATTTTTCAAACAATCAAAGCGGCAATGATGAAAGCGAATGCCAGGAAAGGATAAAAAATCATATTGATGATAAAACTAATTAAGCTAATATTCTCATATGAGTAGTGATTGCTTTTAACGTCCAGATATGACATGTGCCGCTGAACTATTTTGCTGACTACAATCAAACAGATTTGCAGATCAGTTTCAAGCAACCACATAGAGGTATATGCTATGTCGTTTGTTGACGGTAGTTAATATTCATATCTGTATACGTAGTTTCCCTGACAAGGAAAGTATCCGGGATCTATTCCAAAATAGTATTCTCGTTTTTCAATCAGTCTATTACCATTGTAATCACTCTCTTCTACAACGTTTTCCTGATCTCGGATTTGAGTTAGTCTATTTTGTGAATCATAGTGGTAAGTTTTTAAGTACATCAATCCCCCCAATCTGGTTTCTTTTTTTTCTTCGGTCAATAGATTTCCTGAGTACTTGTAATATGTAAAATGGTGTTTCCCTCCATTTTTTGTATGGTCAATCTTAGTTACAACCTTGCCATCCTTATATTCATAGGTACTAAAACCACCCCAATATTCCCATTCTTTGACTAATTGATCGTTTATGTATTCTCTAGGCGCTTCCATCTCAGTTTCAGCTGTTATTTGTCCATCAGTATCATAGTCGGTGAGTTTGTATAAAATATTGACTAGTTGGTTAGCCTCGTTGTAAACATATGTACTCTCAGTTTTTCTATGATCTGTAAGGTGTACTTCCAAAGTTATCTGGTTGTCTGTATTGTATTCAAACCTTATCTCGCTCGGTGATTCTCCGTTTCGAGTTGAGGTTTCAGCGATTAAATTATCGTTTTGATCGTACACATAATTTACGGTTCTTAGGGGAACATCTTGTGATTCCTGGCAAAAGACGATCATTGACGTTGGATTATCAAGTTTAGCAAGAAGAGTAATGTTATCCTCATTTGAATAACTGGAAACTGTCAAGAGGACTGATATCAGGATTGCTACTCTTTTCATGGCTATTCTTTGAATCAAGACCTTATTCATTCATTACTCATCAAAAATTACAGTATTCCGACATTAAAAAAAACCATTCAATTGTCGATCAAGCCAAGTGCAGCGTCCACTTCTCCTACCGGCAACCTGCACGACTTGTTTTGGCAGACGTAGATCACAGACTGGCTTTGTCGTACTTTGTTTTCCAGCAAAATGAGGTTTTCTTCCTTCAGGCTTCCCAGGTAGATGCAGTTGGGTAAGTAGTTGACTGCCATTTCCTTTCTCAGCGTCAGCGCATCAGCACCCGTGATGGCCACTTCGTAAATACCTTTCTCCATCATGATCGCCAGTCGGCCCCAGTTGGCATTGGAATAGGGATCCTGGGTGAGGTCACCAAGACGGCCTTTGAGCATGGTCTCGGCTTTGTTAATATAAGTGCTGTCATAATAATAGTGCCCGAGCTGAAACAGGTTGATGGCCAGTTGTGAATTGGAACCGGGGATGACGTTGTCCGTCACCTCCTTCACGTTCACAACCAAATCCCCGTTTTTAGGATTGGAGTAATAGAGGTAGTCAGATGCCTCGTCTTTGAATTCCACCAATGCCTTTTCTGTGAGCGCCTTTGCTTTTTCCAGATAGGCAATCTCGAACGTATTTTCATAGGCCTTGATCAGCGCTTCTGTGAGGAAGACCGCATCGGCGAGGTAGCTCTGTGGTTCACCTGGAATGCGTACGGTGAGGCCGTTCTCTATGGCATTTTGGCTGAGGAAATCGATGGTTCGTAGAGCGCGGTTGAGGTAAGCGCTGTCGCCAAAGGCTTCATAGGCATTGAGGTAGCCGGTGGCCATCAGTGCATTCCAGCCAGTGATGATTTTCTGGTCCAGGAAGGGCTGAATACGCTGCTCACGGAGGTTTCTTAGCTTCTGCTTATCCGCAGTAAGGCTGTTGACCATATCGCTGGCAACATATGGGTCTTCGGCCATCTCATCCGCGGTTTTTTCCACGTACAATACCTGTTTTCCGTCAAGCTCCAGGCGGTCATCTATTCCAAAATGAGCTTTGAGGAGGTCGGGGTTTTCTAGGTTGGCAGTGTCAATCTCGGCTTCTTCCCAGATGTAAAACTTGCCTTCCTCCCCTTCGCTATCGGCATCAATAGAGGCATAGAAAACCTCTCCGTCCGACATGGTGCCTTCAATGAAGGCCAGCGTTTCTTCGATCTTCTCTCTGTATTGGGCATCTTTGGTGAGCTTGTAAGCATTGGATAGCAGGCTGATCAGCTGTCCGTTGTCATAGAGCATCTTCTCGAAGTGTGGCACACGCCAGAAGGCATCCGTGGAATACCTGAAAAAGCCCCCGGCCAGGTGGTCATAGATGCCGCCTTTCAGGATTTGGTCCAGGGTGAGGAGGGTCTGTGTTTTAAGCTCCTCATTGCCATAGGAATTAGCCATCTGAAGCTGGAAGCTGAGCAGTGGCGGTATGGGAAACTTGGGAGCGCCCACTCTTCCTCCCAGTTTTTTATCAGCATATTGAAGGAGTACATCTCCAGCCGCGGTCAAAATGGGCTCGTCCAACACACTTTCTGCTTCCGGTGTGATGTCTTCCAGGGAGTTGAGCCCTTCCATGAGCGCGTCTGCCTGGGTGACGAGCTTCTGGTAATCTTCTTGTTTGGTCTTGATGAAAAAGTCGAGCAGTTTGTTCCATTGATTGATGCTGAGGTAGGTGCCGGCAAACAAAGGTCTGCCATCGGGCAGGGCGATGACGTTGAGTGGCCAGCCGCCGTTGCCATTGATGAGGTAGGCAGCATTCATGTAGGCTTTATCCACACCGGGCTGTTCTTCTCTGTCTACTTTCACAGAGACGAAATGGTTGTTCATCTTAGCGGCCGTAGAGTCATCGGAAAACGACTCTTCTTCCATCACATGACACCAGTGGCAAGACACATAGCCTATGCTGATGATGACCAGTTTATCCAACTCCTGTGCGGCATTCAAAGCCTCTTCTCCCCACGGCTGCCAGTTGACCGGATTTTTGGCGTGCAGCTTCAAATAAGCACTTGGCTCGTCGGCGAGGTTGTTCTGAGAGACCAGTTCTTGGGGGGAGGTGGCGGTGTTGCAGGATAGGAGCCATAGCTGAACGCAAAAGAGTGTAAATAACTGACCTACTAACTTCATGGGGGAATCGTTTGTCTTTGAGGGTGTAATATAATACGTAAAAACGTTTGTAGGACACAAACGTTGGCGACGCCCTCCTTTCGTGCCTGTGTTCCCCAGGGATGGCTCCATGCTTTCATTCGTGCCTGCATTCCTTAGGGATGTCCCCATCGCCCGCATTCGTGTCCCCACGAATGATGTAAGCAAACAAAAAAAGGAGCACCTTGCGGTAACTCCTCTATCCTGAACTATATAAAGTTAAATGTTACTTCCGTTCGGGCCTGCATTCCATTGGGATGTCCTCAAGCCCCAGTTTGTGTCCTTAAGGCCCAAGTTCGTGTCCCCGCGAACGGTAAAAAACTATTGCTGTGCGTTGACGATGATTTCTGGGAGTGAGCGGGTCACCCAGCCGTTGTTGTTTCGGTCCATGAGGCCGAAGTTGCCGCCGTCGTCCCAGACCACGGAGACGAGACCACGTTCTTCACATGCTGTAGCGTAAAATTCGTAGTATTGTTCTCTGATTCGCAGGTCATTGGCTCTCACTGCACCCCATTCTCCCATGATGACGGCCCTGTTGGCATTGTCTCTCCAGAAGCTTTTGACTTTGTCCAGCTCTGCGAGTAGCTGTGCCTTGTCATCATCGGTGCCCCATCGGTTATTGCCTTCTCCGGCAAATGCCCAGGGAAAGTAAGAATGCAGCGAAATGATGATGTTGGCGTCGTTATTGGGGATGACCAGGTCGTTCATGGCATCGGGGACTGTGCTGGCGCCGTAGGTGGAGACCATCAAGTGTCTTTTGCTGTTGTTGCCTCCGGTGGCCCTGATGGCATCAACACAGGTTTTGTGGTAGGTGTTGAGCAGCGCGCGCTCAGCGGCGGTACCCCCGTTCCATTCATTGGGAGAACCTTTGGTCCTTGGTTCGTTGAGTGTCTCGAAGATGAGTGAGTCACCGTAGTCGCGGAACTCCGTGGCGATTTGTGTCCAGAGGCTCTGCAGCCGTGCATTGACCACGTCTGAGTCGCTTTCGGTGAGTTTGATCCAGTCCTCTTCATGGTGCGTATTGACAATGGCAAACATTTGATTTTCCAGTGTGTAGTTCACAATTTCTTTGACCCGCTGCAGGTACTCGACTTCTACCTCAAAGCTGGACTCGTCCTGGTGGGTAAACCATGTCACAGGAATCCTGACCGTGGTAAAACCAATCTCTTTGACCAGATCAATCATCGATTTTTCGGGCAGTGGGTTGCCCCAGGCGGTTTTGTCTACCTCGGTGACGTCAAAGCTGTTGCCGAGGTTCCAGCCTACGCCCATTTCACTGACCAGCTCCATGGAGGTGATGTCCCGGATAGCACCGGTCTGGTCTTCTACCGGATCTACTACATCGGGGTCATCCGGGTTGTCGATATCCCGGACGGTAGGTTCGCCGCCGCCACCACAAGCCATCAGTGTCACTGAAAGGCCTATCAACACCGCATATACATTGTTCAAAAGGGTACTTCGCATCTTCTTCATTCTGTTATAGTCAATTTTTTCATGGCCATTTCATGCCATCAAGTACTTCGAATAAATGTTTGGGTCAGGATTGTTTTGCGTTTACTAAGTTAAAGTTACACGGTGCCTGCTGCAGGCAAGGCACCGTGATAACTTCTTCTACTACTACATAAGTTTACTGTATATTCTTTATTACATTTCATTCATTACAAATAGATTCAGGCATTGAATGATGATCTTTCTAAAATCCTATTTTAATTAGTAATGCATGATTTGTAATGAGCACGCATCAATAATTCATCATGATAGATGATAGATTTTATTGAGTCTTGAGCCAAACTGTTGCCTACTGAGTATTGCCTACTGCCTACTCTTTCTTGCATGCCGCTTCTTTCAAAGTAGCTATGACCAAAGTGTCCCATCATCGTAGTCCTGAAACGATTAATTCGCTTCCAGGGTGATTGTCCACCAGCAGAACGGACCGCAGTAATCTACGGCGATCTCCAGTCTTTCTTTACCGTCTACATCTGCGGAGTAACTCACCACTGTATAAGTAATGCTGTTGACCAGCTCTGTGGTACCCGCATTGTATTCTCCGCCATTGGTTGCCTTGGCAAAGCCAATGAATGCACCTGTTCCGTTGACGGTGATTTTGGCAGGATCAGTTGTGGTGGCGTCTTCTATGGTGAAGCTATAGCCGTCGTTGTCTGCCAGCCCGTTGAATGGTGCAGGGAAACTGGCGGGGTCTACGCAGGAGGCATCGTTGCCGGGAATGTAATCATCATATAAGGTAGATCCCTGAGAGTCATAAGTATAGCGGCCATCGAGGAAGAAAGTGAACTCGTCATCTTGCTGGCACGCTCTGCCACCCATGACATCCTCCAATGTTGGGCCTACCCACCATTCATCACTACCGGGAGAAGGTCCTACTTTGACAGATCCGGCAACCTCTGCCAGCGTCCAGGTTTTACCGGAAACACCGGCCAGTGTGGCAAGGAAGCTCACCGAAGTGATTTCTACTTCTTTGGTAATACTTTCTGAGTTGTCGCCGACACTGGCAGTCAATGTGACGTTGTAAGTGCCCTGGGCGAGATAATTATGGGTAGGGTTCTCCTCTGTGGAAGTGCCACCATCGCCAAAATCCCAGCTGTAGCTTACTGCGTTGGTGGAAAGGTTGGTAAATTGTACGGTGCCGTCATCAATGCTTGTCTCAAAGTCAGCGACAAGCGGGCCAATGGCGATGATCTGCGTCTGTGTATCGGTTACATTGCTAAGGGTATTGGTAGTCACCAGCGTGACTTCATAAACACCTTCAGCTGCATAAGTATGCGTAGGGTTGGCTTCGGTAGAGGTGTTGCCATCACCAAAGTCCCACTGAAAATTATGACCGTGGCGGGTAGCATTGCTAAAGGTGATTTGTCTGTCGGTGACCATAAAGCTGTAAACTGCACTGGGGGCAGCAACTACTCTTACTTCCTGTGCGATGGCATTACTGGTGGCTCCTCCGCGGTTGGCCACTTCAAGGCTTACTGTGTAGACAGCACTGCTATCATAGGTATGAGTGATCTCACTGGTAAAGGCCGTCGTGTTGTCACCCAGGCTCCATTTATAACTAAATGCGTTGGAAGATGTGCTGGTGTAGGTGATCACATCGGGATTAGTTGGATCTACGCTTACCTCAAAGGTTGCCTCGGGCTCACCGTTAACGAGTTCCACCACTTGTTCATCGTCGTTACACGCAGTCATCATTGCAAGAGACAATGTGAAAACAGCTAGTAGGTAAAACCTTTTTTCAAAGATTTGAAAGGGTTTGACAGCGCTTCTATTCATTGCTATTAGTGATTAGTGAATTGAAAAATTTGTAATACAGATATGTAAATCATATCAGCTGATGCAAATAATCCGATAAAGAGAGATTCTGTTAAGGGATTTGCAATATGTAAAGATTGGGTAGAAACGATGATTTGTTGTCTGACAGATGTATCATTATAGGGTGGTAATTGTATCAAAGTCTGTTACAAGATCGGGAATTGCGTCTCAATATGCTTATTTTACTGATCTGGTAAGTAACCAAACCTATATGCAAAGATTACTTTTGGTTTTATTCGCTTTTTTGTTTGGCAGCGGGTTGTTGGCGCAGACACAGAGGGAAATTGATTTTACTCAGATTGACAAAGACCTCACGGAGAACACCGTGACCTGTATCCTGCAGGACAGTCAGGGCTTTTTGTGGATCGGGACCGGCTACGGGCTCAATAAATACGATGGCCATCACATGGTTAACTATGAGTTTTCGCAGGATGATCCCGGAAGCATCGGCTATGGGGGGATTACTTCTATTTATGAAGACAGCAAGGGCGTACTTTGGGTAGGAACAACAGAAGATGGCCTCAACCGCTATCACCAGGAGACGGATTCATTTACCAAATACACCCACGATTACCGGGACCACAGCACCATTAGTAACAACTATGTGAGTGCAATTCTGGAAGACTATGCAGGCAACCTGTGGGTGGGTACAGCCGGAGGCGGACTGAATATGCTGGACTCCACCAGAACGATTGTAGCCCGCTATTTCAAAAACATCGATGACCCGTTTGGACTCTCGGGCAACATCATCACCGGGATGGTAGAGGATGAGGTAGGCAATCTGTGGATTGGTACGGAAGAAAACGGTGTGAACCTCTTCAAGAGAAACGACAACCGGTTCATTCATTATACACACGATGCAAAAGACGACCGGTCAATCAATTCCAATACCATTCACACCATGTATAAAAGTAAGAATGGGTCCATCTGGATTGGAACCGAGCGTGGCTTGAATAAACTGGCTTATACGGCCAATGGTAAATACATTTTTGAAGACATCGCATTTGACAAAGAGCTCAATCAGCGGGTGTATGAGGTGGTGTTGAGTGTACTGGTAGATCAGAAAAATAAACTTTGGATAGGAACCGAAAATGGCGGTTTGATTGTCAAAGACCTGAGGACCAACGAAGAAAAGAAATATACGAAAGATCCTGCTGGCAATACGTTGTCCGGCAACTCCATCTGGTCACTGTATGAAGACAACAGGGGTTTTGTGTGGCTGGGCCTATTCAATAGTGGCCTGATGAAGGCCAATCCCAACGGGAGAAGATTCCGGCATCTCAAAAGTAATCCGCTCATTCCCGATGCCCTGGGCAGCGATATTGTTACTTCCTTTATAGAACTGAATCCTCAAAACCTGCTGGTAGGCACCGAAGGGGGTGGTGTCTATCGCTGGGACCGCAATGGCAATTCTTTTGAGCAATATGGCAACTTTGACCCCGATGATGTGAGAGAAGAAGTGCTGTGTATGCTGATGGATTCTCAGGAAAACCTCTGGGTAGGCTTTTGGAAAGGAGGTGTACGGGTGTTGAAAAAAGGGGCAACGGAATTTGAGCGCATCGGTCTGCCGGACGAACCCGAGCTGGAAGACGGCGGTATTTTTTACATGGAGGAAGATCACCGGGGCACCATCTGGATTTCCGTACATAAAAGCGGACTTTACAAGTATCATCCAGCTACCCGACAATTTCAGAAATTTCTGCACGATCCCACGGATTACGAGGGCTTGAGTACCAGTGAGTTAAACACTATTTTCGAAGACAGCGAACATCAGCTCTGGATAGGAACCTCTACGGTGGGTATCAACCTGATGGAAAATGCACTGGACGGGACAGGCGTGATCAGCAAGAAATATAGCAGGGGAACAGACGCCGGGGCGATCAGTGGTAGCAAGGTCAACTGCGTTTTTGAAGACTCCGATCACAACATCTGGGTGGGCACAGAAAGTAAACTCAACTTATTTGACAAGGAGAATGAATCTTTCAGGTCATTTGGTGTGGCCGATGGCATGCCTAATGAATCGGTGAGGGCGATATTGGAAGATGACCATAAAAACCTGTGGATCAGTACCAGAAAGGGGATTACCAAATTGGACCGGAAAACTAATACCTTCAGTAATTTCAATACTTTTGATGGCTTGCAATCCAATGAGTTCATTAGAAACTCCTGCCTGAAGACATCCGATGGCAACATGCTGTTTGGTGGTATCAACGGGTTCAACATCTTTGACCCTGACGAGATTCAGTTCAATCCGTACCAGCCCCCCGTCTACCTCACGGATTTTAAATTGTCCAATGTGTCCGTAGATGCAAAACCGGACTCTCCACTCACCGCAGATATCATGTTTGCAGAAGACATCAGCCTGGCACACGATCAAAATGATTTCAGCATCGAGTTTTCACTGATCAGTTTCTCGCAGTCGCGGCGCAATAACTTTGCCTATCAGCTGGAAAACTATGACGATGACTGGCGCGACATCGGTAGCCGTCGCAGCGCAGGCTATACCAATATTCCTCCCGGTAACTATGTCTTCAAGGTGAAAGCGACCAATGAAGATGGTGTCTGGAGTGATAAGATGGCCAGCATCAAAATCCACATTGCCCGCGCGTGGTACCAATCTTACCTTGCTTATACCATCTATGCCCTGGTGCTGGGTACTTTGCTCTGGCTGGGGATTCACCTGCTGCTCAACAGGGAAAGGCTGAGGGCGCAGTATAACCTGGAGCACATGGAATTGTCCAAAATGCAGGAACTGGATGAGATGAAGTCACGGTTTTTTGCCAACATCTCCCACGAGTTCCGGTCTCCGCTCACTTTGATCCTTGGGCCATTGAAAGGGCTGATGAGCTCCACCGCAGATGAGTCAAAAAAAGAACAGTTTGGACTGATGATCCGCAATGCTACCAGTCTGCTGAGTCTGATCAACCAGTTGCTGGAACTGTCCAAGCTGGAAAGTGGTAAAATGAAGCTGGAAGCCTCCGAGCATGACATGGTAGAGTTTCTCAAACCACTGGTGAAGTCATTTACGGCACTGGCCAATAAGAAATACATCCGCTACAAGATTGATCTGCCGTCACAGGAAATGTTGCTGTATTTTGATCCCGATAAACTGGAAAAAATCATTGCCAACCTGTTGTCCAATGCCTTTAAGTATACACCAGACTTTGGTACGGTGGAGCTGAAGGTGAACGACGAAGGGAAGAGTATCTCGGTCCAGGTGTCCGATAGCGGTATAGGCATCCCCGACGATGAGGCAGAATACATCTTCAATCGCTACTATCGTGTCAATAACAAGCAGGCGATCAGAAACAAAGGTACGGGAATCGGGCTCTCGCTGGCCCGTGAGCTGGTACAATTGCACAAGGGCTCTATAGAGTTGGTGAAGGGACAGGAAAAGGGAGCCACTTTCAAAGTCTGGCTGCCAAAAGGGAAAACCCACCTCACACCCGATCAGCTGGTAGACCAGTCGCTCAACAGATCCAGTAGAGAGGACTTGATCCATGAGGACATTTTGACAGGCATGGATGACCTCAACGAAACCATAGAGCGGATAGAAAACGAAGCCAACGACCTGCCGCTGATCCTGGTGGTAGAAGACGACAAGGACATTTCTAAGTATGTCAGAAAAATTCTGGAAGAGGAATATCGCGTCATAGAAGCCGGAGACGGCGAGCAGGGCATCAAAACAGCCTTGAACCAAATCCCCGACCTCATTATTTCTGATGTAATGATGCCCGGTATCGACGGCTATGAACTGTGTAGCGTGCTGAAGAATGACCTCAAGACCAACCACATTCCCATTATCCTGCTGACGGCCAAAGCTTCCAACGACAGCGCCATCCTCGGTTTTGAACACGGAGCGGATTACTATGTCAACAAGCCTTTTGACCCCAAAGTACTGCAGCTGCGGGTGAAGAATATTCTGAACACACGGGACAAGATTGTGAAGCAGCTGGGTAGCAAATCCCTGCACATGGAGCCGAAGGACATCCAGATGGCCAAAAAAGACCAGGATTTCCTCAACCGGGCAGTGGAGATTGTAGAGTCGCACATGTCAGATTCTGATTTCAACGTAGAAGACCTGGGGCGTGAACTGGGACTGAGCAGGATGCAGTTGTACAGAAAACTCAAGGCACTGATTGGGAAATCTGCCAATGAGTTCATCCGCTTCATCAAACTGAAGCGCGCAGCACAATTGCTGGACCAGGGCGCCATGACCATTTCCGAGATTACCTATAAAGTAGGCTTCAATGACCTGAAGTATTTCCGCGACTGCTTCAAAAAGCAATATGGTGTCAACCCTTCAGATTATTCCGGTAAAAATGTAAATATTTCAAAGGACTAGTCCCTTCAATGGCTGTTTTTGCCGTTTTTGCAATAATTGCACTCCCTGTTTGTGCGATATACCCCATCTCACCCACCCAGGAAATTCCGACTTTTATCATGTCATTTCCCCCGTCTGGGGTTGAATTCAGATAGGCCCCGTATGAAATCCCGGACTAGATCCGGGACAAGTCCGGGGCAGGGAAATTGATACAAAATTTCTAACCTACATTTTTTGAATAAATGAAGAAATATTTACAGTTTAATAGATTGACGTTGCGGCTTACTGTGATGGCCATTCTACTAACATTCTCTGCGGGGCATCTCCAGGCCCAGCAACGGACGGTCTCAGGTAAAGTAGTGCTTGAGGACGGAGGAGCAGTACCAGGAGCCAGTATCCTGATCAAAGGAACCTCCAATGGAACAGTCACCGACAATAACGGAAACTACACATTGAAAGTCAGCAGTGGAGATGTGCTGATTTTTTCTTTCATCGGTCTGATCACACAAGAAGTGACAGTCGGGAGCCGGTCGGTCGTTGATGTGACGCTGGAAGAAGACATCCAGAGTCTGGAAGAAGTAGTTGTAGTGGGCTATGGCGAGCAAAAGAAGGCAACATTGACCACGGCAGTGTCTACCATCACAGGAGATGACCTCAATGCATATCCTGTGGCAGATGTAGGTCAGGCGCTGCAGGGTAGGGCAGCGGGTGTCAACATCACCAACAACGGATCACCTGGCGGGCGAACGCTGATCAGGATTCGTGGGCTGAGTACTTTCGGAGATGGAGATCCACTGGTAGTAGTAGACGGTGTGTTCCTGGAAGACTCTGAGGACCTGCGAAATGTCAACCCTGCCAGCATCGAGAAGATTGATGTGCTCAAAGATGCAGCCGCTACTGCGGTCTATGGATCCAGAGGTGCCAATGGGGTCATCATTGTCAGTACCAATAAAGGAACACCTGGCAAGACTACGCTGAAGCTGAAAACTTATGGTGGTATCCAATACTCCAATCAGCGCTATGATGTCCTCAATACGGAGCAGTACATTCAATTCCTCAGAGAAATTGCGGTACAGGAGAGCGATGGCGCAGTGGCGTCAGTAATTTCAGATCCCAACTTTAACGGAGATGGCATCAACACCAACTGGCAGGATGAGCTTTTCAGAACCGGTGTGATGAGGGGAGCAGACCTGAATCTCTCAGGGGGTAGCGACAAGGGAAGATACAGTTTTGGTGTATCCGCTTTTGATCAGGAAGGTATCTACATCGATACCGAATTTCAGCGCTACAGCTTTAACATCAATAGTGAAGGGAATATCAAGAACCGCGTCAAGATAGGACAAACGCTCTCCCTGGGACACTCACAGCGGGTGGCTCCTGTAGTGTGGGGTGGTAGAGAACCACTGTACAATGCGGTCGCATTACCGCCTTATATTCCGGTGAGGACTGCAGACGGTCAGTTTGGTAGTTCGCTGGATAGCAGGGATGGAAACGACGCCATCAACATTGTACGGGTAACAGAGACACAGGATAATCAAAACTTGTTCAACTCTATCTACGGGAATGTCTACGCGGACTTTCAACTCATAGATGGTTTGAATTTCAGAACCCAGTATGGGCTTTATGCTTTCTTTAGCAATCAAAATGATATTTCCAGGGCCTTTCAGACAACCGGACGTGCTTCACAAAGCGAAACCTTCATCAACAAAGGACGCAGTCAGTTTCTCTCTCAGCAAATTACCAATACCCTGACTTACAGTAAAGACTTCGGTCAGCACAATGTCAATGTGACACTGGTACAGGAAAGCCAGGACAAGAACTTTACCAATGTGAGTACTTTCCTTGCCACAGACCTTACCTCCGAGCTGGAGGAGATCGTGAATGGTACCTCTGAGAGTTTCTCCATTCCAGAAAAACTCTTTTCCTATCTCGGAAGAGTCAACTATGACTTTGACGAGAAGTACTTGTTGCAATTGTCACTAAGACGTGATAAATCTTCTAAGTTTCCCGAGGCCAATCAGGTGGGTTGGTTCCCTGCAGCATCTGTTGGCTGGATTGTCTCCAGAGAGAATTTTGGCTTTCTCAGCGCCTGGAACATCAGCAACCTGAAAGTAAAGGCCAGTTATGGTGTCACCGGTAACAATCAGATTGGTTTCAATGCGTTTACCTCCGCGATTGCCCGTGACTTCTTTTACCCTGTAGATGGACAGGTACGGGACGGTGCATTCATTGACGGTGGTAACAACGCCGATCTCAGATGGGAAGAGGCCACCAAGCAAAACTACGGTGTAGAGGTAGGGCTTTTCAACAATGCAGTGACTGCTTCTGTAGACTACTTCATCAACAGCAGCCAGGGTTTACTCCTCAATGACCGGGTGTCGTCCTCCTCAGGGATTCTTTCCGGTACCATCGCCAGAAACGTGGGTGATGTGGAAGTAAAAGGAGTAGAGCTGACGCTGGGTTATAGTAAAACCAAGGGTAATTTTCAATGGAACCTCTGGGGTAACATTTCTACCGCAGAAGCCCAGGTGAAAAAATTGAGTAACAGTACCAGTATCGATCAGATCCTGTTGGGTAACCTCAACCCTCCATTTTCAGAACAACTGACGAGACTCGCGCCGGGTTTACCCCTTTACCATTTCTTCGGATATGTGATGGAAGGCGTGTATTCCACAGATCAGGAAGTGATAGACCACCTGGGTGAAAGCTCGTTGGCGACCAATCCCGGTGCCGATGCAGGTATTCAGTTCCAGGCGGGTGATGTACGATTCAGCGATATCAATGGTGACGGTGTCATTACTGCCGAAGACAGAACAGTAATCGGTGATCCAAATCCGGATTTCACCTATTCTATCAACTTCTCTGCCAGCTACAAAAACTTTGATATCTCCATGCTCATCAACGGCGTGCAAGGTGTAGACATTCTCAATGCCAATACCTGGTACCTGCAGTCTCAGGACTTCATCGCCAACTTTGGCACCGATGTGCTGAGACGCTGGCAGCGACCTGGTGATGTGACGGATATACCCAGATTCAGGTTTGTAGGAAACAACTCCAACAACTTCATTTCTACCAGATACATTGAAGATGGTTCTTTTGCAAGATTGAAAAACCTCACCATCGGCTATTCGCTGAACCAGGAGGTATTACAAAAGCTCTTCAAAGGAGCTGTGGGCAGAGTGCGGTTCTATGTACAGTCGCAGAACCTGATCACCATTACCAAGTATTCCGGATTTGATCCGGAGGTAGAGCCACTCTATGGTGGGGACGGTATCATTCAGGGTATCGGAATTGATAGAGGAAGACAGCCACAGCCTGTCACATTCATCGGAGGATTGCAAGTAGAGTTTTAACAAGAGTATCATGAAATACGGAATTAATCAGATAATTTTCTATACCTTTCTTTGCCTGACATTGGTATCCTGTACGGAAGATGTCACGCTGGAAAACCCTAATCAGCTGACGGAAGATACGTTCTTCGAATCACTACAGCAGATAGAAGCCGCAGCCAATGGATCTTATGCACAGCTGCAGAGTAGCGGCCTTTATCAGCGATTTGGCTACATCCTTCCCGATTCATTTTCGGATGAGATGCAGTCTGGCGGAGATGCCAACTTCATTACCTCATGGTCTTTTCAACTGACGCCCACTACACCGCAGGTGGATCTTTACTGGACTACCTGCTACAGAGGAATTGCAGCTTGTAATTTCCTGCTGGGCGGCGAATCGAAAATGCGCGAGCGTCTGGACGGCGGAGGTGTTGACTTCACAGCAGATGATGTCAACGATGCGGTAGGCCAAGGCAGGTTTTTGCGGGCTTTGTACTACTTCCATCTCGTGAGACGTTTTGGAGGGGTTCCATTGATTGTGGACAATGACAATGCCCTGGACATTCCACGTTCAGAGGCCGAAGAGGTGTGGGACCTCATCAAGTCTGACTTAAGAGTTGCTTCTGCTAATCTTTTTGAAAAAGGAAGTACAGAGGAAGGGAGAGCAACGAGAGGTGCCGCATTAGGTTTGTTGGGTAAGGTATATCTTTTCAACGAGCAGTATGACTCAGCCAAATTCTACCTCGATCAGATTTCCGGCTATAGCCTGCTGCCTTTGAATGAGTACAATGACAACTTCAACGAATCTGGAGAGTTCAACGACGAGTCCATGTTTGAAGTGGTTTACACCGGTGAGCAGGACGGAAGTCAGTGGGACCAAAACGGCAGAGGCCTGGGCGAGGTCACCTGGCATGCGCAGGAATATACCGGCTGGTCCAATATCATTCCGTCTCAGAAAATGATAGAAGAGTTTGAAGACGACGACCCAAGATTGCAATCTTCTGTACTGGAAGCGGGCGATGCTTATGGTCCTAACAATTCGCTCACCTGGGGTGGCGGTAGAGTGTGGTACAAGTTCTCGCAGCTCTATGAGAATGAAGCCACGATGGAGAATGGCGATACCAATGCCCGGCTACTCAGATATGCCGATGTGGTGTTGATGAAGGCTGAAGCCGAACTGATGCTGGGCAACAGCAGCATGGCGATCAACTACCTCAACATGATCAGGGACCGCGTGATGCTGCCCAGATACGGCACTGATGAGATGGACGGCCGCGGTTATCCGGTAGACACGCCCGATCAGGTTTTTGAGGCACTGATGCACGAACGCATGATAGAACTCTGCGCCGAGCAGCAACGCTTTGACGACCTCATTCGCTGGAACATGGACTCGCGGGAAATCACCGTTGATGACCAGGGTACTAACCGTGGTTACAATGAAAGTATTCACCGGCTCATGCCGATCCCACAAACGGAGATCGATGCCAATGCCAATATGTCGGCAGCCGATCAGAATCCGGGATATTAAAGACATGATTTAGGGGCCTCCCGACCTTTGAAAAAAGTTTGTGATACGGATTCGCGGACAGACCAAAGGTCGGGACTGGGCCGCGAAGGCCGGGTTTGTGTCAAGGTTGATTTTTTGGGTTTTTTATCGCTGCTCTTTGATTTTCATGCGAATAAACTTATTAACACCGCATTCGAGCGAGACGCTCTAAGCCAGGTAGGATCGCAGCGAGACGCTACGACCAGATCGATGTGGGACTTAAAGTATGCCTACTGTAAATTGCTTACTGCCTACTGTATCAGTGTTAGATTTATTGGCTAAATTATGGTTACTACAGCGAAATACTATTAACTTTTGAGCTGCCTTTTGTGCCTGCCTGCGTTAGGCAAGTCTTCACAACGGGAGATTTACAACATGATACTAAACTCCATTAATGACGAGAAACTTCTGCTACCTCCTACTAACTACATTGATGGTCCTGCTCGCCACGGCTTGTGCCGATGAAGGGAAGGAAGATCAAAATGCAACGGCCCCAAAACCGATTTTCAACAAGCTGAATTCGCCGGATATTGGGATTGGCTTTTCCAATGACCTCACGGAAACCGATACTTTGAATTATTTCACCTATCCCTACATCTACATGGGAGGAGGCGTGGCCACCGGCGATGTCAATAATGATGGCTTGAACGACCTGTTTTTCACCGGTAACATGGTGGAGAACAAACTTTACCTCAACAAGGGAGGGCTGCAATTTGAAGACATCACACTTTCGGCAGGCCTGGCCGGAGACAGTCGCTGGTTTACCGGAGTGACCATGGCCGATGTCAATGCGGATGGCTACATGGACATCTACTGTCTGGTGGCCGGACAGTCCGACCCTACCGGGAACCTGCTCTACATCAACAATGGCGACAATACTTTTACAGAACGGTCCAAAGAATATGGCCTGCACGATTTGGGCAACAGCGTAGACGCTTCCTTTTTTGATTACGACCTCGACGGGGACCTGGACGTCTACGTGGCCAACTATCCCATTACGCCTTTTCTCTACAACAGCTATGACTACCAGGCCCGTATGGACCGGGTGACAGACCTTGAGACAGATAATCTCTACCGCAATGATGGCGGAAAATTTGTGAAAGTGACAGCCGAGGCTGGAGTCAAACTATACAGCCTTACCTTGAGTGTGACGGTGAGCGATCTTAATGATGACGGCTGGCCGGACTTTTACAATTCCAATGACTTTGGCTCGCCCGATTGCCTCTACATCAATAACCGGGACGGCACCTTTACCAACCAGATCAAAGCTACGACCAACCACACGGCCTTCTATGGCATGGGCGTAGACATCGCCGATTTCAATAACGATGGTCACCTGGATATCCTGCAAATGGACATGGATGCAGCCTCCAACCGCCGTTCAAAATCCAACATGGCCAGCATGAACCCATTGATCGCTGAGAACATGCAAAAGGTAGGCTTTCACCACCAGGTGATGCAGAATGTGCTGCAGGTAAACACAGGTGTTTTACAACCTGGGGCACTACCGAAGTTCAGCGATGTATCAAGACTTTCCGGCCTGTCATCCACCGACTGGAGCTGGGCGCCCCTCTTTGCGGACCTTGACAACGATGGTCAAAAAGATGTGTTTATCTCCAATGGTACACGTAGAGAAATCAACAACAAAGACTATTTTGCCAACCTACGGGGTGAAAAGAAACACAAAGACAGCCTGCTGATCAAATCGCTTCGGATTCCTTCTGAGAAGATTGATAACTATGTATTCAGAAACGTGGGCGAACTACAATTTGAGAAAGCCAATGACTACTGGGGCATCTCACACAAAGGTTTTTCCAACGGGGCCATTTACGTAGATCTGGACAACGATGGCGACCTGGAAATTGTGACCAATAACATCGATGAACACCCTGCAATTTTTGAGAACAGCAGTTCGGAAAATCAGAACTACCTCACCGTGCGATTTGAGGGCCCGGAGGGCAATCAGCAGGGCTTGGGTGGTAAAGTGGAGATCGTTAGTAATGGCGTCAAACAGGTGCAGGAGCTGACGTTAAGCAGGGGTTTTCAATCTTCCGTTGCGCCGGAACTGCATTTTGGATTGGCACAGGCCGATAAGATTGACCAACTGACCGTAAGATGGCCAGATGGGAGTCAGCAACGTCTTGATGATGTGGCCGCGAATCAAATGCTGACGCTTCGGTACGCGGAGGCCCAACAAGGTCAGCTGCTGATGGCTGGCAATGACCCAACCACTCGGCTTTTTGATAGCTTTCTAGAAGATACCCTGGCCTTGTACAAGCACAAAGAAAACCGCTTTGACGATTTTAAATATGAAGTGCTGCTGCCGCATAAAATGTCGCAATTTGGCCCCGGACTGGCAGTGGGCGACTTGAACGGTGACGGACTGGAGGACTTTTACGTAGGTGCGGCCAACAAGTACCCCGGAGGACTCTTTTATCAAGACCCTGAAGGAAGTTTTACCCAGCAGAAATTCAAATGGTTATTGCAAGACCGTTTCCATGAAGACGAAGGCGCCCTGTTCTTTGATCCCGATCAGGATGGTGATTTGGATATCTATGTGGTGAGTGGTGGCAACGAGTTTAGGAGCCAGCCGCATTTGATGCAGGACAGGTTGTACCTCAATGACGGCAAAGGGAATTTCAAAAGAAGCCGCACCGCACTCCCAACGATGGTGAGTAGTGGTAGCCGCGTCTATGCCATGGACTATGACCATGACGGTGATCCCGATTTGTTTGTTGGTGGGCGGTTGGTGCCTGGTAGCTATCCCTATCCTGCCGACAGCTACCTGCTGAGAAATGATAGCCAAAAAGGCCGGGTGAGGTTTACGAATGTGACCCGGGAGCTGGCACCAGGATTCTTTAATCTGGGACTGGTGACATCGGCGCAGTTCATTGACTATGACGCCGATGGCTGGGAAGACCTCATCGTGACGGGAGAGTGGATGGATGTCAAAGTCTTTAAGAATTACAAAGGCAAGTTCGACGACCAAACCGAGCAGGCAGGCCTGTCGGATACCAGAGGTTGGTGGTTTGGATTGGTCGCTGCAGATATTGATCAGGATGGAGACCCCGATTTACTGGCTGGTAACCTGGGATTGAATTACAAGTATCAGGCCCATGGTGAAGAAACGTTTGACGTCTACTTCAACGATTTTGATCAGAACAAGAAAGGCGATATTGTCCTGAGTTATTACAATGAAGGTAAGCAATTTCCGGTGCGTGGACGAGAGTGTTCTTCGCAGCAGGTTCCGGCAATCAAGAAGAAATTTGGTAGCTACAATGCCTTCGCCGAAGCGACGCTGGAAGAAGTTTATGGCAGTGCTAAGCTGGAAGACGGGCTACATTATCAGGTGCGTTCATTTGCCAGTGCTTACTTTGAAAATGACAACGGCCAGTTCATTCGTAGAGACCTGCCGATGGCTGCACAGATTGCACCCATCAATCAATTTTTGGTACAGGACTTCAATGGCGACGGACACCTGGATGCCATCGCTGCGGGTAATCTATATGCTTCTGAAGTGGAAACCCCACGTGCGGATTCCGGTATGGGACAATTGCTGCTGGGAGACGGCAAGGGAGGTTTTGAGGCTGTTCCTGCCGACGAGACCGGGCTGTTCATGCCGGGAGATGTGAAAGACATAGCAACGATCAAAGTGGGTTCGCAGGAGTACATCATCTCTGCCAGAAACAACGATTTTCTGCATTTCATCAGGAAAACAAAAGCCCGGTTATTGGCCGGGAACGGTGGAGTGGATTGATGATGGCGACACGGTAAGTGAATTATTCTTTGTAAGTTTAGATTGGAGGTATGGAAATGGCGACACTTAATTATATAACGCTTTCGAGCGAGATGTCAAGACCAGACGAGAGATTTGCACAGACTGGTTAATCTTGGAAAAGGGTTGAATAATCAAGTCATAGACTTTCCTTTGTTCATAGGCGCAGGCGCCAGTTGCAAACTGGCGCCAGATAAGTTGATGGATGTTTTTAAAGTGGATTTACAAGGGAAATCTCCGGCCAGGGATAGAGGCGGTATCCCCCGCATCGTAGTGCGGGGATGTAGCCGAAAGCCCGACCCTGTGGGTGGCCGCCAAAAACTTAGTTTAGAAGTATTGATACTGGTTATAGATAAATGGTTCCCGACGCTACAGCCAGTTACATTTAATAAAAAATACACTCATAGACAGTTGCACGCTTTTCGACAGAATATTGACCAATTTTGGCATTTGCGCTTTCGTGTAACAATAATCCTTTAGTATTGAACTACATTTCAAATAACAATATGACACAGTACAAGCTTAAAATTTACGTTTATATATTTTTTGTGTTAGCGATGGTAGGATGTAATCAGGAACCGAATTCCACGCCGCCTGTAGCCGCGGAAGGGATAGACGCAAAGGTTGATTCTTTGCTCAGCATCATGACCCTGGACGAAAAGGTGGGGCAGATGAACCTGTACAATGGCTTTTGGGAAGTGACCGGACCCGCGCCGCAAGGTGGAAATGCCGCTGAGAAGTATGAGCACCTCAGGAAGGGTTGGGTTGGTGCCATGCTCAGTGTGCGGGGTGTGGAAAATGTGAAAGCCGTCCAAAAAATCGCCGTAGAGGAAACACGACTGGGTATTCCGCTGATCATCGGTTTTGACGTGATCCACGGTTATAAGACATTGAGCCCCATTCCGCTGGCAGAGTCTGCCAGCTGGGACCTGGAGGCGATTCGTAAATCAGCATCGGTAGCGGCTTCTGAAGCAGCAGCAGCGGGTATCAGCTGGACTTTTGCGCCTATGGTAGACATTTCCCGTGACGCCCGATGGGGACGTGTGATGGAAGGTGGAGGAGAAGATCCTTACCTCGGTAGCCTCATTGCTGCAGCGCGGGTGAAGGGTTTTCAGGGAGATGACCTTGCGGCAACCAACACCATTGCAGCGACCGCCAAGCACTTCGCAGCCTACGGTTTTTCTGAGTCTGGAAGGGATTATAATACGGTAGATGTGGGGACGTCCACTTTACACAACATTGCATTGCCTCCTTTCAAAGCAGCCGCTGATGCAGGCGTGAAATCTTTTATGAATGCTTTCAATGAGTTGAACGGTATTCCCTCCACAGGCAATACTTACCTCCAAAGAGACATTTTAAAAGGCGACTGGGGTTTTGAAGGCTTTGTGGTCTCTGACTGGGCGTCTATGGCCGAGATGGTGATGCATGGTCATGCCAAAGACAGTACCCATGCCGCTGAGCGCTCTGCAATAGCTGGTTCAGACATGGACATGGAGTCCTATGTCTATGTGAAGCACCTCGTGAAACTGGTGCAGGATGGCAAAGTAGATGAAGCACTGGTGGACGATGCCGTCAGGAGAATATTGAAAGTAAAGTATGAACTGGGCTTGTTTGATGACCCTTATCGCTATTGTGACGAGGAGCGGGAGAAGCAGGTGACCGGAGCGAAAGAGCACCACGACGCCGTGCTGGACATGGCGAAGAAATCCATTGTTTTGCTCAAGAATGAAGGAGACCTGCTTCCGCTGAAGAAGGAAGGAATGAAGATTGCCGTCATCGGTGCGTTGGCGGAGGACAAAACCAGTCCGCTGGGTAGCTGGCGTATTGCTTCCGATGATGAAACGGCTGTTTCTGTCATGGAAGGGCTGTCGGCCTACACAGGCAATAAAGTCACTTACTCCAAAGGACCGGAATTCACAAAAGGTAGTCCGCACTTTATCCAGGAAGTAGAAGTCAATGAAACGGACCGGTCTGGATTGAAGAAGGCGGTGCGGGCAGCAAGAGGCAAAGATGTGGTCGTCATGGTGCTGGGAGAGCATGGGTTCCAGTCGGGAGAGGCGAGGAGTAGAACGGAAATAGGACTGCCGGGCTTGCAGCAGGAATTGCTGGAGGCGGTCTATAAAGTCAACAAAAACATTGTATTGGTCTTGATGAACGGCCGCCCGCTCACCATCAATTGGGCTGATGCCAATGTCCCAACGATTCTGGAGGCATGGCAGCTGGGAACGCAAAGTGGTAATGCGATTGCGCAAGTGCTGTATGGCGATTACAATCCAAGCGGTAAGTTACCGATGACCTTCCCAAAAAGTGTGGGCCAGATTCCTATTTACTACAACCACAAAAACACTGGTCGTCCCACCAACTCACAGAACAACGTCTTCTGGTCTCACTATATCGATGAGTCCAATGATCCGCTTTATGTGTTTGGGCATGGCCTCAGCTACACGAAATTTGATTACAGTAACCTGCAATTAAGTGCCAATAGTTTTGCGGCCGGAGGAAGTGTAGAAGTCAGTTGTACTTTGACCAATAGTGGTCAATATACCGGCAAGGAAGTGGTGCAATTGTACATCCGTGACCTGGCAGGAAGTGTGACCCGACCTGTAAAGGAACTGAAGGGCTTTAAAATGGTGGAGTTGAAGCCCGGCGAATCAAAGCAGGTGACCTTTACCATCGATGAGAAGACCATTCAGTTTTATACGGCCAATAACCGATGGGAAGCAGAGACCGGAGACTTTAAGGTATTTGTGGGTGGAAGTTCCAGGACTTCGCTTGAGGGATCTTTTAGTTTCGAGTAGTTGAGACTCATCGTTTGTGGGACCTGCCTTCCGCAGGCAGGCACAAACTTTCAATACTTCATATTGTAAAAAATACAATATAATTCTTGAAGTTGTTTAGCGAATGTCGCATCTTGCTATCGATGTTTTTATTAAAGAAGGAAGTACTGATTGTCTGGATGGTTTTGGTGATGCTCATGGCAGGCATGGCGACATTTGCACAAAACAGTAGCGACCCCTCTTCTGTTTCAGAAAAGGCTCCGGATACTTACCAAAATCCCATCTTACCCGGATATCATCCTGATCCCTCTATCTGTAGGGTTGGCGAGGATTACTATCTGGTCAACTCTACTTTTGAGTGGTTTCCTGGAATTCCAGTTTACCACAGCAAAGACCTGGTCAACTGGCGGCTGATAGGCCACGGCCTGCATCGTCGCGATCAGCTCAAGTTGCAAGAGGGATTGGGCGACTACATGGGCATCTTTGCAGTGACCATCCGATACCATGAGGGCACTTTCTACCTGATCACCACCTGCGTGCAGTGCGAAAAAGGCGGTAATTTCTACCTGAGTGCTGAAAACCCCGCAGGCCCGTGGTCTGACCCTGTCTGGCTGGATACACCGGGCATAGACCCTTCTCTGATGTGGGACGATGATGGCAAGTGCTATTATGTTGGACATGGCAACCTGAAGGAAAAACAAGAATGGCCCG
>ERZ1740068.324-NODE-324-length-26178-cov-7.007197_pt1 | contig 26178 bp, 8 predicted proteins | sample MGYA00581735_ERZ1740068 | MGnify/ENA primary metagenome ERZ1740068 (study PRJEB43018, sample SAMN04849740) | marine metagenome | isolation source: floating plastic debris | place: Pacific Ocean | collected 2008-08-30 | study: EMG produced TPA metagenomics assembly...
CTGGCGGCTACTGCTGTTGCCCTTCCGGCTGACCAATACGACTACCTGCACGTGAAATTGCACCACGAGCAGGCTTTGAAAAGGCTACGGTCGCGCCTGCGGCACAAGCAGCGGGAACTGGCTACGGTGAAGCGTTGCCTGGCCATCGACCGGTCTACGGTGGGAGCGCTTGCCAATCAAATCAGCAACTGGCAAACCATTGTCGACCTGCTTGAAGCATCTCCTGCCGTGCAGCAAAACGCCCTCGAATCGTTGCAGGAGTTTCAGGAAAGTTTCCGCAAGAAGGACCGCATGGCCTTGCTTTGGGCGCAACGCTTTACGTTTGAAATGGAAGACGAAATTCAATTGATCCAACGCGAGATCGCTTCGCGGGTGCAATTGCTAAAAGCGGCTGAAGCCAAAGCAGCAGCTTTGAAAGCGCAGCTGCAAGCTGTAGAAGGGGCAAAAAAAGTCCGCACGACTGTTCCACCGCCCCAGCCAAAAGCGTGGCAGGAGGCACCCCAAACGCATACCAACGCTCCGCCCGAACCGGAAGCACCGGAAAGCCTTAACGCACCGCGACCCAACCATCAAGTTTCAACTTCGTCCAATACTGCTTACAGGAGGAAGCCTGGTGAAGGCGAAACGGAGCGCTAAGCTCTTGTTTGTTCGATTTGCGGGTAAGGTGTGCTTCTAACGGTTTGATTGGGGTGTACCTCCCCAAGCGATTCTATCTTTCCTCCCCAGACTACCGAGAAATTTGTGCGGCAACAACTGGTCAATTTTTACAATAGCTGGCAACTGATTTGTAGACTCCTGCCAACGCCTGTAGTTTTGTACTGTTTCTTAGGGGGCAACCCGACCAAGTTCACAACACTTTGCCACAGCTTCTTCCGCGTAGCGTTTTGGGAGTATTCCTTTGCTCCTTGGTTTTTTCCGTCAATCTGTATGGGCAGTCGCCGGTATTCAAAAACTATTCTACGAAGGAGGGACTGCCCAGTGCGGAGGTGTTTCAAATCAAAAAAGCCAAAGACGGCAGTTTGTGGTTTGCCACCAACGAAGGTGTGGCACGCTTCGATGGACATGCCTTCAAAACCTTCGGAGTTGCCGAAGGCTTGATTGACCCGACGGTGTTCTCCTTGGACATTGATAAAGATGGGGTAGTTTGGGTCAACAGCTACACCGAAGGGATTTATAGCATCAAAGGCGATAGTGCCCGACCCATTCAGCAAAATGACGCTGTAAAAAAGTGGACCTCTGAAAACACGGTTGTCTCGCTAATCCACCGGCGAGACACGTTGTGGATAGGGTTGAACTACAGTGCCCCAAAGATGATTGTGGGGGACTCTCAGGTTTTCGATATTGCTCCCCATCCAGATTCAGGTTTGATTAAGTCTTATGCCATTGAAGTTTCTCCCGGAGAATACCTTTACGGTGGAACTTTTGGCAATTCTACTGTTTTAAACTTTGAAGTATACCCACTGAAAGAAAAGGCAACCAGGGTGGTACTTCCCTTCCCGGGATATATGTCTTACATCGGCCTCGTTTCATGCCGGTTGTCCAACGGAGATTGGATAACAACCAAAAACACCGAAGCCTATTGCGTTGGCTCCGATGGATCATATTTCAGATTGCCGCTGCCTGAGTTGTATCCAAAAATTTCTGCCTTCGAAGATAAAAATGGCTACTTATGGGTAGGTACCATCAATAATGGGGTTTGGGTAATGGACCCCGAAAACAATTACAAGGTGATTGGTCATCATTTGCCAAACCTTTCAGTGTCTTCAATTGTAGAAGACCACGAAGGAGGCATTTGGCTTTCTACCCTTCAAGAGGGCATTTTTTACCTACCTGTATCCGAGCTTTCCTACTGGGGTTTAGAAGCGCGTGACCCAGGCGGAAGGGCCAACGCGCTTTGTGTTTATCAGGATGAGCTTCTCATCGCTTCTCACTCGGGCAAAGTGTTGTCGCTAAAGCCCAAGTCGTCCTTTCTTCCCCAAGAAGGTATTCAATTGATCAATGGAGACCTAAGCGCTATCCATAAGCTTGGGGATTCAATTTTGGTGATGGGAGTAGATGGAGGAAGATTGCTTTTGCCTGATAAAAAAATATGGGTACCTCAAAGCAATTGGGCATCAAAAAAGGTAGTGATAACACCACATCATTTGCTAACCATGCACCTCACTCTCAACATTATTGATCGAAAAACGATTACGCACAAGCTGCAGAAGAGAGGCGGTTGCCGGAATCAGGAAATGGTAGTAATTGGCACCGATTTGTGGATTGGTTGCGTCAACGGTTTGATGAGAATCTCTTACCTGGAAAAAGACCCTTTTGCAAAAGCAAATCATTTGCTAGAGGGGCGCGTGCCCGATCTGACACAGGATGAAGGCTTTCTCTATGCGGCCACCGGCTCTCAAGGTGTAGCTATTGTTGATAAACAAAACTTAGAAATAGAATTTATTAATGAAGCTACTGGCCTACCCTCCAACCAATGCCAGCTGATCCATAGGGATTCTGTGGGCAACCTGTGGGTGGTTTCTAAAGCTGGAATCACCCGCCTAAATCGGGTGGGCGAACAATGGACGGTGAGCAAAACCTGGACCTTGGATGATGGTTTGGATGCCGGAACAATAGAGGACCTTCTCGTCTACCAAGATACCCTTTGGGTTGGTGCAGAAGGCGGGGTGTGGTCAATTCCCATCGCAACATCTGGTTTCAACGCTGCCCCTCCACTGTTGACCATCACTTCGGTTGAATTGGTGCAGGGTTCTCAAGCTACTTCTACCGACTTAGCGGCTTTGCAGCACTACAACCGCAACCTGCGCTTCAACTTTGCAGGGATTTCTTTTCGCAATGCCGGCCACCAGCAATACCGTTACCGGATGTTGGGTTTGGACTCGGCTTTTCAAACTACGACCGAGCAAAAAGTGTATTTCCCTGGGCTACCTCCGGGTACTTATACTTTTCAGGTACAAGCGGTCAACAACGATGGTGTTTGGAGTCCCATTGAAGCCCGTTCTTTCACAATTCCTCGCCCCTACTGGCAAACCTGGTGGTTCTATACCTTGCTGTTTTTTGCCTGCTTAGGCATGGTCAGCTCCTTTTTGCTCTACCGGAGCCGAATGCTCAATACGCAACAAAAAATGCAATTGGCTTTGCTGGAGAGTGAACAAAAAGCCCTTTCGGCTCAAATCAATCCCCATTTTTTGTACAACACCATGAACTCGGTGCAGTACTTCGTAACGAAGGCCCAACCTGCCAAGGCAGCTGATCACCTCGCCGACGTGTCGATGCTGATGCGCAAAGTGTTGCAAAACACTTCTTCGTCCTTCGTATCGGTGGCGGAGGAGATCGAAATCCTGGAGCTTTACCTGCATTTGGAGCAAATCCGCTTCGATCATCAATTCGAATACAGCATTGAATACGCTACGGCTCCGTATTGGGAAAAGGTGAAGATTCCTTCCATGGTGGTGCAGCCGCACGTGGAGAATGCCATTTGGCATGGCTTGATGAAAGAAAAACGCAACTCGGGAAAAATCACCATCCGTTTAGAAGAAAATAAAGCGGCTTTGAAATGGATCATTGAAGACAATGGTGTGGGCAGAGAGGCAGCAAAAACGCTGTCTAAACGCTCTGGGAAGCGACACAAAAGCTCTGGTGTACGGCTTACACAAGAGCGGTTAAAAATCTTGAGTCAACAAAGCGGTCAAGGTTATTCGGTAAAGATTATTGATCTTTACGCAGCTGAGAATCAGCCTGCGGGCACGCGGGTTGAGATTTCAATGCCTCCCCATGGATACCACGAACGGTGAAAAAGTGATGGACCACAACACACGCTGATCTTCATCAGTCTGGTTAATTCCATCGAACTTTTTCTATCGGAAAGTGCGGCCCAGGTGAGGGTAAACCTTAGATAACTAACCGATTACTTGAGCTACGCTTCTTTCCTTCCGGCTTTTTTTTAAAGGAATTGCTACAGCTCAAGGTCCGGTAATTGCCTTGCCCCAATGCCTGCTATTACTGCCATAATTGTAGACGATGAAAGAATGGCCCGCGAAAACCTTCAGCGACTGGTTGAAATACACTGTCCGGAAGTAGAAGTGGTCGGCCATTGTTCGAATGTCACTGAAGCCAAAGTAGCGATTCTGGAACGCGACCCTTACCTGTTGTTCCTCGACATTAAAATGCCCGGCGAAAACGGGCTGGAAATGTTGCGCAAGCTCCCCAACCGCAACTTTGCAGTTATTTTTATTACGGCTCATGCCGAATATGCGGTGGATGCCTTCGCTGAAGAAGCGGTGGATTATTTGCTCAAGCCCTTGCACAGCCAACGGCTGAAAGATGCAGTAGCCCGGGTAGTTCGCCAGCAACAAGCTGAAAAGGCGTTGCATACAAAAGGTGAGTTGCCCCACCGCAACCCCTCCAAAGCCTCACCAAAAGTTTCTTTGCCGACCAGCGATGGCATCGAGTTGTTCGATTTGCACTCCATCATTCGGTTTCAAGCCAAGGGCAGCAACACCATTGCCTACATGCTGGATGACCAGCAATTGATCATCCCCCGGAACCTCAAAAAAATTGAGGAGTCGTTGGAAAACGGTCCCTTTGTGCGGGTGCACCACTCTCACCTCGTAAATGTGGATCACATTAAACGCTACTCCCGCACCGATGGTGGTTTTGTCATCATGAAAGATGGTTCGGAGGTAGAAGTTTCCCGCCGAAGAAAAGGGGTGCTGCTCAACGTACTGGCCAGCACCTTGTAGCCAGTAGCTGGAAGACCCGTTTGCCAATTGTTGGCCATTTTGACCACTTGTTGCCGAAAAGCACCAACCGTTTTCTTTAGGAAATCGTTTGCTTCTGTTTTGTTGTTTTACAATTGAAAACACGAAACATCACACACCAAACGAAACCTTTAAAGCCTCAATAAAACCCCAACATAGCCTTCGGCCTCAGCCTCTTTAGGATCGCTTTCTTTTGCCCCTCTTTTATGCTGATTTAGTCCCCCTAAATCAGACCGTTTACTTACCTACTGCAATCGCATGTTCTCCTTGCGAGGCTGGACCGTTGTGCCCTAACTCCAAAGTCATTTTCAATGCCTAACCCCGTGAAAATCACCTTCCCCTCTTTCTTTTGTTTGCTTGCCTTGGCCCTGCTATGGCAGCCTGCTACCCAGGCGCAAACCTATCCGATCAACTGGCGTGGCACCATCAATTGCCAGGTCAACGGCACCCAATTGCACAACCACTTAGGCGGTGGCAGCTGGGATGCCGGTGCTTATTCCAACAATGTATTATACGGTAACCAAAACGGGAGTATCTCCTGGACGGTGACCCAAGCCAACAAACTCAAAGTGGTTGGGTTTAGCGTTGCGCCCAATGTGAACGAAGCCCAGATCGACATCGAATACGGCTTCCGACTACAGGCAGACGGCACCCTGGCTTTTGCCGATAACGGAGCGGCTACGCAACTGAGCGGTCAATCCTATGCGGTTGGAGACCTATTAAAGGTAAGACGAACGGGGTCGAACCTCGAATTACTAAAGAATGGAACCGTGATCCATACGGTGGTGGTTGACCCCACCGAAATTTTGATGGTGGATGCAGCTTTTAAGGATGCGGGTGGCCAATTCGATAATATAGTTTGCGACTTCTCTACCTCGTTCATCAACCTGGATTTTCAACTGACACCGGTAGACCCCATCACCGATCAGGGGCAAATTATTTTAACGGTTTCGGGAGGTGAAAACACCTCTAATTACGACTTCACCTGGGCTGGCCCCGGGATTGTAAACACGAACAGTCAAAATCAAAATGGCCTGGCGGCTGGCACCTACACGGTTTCGGTCACCGATGCGGCCAACCACCTTCAGGTAGCGAATGTAAGTTTAGGTTACGCACCTACCTGGACCGATGGCATCAACATGAGTGGCACTGGCAACCTGGTGAAGAAAGTCAGTCCTGAGTTTGGTTGGGACAATGAAGGCATTCAAACCCACGAGTTGCTTTACCAGTCGCAGAATGGCTGGGTAGAATACACGGTGGATGCCAGTCGCGACCTCCGCATTTTTAGTCTGTGTGAAAACCCCGAAACCAACCTGGCTAACCGGGATGCCATTGAGTACGGTTTTTATTTGACCGCCCGTTCTCACTTGTATTATTGGGAATCGGGAGCTTATGCAAAAATTGGAGATTATGAAACGGGTGACCGGCTGCGTATTGAGCGCACCGGACCCACTATAGTTTACCTGAAAAATGGAGTAGCCTTGCGCACCATTTCAGTCGATGCCAACGAGGTATTGACCTTGCGGGCCAACTTTAGGGAAGCGGATGCCCAAATGGAAGGCTTGCGCACTTCTTTTAAAGAAACCCGGCTCGATTTTCAGCTTTCGGTCACCAACATAGCGTACGACGGCAGCACCTCAGGCGCAGCAGATGCAGGGATTACTGGTGGAACACCGCCCTACACCTACACCTGGTCGGGTGGCAGCACTGGCGCTACTCAAAATGGTTTGACGGATGCTGCATCGCAGCAACTGACGGTGACGGACGCCTTGGGTCGTGCCCACCAGCGCACCGTTGGCGTGGGCTATGCCGTCAACTGGTTGGATTTTCTGAATACACAAGCCTCCAATGGACAACTGATAAAAAACACCGGGTTAACTGCGTGGGATGCCGGGGCCAGCACCAACAACTTGTTGGATGCCAATGATGACGGTTGGGTGGAGTACACGATTGAGAATGCCGCAGATGCAAAAATTTTAGCCCTTACTGCCTGGCCCCACACCGGACTCGATCACCGCAACCTCAACTACGGGTTTTACCTGCACCCCAACCGCAAAATCTACGCACGATGGTTAAACCCTTTGCAGCAAATTGAAGTGGGCACTTATGTGGTGGGCGATGTTTTGCGTATGGAAAAAATAGGCAATACCCTGTATTGGAAGCGCAACGGCACGGTGTTGCACCAACGTACTATTGCTAACCTCGAGCACTTGATAGTTCAAGCCCGCATCAACAACGTTAGCGGAGTGTTTTCGGGGGTGCGGTGCTCTTTTCCAGCGGCTCCTATTCAACTGAGTTTCCAGTCCGGCCCTTATAACTATGCCGACAACCAGGTAGCCGCCACTGTAAGCGCGGCAGGTGGCACTCCTCCTTATACTTATCTGTGGTCTACTGGTCACGTCACCGAAAGTGCCACCTACCTGAACATCGGAGAACATTGTGTTACTGTAACCGATGCTGCCGGCCAAAGCCAAAACAGTTGCGTTTCAGTGGGCCACCGCATCCAATGGCACCAACTGCATCAGGCCATTGCTGTGGAAGATGGGTTTGAAAAAACTTCCTCGGCCGGATTCAACGCGCAAGGAATTTCGGTGAACGAGTTGCCGGCCGGCACAGACGGATGGGTAGAATTTACTGCTGATCAGCGCCAAAACCGCATCCTTAGCTTTAAAGAGTTGCCGCACAATGGGTTCAGCATCAGCGATCAGGATTATGGCATTTTCACGCGACCTTCCGGTGAACTTCGAGTGCGCGAATCCGGCGTGAATACTGTCATTGGCTTCTATCACCCCGGCGATCGGTTCAGACTGGAACGACAAGGCACCACTTTGACGTATTACCAAAACGGGGAAGCCATTCGCACGGTAACCAACGTCAGCACCAGCACCGCCTGGGTCGTAGATGGTTTGGTGTACGAACCAAACGAGCAACTTACCGGGGTACGGGCTGCTTTCGGTCGTCCCGAGTTGAGCGCTACTGCCCAAGTGTATCCCATTGTTCCCGGCACCACCACCGGTGCCATTGATGTGCAAACAACGGGAGGTACTGGCCCCATCAGCATTTTGTGGAACCAATCGAAGCTGAATGAAACGGAGTTTCAGAATGTCTTGAGTGATTTTTCAACTACGACCGGAACCGCAGTAGCTGATTTGAATGTCGCTTATTCTGACTACACCAGCAGCTTGCAGTCCACCTTTAAAGACGGGCTTCACACAGGCTTATATCCCATTAAGGTGGTAGATGCCTGGGGCAGCGAAGTAAAATTGGACCTTGCGCTCACGCCTCAACTTGCCTTTGATGGCCTCACTGGCATGACCGCTAACAACGGTTCTTTTACCAAAACAGCTAATGATGGTTGGCAAACGGCAGGGGTCAATCTTTGGAACCTTGTCCGAGCAAACGAAGACGGTTGGGTGCGTGCCCGTGCTGGCAGTACCAGCGGAAAGGCGGTCATCGGGTTTTCACCCCTTAGCAGCGGCATCAGTGGATACGATCACCTTGCCTATGGCTTTTTGCTGGAAGATGGGGCTATCCGCTTTAGGGAGCTGGGCGAAACCTTTGATGCGCTGATTTCTTATGACGCGGGCGATTTGTTTCACGTTGCTAAATCGGGCAACGAGGTTCAATACTTCCACAACGGCCAGCTTCTTCGGTCAAGTGCTATTGCCTTTCAGGAAGACTGGGTTGCAGATGCCGACATCTTCAGTCAAAACTTCACGCTTTTGTCTACACAGGCTTCCGGGCCGGTAGACCTTCCTCCCTACACCAGCAACCTGAGTTTTGTAGTGACGCGCCCTGAATGCGGTGGTGCCTCTACGGGAAGTATTCAGGCCCAATCGCCCTATTCCTTGTCGGGTCATACGTTTACCTGGAATCAAGGTGTTACCGGCTCCTCGCCAAGTAACCTGTCGCCTGGGGTGTACAATGTGACCATTACCAATGCCTCTGGAGTGACCACTACCCGCAGTTTTGATGTGGATTACCTAATGGCTTGGGCGGGCACCACTGGACCAACCCAAGCCGCGGCTCATGGTACCAATGATTTGGTGCACAACGGTCCGGCCGGTTACACGGGCACAGCAGATGCTGCCAACCTTTCACTGCCCAATGGCAATACGCAGTACTTCACTTTCGACATCGATGCCAGTAAATATGCGGGCCATCAGAACTATACATTGACGTTCACCTTCAAGGAGAATAACAACCCCACCAATGTTTTTGGGTATTTCAGGGATGGGCTATTCCTTTTCGCACATCCCAACTTCAGCAACCCCAACCAAATGGATATCAATGTATATCAGTTGGCCTGGCAAAATGGAGACAACTTCAGTTTCAGGCGCAGCAACAACAACACTTCGTTGGTGGCGCACCATAACGGAAATGTGATTGATGGATACATTGGCCCCCAATTTATCAACAGCACACTTCAATTTTCCGTCACTCAAAACACTCCAAAAAGTCCGATTATTCTTGGCAGGAGCAATCAAGAATGTCAGTTTTTGCCTACCCCAACTTTTGGGCACTTAAAGCCAAAGACTGATGCTTCTTACTATACTTTCCACGATCGGAAACTGCGGTTCAAGTACCAGGAAGAATATGCGGCTGACGGACTGGATCAACTGAAGTACCGCATTTACGAAATCCACCAAAACCAATTGATCGTGGCCCCCAGCAGTTTGGGCGGCCAGCCCTTGTACACCGGCCCTAACCTGGCACTCGAACAAGGCAACAATTGGTTTACGGTCGACCTTCTCCCCTATACTTTGGCGGGTGGTTTCTACCTGTTGGAAGTGGAAGACCCCAAGGGCGAAAAATCCTACTTGAAATTCAAAATCTAATTCCCGATGTCTACAACAAAAATCTTTGGAATGGGCAGCCTGTTGCTGACCCTGCTGGTAGCATCCTGCCAAACTTCACGCCTGAATCCATTGGAATATGCCCACTGGGTGAATAATCCTTCCAACGGCTTGCAGGTGGCAGTAGAAGGCGTAAATGGAAAGCACTTTTTGGCTTATCAGCCACCTGCTTACCAGGCCATTTTGGCACAAAAACCGAAAGACTGGAATGATCCCGCGTTTCGAGCACAGCTCTCTGAAGGGGCCAGCCTACAGATTTATACGCTGTATTTGCCTCCAAGTAAATCATTGCAAGCAAAAAGTTCGGCTTTCGATGCGTCAACCAATCGTTTTTGGATGGTTGATGGAAAAGACACCTTAGAATGTGTGCACCTGCACCCCATCAACGATTTGAAGAACAGCACTACCCTGCTGTTGGGCTTTCCCCGCCTAACCGAAACCGACCAACAAGCCAAAACTTTATTGATCCAGGATATGGCAAATCCAGCTGACCCCTTGGAGATGCACCTTTCTGCAGCAGCGCTTCAAGCCCATGCTAACCTGTTGAACATTTGACCTGACCCCATCATGAATTTAAGACGCATTAGAAAAAGCAAAACCGCTAAAGCATTGGCTGCTCTTTGCAGCTTGTCGATGCTGACGCAAACCCTGGCTCCTACCACCGCCTGGGCACTGACCTCAGGTCCTGCTCAACCCGAATACGGTGGATTCGAACAAATTGGTACAACCGACATGGTTGACCTTTCCACTGGTGACTTTTCCTACAACATTCCATTGATGACCGTTCCTGGTCCCAATGGTGGCTACCCGCTCAACCTTGCCTACAAATCGGGCATTGGCATGGAGCAGGAGGCGAGTTGGGTAGGATTGGGCTGGAGCCTCAACGTAGGTTCGGTCAACCGACAATTGCAGGGACTCCCTGATGACTTCAATGGTGACAAAGTGGAGCATACCATGCACCAACGGCCTTCGACCAACATTACTTTAGATTTACCGGTAGATGTACTAGGGGGTCAAAAAGGTGAAGCCGGTTGGTTGGAATTGACACCGCGTTCTTCCTGCACGGTATATTATAATACCACCAAAGGCCTCGGCTACCGAATTTCAGGATCGGTCACTCCATCGGAGTTGGACGATGTGGATGAAATCGGAGTGCAGCTGGGACTGACACTCGACTCTCAAAACGGTGTTGGTCTATCGGCCTCTTTATCGGGAAAGGCGAAGTACAACAAGTTCTACAACAGAGTGGGCAGCAAATTGAGTTTCAATGCCCGTGAATCTTCTGCCAAACTGGATTTTTATCAAACCGCAGGCTATTCCAAACTCGGGGTGGGCAGCAGCCAAAGCTTTGGTAAAAAAGCTCCTATTCCCAAAGTGAAGATTCCAACCCGAGTCGAAACATTTCCTTTTGGCCTGCGCATCAGCGATGTGAAGGCGCCAAGTGTAAACAGTTCCAAGTTTCCCCGGGCCTGGGACGGCTCGGTATCAAAAACTACGAGCGGTTTGAATGGCGAACCCGCCAAAGTGGTTAGCACAGCTTATGGCTACCTACACACTGAAAAAAAGACCAGCAACGCTGATATGACTGACCTCAGTGTGCAGCCAATTCAGTACACCAAAAAGGTGCCCAACCTGGCACCTGCCAAATACAATTACGATGTGTTTTCGCAAACCGGTCAGGGAACCGGCGGCACTTTCCGGGCCCATCGGCCGGATGTTAGCGTACTCTCGGAGGCAGAGAACAAAACCGACGAACGCACGACCACTACCAATATTGAAGCCGGTGCTGACAAATCTTTTTCCAACATTCATGTGAATTTCGGATACAAAAACGAAACGGCCTCAAGCATCTCTGGCCCTTGGAATACTGGAGGCTCATCCATTACCACTCATGCTTTTCCAGCAGGCGCAACCAATGGCGATGCCCGCTACGAAAACTACTACTTCAAGGCAATGGGCGAACTCACCGGACCGCAAGAGAATGACCACCACCTGCCCAGCTGGGGTCAGGAGCAAGCTTTACGCATTGGCCTCGAAAAAAAGGGGGGACTCACCAACAAATATTGGTCTACGCACAACAATCTCCAGTTTCGCAACAATGCTACGACCAGCCTGAGCGGAGTGACGGCTGAAATGAAACACCAGTCAACCCGTACTCCAAGGGCCAAGGTGATTCAAACACTTAACCAGTTGGAAGCGGCTGAATACGGCATGAGTCAAAATGTAGAATTTGATGACAATGGCAGCACAGTATCGAAGTTTTCAGGCACTCGCCCTGACCACCACATCTCCGAAATTCAAGTGACAGAGCCTGACGGAATGAATTACGTCTACGGCTTACCGGTGTACAACAACAAACAGGTGAGTACTACGATGAGCGTACCGGAAGAAAGCAACTTCAATACGCCTAAAGTAGCCATTAGTTCTACCACTTATCAAAACACCTTTAACCAATACCTGGAACGCACCGAAATGGGGGAATTTGTACACAGTTGGTTGCTAACTGCTGTAGTGGGACCCGATTACAAAGACCTTACTGGTGATGGTCCGTCAGAAGACGACATGGGTTATTGGGCCAAGTTCAATTACAAAAAGATGGACGCCTCCTTTGGCTGGCGGACTCCCTATACCGAGGCCAACTACCAACCGGGTAGTCCTTCTGACTCGCGTGACGATGTAGCCCACTTTACCTACGGTACCCGAGAGCAGTACTACCTCGTTTCTATCGAAACCAAAAGCCACATTGCCGTCTTTCACACTTCCCCCAGAGCAGATGGCCATGAAGCTGCTGGCGAGTTTGCATTGACACGTGGCGTCAACACCTCTTATAAGCTAGACCGGGTTCAACTTTTTACTCAAAAAGAATATGCCAAGTCTCAGCCCATACCTATTAAAACCGCCTACTTTCAATACGATTACTCGCTTTGTAAAGGCGTTCAAAACAACCATAAAGGCCCTCAAGCAGACCCTATAACAGGTCAGGAAATCAACTTGGGGCTGGAAGGTAAGCTTACACTAAAGAGACTCTTTTTCACCTACCGTAACAACGATCGGGGCAAGTTTAGCCCTTACACCTTTGGCTATGGGAATCCGGACAGCCCGGTGGACAACCCACGCTACGAACCGCTCAACATGGATCGCTGGGGGAACTACCAAGCCAACCGAGTAACGGCAGGTCCGAATGGGGATTTGGGCATCTACGGAGCGGTGAGTTACCGAAGCAAGCAGTTTCCATACACCCTACAAAAGCACATCACCCCTTTGATGACGTTTCAGGATGCCGCTGATTACGATCCGGCAGCCGGCCACTGGTCGCTCAAATCGATCGACCTGCCAAGTGGTAGCACCATCAGTATGGACTACGAGAAAGACGATTATGCCTTTGTAGAAGACAAGCGGGCCATGCAGATGCTGGACATTGTGGGCTTTGGTGATGATGTTTCGAATGAAAGCATTGATCACAACCACAACTATTTGCCTCATCGGATGCAACCCAACAACGACCCTTACAATTTGAAGCGACACGCGAAAGACGGCAACTACAAATTGGATGGTGGGAAGAATTTCCGCATCTATTTTGAATTGGAGACGCCTATTTCTTCTGGTTCTACTGCTCAAGGACGGTTTGAACACATCCGCGATCGCTACATCCGCGATTCGAAGAAATTTTATTTCAAAAGTCTGATTGACCTTAAAAATAACCTCGACGATACCGACATCGATTATGTGACCGGCTATTTTGAATTGCCAGAACTCAAGGACCACGCACCGATCCACGGACGTGATTACCTGGGTGCTGTGAAACGGCAAGGCGACCCTTCGGGGGATTACACCATTGGATATTTAACAGTAAAGGGAGTGAAGCTGAACGAAACTAACTGGACTGGTATTTACATCCATCCTTTCCAGGCGGCAGCACTGAAGCACCTGCGTACCAACCGGTCTGAACTGATCCACAACATTGTGGTTCCTGACACTTCGCCAAGGTCACAGTTGACCAACCTGCTGGGCAGCGTACTCAAAAACACGGAAGAGATTTTTTCCAACCTGGTCAGTTTCAATGCCCACAACTACGGAAAGAATTATTGTCGGCATGCCTTTCTCAATGGGGAGTCTGTGATCCGTCTTCACGATGCCGATGGCCGTAAAGTTGGCGGTGGCGATCGGGTAAGAAAAATCAGCATGACCAACAACTGGGCACAAGACCCAATTAGCTATGGTCAGACTTATGATTATACAACGGTAGAAGACGGACAGATCATCAGCACTGGGGTAGCCTATGAGCCTTCTATTGGTGGTGAAGAAAGCGCTTTGCGTCAACCCATTCCCTACAAGGAATCTTCTTTCCTCAAAGCCGATCAAACGCTCTACCTCACCGATCCGATTTTAGAGAGTTACTATCCTGGTGGGAGCGTAACCTACAGCCAGGTGAAGGTGGAGAGCATTGCTCCGGAGCAACACTCCAACAATCCAACGGCCGTGAGCGCTGCTCCTATTACTATTCACCAATTCTATACTGGACGGGATTTCCCCATTGTTTGCAATCAAACCGACATCAATTCGGATGCGCCTATTCGAATTCCAGTGCATGTACCGGGTATTTACTCTACCAACAAAAACCGTTTGGCCCGGTCGCAGGGCTATTCTATTGTACTCAACGACATGAACGGTAAACCAAAAATGACTGAAACCCGGACCCGAGCAGATAATTTGGCGCAGTTGAAATCAAGTCAAGTAATTAGCCGACAGGAATTTGTGTACTTCACCAAAGAAGACTACGTACCGAAACAGCCGAACTACCTCACCAATCGGGTACCGATCCTCACCAGTGCTTCCCAAGCGGATTATGGGGTATTGGGGGAAGATTATGATGTGTTCATACACCTGCACGAACACCGGCGAGTATCCAACGGTGAGGGGCTGGACGGTAACGTTTCCATCACTTTGAGTTCTCCGGTTCCTATTGTGATTCCTGCTCCGATCCCCAACATGTCGGAAACCGAATCGAGCATGAAAACTGCCGTGACAATGAAAGTAATTCATCGGACCGGGATTTTGAAGGAAGTGATTACCACTACCAACGAATCAGTGATTGTGCAAAGTAATGAGGCTTTTGACCCAATTACCGGGCAAGCCATTCTCACGCAGGTGACCAATGAATTTCACGATAAGGTATTCAGCTACACTTATCCTGCCCACTGGTATTACGATGGCTTGGCCAATGCTTCGCAAAATATTGGGTTGACTTTACCTAACCTGATCCACTCTTCGGGTGGTTTGTATTCATTGCCTTCTCCCCTGGTGGCCAACGGCTTGTTTACGCCTGGCGATCTGGTGATGACTGAGGGTGGCGGCATTCGCATCCTGGCTCATGTGGTGGAAAACGCTGCCAACACCATTCGCCTGATTGATATGAATGGAGCACCCATTACGGAGCCCAACCTGGAGGTAAAGGTGATCCGATCTGGTCACAAAAACCAATTGGGGCTGGCAGCAGGCGAACTGACTGCAAAATCAGTCTCTGGAGTAGGTACGGGAAGCGCTGGAGCCTATGTCATCAATGATATTTTGAATGCCTCTGCCATCGAATATACCGATGCCTGGGCCACTTTATGTGGAGAATGCGGTTTCGATCTAAGTCAACAGATCAATCCCTACCAAAACGGCACCAAAGGCCACTGGCGCCCCTACCGGAGCCATGCCTACCTCACCAACCGGAATTACAACAACTCGGTGCAATATGACGGGGTGTATACCGACTTCGTGCCTTTTCCTTGGTTGAATCCCTCTTCAGCATCAACCAAATGGCAAGCAGCCAGCACCATCACTTTGTATTCTCCTTATGGCTTTGAGCTGGAAAACAAGGATGCGTTGGGCAACTATACCTCTGCGCTTTACAGCTATGACGAGTCTTTACCGACTGCGGTAGGCCAAAACTCCCGCCACCGGGAAATGGCTTTCGACAGCTTTGAAGATTACGATTGTGATGATTGTGAAGACACTCATTTTGATTTTAAACCCAACTCCAGTAACGTGAGCACCCAAGAAGCGCATACCGGACGCAAGAGTATCAAGGTTGCGCCTGGACAGAGCATCGAGACCGCTCGAATTATCCGCACTGGTTGCACCAACAATTAAGCCCCAAGAATCATGATTAGATTACCTCAACTTTTGTTGTCGCTCTTGTTTTGCCTGGGCAGCTTTGCCACGGTATGGAGTCAGTATACCGACAACATTACCAACCCCAGTGACGGATACAACACCTTTGGTGGCCTGCACGTAGCCTCGCGTAGCGCCAACCTGGCGCTACAAGCCGGACAAAATGCTGTTATGAACGTCACAGTTATGGCCCAAATCGATAACCAGCAACAGGTGCTTTTCAATGTACCTGCTGGTAGAACGTTGATCGTTCAAGGCTTGAGTGGCAACTCAGGGTTTCAATATTCCGGCATACTCAACGAATCTTCAGCTTTCGCAGGAATTCGAGTACAAGGTGGCGGAAAAGTGGTTTTCTCCAAACTCCAATTTGAAGGGTTTGTCTCCGACATCCCGCTAAGTATGCGCTCTGCCGTAGAGTTAGACGACATGTCGGAGGTCCGTTTTGAGGCTTGCACCTTTCTCAACAACGATATTGGTATCCAATTGGACAATTGTTTTTCAGGAAGCATTAAAAACAATGTTTTTTCTCACGACAATCAACAATTGGCTTGGTATGCGAGCACTTTCTCAGGAAACGTTGGCCGCGGAGTCGGTGTATGGGTCAATCACGGCCCTAACTCAGGTCCGGTTGACATCTTGAAAAACACCTTTTATAGTGGTGCTTCAATTGCTGGCCCAACGGGCACTCAACTGGCTTCTACCGCAGTGGAGGTACGGAACGATGTCACCAACAATGGCCACTTGCGGATCCGATTGAACCAAATCCACTTTCTGGATTTTGGGGTGCGAATCTCGAACCAATCGTCACATACTGGCAGCTTGTTCAATGTACAAACCAACACTTTTCAATCCTTGAAGCGTGGAGTAGCCTTTTACAATGCTTTGCCGCACTGGCAACTCAACAACAATCAATTTTCACTTACAGACATTGACCTGTACCTGGAATATAACCAGGCGATTTCTGGCACTGGTTTCCGCATTATGGATGACCAGAATTTTTCTAACCCAATGTATACTGCATTTAACATTGGAAATCAGTTTTCCACCACTTCTACCTTCCCCATGAGCATTCGGGTGAACAATACCGTGGCTCCTGGCTCCTGGACCATTTTAAGTGGTTTGGACATCAATGGTTATGTGGATGTGGTGAACGGCCCAGCAACATTGATTCGAAGCAGCATCATCCGGCACAGTACTCCCATCATCCACAACAGTAATGGCAACAACAACATTCCTGCCCCACTGGTAAGTAAAGCCTTGCTCAACGGTGGACAAATCAACATCGATTACACTCTGCCGGGCCTGGTAAGCGGGCATGAGGAATACGTGGTAGACGTCTACCGCACCAACAGCATGGGCCACTTGCTGGATTATTTGGGTTCGGCCATCATCAATCCATTGGGAATTCCTGGCCAGGGCTATCAAATGCAAGTGGTAGCTCCTGTGGGGCTAGCTCTGGCTGCGGGCGACCAATTGGCCGTTACCACTACTTCTTCTGCTGTTGGCAGCAACTTGGCATTAGGTACCAGTGAAGTCGTTTATTTCTCCATTGACGATCCCCGAAGTGATTGTGATTGCATCAGTCAGTTTTCTCCCTTGCAAGGCAAAGAGTATGTGCTCAGTGCCTGGGTTAAAGTAGATCAGGGGCGGACTTTGGAAAGTTATGCAGCCGAGGCCAGCATTTCCTTGGAATTCGCCGGAGCTCCCGGAAGCACTCCGAGTTTTTCGCCTTCCGGTCCCATCATCGAGGGGTGGCAAAAGATTGAAGCTCCCTTCACGGTACCAGGAACAGCCACCAACATCCGGGTGAAGCTCAACAACCTGAGTTTGGCCAATCGGGATGTGTTCTTTGACGACATCCGCATCTTCCCCTTTGAGGGCAACATGAAGTCCTTTGTATACGATCCTAGCACTTTTAGGCTGGTGGCAGAATTGGACGAAAACAACCATGCGACCTACTACGTGTACGACGATGAAGGCCAACTGGTGCAAATGAAAAAAGAAACTACCCGTGGCATTCAGACTTTGAGTGAAGGCCGCAGCAGTCGCTATTTACAACCCTAATAAAATTGATTGCGACCATGAAAACTGTGATTTCTGTACTCGGAATGTGCTTGTTGTGCTTAATGGTCTTTGCGCAAGATGCCAAGGAAGATCTAAAAGCCATGCAGGCGGCTTATAAAAACACCCCTCATTTCCAGGCCTCCATCACCATTAAGGGCCTGCAAGAAAACGGCCAGTGGCTTGAACTCGGCACTGGCAAATGGTTGATGCAAGGCCAATCTTATTACTCCACTGGCATGGACAAAGAAATCATCGCCAATGCAGAGGGCAGTTTGGTGGTGGATCACCTGCAACGCGAAATGGTGTATTTCCCAAAGCGTCAGAAGGTCAAACCTATGGCCCAATTCTTTGATATTAACGCGTTGATTACCCAATACGATTCGGTGGTTTACTTGGGCATCCAAGCGAAACGCAAAGGTTATCGTTTCTATCAAAATGGCTCCATTGAGAGCTACGATCTTTGGCTGGATGCCAAAGATCTTTGGTTGCTAGAAGTGAACTACCGCTACGCACCTGAAATGCGTCAAAAAGGCGCTTATTATCAGCAAGTAGTAATCCAATATAGCATCGATATGGAGCACGTTCCGGCGGCTAAACACTTTGCACTGAACCGCTTTGTGACAACTACAGACCGAGGCTTGCAGCCTTTGGCGGAATACACTGACTATTCTTTAACTACCGCAGCTAACTTAGACGATTAACCCCCTACCTACCCCAAAACATTTTATCATGGTGACCCAAATCTTTCATCATTCTCACATAAAGTCATTCTGGACCTTAGTGGTTTTGTTAGGCCTTACCTTTTCCGGCACTGCCGGAGTGCAAACTTTTAGCAACTTCTTGGCCGGGGCCGCCATATCCCCCTCCACCCCTGCACTCGAAGCAGTGGATCAGGCATACAACCAAATGGTCTACACCATCAACTGGCAAAACGAATTCAAAAACCTTAGCACAGAGGGCCGCGCACGCCTCCATTGGGACGCCTCAGGCGATGCTTTTTACAACCAGGCGTGGGCAGTGGAAGTTACCTTTGACGCACAAGGTTGGGACGAAAACGGCCAGCCCTTACCACTGGTAACCGGAGAAAAATTGACGGTGGACTACGATCCTACCCTCAACTACACCAATGAAGCCGTTTGGAGTCTGCCCGGAGCACATCGCTTGCAACTGACCATTACAGCCGTGAGCAACCCTTTGGGCGGGAGTATTTTTGTGCCCCAAGACGTGACCTTGGAAGCAGAGATTGAAGTGGAACGGCAATATGCACTTGATCTTTCCATTCGGCCCAACATCGACCATAGCCCCTTCAGCTTTGCCGACATTCAAGCCAACAACAATCGGGTGACCTTACATTGGAACGCTGTAGAGGGGGCGGAAGCTTACGACCTAGAATTTGTGTATTACCCTCATGCTGACTACCGGTCGTTTCAGCCTTTGTTTCCTTCCCAAATTGAGGACAGGCGCTTTACCCGCATCACAACCAGTAGCAACAGCTATCTTTTGAACCTTGCCTACGACAAAGGCCGGATTTTTTACCGGGTACGCACGGTAGGTTGGGCAGGAGCACAAAACAATGTGCGCCAAACCGGAGACTGGACCGATGCTCAGGATTACATTTCGATTGATGACAATATTCAATGGGATAAAAACTGGCAGTATCAAGCCCAATTTGCAGAAGAAGGCAAACGCAAAGAGGTACTCACTTTTTTCGATGGCACTTACCGGGAGCGCCAGGCAGTAACCTTGCTCAACTCGGAGGATGCCGCTCTGATTGGTGAAATCTATTATGATTTGGAAGGGCGCCCGGCTTTGCAAACGATGCCAGTGCCCGATGTGAATGAAGTAAACAGCAGTGTGGCAGTGAGCAACCGACTCGACTTTTATTCCGGTTTTAACCGAGTGGATGCCCCTAGCACCTCCACTTCTAACCCTTTAACGGTAAATGATCTGGACGTAGCCATGGCGGCCAACAGTTGCGATTTTGAGGCGCTTGGTTTGAGTGAAGATCGAGGTTCAGCTCTTTATTACTCTTCTGAAAACCCACTGAAGCGCTACGATTACCACGCCAATATTCCGATGGCCTATCATTTTGCGCACTCGCAAACCCAATACAACCGCGAGGGGGCTGTTTTTAGAGAGTCCATGCCAGGGGTTTCGCATTCACTGGCTACAGATCATGCGGTTACCTACTTTTCTGCAACTCCTCAGCAAGAAAAATTAGATCGCCTTTTTGGAAATGACGTTGGCTACGCTGAACACTACCGCATGAAGGTCGCAATTGATCCTAACGGGCAGCTTTCGGTGAGCTACGAAAACCTCGCCGGACAAGTTATCGCCACTTCCCTCTCGGGTAACTCGCCCAACCTAAAATCCCTTGGTGTCAACTCCTCTACTCCCATTGTGTTCGATCAGGAAGACCTCAACCAATGGGTAGCAGCGGAGGAAGCCTACGTGGTGGAAAATGACTTTTTGGTCGAGGACGCCTCGGTGGGCTATCCTTTTCATTATTCCGTTTCACCAGGCGTATATACCGACATTTGCAACAATGCCAACGATTGTGTCTATGATTTCATCATTTCCATTTTTGATGAATGCGGTCGCAGGATTTATGACGACAATCCGAGCGATCCTTATACCAAAACCAGTAACTCTGTTGTGCACTTTGCGCAAGTGTTGAGTAGCAGCAGCCCCTCTCCTACTTCCAACGGCAACTTTACGGTACACTTTCCCAAAGTAGGGGTGTATAAAATTGAGAAGCGACTCACCCTCAACCAAGCACACTTTGAGCAGAAGTTGGCCGACTTTGAACACAACTTGCCCTCTTGTCGCACCAAGGCAGACTTGCAAAATACTTTTGATCTCACCCGAGATTATACCAACTGTTTGAGCTGCGAAGACCAGGGCAACTCTACTGAGGATTGTTTCCCGGCCGTAGTGGCCAATTGTGATGCAGCGCTGGAAATGATGGAGCAGGATTTAAGTCCTGGTGGGCAATATTTTGATCCGGTTTGGCTCAACAACTATTTGTGGCCCAACAACCATAGCAACTTTGCACTAATGGGTTTCTTGCAGGCGGATGGTCAAACCCCGATTTCCACTTGGGCCGACCTGGCCAGCCATTGGCGTCCGGAATTTAAAAATGGGTTTGCCAATGCCGTTACTGGCATCTACCCCTCCGGGGCAGCTCGCATGGGAAGCAGCCTGGTAGAGTTTCATCCCGAGTACTGTGGGTACAATTGGTGCCTTGCCACTGCTACTTCCAAAACCTTCGATCTCAACTTGATGCTGGTGGACAACTATGTTGATGCTGCGACATTGGGTTATGTTCCAAATACATATACCGCAAATGCTTGCCCTACTGTGGCAATCGGAAGAGGCATCTACAATGTGGATCCTTTCTTTGATCCCAATGCTGGCCATCCATGGAATGTGGTTACTGCCGCAGGCAACATGACCAACTTCTTAGACCACTGGGATGGCGCTCCCGCTTCTACCTGTTTGTGGAATCAGTCGGCTACTCTGCTCGACCCGGCCTGCACCAGCTGTGCAGACGATCAATGGAATATTTTTAAAGCCCTTTATCTCAGCAGAAAAGACAAAGTTGCCAACCTGGAGCGACTCACCACTTTCAGTTGCGAATATGTGTGTGACGTAACAGAAGCCGAAGAATTACCGGATCGAATTGCCGGTAATTGCGGCAGCTTTCCGGAAGCTGTTGGAAAACAAATCATTTTCGCCAACCCTATTCGGGAGATTGAAACGCAATATGGTCTTAACAACTCTACTTCCTCCGCTTCTTCGAATGATGTATTGGCTTCGTTCGAAAACAACATGAAATTGATGAAGGAGCAATGGGACAACTGTGGCCAGTACGTGACCAATGGTTATTTCAATGAAGTTACCTGTTCAGGACCTGGATGTGCTGACAATCCTTTTGAGTTGGGCAACGTACCTGGTTGGAGCAACGGCGACCCAGTTGGTGTAAGTCATTGCAATTACTCCAACCCGACCTCTTATCATCATAGCACGCCGAGCCTGAACCCTGATTTAAAATCGGCAAGATTCATGTCGGATGCCAGTTGCAACATTGAGGTAATTACAAATACCCTTCAACAACCTTTAACTCCTGGCAATACCTATCAATTCTCCATAAAACTGCGTGCCCATCAAAAACAGTGCATCAGTGACCCAACCCAAAATAGCGAACCTGATATTTTCTTTGCCTTTGCCACTTTGAGTCACTCAGGCACCTTTAGCGGCAATTCCACTACCACAGGTCAACAAAACATTCTTCCAGGCAATGCTACAGTTAGCTACCCAATGGTTGTTACACAGCAAAATGAATGGACCGAATACACCTTAAGCTTTACTCCTAATGAGGCTTTCACGCATTTACATATTTCGCACAACAGTTCTCCTGCGCGTTCATTCTACAGTTGCTATGAACAGTGGATGGATGTGGACAATGTTTCGATTTACGGAGAATGCCCCGATTTTCAACAACACAGCTGTGTGTGCACGCGCCTCAAAGAATCTTTTGATGCCTACAAAGCCGACCACCCGCAGGATACGGATGCCGAAGTTTACACTGAATTAGCAGCCGGAATCAACGCCACCTATGGTTTTCCCAATACGGAGGGCCCGGAAGTGACAGTTGGCATGATCGCCGATTGGATGACGGAATGCGAAACCAATCCGAACTACCCCAACACCCTAAGTGATCCCCCTGCTCCCGGACCACTTCCTGCTATTGTTCTCAACGATTGTTCAGTAGAAAACAACTGCCAGGACGATGTAGATGCTATTGTGGATTATTACACCGAATACTTCTACCGCCAACAATTGAAAGGCGAACGCGAAAAATGGATTCGTGAATACAAGGATGCCTGCTTTGCCAAACCCAGCGCTGGCTCCTTTGGAGAAAGCTTTACCATTGAGGGCCGTGATTTTGAACAGGTAACTACTTTGTATTACTACGATCAGGCGGGGAACATTGTTGGCACTGTTCCTCCTGAAGGAGTGCGCCCGTTGACCGGCATTGCCCTGGCCGCTGTAAAAGCAGAACGTAAATTACCCACCGGAAATCCCGTTTTGCCCAATCACCTGCTTCGGACAGATTATGAATTCAACTCCCTTGATCAAATGGTTGGGCAACGCGTTCCAGATGCTGATGCTGCTCCTGGGTTTGCCTACACCTGTCAATTCTGGTATGACGAAATTGGCCGTTTGACTGTTTCGCAAAAAGCGAAGCAGCAAGCGACAAACGATTACACCTATAATGTATATGATGGCCAGGGACGCATTCAAGAAGTTGGAGAAATACACGCCTCTACAGCACCTACAGCGGCTATTTTGAATCACCCAAATTTCCCAGCCAACTGGGCGGCTCAAGCCAGCGATCGCAGCCAGGTAACACAAACTCATTATGACGTGGCTGTAAGCAACCACCCACAAGAGTATCTGCGTTCAAGGATAGCTGCCAGCACTTACAAAGCCAACTATACTGATCCAGAGCCGCAAACAGCCTATCATTACGATTACGATCCGCACGGCAACGTAAAGACGTTGTATGAAGATCAGACCGAATTGGCTCTTTTAGGTCATGGTACCAAGACCACCTCTTATGAGTATGATCTTATTACTGGCAATGTAAATCAAATGACTTATCAGCCAGGTGCTGCCGATCAGTTCATTCACCGCTACCGCTACGATGCTGACAATCGGACCATCGGTGTTTGGACCTCTAAGGATGGAAAGGTCTGGGATCGCGATGCCCGTTATTTTTACTACCTGCATGGGCCTTTGGCTAGAATTGAAATTGGCCAGGACAAGGTGCAAGGCATCGACTATGCCTATACCATAACGGGATGGTTAAAAGGGGTGAACGGCAATCTGCTAGATCCCAATAGCGAAATGGGTAAGGACGGTTTGGTGAGCACCACTCACTATCCATACAACCCAGATAGAAGCAATGTACATCACAAAATAGCACGAGATGCATTCGGCTATACCTTAGACTACTTTGATGATGGCCAGCAATTGGCTGACTACAACGCCATTAATATGAACCTAACGACTGGTGGCATTGCTCCTCCGAGCTTTTACAACGACCTGGCGAGCTTTTCTCAGGGCGGAAACGATGTCACCGGCAAGAACTTGTACAACGGTAATATTCGCCAAATGGCTACAGCTCTGAGCGATGCCAATGAGCAAACTTTGGTAGCGCAACTCACCAGTTATCAATACGATGTTCTGAATCGACTGACTGAGTTACGGGCGCATCAAACCTCTGGCACCTGGGCTACTACTGCCACTGTAGACGATTACAGAACGCAACTCACTTATGACAAAAACGGGAACATTCTCACCTTGCTGCGCAATGGCAACAGTTCTACCGGACTGGCGATGGACAACCTAAAATACCATTACAACTGGGGAGATCCACTCGCGGAAACCGATCTGCAAAACAATCGGCTCAACTACGTAGTGGATAATGCAGGTGCTTCGGCGTATCCAAGCGATTTAGAAGATCAAAGTGGTTTTTCGGGCAACAACTATGCATACGACCGCAGTGGCAACCTTATTCAAGATCAAAGCGAAGAAATTGCGGCTGTAAAATGGAATTTAAATGGAAAAGTAAGCGAGATCATTCGTAACCCCACGAGTGAAAAACCTGATTTGGAATTTCGTTACGATGCCAATAATCATCGGAGAATCAAAATTGTAAAACACAAATCGGCAGGTGGCGTCTTGGTTCCGGAGCAAGATTGGGGCTACACCTATTACAGTCGGGGGATTGACGGTCAACTTTTTGCGACTTATACCCGAGAAACGAATCAACCCGCCTTTCATACTCCTGGTACTCCCAATTGGCAATGGGAAATTCAATTGCAGGAATTACCGATTTATGGCAACCAGCGAATCGGGCAACTGGAACCTAAGCAATCATTGGGAACCACTCAGTTGGTCAACAGCCAAGCGCAAAATATCGTTTACGGCCCTTCTGCTCCTAAGCGAAATGTAGGCGTCAAACGGTATGAATTAAGCAATCACCTGGGCAATGTTTTGGCGGTTGTTTCAGATCGTCGGATTGCAGTAGAGGACCCCAATTGCAGTTTCTGTCCCACCCTTAGCCACTATATAGCGGATGTGATCAGTTTTACGGATTACTATGCTTTTGGCATGCAAATGCCGGGTAGAAACGGACAAGCGGATTATTCTTTCGGGTTCAACGGAGAACCTATTGATAAAGAAATTTCGAATACCAACAGTTCTATTGCGTTTAAATATCGGTTTTATGATGCGCGGTTGGGTAAGTTTTTCAGCTTGGATCCCTTGCAATCCAGATTTCCGTATTACAGTCCGTATCACTTTTCCTCCAACTCTCCAATAGTCGCCAAGGATCTGGAGGGGTTACAATCCAGTTACCGCCTAAATTATGTTGAAGGCTCAGTGGATATCATCAATGGGCAAGTGGAGCTCAGTGTCCTTAAAAAGAATATCAAAAGATCCAGATGGTCCTATAAACAAGTGAATGGAGCATTGGAGCTTACTGAAGGAGGACTTGCCAAGGTATTTTGTGTTGGATGTGAAGGGCTGTTAACTGATAATCCCTACGGTGGAAAACGAGGAAGCTGGATCATGATCGATATAGGTCCACACATAAAAAGGGTAGAAATTGTTGAGGAAACGGTCATTAAAAACACCTCAAGCTCCAATAACCAGAACAATGAACCCGAGCCAAAGCAAACACCCTGGATAGAAGCCAAAACCTCAAGTGGCACTTCAACAAAAACTGCTGTTAAAAATGTGAGTACGGCATCTGCAGGTGCTCTCACTAATTTGGTTCAAAAAAGGGTGAATGAGGCAAAAAATGCGGGTACCGGCATGCCCAAAACCTCCACTCAAATCAATTCAATAGAGTTAGTTTTTAATAAAGATTTCAGTGGAGACACTGATGCAATAAAACAGCAAGTAAGTGACGCAAATGAAAATAAGATCGCTGTAATTGTAAGAATGGATGAATCAAACGAAGTTCCTGACGGAACTGTTTTTAAGGCTCGGGTTCACTATGAATTACAACCCGAACAAAAAGATGTCTCAGAGTCTGAAACAGAAGTTATAAAGACAAGTGTGATTAGGTTTTTACCTGGAATACAATTTTACTAACTACCTATCAACTATCGGTTGAAGGATTAAGCAAATACAGTTTACTATCCAATTGTCTACAAAAAACTGTAATAAAGGAGTTAACCTAAGAAACTCAAATATCCGGGTGTAGTTTTAAATTACACTCGGATATCAACTCTCATTTGCCCTTGTACACCTTCACTCCTCTC
>ERZ1740068.325-NODE-325-length-26075-cov-15.311837_pt1 | contig 26075 bp, 18 predicted proteins | sample MGYA00581735_ERZ1740068 | MGnify/ENA primary metagenome ERZ1740068 (study PRJEB43018, sample SAMN04849740) | marine metagenome | isolation source: floating plastic debris | place: Pacific Ocean | collected 2008-08-30 | study: EMG produced TPA metagenomics...
TTACCCAAGTCGCGCCTGGTAAAGCCCAGTCCTCGCCGGCCAAGCGTCAAAAGAGGGCCCGACGAACCCCTTCCCCCTCAAGTGGCAAGCCTTACAAGCCCTGGAAGCCTTCCCGCTATGCCCAGTTCGGTCCGTCTGCAAGATTTCTTGCCGAAGGGCTTACCCAAGTCGAGTCTGGTAAAGCCCAGCCCTCGCCGGCCAAGCGTCAAAAGAGCGCCCTTCGGGCCTTTGAGAACTTTTATCCCCCAGAGGGCACGTACTTTAGCGGAGACGCCAGCGAAGAGAAGGTCGGCCAACTCCGTATGCTGTCTCCGAACGGAAAGGTGGTCATCACCCAGCCTGACGCCAAGGCCTGCTCGTTGTCTGTTCCCGTCCACCGCTCGGGCACTCAGAACGTGTGCCTCAGTACCTTCTTCTTTGGACCGGCTTTGCGCAAGTCTGTCTTTGTAAACGTGGCCGTGTACGTGAACAATCTCAAAATCGTACACTTCAAAGGCAATGGCAGCCAGCACAACGGACATCGGATAACCGAGATTCCTGCCTTTGTCTCCGGAAGACAAGCTTGCTTTACCTTTCAAAATGACACCCTCAAGTACTCCCACGGCAAAACGACGACTGTGACACGCCTTCCCCGGGGTGAAACTTTTCTCAAAGTCTGGGTAGACAACTCCCCGCTGGCTTTATACGTTTCTTCCACTGAGCAAAAGTAAAATGTCATCCATTTTTTTTATTGCCAACCTTTGTCCTTTTGGCCTCAAGTCTTGCTCGCAGAGATCCAAATGGCCTCCACCACTGACACAGCAACCGAAAGACGGAAAGACGTGGTTGTAGCGCGGAAATTTCTCGGCTTTCAGTGCTCCCGATGCACCGAGTTGACTTTATGCCAAAGCTGCGTACACAGCCTGGTGGGCTGCGTCTTGTGTGACCGAATGACACCTTGCCACGCGTGCAGCAATTGCGGTCAATGCGTGCCATGTGTCGGTCCGGACTGCTGTTTTTGCTACGAAGCCTCCAGGCCAGGAGGAGCGTTGGTTTCGTGTTACGACTGTGCCGTGGATGCTATGGGGTGCCCCGCGTGCCACGCTCTCGGTAAATGCCACGCTTGCAGCCAATGCGGTCAGTGCGTCGAGTGTGATGGTCCGGAGTGTCCGTTGTGCGACGAAACGTCTTCCATGATTCCTGTGTGCCGCTCGTGCATGGTGGGCCTTATCGGGTGCTTGGAGTGTGGCACCATCGACGAGTGTCGGCCGTGCCGCGACTGCTTCGCCTGTGTGCCTCGGAGCGAAGGCAAAGGGGCTCGCTGCTACGCCTGCCAAAGCTGGGCTTGCGAAGTGTGCGATGCCGTGATGCGTCCGGATGAGGTCTCGCACGAACAGCAGCTTCGTTGCGCCCAGTGTCAGAACTCCCGTTGCCCTTTTTGCTTTCACGTCTCGCGTTTGCCACATACTCCGTGTGTTCGGTGTCGGTCCGCCCTGACGCGCCAGGCGTTGCACCCCTCTGGGCCCGTCGTGGCGTACCGTGCCCTGAACTGGCACGACGTTCACTCTCTCCAGATCGGCCGTCCTTTTCTGACGGCCAAGCACGAACAGAGTTTGCACTCGGCCGACTGCCATGTGCTGGAGGGATGTTATCTTCATACCAGCTTTATTTCTGTCACCTTTTCATTGGCCTGCGCCCGGTATTGGTGCCGTATGGGCACGAGAAAAGGCCACGGACCCGGACGCATAGCCCGTATGCTGCTGTATCCCCACCAACTGTATCGTTGGCACAGCCACAGTTCTGTGGTTCTGTTTCGCCTACAAAGATACCAAGAACGCCTGGTGCACCAAAGGATCCCTGTGGAGCAAGTGTTGGATGTAAGCTTTTACACCGATTAAAATGTAAACACTTTAGTTTTGTTTGACCTTTTCTTTCCGAGTTGGCTTGCCCGTGCCCACAAAGTTAAACCGCCATGGCCAGCGCCCTGTCCGCTCGCAAGCGTCGCCGCACAGACAAGGAGGACCCCGAGGCTACCGAAAGCGACAGCGAGGGCGAACCCCCTTTCGCCACCCAGGCGCCCGAGACAGAGCCCAGCGTGATTGCCTTGGACGAAGCCGCCTTGCGGAAAATCTTGCAAGAGTCCCGGCTGCCCGGAGCGCCGAGATTGTTTCAACTGCCAGATCTAGTACAAGCTGCTCCAGGCTTGGACGAAGCCATGTCCGTTTTGGACCAGCCGGAAGATGTCCGGTCTTTTCTTCTCGCGCTGGTGCCTTCTGCAGGCATGATCGAGTCGGACGTTTGCCGGAACCTGGTGGCCTACCTTTCCTCTTTGTTTGGCGGAACCCAGCTGCCCTTGCCGCCAAATACGCTGTCCTCTTTGCGTGCCGAGTTCAACACAAACAGGGCGAAAGTGGCGCACGAATTCTCGCGCCTGCTCATCAACCGATATCTCAAGACACGGCGGTCTGTCCTGGGCTTGACGGACGTTCTGGACCAGCTGCTCCGACGCTGGGCAGAGAAGATGCTCCGCGAGGCCTCGGATACCGGAAGCTGGCGGGAGTGGATCCGTCCGGACGACTTTGCGGACTGCGGAACGGTCTTTAGCCGCGCATGCGGTCTTTTCCGAGCTTCGAACGCTCTGGAGTGGTCTACGATACCCGGGGCGGAAGGGAACCGCCTGCCGGTCAGCAACGTGCTCCAAGTCCGTCTGCCCACGTCCGTTGTCTCCCACTTCCGGGGGGAAGACTGCTACTATCTCCGGTTTCAATTCCATCTGCAAGAGCAAACGTACGAATACCAAGTGCCTCGCGCCGCTTTCCACGCCAAACTTGTGGTTTCGGACTCGAACGGAGAGGAGCGCGCATGGCCCTTGCACGTTTCGACAGTGTCAGAAACGTAACCAATAAATTTTGTTGTGAATTTACGACAAGGTCTCGTACCAGGCTTCGAACAGGTGGTCTAGGCTGTCGTCGATGAAGCGCTGCCGGTCGTCTCGGCACACCACGAACCACCGACACAGCACCACCCGTTCTTTGGGGCTGACGTGCGTCAGGTCGCCTCCGTGCGCGTGGTGAAACAAGTTAAACATGTATTGCCTCGCGTCGTGGAAAGTGCGCAGCGTGAGGTTCGGTTCGAAGCGGATGCGCACCTGTTCGTTGGGGGATGTGTGTTGCAACAGCGCGTGTACGCTACAAATCGTGGGGAACAAGGGCGAAGGCAAGAACTCGGGGTCGAGCGCCAGCGGTGCGGTTTCAAACGGATCGTCGGGCGCTTTCGAGTCTGGCGCACCGGAAGACGAGCCGCTGCCCACGAGGCGCCACGCGGGTCCGGGCGCGTCGTCTTGGATCCCGCACTGGTACCAGGCGTGGTGGGCCGTGTCCCGCCACCAGGCGCCCTCGGGTTTTGGGTCCTGGTCGCCGGGCGGCCGGGAGAGCGCGTACGTGGCTCTCTCCCAGAGGGCTTGTTCCGGCTGGGCCGTGCGACAGCGAAACACGCCCAAGCTGTCGAGGCTAAACCACGAGTCGTGGGGCTTGTAGCCGTGGGTGGCGTCGTCCTGGGCGCTGGGGTCGCGCAGGTAACACCGGTCCAGAGCGTGCCACTGGGCCTGTCCTGTCGCCACCACGCTGGCTTGGAACACCTGGCCGCTGCTGGTGTCGTGCCAGAACGACCCTGCCGTGAATCCGCTCTGCTGGTCGTCGGTGGCCTCGGGTGTTCGGCGCTCCGTCAGGGCGTGTCGCACCGGAGGCGAAGGCGGTGGCGGCGTGTCTTTCCCGTCCGACGAGCCGACCTGAACCCACCGGGCGCTGCCAGCCGGAGACACCTGCTCGGCCCAAAACGTCGTCTGGTGTTGGGTGTCCTGCCATACGTCTCCCGCCCGGAAGCCCTGCGTGTCGTCGTGTTGCGGCGTTGGCGAATAGGCAAACGTGTGTTGGCGCACAGACCGCGGCGGAGTGCAGGTGTCGTTGTCGTTATGATCGCGAGACCCGGCCGGGACGATGTCAATCGGCAGCCATACCGCTTGGCCCGCCCCGACGGCCGTGGCCTGGAAGAAGGAGCCGTCCAGCACGTTTTGCCACATCTGGCCCGGGCGCCATCCTCGGGTTTCGTCGTCGTCGGCCGTCGGCTCGCCCGTCTGGAAGATGGACGACCGGCTTTGAGCGAGCGGCTCCCACACCGCCTTGCCGGCCTGCACGGACGTCGCCCGGAAAAACAGGTCGGTGGTCAAGTCGCGCCACACGTCACCGACCCGGCAGTTCTGGGTTTCGTCGTCTTGCGCGGTTGGGCGCCGCGTTTTCAGCACGAGTTGCAACAGGGTGGCCAGGCGGTCTCCGGGCTCCACCCGGACCCAGTGGGCAGCCCCCGTCTTTACCTCCACGGCCTGGTAGACCCGGTGGTGGACGACGTCGCGCCAATAATCGCCCGCGGCGTGCCCTTGGCTGGCGTCGTCGTCCGGACCGGGGGATCTTTCCTGGAACAAGCGGTTCGGCCAGGCCGGGCATGGCGGCGGGGTTGCGCCGGGCAACGGGGTGACTTCTTGCCATTCTGCCCGACCCGGCAGCACCGCGCGGGCCTGGTACACCCGGCCGGCGACCACGTCTTGCCAAAAGCTGCCCACCTCGAAGCCGCTGTCGGCGTCGTCCTGGGCGGTGGGGCCTCGCCCCGACTGGGTCAAGGCTGGGGTGCGAGGGGGTCCCACCTCTGGGCGCGGCTGGGGCGGCGGCAGGGTGACGGTACACCACACCGCCGCGCCCGGCGACACGCTCTCGGCCCGGTAAAAGCGTCGCGTCAAGAGGTCGCGCCAGTAGCTGCCCACCACAAAGCCCCGGTCCGCGTCGTCCCGAGCGTGAGGCGGCCGGCACTGGGACAGGGAATGCTGGGGGCCGGCCGTCCGGGGCAACCTCTCCCACACGGCGGCTCCTGGGTCTACCGACACGGCGCGGTAGGCTTGCTCAAACAGCACGTTGCGCCACACGTCGCCCACTCGGTGGCCCCGGCTGAGGTCGTCGTGGGCTTCCGGTGCGCGGTGTTGCTGCAAAGGGGAAGGACGGGCGCGCATGGCCACTTCTGTCCACTCTACGTGGCCCGGAGCGACGCACGCGGCCTGGTACGCCCGGTCGTGGATCACGTCGCGCCAAAAGTCTCCCACCCGAAATCCTTGGGTCGCGTCGTCGTGGGCGTCGGGGGGTCGGGTTTGGTGCAAGGCCTGTTGCAGGAGCGTGGTGCGTGCCTTGTCGTGGTCGTGCTCCACCAGCTCCCACACGGCTTGGCCGGGAGGGCTGACGCTCACCGCGCGGTAGGTGCGTTGGGCGGCGACGTCCCGCCAAAAGTCGCCCGGGCGAAAGCCCGCGCTGTGCGCGTCGTCGTGCGGAGAAGGGGCCCGGTCTTGGCGCAGAGGGTCGCGCACCCGCGGCACGACCGCCCACTGCGCCTGGCCCGGCAGGGTGTTGGTCGCGCGGTACAGCGTGTGGGTGGCCAGGTTCCTCCAACACGCTCCCACCGTAAACCCGGCGGTGGCGTCGTCCGTCGCGTTCGGTGGACGCGTCTGAAAGAGGGCTTCGCGCGAGCGCAGGACCCGCTGCCACACCGCTGCCCCGGCGGAGACGTCCCGGGCCACGTACACGTGGCCTTGCAACCTATCGCGCCACACGTCCCCCACCGAAAAGCCGGCTTGTGCGTCGTCTTGGGCGTGGGGCGCCCGGGCCTGGCGCCAGGCTTCCTGCGGCCGTATGATGCGGACCCACACCGCCGTGCCGGCGGCCACGCTTTGGGCGCGGAACGTCTGGCCGGTCACCCGGTTGCGCCAGTAGTCGCCCACCCGAAACTCTTTCTCGCGGTCGTCCCACTCGGAAGGGGAGCGGACGCTCTGGTGCCAGGCCTTTTGGCGCGTAACTTTTACCCAACGAGCGGCGGCCGGCGTCACGTCGGCGGCCCGGTACGTTTCTTGGGCGGCCACGTCCCGCCAACGGTCCCCCACCTCGAATCCGGCTTCGGCGTCGTCGTCGGCCGTGGGGGGTTGGTCCTGGCGCAAGGCGTCTTTCTTGCGGTTCAGTCTCTTCCACACCGCGGCGCCCGTCGCCACGCTTTGGGCCCGGAAGGTTCTCCCGGTCAGGGTGTGCCGCCACAGGTCCCCGACCTCGAAGCCTTTGGACGCGTCGTCTTCCGCGGTGGGCCGGCGGCGCTCCTTGGTGGTTTGTTTTTGCCGAAGTTGTTGCACCCAGCGGGCGGCGCCCAGGGTCACGTCCACGGCTCGGTACAAGACCTTGGCCGCAAGGTCTCGCCACAGATCGCCCACCTCGAACCCGGCGCCTTCGTCGTCGTCGGCCGTGGGGGGTCCATCCTGGCGCAGGGCGTCCTTCTTGCGCTTCAGTCTTTTCCACACCGCGGCGCCCGCCGCCACGCTTTGGGCCCGGTAGGTGTGGCCCGTCAACGTGTGTCGCCACAGGTCGCCGGCTTCGTGGCCGTCGGTGCCGTCGTCGTTGGCGTTGGGCGCGCGGGGTTGGCGGGTTACGTCTTTGCGACGCACAGCGCGCCACACGGCTCCGCCTTCGCTGACGCTGTGGGCGCGGAACACGGCTTGGGTCAGCACGTTGCGCCAGTAGTCGCCCACCCGGAACCCCCGGGTTTCGTCGTCGGTGGCTCGCGGGCGCCGGGTTTGGCGCAGGGCTTGGGTGGCCGTGATGGTTTCGCGCCATTCGGCTGCTCCCACGGTGACGGCGATGGCCTTGTACATGCGGTCGTGCACCAGGTCTCGCCAGTAGTCGCCCACCTGGAACCCCCGGCTAAAGTCGTCCTGCGCGTGCGGCGGGCGGGTCTGGTACAGCGCCCACGAGTTCGAAGGTGGCGCCCCTGCTGGTTCTGACTTGTTGTCGTCGTCTCCGTCGCCGGGGTCGGAGTGTGGACCCCCCACCACCAGGATGTCTTGCGCAAAGTTTTGGGGTTGCACGTCGTACGACACAAACTTGTCCCCCCAGGACACGGTCTTGGTGCTCACGCTGCGCTTCTCGACGTGGCTCGAGTTGGCCGCCACGAAGCTGGAGGGCAGGAGCACTTCCGCCACCCGACCTTTGTCGTCCGAGGTGCGAGACGTTACCCGCCGGACCCACACGCGGTCTTCTTCCGTGGGGGGCAGGTCGTGGTCAAAGACGAGGTCGCGCGCCGTGACCCTTACGCCCTCCAGGACGGTGCCGCCCCGCACTTCGGGGGAGGCGTGGATGTACACGCTGTCTCCGGTCAGAAAGTGGACGAACTCCAACGAGCCGGAGCCGAGCCAACGCAGCGTGCGGCTGTTGTGCCGGACGAATTCTTGGGCGGGCTCAAAGTACTGCACCAAGGCCCCGGCCAAGGGCTGGCCCAGAGGATCCGTGACCTGGTCGCGCGAGGAGCAGTCGAAGCGCAACGGCACCGAGCCCGAGCTGGTCCAGTCGTCGGGAAAGATGCTGTCGACCACGTGCATCGAGCAGCGGTGGTTGCGCTTGAGATGCAGCTCGGCGTTGCGCATGGTCACGTCGCGCATCTGCACCGGCTCCTGCACCGTCCGGCCCACCGGGAAGAAGGCCAAGCCGATCTTCATGTTGAAGGTGTAGAATTTTTCCATGCGCAAAGGGGTGTACTGCAGCTCGGCGGCGGTGGCGTTCAGGAACGACACGTTGACGAGTTGCATGGCCGACGAGTTGAGGTGGTGGTACGCTTCCTCCGTGCCCACGACGGTGGTGTTGAACAGGTTGACACGGGAGGACTCGAAAAAGTCAAAGTCGCTGCGGGTGTCGGCCTCCAGCCGAAACACGGCCCCGCTGGCGTACAGAAAACCGCCTCCGCCCACCGGGCACCTGTCTGACGAGCGGTACGCGTCGCGGCCGTAGGCCGATTCCGGTCCGGACATGCGCACAGAAGTGATGCGGGGGCTCACCGGGAACGAGTCGAGCCACAGAATGGAGCCCAAGAACAAGGTGCCGCCCGTGCGGACGTGAAACCGGCAGTCCTGAAAGTGCAGAAACGAGCCTTGCGTGTCGGACAAGAAGCCGTGCACCAACAGGTGGCCCGACAGCACAAACGTCTGGCCCGTGTCGTCTACGGTGACGCCGCCTTCGGCGCCGAGCAAGTCTTCAAAGGTCCAGGACACCTCGAAAGGGTCGCCGGGTTCCGGCACCCGCTGCCAGGCGCCCTCGACGTAGGCCCGGTCGCCTTCCTGGCGGTGGACCACCTGGACCTCGTCCCGGATGCGGATGCATCTGCCTTGCAAGGCCTGGTCGTAAAACTCGGGGGCGGTGATAAAGTTGGGGCCGCCTTGTTGGACGTGGCTGTGGAGAAACGACCCAGACACGACCAGCTCGCCCTCCTGGGCGTCCCAGGTCACGAATCGCGGCGAAACATCGCCCAAGCTGCTGGAAAAAGAGTGCGCCGTGCTGCTTCCGCTCATGGCCACAGGCTCTGTAGTTATTTTTTTTTTCACACCGAGAGAAAAACAAACATCATGGATCTTTCTCGAGTTGGCTTGTTGGGTTTTGGTCAGATCGGGCAGGCGATCGAGCAGTGTTACTCAGCGCACCGGCCGGACATCAAGCTCTGCATCCAAGACCCTTTCCAGGACCACCACGACGATCTCCAAGGGTGTGAGCTCGTCAACGTGGCTATTCCGTTCACCCGGGAGTTCGTGAACACCATGCGCGCCGTCTTGGACACGCTCTTGCCCGGGGTGATCGTGGTCATCCACTCCACCGTAGCGCCGGGGACGACGCGCACCCTGCAAAACGCCTTTCCCAACCTGGTCGTGCTGCACTCGCCGGTGCGGGGCGTCCACCCCAACCTGTACGAAGGCCTCCGCACGTTCGAAAAGTACATTGGCCACTGCGACAAGCCACACGCGGCGTCCGAGTACGCCACCCACCTCTCGACCCTGGGCGTGGCGCCCTTTATGTGCATCGCCGAGGAGTCCGAGTTGGCCAAGTTGTTCAGCACCACGTACTACGCCAAGATCATCAAGTACCACACCGACGTGGCCCGCGTGGTGGAGAAGAACGGACTGAATTTCTACAACGTCATGACCCACTGGAACAAAGGGTACAACGCCGGATACCGTGAGCTGAACATGCCACACGTCGTGCGTCCGACGCTGACCCCTATGGTGGGCACATTCGGGGGCCACTGCCTGGGACCCAACGCCAACATTTTGCACGAGTTTAGCCCCGAGTCGCGTTCCGTGGTGGCCGACCTCATGCCCCTCATCAGCGACGACCATAAGGCCTTTCTCGACAACGCCAAATAAACATACGTTACACCGTGCTTTCATAACAAAACATCGAGAAACATAGCGGAAAGAGACGCAAGGAAGGCGCATTCCTGAACACAGGCTGCTGACGAAGCCGAACCGCCTGAGAGTCGGAGCTGGACGCAAATCTTTGCCAAGCCGCTTGAAACCGATCGCGGGCAAGGCGCAACGTCTCCGAAATGGTCTTGTGTTCTTGGTCTGACACCTGGAACTGCTCCAGAGCGTAGAACCGAGAGTCCAAGTCGGGCCAATAAATGGTGTGGTCAGACGATGGGGGTGGGGACGACGCAGAGCGTTGTCTTAAGGGTAATTCCAGGTCGGCATTTTCGGGCGAGGCCAAAGACTTGACGAGATCCACGTCACCCACAAAGCAAGCCATGCCCAAAGGGCCCAGCTGCTTATAAAGGTCAAAGGGGTGGACGTTGAGCAATTCGTCCACCAAAGGCCGGGCAAAGACTTGAGGCCAGAATCCGTAGAAATCCTTCGTGTCTCTGATCCGTTGGGCCATAAGCACGCCCGAGGACAGAATGGCGTCGTGCACGTAGTCCTCTTCCGGGATTTCTTCGTCTTGAATGCTTTGGATGCGGCGATCCAATTCGTGGTTGTCAGTCGAGCGCGGTAGGTTCTCGGGTTGTTTGGTTTCGTCACCGGTCACAGACACGGAATCGTCACCCGAAGAAAACAAATCTTCGACTTGTGTCCGTTGCCTATCGGTCAGCCTTTTTGCCTCTTGTAAGGTGTTGGCTGTTCTCTCAAGGTCAACTTCTGGGCTGAATCCCAGTCGAACTGTGTCGGGGTTCCGCATTTTCACCAAGTGCCGCATGACCGCCAGGCAGCGCTCCCAGAGAACATCCTTTTGCTCGGGAAATACCTTCATAGATACAGCGCAAGCACGAAGGGCCAAGGTTGCCGGATGGTCCATTTCTTGCAAATCCATGTCGCGCATGAGGTCCGCCAGCAACCGAGACCACAAACGGCCAAACTCCCGATTGTCTGAAGCCGCCTTCTCGGCTATTTGGTGGCAACAATAGTAGTGCTGCATGGCCCGGCGCAACAACTCCGGGTCAAAAGCAAAAGAAGAAGAAGAAGAAGAAGCCATCCTTGTCGTTGGCAGAGTGACTTTACGATGCCCAAGACCACACTACACTTGGTGAAACAAAATTTCCTTCATTTTCGTGTTTCCAAAACCATTCCACGTGGAAATGGAAAACAAAATCGTCAAGACGCGCATGCTTCGCTTTCGGTTTCTAAGTCGAGAACCGACAAGCTTTGAGGAAAAAGGCGCAAGGAAGGCAAGCGGCGAAGCCGCGAAAACCCAAAGCCGGGGCTGCTCACAAACAAGTTCCAGGCCGTATGAAATTCTTCACGAGACCTGAGGAGATCGGCTTCGATGATCTTACGGTCCTCGGCCAATACTTCGTGTTGCTGCAGGTCGAAAAACGCAGGTTTCAACGCCGACCACGATAGCGTGTCTACCGGCGATCCAACGCCAAACCCCAGATGAAGTTTCTTTTGCGCGGTGTCGGGGTGTACGGCTGCTTGGACGAGATCCAAGTCTCCCAACATGCAGACAACGCCGACGGGACCCAGATGTCTGAAAATGTTGGGGCGTTTGCGCGTGTTCCTCAACCACTCGACCAAAGGTCGAGCGAAAACCTGGGGCCAGAACCCGCAGAGCTCGAACAAATCCTCGTCGCTTTTGGATGCCAAGACGAGGGCCGAGTGCACGGCGTTTAGTACGTGGTTGGGCTCGTGGATTTCGTACCCATGGTCCACCCGTATTGGAGATTTGAGTTCACCCTGCTCTACTTCCAAGCGGACTTCATCATAAATCACGTCCAAGAGTTCCAGCAGTTGGTTTCGGCCAAGAGTTTGGTAGCTCTGCATCCTTTTCGCCTTGGATTTTAGCGTTTCCCAAAACGAAGCATTCTTGTCTCTTCGTGTCTGAGCCAAGCACCGCATAATGGCCAGGTAGCGCTCCCAAATGACGGCTTCGTGTTGGGGGAAAAGATCCATGGAGAGGCAACAAGCGCGCAAGGCCACGACCACAGGCTCTTCGTATGCCGGCATGTTCATTTGGCGCAGGAGCGTCTCCAACACGCTAGACCACAGACGAGAAAACGCCACATCGTCCCTGAGCATGTCTTGAGAGGATTGGTGGCATGCCCAGTGGAACTTCATAGCTCGGTAAAGGTCCCGAGCCGCCATGACGTGACGGAATTGTGGCCAAGAGTTCCCCTTCCAAAAAAAAAAAAAAAAAACCCCCACACACGATACGCCTACAAACACCAAACCCATAGAATTAAGCGCCGCAATAACCCAAACCACTACAATTCTTTCGTCTCCATGGAGGAACACAAGAAGCCGAAATGCCGTGTCTGTCGAGACTATTGGCCTCGAAAGGGTTTTTCCGAATGCAGCAAATGCTTGGCGTTGGCCGACTTTCGGGCCGGCACCGTGACGATCGACAACGGCGCTGCCCGGGCCCATGTGCCAGGTTATTTTGGACAAGAATACGTCCAACGGTTTTGTCGAGAGCTGGTGTCTTTTAGTATTTCCCAGACTCGTTATCGGTTCGTGTCCGAATCGCGCCTGCGCATTTTGCTGCTGGTTTTGCGCGACCGCTCGGCGTACGGCGTGTACGTTACGCTTTTAGGATACGCCGAGTTTCCCGCCTGTGCGCTCAGCGCGGAACAGGCCGACGCCCTGCTAGCTGTTCTTCTAGACAAATCAACGGACCACACGACTCAGTGTCTGTACATTCATGCCGTGGGGCCCTTTGTGTACGATTATTGGAACTTGAAGTGCAACCACCCGGTGTTCGTCTGCTACTACAAGCCGGAACATCCACCTCGCTCCGTACCAGAATTTCAGGCCGGCCTTTTCTACACCCAATGTCGTCCCTACAGCATGACGATGGTGCGCGTAGGAGGTTCCGCGGAAAACAAGGCGCACGACCCAGACTGCACGGTGTGCATGGAAGGTGTGGACACGAGTTCCATGTCCAGCTTTTTTTGTGTGCGGTGTTCTGTTGTGCTCCACCAACACTGTTTGGCCTCGTTGAGGCGGCCGGTGTGTCCTGTATGTCGGGCCGATTTCAGGGAACAAGTGCATACGTGTTAGGACTGGGAAATAAAAAGTTAGGAGCAAGCGAGAATGGTGTTAAAGCCGGACGTTGCGTACGCAGTGCAAGGTGAAGTGCACCCCCGACCGTTCTGAAAATTCGGTCGCTGTGTTTTTGTGAACGAACAGCATCAAGAATCGAACCTGTCTCTTCTGATTGGGGGTCTCATACACAAACCAACCGACCACACTCGCTTGTCCTGCTAGGGCGTACAGCGGTTTCGCCTTTTGGTTGCCTCAGTTTTGGAGCCAAGTTTTGTCAGCCCTCTTGGGGCGACGACCGTACCCCGTTCCGGTCTCTCCTGACTTGTTGGACAATTTTTTGCGCCCTGTACGTCGACACCAGTGCCCGGATCGAAACAAGCTTGGGTCTCTTGCCTTGCCTTTGGTCACGGGCCAAGACAAGAATCACCCACGCGGGTGGGCGCCGGGATTACGAAAACAGTTTTTTTTATTCGTCGTGCAAACTTCCGTATTCGTCCAGGAACATTGTTTCCGAGTCGGACAGATCCCAAAGGGAAGATTGGCGCGTAAAACACGGCAGTACGTCGAGGTTTTCTTCGAGGCGAAACCTGACGTGGGTGGCGTCGTCGGGTTGATCATGTTCACGATATTTCAGAAAAGCATCTTCACCCCACTTAAACTGTTTAGGCGCAAATTGCGCTTCTGTGCGAACCCAAGTCTTGTCCGAAGGCGTTTCCATTCGAACCATCAAATAGTATGCTTCAGGAGATACTCGTGCCCACACCCCTGCCACACCTGGAATTCTGCAAAAAACATGAAATCTCCAGAAAGGAATAGAGTCTAAGAACCAATATTGGAGATCTGGGCTTTGGTGCTGGTAAAAGCGAAAGATGCTGACGCAGAGCAGAAGCGGAATCGTGCGCCATACTTGTTCAACCAGGCTCAGCGTTGTCAGAGATACTTGTTGGCTGTTTTTTTCGGTCAAGATGTCCAAGAAGAATCGCACAACATCCGAAGACCACGAAAAGGCACTCATGTGTTGCCAAAATTCCGACAAGAAGCCACGCACCACGGCCAGAAAGCTGTTCGAATACGGCGAGGTTTTCTGAAGAAGTTGAAAAAACGATTGGGAAGAACGCACGTGGGCCAACAAGTCTGAAAATTCACCACCGCGGAGAAGTTTTTTTCGCCGGCAGTACTCGGGGAGCGACAGGCGCGATACGCCAGTTTCAGCGACCGGTGGTTCTGTCGGATATGTTCCGGCAAACAGTTTTGGCAAAGACTGTTCACTTTGGGGAGAAGCCAAGACAAAGGCGATGATGTTGGGCTCTCCGCGAAAGGAAGTTCCAGGCTGGTGGTGATCGGGGAGAGCAATTCGGTGGGAGAGAACGTCCTGGACGGTAGCACGCAGCAAAGGCGCAGTAGCTGCTCGCGTACGAATGGCCTCATAATCGACTTGTTGCGTAAACCGTCTCACTCCCAGCAGAAACTCGGCGATGACGTCCACAAGATCGCGGGGAAGCTGGGAACGAACTCCAGAAATCAAAAAAGCTGCATAGTCTCGCACCCGGGGTCGCAAATGAAGTGTCTCCGTCGCGACGTCTGGAGTATATTGAACCCCAAAAAAAAGTTTGACGTTCAAGTCTTTGTCTACGAAAAGGCTTGTGGTCCGGTCGTTTATGATCCCAAATACGGCTACGCACTGCCGCTTGGCAGGGTCTGGCACGGTGAAATTGAACGGTTTTCTGCTGGAAAACCAGTTGTTGCCAGGTGGCACAAGTCTCTCGGGTGTAGATGAGTACGAATACGAAAACAACAACTCGAGGGTATCGAGCACGGCGGGAATCCGATATTGCCAGTACAGCAGGTCCATTTCAGGACGATCCACTCTGGAGCGCAAAACGTTGTGGCAGGCGTGCCCGATCCATTGGTCCCGAACGCGCAGCCACACTTGGTCCAAGAAGCGAAAGGCTCTTTCCACGACAGAAGACGATGGGCGAACGCAAGTTCCGTCGTTGGTCGTGAGGTACAACAACCACCGGCGCAATGACAGCAAAGGCGTTCGAACAGTGGGACACACGGCTTCCAAAACAGAAAAGTCACAAGCCAAAAACGCCAACAACCACTGTTTTTGGTCTGGGGCGTGGGTTTGGTGCAACGACTTGACTCGGAGCAACTTTTGGATGACAGACTCGGCCGTGCCGTTTTTCCATAAATACGCGAGTTCAAATTCGTCTGACGTAAGGTGGCAGAAGCGTCCACTGAACTTGGCTTCGTAGCGGCGGCCGACGTTGTGGGCGAGCTCCTCCAAAAAGCGACACGCGGACGCTTTCACCACCCTCTGCGGCACTACGGGCTGAAACGGAAGATATTGTTGCTGTGAAGCTCTGCTCTTGTTGTGCTTTTGTTGAGCCCGAATTCGTGCAGTTTCTTCTACAAAAGTTTGTGGTCGGTAGGCAGGCATCCAGAGAGGCATGGTTGTTGAAGTGTGGCTTTGTGCACCACCACAAAAAAAAAAACCACCAAGAACGACAGCAATTTTCTTGACGCCAAAAGGTTTTCTTTTTTGTTTTTCAAATTTTGGCTCCGGTGATGATTTTTTCTTTTCCGTAAACATAATTTCGACATAACCCTGTATATACGCGAAGGCACACCGAACCCCAGCCCACACTTCCAAACCCAACATGGGAAACCGGGCGAACAGGCTCCCGGGGTTGAGTTGAAAGAACAAGAACCCCTCGTCGAGGAATTTATCGATTCCAGCGATGAAGAAGAAGACGAAGAGGGCGAGATCAAGCTTCAAGTGACAGACCGGGAAACTGGATAGGTTGATCAACGACTTGCCCAACGACAAGATGGTCTCCCAGTACTGCTCGAACCCTGACTGCGAGTCACCCCCGGTTTCCGAAGACACGCTGAACCACAACACCCACTGCCCGGGATGCCAGCAAGCCAAGACTCTCGTACTTTACCCTCGGATTGAGTGGAAGATGCACTCTTCTCCCGTCGAACACCTTCGTTTTGGTATTGAGCACATGAAAGCAACCGTAGCTTTGCTGAGGGAAAAAGACTTGCCTGAAGACGTCCTCGACCAACAGCGAGTCGCCCTCCACGAGAAAGTCGACAAACAAAGGAAACAACTCGCCAACTGGAGCAAGCACTTAAAGGACGACACGCAACGTAGCTTACTCGGCCTCATGAACAAGGTGGACAAGATGATTGGCAGGCACGTGGTGTACATGAGAGACGCACAAGTTACGCTGAAGGTGGCGGATAATGTTCTTGTCGTCCCCACAAGTCGATGGACCGAGAGTGCATAAGATTTTGCGGAGCGTGGAGCAACTGCTGATTAGGCTGAAAAACGAAGCCTCTAAGCTTTTTAAGCAAACCAAGATACTGCAAAATAGATTGAACCAGGCCTCGGAAAAAGGCCAACTCAGGCCTCAACGCCATACGGTTCTGGGTTATACTTGGCATGGGCGTCTTTTCGTCAGGAGCCATTCTGGCCGGTATTCTTACCATGGGCTCATCATTTACGGTGATGCTTCTTTGCTACTGCGCGGGAGGAACCGTCGGCGGCGGCTTCGTGGCTGTTTTGATCACCGGTTTCGGCTTGAAGGATATCTCACTGGCCAAGAACCTGGACTCTTCGGCCATTGTTTTGTAAGGGTTGATAGAAACGGCCCGAAGCATCTTGATCAATATTCGTTCTGTGTACGATATTGAGCCCGACATGGGAGCACAATTCTTGGATAAGTGCTTTGGGTCCATCCGAAGCGGTAAAGCTTATATTGGGGTAGGCACGCATCTTGTAGCGTTTGAATAAGGGTGTGTAACAACAATCGGTTCTGTGATACAGACTGCCCTCCAACCCTTGGACACGAGTGTGGAAGGGTCAAACTATATTTCAAGGGAAAAAAAATAAATGATTGCCAATAAATCGACACTTTTTTTTATTATTTTATTGTTCGTTCAACCTCCCCAAAAGCCAAATGGAGATCGCCACCAAGGCGTGTAGATGGCGAAGGAAGCGTATCGCCCAAGAATTGGTCGAGGTCTGGGGAACACACGCTCTGTTCGAGCCGCATCTGGTCAAGATAGTGACAGGATACTTGCCGACGTTCTTTAATACACCTCTGTTCTCCGGTAAGAAGGAGACCACCCTGACAAGACGAAGCTGGTTGCCCTGTTTCCTAGACAACAAGTGTGATCCGAATGTTTTTAACTCCGAAGGGCTAACCCCACTGATGGTGGCAGCGAACGAAGCTCCTGGAAGCCAAGGCGTCTGCCCATTTGTGGAACCCACACAAGGAGACGGCTCTGTTCATGACCGTGAAGCAGGGCAACATGCCGGCGATTCACCGACTGCTGCCCCTCACCCGAGCACGGAACGAACTCGACGCCCCAAATACGGAAGGAAACACCCTTTTGCACATGGCTATTCTTTTTCGGCGGAAACTTGTGGTCCCGGTTCTCTTGGACGCGGGGGTCGGATCGTTTTCCACCGAAAACGAGGATGGGCTCACGCCTCTCGAATTGGCACTCCTCTACCGGCTGGAAGATTGCTTCCAACGCCTTTGGCGAGCAAGATACGGCGCTCACATGCCTATTGTGAATTTGAGGGTTCGCGTTCTCGAGGCGTGGAGGACGCATGTGGGGTCTCGGAAGCATTCCTCTATCTGCTTTGCCAATTTCTCGCAAGTTCGGGATTTTGCGCATATGGTGGGCAGATACCGAGGAAGGAAAGTTTTCAACCACACCGACCAAAAAGGATACACCCTTCTCGGCGCCGCGTGCAGGGTCAGGCATCGGGGTGCTGCTTTGGCCTTGCTGATGGCCGGGGCTGACCCCAATGCCGGAGACTGCTGCCCGCTGTCTTGCCTGGCGTCTTCCCACCAAAACGAATATCTGTCGGAAGCTCTCGTAAAAAGGGCCGGTGCCAACCCCGGGACATCAGACTCACAGGGAAACACGCCTCTTCACTACATCAGTGAGGCCAAGACTATCAGCAAACTGGTTACTTACAGCCTCTGGGGCCGATATCAACGCCCTTAACCACAAGGGAGAAACGCCATTACGAAAGAGTTTGTGTGGCGGTCATCGGGAAGCGGCCTCGGTTCTCTTGTCTTTTGGCGCACGAGATGAACGTTGTATTGCGGAGTAAAAAGGCTTTAAGGCACAAACGTATGAATGAATGACCGCACAGGAGCCCGACAAACGGGGCACGCAGCACCCCACGCACGAGAACACTCTGCGCAGAGGCACAAATGCCGGCAGGGCATGAGCACGACGGAAGGCCTTTGGTGCAAGCACACCACGCATTCACTGCGGGCGTGGCGTTCGGGCGGGTGAGTTATCCTGCTATCGTTAAAAAAGGTACCCCGAACCACGGATCCGTCCGTGTAGACCATCTGGCCCGGTCCGTGCCTGAGGTTGTTTTCAAACGCTCCTTCGTAAACAGACCCGTCCGCGTATGTCCTCTTGCCCCAGCCGTGCGGTGTGCCGTTGACAAAGCTTCCCACGTACTCGCCGTCTTTGTCTTGAATTGATCCTTCCCCGTGGAGCAGTCCGTTCAGAAAATGGCCGGTGCGTGTGCTCCCGTTCTTCAAAGTCATGGTGCCCAGCCCACAGGGAAAGCCGAGCCGAAACGTTCCGCGGTACACAAGGTCGGGGTGCGTGTACACGCCCTTTCCGTGTTCTTTCCCCCGGAACCATTCTCCTTCGTACCTGACCCCCGAACTTGTGTTCAGGGTGCCATTTCCGTGCTTTAACCCTCCAAGAAAACATCCACGGTATTCTCCGCCGTTTGCGTATTTCAATACCCCGTTTCCGGATTCTTCGCCTCGGACCCAAGGGCCGGTATACGTGTTGCCGTTTTGGTACCGCATGGTGCCGTTTCCGTGCAGCATTCCTTTGTGAAAATCACCACGATAAACGTCCCCGTTGACAAACGAAAGCACTCCCTTGCCTTCGTACCGCCCGTTGTGCAGGTTGCCAAGGAAAACACCGTAAGTGGTGATGAATTTTCCGCAACCTACTGTTTTGTCGTTCTTCCAGGGACCGCGATATACTGCTCCTTGACCCCACAAGTAAAGCCCAGTGCCGTGCCTCATGTCCTTGTGCCACTCGCCAAAATATTGGTCGCCGGTCTTGGCCCAGAATTTGAGTCCGTAGCCACAAGTGCGGTTGTGTTTCCACATGCCCACGTACATGTCACCGTTGGGAAAGACGTAGACGCCGAATCCGCAACGTTGTCCGTCAGAGTCGTAACACCCAAAGTAGCGCTCCGAGGAGGTGTCGTCCCACGACGCGACGACGCTCATGTGTGGCTGGGGCTTTGTCCTGGCCAGAAGGAAAAAAAAAATAAAAAAAAAAAAAATAAAAGAAATTGTCGGTGCTTGGAGAAGTAGGTGTTGTTAGCTTGAGGCAGCAGAGGTGTTGGAGGTTTCTGGAATTCTTTCGATTTCAAAATGTGAGGCTTCTGCTTCGAGTTGGCGCATGATGGTGTTCATGCGGCTGAAACTGGGCTTGCCCTTGACGTGGCCGATGGCCCCGGTGAGCAGGCTGGCCCGTTTCTGGCCCGATTTCTTGCGGGTGTCGCTCATGACAAACTGGTTGATGTCGGAGTTGGAGATGGTGCTGACGAACGGTGCCACCATGATGAGGGCGGCAATAATTTTTTTGGTGTTGCCCGGTTCGAGGATGGGGAACGTGCGAATGATGTAGGTAGTGTGGTTGCGCATGGCCGTGATCTGCATCGCGGCTCCGCACAAGGAGCGTATGCAGATAGACTTCATGAACTTCCACAGCACGGGGGGCAAGCAGTCTTGCACGCGCGCTCCGGCCAACCGGGCGGCCGGGGGTTCTTTTCGTTCCAGCATTTCCTCTCTGCCAGGGGCTCCGCTGCTGGTGGTCGCTGCACTAGCTGGGCCGAAGCCGTCTTCAGTGCGCGAACGACCTGCAAGCTCACGGTGGCCGGAAAGAGGTGTGGGAACGGCCGCTGGCGGATGGAACCAAGACAAGTTGGAGGCCGTAGCCACCCGCATCGCGTCGTGCTCGTCGGTGTAGATGGTCACCATTTCGGTACGGGCCAGCATGTCGGCGTCCACAAAATGGGAGAACACGGTCTTGGGAGTAGACAAGAGGATGATGGAGTCGGCCGGCTTCGAATACAACACTTCTTCTTTTCTCTCGGGAGGAGAGAAACACGCACACAACATCTTGTGGATGTCGATCTTGCCTCCTTGGCAGCAGTTGATGTTGATCAGCCCCATAACGCTAATTAGTTTTCTTAGTCTCTTTGAGTTTTCTTGGTGCGCATGCGTTTCCAGCCCCGAGGGGCCGGGTTTAAATAATACTTTGCAGCGCCAAGAAATAGACCCCGACACCATCACCATGAGCACCGACTCGCTCTTGGAAAAGCTCGACGCGGCCACTCGTCGCAACCTCTCCAACTTTGTGGAAGCTCACGGCCACGACCGTCGGTCGGAGGACGCCGTGGCCTCCATGCAGTGGGTGCGCGAGGGCATGAACATCCTGGCGGAAACCTCGACCGAGGTCTCCGGAACGGAGAAGAAGGAAATATTGACCCGTGCCTACCGGCGCTTGTCGGTGCGCGACACCAACGGCTTTTCCCAAACCTACAACGTGGGCGGCGTCATAGACTTTCTGTGGCACACCTCGAAACACGGATTCTCTGCCCAGCGCGCCCAGCAGCTGGTGCAAAGCACCGCCCGCTCCGGCTGCTTCGGCTGCTTTCGCCGCCCTCCGCCCGAGCAGGAGCCGGAGCCGGAGGCGGAGCCGCAGAAAGAAAAGAAGAAAAAAGAAGACGTGCACATAAGTTCCCCGGACTCAAGACCTCCGGACGACAAAGCGGCTCCGGCTCCGTCCGAAGCCCCAGCCCAACCCCAAACTCCACCAGTGCTACCGTCTCTACAGAACAACGTGCCAGAGGCGCCGCCGTTGGGTTCTCTGTGACGCCGAGTTGTGCTAGCAGCATGAACGGCACGCGCGGTCCCGAACTCACCCGGGAGAGAAAGGTAGAATTTTCTGCCCCGTTGCCGCGGTCCAAGGTATACGTAACCAACACTTCGGCGGACCGGGAGATGATCCGGACCCGCATTTGTACCGACGAAGCCCGGAACCTCTTCTTCGCGGTGCTCGTGCCGGGCGAGCAATACACCAAGGAGATGCTAGAGAATTGCCAGGGCCGCTTGCGGTGCTACTACGGCGGAGAACCCATTTTGGGGCGGGTGTATTTGTATCCGCAGGAGGAGCTGCCGACCGGAGAAATGGTCATGAACCCTATTCCGCATGCGAGCCCCTCCCGGGTGTTGCACACCATTCAGTACGAACTCAAAAACAACAAGAACGAGTTGAATCTCTTCTTCAAGCTCTACGGGCCCACCAAATGCGCCCCTCCGCGCTTCGTCCATTTCTTGCCCGGCGCGCTGCCTCCTGCCGAAACAGAGCAAAAGCTGGACGACAAGGGTCTGCTCCTGGTGCAGGAAAGCGATACGTTTCGTACCGTGTTCGCGCCCATCTATTTGGGGGGCATGCGCTTCCGCCAGAGCCAGCTCGACGAAAAGCAGGTGCAGTACGTGACGGCTTCACGGCAGCCTACCTCGTCCTCCGCCGGACCGGGCCGCAGCCGAGACGGTGCGAACACGGAAGTCGTCGCCTTGTTGCCCAAGCTGCTCAGCCAGTCGGGCTTGGAGAAGGTGTTGCCCTTTGACCCGGCGGGCTTTCGACGCAGCGACCTTACCAACCCCCACCTGGGGACGTTGCACGCGGCTGCCCTAGAAGCCTTGGCGCAGTTTGACCCGCCCCCGGCGGTTGGGTCCGACGACATCGAGATGGCCCCGGCGCCGACCCTGCCCGTGGGGGCAGCGAGCCAACCTTGAGCAGAGCACTCAAAACCATAAAGCCAAGAAATTCTCAAACCGTGTGGGCCTGACCTTATGGTTTGTGTGACCACTTTTGAACCGACCATGCTCCTAAACTCGGCGGCCGCTTGTGCTTCAGTGCCCGACGACGTCATCAGAAAGGCCGTTGCGTATGTTGGCCTTCTTCTGTACCGTGCTCCATAATGGTGTGTTGTAAAGTTGCGCCTCGTGTGGCTACAGGTCTTGGAAACATCGGTATCCGGCATGGAAAGACTGTGTGAGTCGAGACGGGCGACCGACTCTGGAGTTTAAGCCCGGCGCACGGAATACAAAATCGTTTACCCAAGCCTTTCAGGGCGTGTTTCCGGGCAGAAAAGTGTCCCAGTCAAGGCCCCGGGCTTGTCGCTACGGAGCGCGATGCCGAAACGCGGCCTGCCGATTCGCCCATCCGCCACCCACGTAAACAACAACAACAACAACAGAAAAAAACCTTGTTATAAAAGTCAAAGTAAACAGAAAGATGTTTACGGCACGCATGCTGACGATGCTAAGTGGCCTCTATTCCGTGCTGTTGGCGGTGAACATCGGTATCACCTTGCACTTGGTCGAGCAGATCAAGAGCGACCCCACTTCTCGCGTAAACACCGACGAACTGCTGTTTGTGGAAGCCGTCAACTGGATACAAGTTGCCCTGGGGGTCTTGGCCGTGTTGGGGTTCGTGTTTGGCATCCCTGCTTGGCGTTCCGCAGGACAGAACATGAGCGATAGCAAGAGCCTGCTTTTGCACGCCGCCAAAACCCCTCCCCAAAAATAATAAAAAAAAAAAATATTATTGTTCAAAGGGACTTGAATCCGAAAACCAATATCTTCCAAGTCTCACAGACCGCCATGTGGTTGTGTCGCGAGTGCTTGTATACGAATCCCGAACACATGTCTTGGTGCCGAAAGTGTACTTCAGCCCGGCCCCAAGCTTTCCAGCTGATCTGCAGTCGATGCCGGGAGTATCCCCCTCAGTTGAACGATTATGGGTTCTGTGTATTGTGCCAAGGTGCATATAACTTGGTGCCGCATAATACCTATCTCGCGTCCGTAGATGATCGTGAGGTGGAGCGCATCATGCTTTTTTGCCAGGACGTGGACCTGTCACGCTATTCTTGGAGCCAAGTCGTGCACAAGTTGGCGGAAGGCGAGTTTCAAGTGCCTGCGTCTTACTTGATGCGAAGCTGTCCAGAGCCGCAGCTGCGAGAGGTGCACGAGATGACGCACTTGATTGTCAAACACATTGAAACCGGGGAGGTGGCGAAAGCCAAACAATACTGGAAGGCGGCTATCAAGCTGCCCTGGCGTCGACGACCCAACCTGTGGTACTTGTTTCCGAGTTCTGTGCAGGTCTCGCGTAAGTGCTGGCTGTTCTTAGCCGAGATCGGATGCCTTCCCGAGAAAAAGAATATATGGAAACGCATTCCGGCACAGCACCTGGACGCGGTTCGCTTTGTGCTGGACTACGTAGAGCGGAGGCGCCAAAAGGTCGCCTCGAGTCTGGATCACTCGTTAGTGCCTGACCTGACCCGAATCGTGTGGTCCCACCATATCCTGTACGTTCCAAATTGAGGGAAAAACATGACAAATTAATGACGGTGTATTATTTTATTTTGTTTGGGTCTCGTCGCGGAAAGCAAAGCATGTGGCGCGACATCCGCCCCGCCCAGCGCTTGACGTTCGAGCAGAACCGTTTCGGAGTCCCAGGCCGGCTGGCAAACCAGCGGTATTCATCGCTCCAGCTCGGCAAGTGTCGCGAACAGGCGTGTCGGAAGTAGGCGTCTCGTTGCAGCTTGTGCTGGAGGCCCGGAACCACCCGGCTCATCCAACGCATCACGGGCAGGCGGTGCTGACGACACACGAGCAAAAAAAAGGTGAGGTCGTGCGCCACCGCGGGCAGCAAGGCGGGGCACACGCAAGTCCACCATCGCAGCAGCGTCAAATGCCCGTGGGCGCCGGCCTGCCAAAAAGCCGGCACCAAGACGTCGGACGTCGCAGGGGTCCACGTGAGCACCGACGGAAAATGCACAGCCACGAGTCGCGCCGACAAGGTGACGCCCCGTCGGCAAAAATCGCCAAAGACGGACAAGACCATTCGCGTGCGATCTTCTTCCGACCACGCTTGCAGGGTCTGGTGGGCCCAAGCCAGCACGGGTTGGTCGGGGTGGTCGCTGCTGCGCCGGTTGTGCTGGTTGTCACAGGCGACCTTCTGGAGAACGGCGGCCCACAACACGCGAAACCCAGCGTGGCCCTCGGAGGGACGACGGTGCTTCCGCTCCGTCCACAGCCACTGGGCCACATTCAACCGCTCCGCCCGGAGGGCGCAGCAAAAGCCGCACTGAAAGCATTCCTGTAGGTCGGCAGAGGAAAAGGGGTGAGCGGCCCACAGGTGCTGGACCGTATCCAAGTGACCGTGGTAGCACGCGTTTTTGAAAGCCGTGCACCACCGGGTCTCTCCTCCGACTTCGGTCGCGTTCCATCGGTCTCGCCACCACTGGGCGATGGAGAGATTTCCGTGCTCGCAGGCGTCGTAGTATTGCTCCACGGCCAGCAAGGCCGTTCTTTCCTTCACGCCGTCCTGGCCGACCAAGGCGCTCAGGGTGTCCAGGCTTTGGGCTCGCGACGCGGCTAGCAAGCCAGCCTCCAACTGGTCCAGCAGGAAAGCGGCGCCCCACACCCGCCACATCCAGGCGACCACGGCGGGACGGCCAGTGTGGCAGGCAGACACAAAGACCAGACTTACGTACTCTTCCGACAAGGCGGGCTGGCTGTGTTGGTGCCACCACTGCGCCAGGGCGAGGCAACCACGCACACACGCGTAACCCCACACGTTTTCGTGCGTCAAAGGGAAACGGGGGTCACACACAAACGCGGGGAAGAAGCGAGACTGCAGGTAATCGCACTCCCGTTTCCGGCTGCGGACCCAGGGCAAGTAGTGCCGGGTGTCCTTTACGGACTCCCACTCTTGGAGGGTCTGCCAAGCTCGTCGGCTCCAGGGGGAAGGGGCCAAGCTCTCCTTTTCTGGGGCACAAGCCCAGGCTTGAAACGTGACCTGGGCCCAACCACCGTGTTTCTCGGCCATGCGTTGAGGGTGCAACATTTCTCTTTTTATGATGGTAGCCTGAAACATTACGCTGCCTTCTTTTCCAGCCCCCCACACGAAAAAAAAAAAATGAAAAATTAACCCGTCTTGAATTGGAGGGCGAGCCGCTTGGTCTGGGCGTTGTACATGCGCGTGACCGCGGCGGAAAAGTTGCGGACCGAGTGGTCAGACATGTATTTTTCGATGCTGGTGCGTGCTTCGGGAAACGTGTTCTTGAGGACGTCGCGCACTGTGGTGTGAAACTTTCGAACGAGGGTAAAATTTTCACTGGACGAGGCCACCCACGGGTGGGCCTCGAGGCTGGGCAGGCTGTGCATCAGGGTGAGCACGTCCAGGTGGGCAAACTGGGAAAACAAGGAGGGTCCTTGCACGCTGTGTTCAAAGTTTTCGGCCCAGAGAGCGTTGGTCCTGTTATCCGACACCACGATGTGCTCGAGCTTCAGGTTGCCGTGAACAAACGAGCGTTTGGCCATCAGCTGCAACATATTCCCCAGCCTGCGACCGGTGTCGGTCGAAAGGTTTTTTAACGCCCTCGGACTGTCGGAACGGACCAAGTTCGAGATGTCGTGAAAGAAACTGTCTGACCAGCGGTAGCCCATCGCTACCCAACCGTGCTGCACTTTTGCGTACAACGAAACAGGCGGCCCAAACTTGTGTCGATGCGCAAACTGGGCACTCTTGTGCTCCGCGGCGGGGTCCGCTGTCCCGGGCTGGCGCTTCCAAATCTTGAGGGTTTCGGACCTGTCGCCTTTCTTCACCTTCAGCCACACTTGGTACGGGTTTTTCAGCCTGTCGATCGCCACGGGCTCGTACTCGCTCGCGTATCTGTTGTGTGTGGGCGTTTTCATGTTCCAAACAAACTGACGCAGCAAAGCGCGAAGCTTCAATTTCCAAGACCCGTGTTTTCGCACAAAAGCGGTGCGCTGGGCTGCGTTTGCTATGAACAATTCCGCCAAGACGCGCAGCTGGGCCATGTCGCGAGGCGAAGCCCGCGAGCGGCGCTTGGACGCCGTCCTTGCGCTTTCGACGGGGCTTCGGTTCTGGCGCGAATCGGCCGAATTTCTGGCAGACATGGACAAAGGCGACACGATACCTACCGACTCTGCTTCTTCTTCTTCTTGTTCCTTGTCGTCGGGGTCGTCGGGCACGGCCGGCGGGGTGGAGTTGTCGAAGAGCTGGTTCAAAAGGTCGAGGCTGTTGGCCGGGGGCGAGCGGGACTTGCGGCGGCTGCGGCGTCGGCGTGAGCTCTTTTCCCTGACGGTGGCCGGATCCAAGGACATCAAGTTGGGGTCCAGAGTTTGGCCTTCGGGGCCGGCGTTGTTCGGGAACAAGTCGAGGCTTTCTCCGCCTTGTCCGAGAACGGGCGTGTTTTTCGATTTTTGCTTGTTGAGGTTTTCGGCGATGGCGTTGAGGTCCAGGCTGTTGAGATCCTGACCGTTCCCCGCAGCAGGAAGAACCGGCAGAGGCGGAGTGGGTGTGGGCAAACTGTCCCGCCGTCGACCCCGACCCCTGCTGCCACGCGCTGCCGCTGCCGGCGGGGAAGGATCCAACAGGCCTCGGCCACGTCTTTGGCTGCGACGCGTTGTCTGCCTTGCCGTCGCCGGCGGGGAAGGATCCAACAGGCCTCGGTTGGGGTTGGGCGAGGCTCTTGTCGCTGCGGCCACCGCCGGGGCGTCGGGAGACTCTAATTGGCCTCGGTTTGGGTTGGCTGGAGCAG
>ERZ1740068.326-NODE-326-length-26021-cov-6.725872_pt1 | contig 26021 bp, 20 predicted proteins | sample MGYA00581735_ERZ1740068 | MGnify/ENA primary metagenome ERZ1740068 (study PRJEB43018, sample SAMN04849740) | marine metagenome | isolation source: floating plastic debris | place: Pacific Ocean | collected 2008-08-30 | study: EMG produced TPA metagenomics assembly...
CCCTCCCCCCTCATCCCCCTCCTCCTTCCCCCTCCCTCCCCTTCTCTCGGCTGGGTGTTGGGGGCTCCGTCCTCCCCCCCCCCCCCCCCCCCCCCCCCCCCACGGACGCATGATTTATGACCGCAGACAAAGCGCCTGACGGTCGACTGCGCTCCGCCAAAGCTTGTGGACCAGGTTTTTGCGGAACGCTTCAGCTGTCTGGGACCGCGATCGTGTCGCTTGAGGTAGAGGCTGTCTGATCTTGGGAATCTGTCACGAAGATGTTCAGGCTGATCTCCTTGCCGCGCACGCTGGAGATGTCGATGGGTTGATCCAGCACGATACTTCGTTTGCTGGCTTGAAAAGTTTGTGTCAGATCGGGAACCAGGTTTCCTCCGACTTCCCTGACCGTGACAATGACATCAAAGCCAGGCGCGCCTCCAACCACTGTCGCGCCCACGTTCATGGATGCCGAGGCCTCTGGGATCGTTGCTGCAATTTCTGCGATCGATATCTCGGCTGCGGGGTCGCCGTCTTGCAGACCAAAATAGTAGCCCAAAACCGTTCCGAAGATGCCCAAAAGCATCGACAAGATTGTCTTGGATCGCTCGTAGACCTGTTGGCCTTCATTCGAATAGTCAAAGATGACTGCGGCTGTGACAACCAGAAAAATTGAGAGTGAACCAACCGCAAACAGCAGGGTGATGAAGCCCCTGGCGATATCAACCTCCGCCATCATGCGCAGGCGTTCTACATCCCAGACAACCATACCGATAATCAAAAAGCCGATAGCGATGATTGCGGAAATCGCCCATGGAATCAAACGCGCGTTTTCGCCTGAAACTTCATATGCAGACCCGTCGCGTTGTCTCTCGTTGCCCCTGTTTGGGGTATAGCGGGCCATGTAATCGTCATATGTGATCGACACCCACCGCAGCAATGCGTTTCGTTTAAAGCCGACGCCGACCAGACTGGCGTTTTCAATTGCGTTTATGATCTTGCGCTTTTCCAGGTTTCTGCCCCCTTCGACTCCCTCCTTGTCGTAGCCCGCTTTATTGAGCGCGGTGTAGAGCCGAGCAATATCTGGGTGGTCATCTCGCCTCCGGGCCAGAAACTCAAGGTAGGAAATTTCGGCGACGGGTTCAGGGTCAGGCTGAGGATCTTCAGATTGACCTGCAGCATCTGGCTTCGGCGCGGCAGCCGCAGGGTTTGGAACGGCAGGGCCTGGGGCGGCGGGGTCTGGGGCCGTGGGGCTTGCAGCGGCGGGGTTTGTGACGGTGGGGGCGTCTGGTGGTTCACCAGCACCGATGGTTTGCTTCAGGTTTTCGAGGCTCTCTTTGATGTCTTCGTCATCAATTTCACCTTCGAGCAACGCCCAGCACGCGTCGCTCGTGTCCAACGTCTTGACTGCGTCTTCGATGTCTGGATTGTCGTCTAGAAATGCTTGGATACTCTGCGCATCGCTGTTGTCAGAAGCGCTCAATTCATCAATGCGATCAATTAATTCTCGGCCAGTCACTGTGGCTACTCCCATCAAAACAGGTGCATAAGAGACTTTCTAAAAAATGATGGGTCCCATTGGGCCACAGCGAAATCGGTTGAGTCAATATCTTTGCGACAATCCAAGCGGTACCGGGCAACGTCCTGTTGGACAGCGTGACCCACCGCAAAGCAACATATCTTCTGAAGACGGCTTGGCGCGCAGCCTCCGCGAAGATCTGCAATCGACCTGTTGCGTTTTGCGCTTGGCTGACGATTTGACTTCGCACCAGCCCGCCTTCGAAAAATTCCCACTTCACATTTGCACAAATCCCCAGTACACGACGCCGGTTCGGTCTGGAAAGGCCGGGCAGTTCGTCCAAGACGGTGGGTGTCGCCATCCGGTGTACTTAATTCCCTGCCTGAGACGGGATATGAAAGATCAGTCTTCAAGCCGCAGCACATCGCGCGGCAGCAAGCGATCTGGCGATGCCCCGTAAAAAAGGACTTAAACCCGTTGGTTCCTCGCGGATCCAACGTACTTGAGCCGGGAGGAAACTCCCACAATTGGAGTGAAACTGTGGATAGAGCCCAGAAAGAGAAAGTGGTCGAGGAACTCGGCCAGATCTTCGAAAGCTCTGGCGTCGTTGTGGTATCCCACTACGAGGGTCTGACAGTTGCTGAGATGCAGGATCTTCGGGCGCGCGCACGCGAGTCTGAGGCCTCCGTTCGCGTCGCCAAGAACAGGCTCGCCAAGATCGCCCTGACAGACAAGCCATGCGCCAGCATCGCCGATTACCTGTCGGGCATGACCGTGCTCACCTTCTCGGAAGATCCTGTGGCAGCAGCCAAGGTCGCCGAGGCGTTCGCCAAGGACAACAAGAAGTTTGAAATCCTTGGTGGCGCAATGGGAGAGACGGCCCTGGACCGGTCCGGTGTTGAAGCCGTGTCGAAAATGCCGTCGCGCGATGAGCTTATTGCCTCCATCGTCGGCTGCATCGGCGCGCCCGCTTCGAACATTGCCGGTGCCATTGGCGCACCTGCTTCGAACATCGCGAGCATTCTTTCGACCATCGAAGAGAAAGCTGCATAGAGCACCTGAGATACCCTCGTGGGGCATGTCGCCCGACGTTGGAACACATCATCTAAACGAAAGAGAGCTGATAAAATGGCTGATCTGAAAAAACTCGCAGAAGAGATCGTGGGTCTCACGCTTCTCGAAGCACAAGAACTGAAGACAATCCTCAAAGACGAATACGGCATTGAGCCTGCTGCTGGCGGCGCTGTCATGATGGCAGGCCCTGCAGGCGGCGACGACGCAGCCGGCGGCGGCGAAGAGCAGACCGAATTCGACGTCATCCTGAAGTCACCTGGCGCGTCCAAGATCAACGTGATCAAGGAAGTCCGCGCGATCACCGGTCTTGGCCTCAAAGAAGCCAAAGAGCTGGTCGAAGCAGGCGGCAAAGCTGTCAAAGAGCAGGTGTCCAAGGACGAAGCCGAAGAGCTCAAAGGCAAGCTGGAAGCAGCCGGCGCAGAGGTCGAACTCAAGTAATCAACTTTCGCTGCAAAGCGATAGAAAGGCTGGGGTTTCCCCGGCCTTTTTTTATTTGCGACCGAGGTTAAGAAATTCCGTTATGCGGACAAAACGGACCTTAATGTGCATTGATCTCCACGTGATCAGCATTGGTTGACTTGGAGCTTACGACGCATGCTTTTGAGGGGCACTTAGGCTACCTCGGGTTTTTGCCACAATAGCGTGTCAATGCTTCGTTGCAGCGTCCAAAACCGTCGGTCCAACACGCCATCTCCGATTTCCAATGACTGCGACCTCTGCCAGTTTCGGTAATTCCTCTCCACCGCATGGCGAATCCACTGGAGACGGATGGCGTCTCTGACGTGCCCATATCAGCGCGCGCCGCCAAGTTACGAAGCGGCTGCTTTTTGACCGACACGATGTAGGGATGGCTTACCCAACCCGCGTCTGTTTGAACAGCGTATTCATCTGATCGTTGATTATAGTGAAATGGGCAATACAGCGAAAGTTCGGGTGCTACGATGTTGATTTCATTGTACCTGAATTTAAGCGGGAGGTCTTTGATATCATCTTGAAAAACTTGATTACAAAGAAATCTGAGATTGATGTCGAGAGTTGCCCCAGTCGGAAAATCTGCTTGTAAGACCTCAAAGCCAATGCTCTTGGGACCAATTCCACTGGCGGGCGCTCCTGCCTTCAAATTCCAGGATCTCGCCCAGTAGCCTTTGTAGCAGACAATAACTGTTTCGAGCGTATTGACGCTTTCTTCGCTGCCGAGCTTAGCCTCGACTGTAACCACACGTGCGATGGCATCTTCCCAAACACGGTCATTCTTCGCATCCATCCGATATACATTCCATGCGTGCTTTGCCGGATAAAATGCAAACAGCATAAACGCACCGAATGTAACGACCGCGACAGGCACACCAACAACAAGACCAACAATCCAAAGAACAGCTTTTTTCATTTGCGGAGGTTAGAAAACAAACAAATCGGCCTCAATGCTATATTCAGTGAGCATGGGATCGGACAACGTCCTGAAAGGGCTAAAAAAGCCATTCACCGCAAAAATGATGGGGTACGAGAAGCCTCACATTGTGACGATTACAAGCCTTGGCCTGAAAGACGGCAAGGAGATGGTACGAAGCAGGCGGCAAAGCTGTCAAAGAGCAGGTTTCCAATGAGAACAAAGGCGACGCGGGCCCAAGAAGTTGGGAACCTCACAGACCGCGCTGTGGCAGGTGAGAGGACACTATCTGCGGAAAACAGTCAGTCGCTGCTCTCGCGAACCGCCTTAGGTTCCCTGCTCAAGAAGCTGTCAGTGCGAGAGCATCCAAGGGCGTGCGCCTGGCATGCTTTTCGAACCATCGGCATGGTTGCGCGCGCGACTTTTGATCTTGGGGCCGGTCGGGCGCGTGCCTGTGGTCGAGGCGCGTTTGGGGCTGTCGGAGGCACGTTCGTTGATCACGTGGCCTGCCCGCGCTTTTGCATTCAATGTGGACAGTTGTGGAACGCTCAGCAGGTTGCGAGGGGAGAGCGCGCCGCAGGTCGGGCAATCGCATGGATCGGCATAACGGCTGATGGGTGCGGTTTGTTCGAAACTGCCGCAAGCCGCGCAGGTATATTGGTAAACTGGCATTGGAGAGTCCCATGTAGAGGTGAAGGCCCAGCCCCAAAGGGGGCTGGACAGTACTGTACAGGACTTGCGCGATCAGAGATCTGGCGCGGTTGGGATGTCGATGGATCCGTCAAGATACTTGGTGGGGCCATCTGGGCCTGGCATCAAGTCACCCTCAAAGATATCCGTTGGCAGCCACAGCGTCGCGCAGGCGTTGGGATAATCCACGATGCCCGACACATGACCCTGAACCGGGGCGGTGCCCAGGATCGCCAGACCCTGCTCGCGCGAATAGCCGAATTTGGTCATGTAGTTGATCGCGTTGAGGCAGGCCTGACGGTACGCTTCGGTCATGTCGACATAGTGCTGATTGTCGTCTTCATCGACGGAGATGCCCTCAAAAATCAGATAATCGTCATATTTCGGCGTAATCGGCGATGGCTTGAACATCGGGTTCTTGACGCCGTACTTCGCGATCCCGTCTTTGATGACGCTGACTTTGACGTGCAACCAAGAGGCCATTTCGATCCCGCCGCAGAAGGTGATCTCACCATCGCCCTGGCTGAAGTGGGTGTCGCCCATCGAAAGCCCGCCGCCCGGGACGTAGACCGGGAAGTAACAGACAGATCCGCGGCTGAGATCCTTGATGTCGCAATTGCCACCGTTTTCACGAGGCGGCAGTGTGCGCGCTGCTTCAGTGGCGGCCTCCTCACGAGCGTCGCCCGTCATGCTGCCCATATGCGCAGATTGCGTGTTGGGCAGTTCAGCCAGCGCTGGAACGCGGGTCGGGTTGGTGTCAAAGAGCGCCTTTTCACGGGTGTTCCATGCATCGAGCATCTTGCGATCGGGCAGTGTGCCAATGAGGCCGGGGTGAATGAGGCCCGCATAGCGTACGCCCGGAACGTGGCGGGATGTGGTGAACATGCCTTTGAAATCCCAAATGGATTTCTGGGCTGTGGGGAATTGCTCCTGCAGGAAGCCGCCGCCGTTGTTTTTGGAAAAGACACCGTTGAAACCCCACTGGCTGCGGTTCAGTGGGCCGACATCCAGCAGTTCGACCACCAGCAAATCCCCCGGCTCTGCGCCGCGCACCCCGATGGGACCAGAGAGGTAATGCACCTGCGGCAGCTCCACATCGCGCACATCGGCGGCATCATCGTCATTTGCGATCTGGCTGCCGGTCCAGTCATAGGCCTCGACGATGAAATCATCGCCAGGATCGACCCATTCGATGATCGGGATATCCGGATGCCAGCGGTTGTGGATCTTTTCGTTGGTATGGGGACTTTCGTCCAAATTCACCGTTATCAGCGTGTCGGCTGAGTACGACGCCGTCGGGTGTTGCAGTGTATCAGGCATGAGGTGTCCTCCTGGTTGGGTTGGTTAAACGGATAGAAATTTGGCAACCTTTTCCTCGTCGATCCCGTCGCGCGGGCTGTCATGGACGAAGCGGCCGTTTTCGATGACAAGCACCCGGTCGGCCACGTCTAGGGCAAAGCTGAGCACCTGTTCGGAGACCACGATGGAGAGGCCCTTCTGGTCGCGGATTTTGCGCAATGTGCGGGCCATTTCGCGAATGATAGAGGGCTGGATGCCCTCGGTCGGCTCATCCAGCAGCAGCACTTTGGGGCTAGAGGCCAAGGCGCGTGCGATGGCCAATTGCGGTTGCTGTCCGCCAGAGAGGTTGCCGCCGCGGCGGTCTTTCATTTCAAGGAGCACAGGGAAAAGCTCATAGATATCTTGCGGAACCGTCTTTTCGCCCGTCACCGTGAGGCCGGTTTCCACGTTTTCCTTTACAGTCATGGAGGAAAAGATCTGCCGCCCTTGCGGCACATAGGCCACGCCTTTTGCCACACGCTGATGCGATTTCATGCCCGTGATGGCAGCGCCTTCCACCGAGATGTCGCCGCCCCGTTCCGGCACGATCCCCATGAGCGTTTTCATCAAAGTGGTCTTGCCCATGCCGTTGCGGCCCATGATCGCGACGATCTCACCAGGCTTCACGTCCAGGTCCAGCGCGTGCAGGATTTCGCTTTCGCCGTAGGAGGCGCGCAGTGCATTCACGTTCAGCATGTCGGGTCTCCTTTAGTGGCCGAGGTAAACTTCGATGACTTTTGGATCGCTTTGCACCCGGTCCATGGAGCCTTCCGAGAGGGTTTGACCCTGGTGCAGCACGGTGACCCGCGTGGCGATGTCGGCGACAAAGCCCATGTCATGTTCGATCACGATGACGGCCCGATCCTGAATGATGCGATTGAGCAGCTCGGCCGTTTTCTTGCGTTCGGCCACGGACATGCCGGCCACGGGCTCATCCAGCATCAAAAGCTCCGGGTCCTGAATGAGCAGCATCCCGATCTCGAGCCATTGTTTCTGCCCGTGGCTGAGGAAGGCCGCCTTTTCGTCAAGTTGATCATCAAGAAAGATCGTCTCAGCAATCTCTTGAATGCGCGCCTTCACCGGGTCATCGCGCTGAAACATGAGAGCGCCGAAGACGCTGTGACCCTTGGGATAGCTCAGCTCAAGGTTTTCGAACACAGTGAGGTCTTCATAGACGGAAGGGGTTTGGAATTTGCGGCCCACGCCCACATTCACGATCTGGTCTTCGCGCATGGTGAGCAGTTCTTTGCCTTTGAACTTAACCGACCCGCCCGATGCCTTGGTGCGTCCGCATATGAGGTCGAGCACGGTTGTCTTGCCTGCCCCATTAGGGCCGATGATCACGCGGCATTCATTGGGTTCGACATAAAAGCTCAGATCATTGACCGCTTTGAACCCGTCGAAGGACACGGTGAGGTCTTCGACACTGAGAAGAAATCTCTCTGTCATCTTTTGCGTCCTTTATTCTGCCGGTGCGCCAGCGGGAGTGTCCGCATCGCGCGTTTTGGATTTGCCGATGAGGGCGAGAAGCCGCGGCTCGATTTTTTCGGACCACACGCCCGCCAAACCGTTGGGGAAGAACATCACCACCGCGATGAAGAGCCCGCCAAGGCCCAGAAGCCACAGTTCGGGGAAGGCCTCGGAAAAGGTGGTTTTGGCCCAGTTGACCACCAGCGCGCCATAGACCGCGCCGATGATGGACAGACGCCCACCGACTGCGCAGAAGATCACCATTTCAATGGAAGGGACGATGCCGACCAATGTGGGTGACATGAAGCCGACCTGCAGGGTGAACATGGCCCCGCCGATGCCTGCGAATGCGGCCCCCAGACAGAAGATGAAGATTTTGAAATTGGCGACGTTGTAGCCTGAAAACCGCACGCGATCTTCCTGGTCGCGCATGGCAATGAGAAGTCTACCCAGTTTGGATTTGCGCACATATTGCGCGATGAGAAGCACCGCAAAGAGCAGCGCGCCATTAACGAAGTAGAGCGTCGTCTTGGCCTCATCCGTGCGGATGTCCCAGCCCAGAAGCGTGCGCAGATCGGTGATCCCGTTCACGCCGCCGGTATAGCCCTGCTGACCGATGATCAGGATTGTCAGGATCGCAGCAAAAGCCTGGGTGATGATGGCGAAGTACACTCCACCCACCCGGCGAGTGAACATGGCAAACCCGATGACAAAGGCGAAGAACACGGGCACCAGAACCACCGCGATCAATGCCAGGGGTAGGCTGTAGAAAGGCTGCCACCAGACCGGCAATTCTGTCAGCTGGTTCCAGTCCATGAAGTCCGGGATGCCAGGGGTCGATTGGATCGCCGTGTTCTCTGGCGTTGAGGCTTCAAGCTTGAGGAACATTGCCATGCAATAGCCCCCCAGCCCGAAGAACACGCCCTGACCGAGGCTCAGGATCCCCCCTGCGCCCCAACAGAGCGCGAGGCCGATCGCGACGAACGCATAGGTCAGGTATTTGCCAAAGAGGTTTAGGCGGAAACTGTCCAGGATGCTTGGCAGCACGAGGAAGATGATCACGGCAAGGATGGCAAAGCCGATCAGCTCTTTGCGTGACATAAAGGATGAAAGAGACATCTCGACCGATCCTTACTTGCGCAGTTTCAGGGCAAAGAGGCCTTGCGGACGGATCATCAAGATCCCCACGACCACCAGAAGCGTCAGCACCTTGGCCATCGAACCCGAAAGGAAGAACTCCATGATCGATTGGGCCTGACTGATCGAAAACGCGCTTGCGATGGTGCCCAGAAGGCTCGCTGCGCCGCCGAAAACGACCACGAGGAACGTATCAACGATATAAAGCTGGCCTGCCGTTGGCCCGGTAGATCCAATCATCGTAAAGGCTGATCCGGCAACGCCCGCCACGCCGCAGCCAATCCCGAAGGTCAGCCGATCGGTCCAGGCGGTGTTGATGCCCACGGCATCGGCCATAACGCGGTTGTTGTTGATCGCGCGCACCTGGCGACCCCAGGTGGATTTGAACATCAGAATGTAAACGCTCAGCGAGATACTGACGGCGAGGGTCATCACAAAGATCCCGTTAATCGGAACCTCGATGAGATCTGTGATCGGCAAGCTGCCCATCATCCAATCCGGGATGCTGACGCCAACTTCGCGCGCACCAAAAACAGATCGGTATATCTGTTGCAGGATCAGGCTGAGGCCCCACGTGGCCAAGAGCGTGTCGAGCGGGCGTTTGTAGAGATGCCGTATCAGCCCCCATTCGACCAACAGCCCCAAAGCACCGGAGGCTAGGAACGCAAGCGCCATCGCCAGAAAGAAGTATCCGCCAAAGAGCGCAGGCATGTAATCGGCAAAGAGGTTGGAGACCAGATAGGTGACATAGGCCCCAAGGATCATGAATTCACCATGGGCCATGTTGATCACGCCCATCTGGCCAAAGATGATCGCCAGCCCCAAGGCCATGAGCACGAACACCGAAAATAAGATAAGCCCTGCAAAGCCTTGCATCGCAAAAATTGCGCCAAGCTCGGGCCAGGAATAGTCAGCAAACATGCCAGCCTCCGGTCAGGAATTAGAGGGAGAAGATGCGCGGCCCGCGATCGGGCAACCAATTCCAGGCCGCGCAGTGGTCGGGCTTATTGATAGCCCTCGGGGAAAGGATCGGGTTCGACCAGATCGGCCGTCTCAAAGACGACCTCATATTGGCCATCCACCTGCGCCTTGCCGACGCGCGTCTTCGACCAAAGGTGATGGTTTTCGTGGACCTTCACGTAGCCCTCAGGCGCCGTGTTCAGTTCGATACCCGGAGAGGCTTCGCGCACCTTATCGATGTCAAAGCTGCCTGCTTTCTCCACGGCCGCTTTCCACAGCCATGGGCCAAGATAGGCGGCCTGAGTAACGTCACCGACAACGATGTCATCGCCCCACATCTCTTTGAAGGCCTCAACGAAGCCCAGGTTGTTTTCGTTCTCAAGGCTCTGGAAGTACTTCATGCACGCATAAGAGCCGGCAATGTTTTCGCCGCCGATGCCGCGGATCTCGTCCTCGGTCACAGAGATGGTCAGAACGATGGGCTTTTCCGCCGCCGGATCGATACCCGCTGCGATCAGCTGTTTGTAGAAGGCCACGTTCGAGCCGCCCACAACGATGGCATAAATCACATCAGGCTTGCGCAAACGGATCTTGTTGATAACCGAGTTGAACTGCGTGTGGCCAAGCGGATAGTACTCCTCGCCCACAACTTTGCAGCCGTCCATGAAGTTCTCGATGTGCTTGCGTGCGATTTTGTTGGATGTGCGCGGCCAGATGTAGTCAGACCCCAAGAGATAGAAAGTCTTGGCGCCCTTCGTCTGGTTGACCCAATCAAGACCCGCGATGATCTGTTGTGTGGCCTCCTGACCGGTGTAGATCTCATTGGGGCTTTCTTCGTGTCCTTCGTAGAACGTCGGGTAGTAGAGGAACCCGTTGTGCTGTTCAAAGACCGGCAGGACGGCCTTGCGGGATGCAGACGTCCAGCAGCCCATGACCGACGCGACCTTGTCATTGACCAAAAGTTTGCGTGCTTTTTCAGCAAATGTTGGCCAGTCGGACGCACCATCTTCCTGTATGAACTCGATCTGACGGCCGAGGATGCCACCCTGTTCGTTGATCTGCTTGATCGCCAGCTTTTCGGCCTGAACTGACCCAGTTTCCGAGATCGCCATCGTGCCCGTGATCGAATGCAGGATGCCGCAGGTCACGGTTGTGTCGGTCACGGCAAGGCCGGTCGTATTCACCTCAGCCGTCGGAAAATCGGCCGCCTTCAAGCCCTTGGGGGTAAAGAGTGCCGCCGTAAGCGCGGCGCTACCAGCGAGCATGGCGCGGCGGCTCATGCCGCCGGCGGTTGGGTTTTGATCTTTGTCAGACATATCGCCTCCTTTTCAGCGTGCTTGCAAAGCGGGCGATTCCATCGCGCCCGGCTGAAAGGAAAATCACTAAGACTGTCTGAGGGTGACATACGTCAAATGACGTATAGGCGTGCGCGTTTTGAGCATTATCCTCAATCGCAACGTAAATCAGATGCAGGGGACTCGCCGCCCAGACGGCTGTCTTGGCGGCGTGGATGTCGGCCTGAGAGGCCATTTTGGAGGTGGCTATGATCGCCACGTTGCGTGCGACGCGCGAGAAACGAACCTACAATCGCTGGGTCGCTGATGAGACGATGGAAGACTTCGCGCTGCGGTTCACCGCACGGCGCGCGCGGCGGTGGAACTATGGACGCGTCGCGAATACGGCCATCGGCTCAATTTCGTTTCTGGCACTTGAGGCCATTGGCGCAGCCCTCACGTTGACCTACGGGTTTGACATTGCCATTGCGGCCATCATGGCGGTGGGCGCGATCCTATTTCTGACGGGCCTGCCCATTTCCTATTATGCCGCCCGCTATGGGCTCGACATTGACCTGCTGACGCGCGGTGCAGGGTTTGGCTATGTCGGATCCACCATCACGTCGCTGATCTATGCTTCTTTCACATTTATCTTCTTTGCTATTGAGGCTGCAATCCTGGCTTTAGCGCTGGAGTTCTGCCTTGGGATCCCGCTGTTTGTGGGCTACGTGGTTAGCTCACTGGTGGTTATCCCACTCGTGATACATGGGTTTTCCAAAATCTCGACCTTTCAGGCGTGGACTCAGCCGATTTGGATCCTGCTGCATATCATGCCCTTCGTATTCCTCGCCTTTGTTGGCTATGACATCGAAGCTTGGACCTCATACACAGGGACAGCCTTTGCAGGCCCCGAAGAGATGCCCGACGCAGCGCGCTTGCTTATGCTGGGTGCGGCCACCGGGGTTGCGTTCTCACTGGTTGCGCAAATCGGCGAACAGGTGGATTTTCTGCGGTTTTTGCCAGAGCCAAGCACCCAGCAAGAGACGCGCAGATGGTGGGCCGCCCTGATTGCTGCAGGGCCGGGTTGGTCGATCTTAGGCGTCTTAAAAATGGTTGCGGGCTCTTACTTGGTCACGCTGGCGTTGCGGGAAGGCGTGCCAATCAACGAGGCCGCAGACCCAACCCGCATGTATCATGCCGCCTTCGATCAGCTTTTGAATTCACCCGGCCTGGTGCTGCTGCTCACGGGCCTCTTTGTCGTGCTCTCACAGCTCAAGATCAACGTCACCAACGCCTATGCCGGCTCCATCGCCTGGTCGAACTTCTTTTCGCGCCTGACCCAAACCCATCCGGGACGCGTTGTTTGGCTGGTCTTCAATGTTGGTATCGCGCTTTTGCTGATGGAGCTGGGAGTTTTCACCGGGCTTGAACACGTGTTGGGCGTATACTCTCACGTCGCGCTGGCGTGGATCGGAGCACTGGTGGCGGATCTCGTGATCAACAAACCGCTCGGGCTCAGCCCCAAGGGGATCGAGTTCCGGCGCGCCTATCTTTATGATATCAATCCGGTGGGTCTTGGGGCGATGGCGATGGCCTGCATCTTTGCCTTTTTTGCCTATGGCGGTGTCTTCGGCGTGATGTTGCAGGCCTTTTCGGCGGCCTCTGCGCTGGCAACCTCTTTTCTGCTGGCGCCGCTGATCGCCTGGGGCACCGGTGGAAAGTACTACATCGCACGGCCTCAGCCGAAAGAGCCGCTGGCTGAGAGCAGTTGCACCGTGTGCGACTATCATTTTGATGCCGAGGACATGATCGACTGCCCGTTTCATGCAGGCGCCATCTGTTCCCTATGTTGTTCGCTGGAAACCAGTTGCCATGACATGTGCAAGCCGCATGCGCGGCTTAGATCCATCATCGAAGAATGGGTTTACACCATTTTACCCTGGGCCATGGCGCGCGCCATGCTGACCCAAACGGCGACCGCAATTTTTGCCACGGCGGTGATTTCGTTGATGTTCGGTGGTGTATTTTTGGGGATCCGGTCGGTGGCGGACACGCCCAATTTCGATGCGCTTCTGACCGTCATATACGGGTCCATCGTCATTGTGATCGGCATATCGGTCTGGATGTATCTGTTGATCGGGACCAGCCGCAAAAGCGCCATGGCCGAGGCCGAGCGGCAATCTGAGAGACTGTTGCGAGAGATCCGCGCCCATGAACGCACGGACCAAGCCTTGCAAGAGGCAAAGGACAAGGCCGAGGCCGCCAATCAGGCCAAAACACGCTATATGTCCGGGCTCAGCCACGAATTGCGGACGCCGCTGAATGCAATCTACGGCTTTGCACAGCTGCTGGAAAAAGACAGCGAGCTGGAGGCGTGGCGCAATTCCCTGACCAGCATTCGCAGATCAAGTGAGCATCTGGCAGGGTTGATCGACGGGCTTTTGGACATTTCGCGCATCGAAGCGGGGCGTCTCGAAATCATGAGCGACCGCATCAATCTCCAGGTGTTTCTGAACCAGATCACGTCGATCTTCGAAGACGAAGCACAGCGCAAAGGCATCCATTTCCGCATGCGCACAGAAGGGAGGCTACCGGCATTCGTGCGATCTGATGAAAAACGTTTGCGCCAGATCATCATCAATCTTCTCTCCAATGCGTTGCGATACACGGAAAGAGGCTCGGTCGACTTTTTACTCAAGTATCGCAACGAAGTGGCCATCATCGAAGTCCGAGATACTGGCATCGGCATTGCAGATGAAAACCTGACCCGCATTTGGCGTCCGTTTGAACGGGCCAGTCGCTCTGACACACATGGATCGGGCCTTGGCCTGACGATCACAAAGCTTTTGGTGGAAATCCTTGGCGGTCAGATCGAAGTGGAAAGCGAAGTGCATAGGGGCAGCATGTTCCGAGTTCGCCTGATGCTGCCCTCCGTGGCGCCCAGTGTGTTTGGCGCACAGGGCCTGTCGTCAGAGCCCAGCAGACTGCCGGTCACCGGCTACGAAGGATCACGCAAGACAGTCCTTGCCGTCGATGATGACACCAATCATCTGGCGTTGCTTGATAAGTTCCTCAGCGATTACGGCTTCGTTGTGCTCTGTGCCACCAATGTGGAGATGGCAGAAGCGATGCTCGTGGATGCACTGCCCCACATTATCTTGCTCGACATCGATATGCCGGGGCGCGACGGGTGGAGTTTCGCGCGATCACTACGTGAAGGTGTGCATGCCAACACGCCCATCATCATGATCTCAGGCCACGCCAATGAAGAACGCCAACACAGGCCCGAATTTGGACTGCATGACGCATTTGTGGCCAAACCCTACAACTTGGACGATCTGGTGCTGCAGATTGCCGAACTTCTGAAGATCAAACTCACTGTCGAGGCCTCAGAAACAGATCGGGCCTGCCTGCCGCTCTCGACGGATGATCGCGCCAAACTGCTGGATCTGGCGCAGCTTGGGCATGCACGCGCGTTGCGCACATCCCTTGACGCGCTGCGCGCAGATCACAAAGGCGACGGCGCCACCATGCGCGATCTGACCAGCAAACTGGAAAATTTCGACATGGCTGGAATTGTCCATACTCTGGAGGCGTATGATGACCGGGCTTGAACTGGAAAACAAAGGCATCGCTCTCGTGGTTGATGACAACCCGGAGTCGCTTGGCATGGTGTCCGCCGCGCTTGAGGCGGAAGGCATGACGGTCCTGGTCGCCCGCGACGGTCATAGCGCCATCCAGCTCACCGGACGTGTGCAACCTGATGTGATCCTGATGGATGCCATGATGCCGGAACTTGATGGGTTTGAAACGTGCCGCCGCCTGAAGTCAAGTCAAAACACAACGCCTGCACCGATTGTATTTATGACCGGCCTGACCGATCCGGAACACGTGGTCAAAGGGTTACGATCAGGTGGCGTTGACTACATCACCAAACCGGTTGCCGTCGAAGAAATGATCGCGCGGCTAACAACGCACATTCTGAACGCCCGTGCACTGACCAGCGCGCGCAATGCTGTCGGCGTCATCGAGAGCTCCGTCTTGGCTTTTGACGCAGGCGGCGCGCTCGTCTGGAGTACGGAAAAAGCCCAACGAACGCTGGATGCACACAGTTTCGATGTGGTTTCGCCCAGTGTTCAGAGCTGGCTTCTTGGATGCATAGACCGACCTGTGTCTGGCGTAGAGCAGTGCATGCTGAGCGAAACGCACGCCCTGCAGTTTATCGGGGTCTCGGCCGCGCAGGACATCCTGATCAAGCTGGTGCAAAGGCGGTCTGAGTGCAATGAAGACCTGCTTCAAAGCGCCTTTGGATTAACAGCCCGTGAGGCGGAGGTGCTCTATTGGCTGACGCTGGGAAAAACCAACCGCGATATAAACGCAAATGGATCTTAATCCGATACCCACACAAAGCTCCCTGCGGCGCGCCGTTCTCGATGATATAAAGTGTCTGGTTTTCTCATTGGGCTTTTGGGTCAAGCTCGTTTTCCTTCGTTGGTTCGGATCAGTGTCGCTCATCTGTGTCGCGCTTCGAGGTCGATGGATGTCGACCAATCACGCGTTGTGCCTGCGATCTATGACGCCAACGCCAGACCAGCGGCGTCTGCAACCATCCCGCGCATGACAATGTCGAAGGCGCGCTCAGCGCGCGGTCGGAGAGACAAGCGTCCAAGTGTGACACCAAGGGCGCGCCAGGCGAAATCAACGATGATCATCACAACGATCACGCCCAAAAGCGTGTGGCGTCAAAATGCTACCCCGGAGTTACCCAGAGCAAACATTCGGTGCGGTTGGCACGCATGGTGGTTCGGCGAAAATGCCGTCATGGATGTTTTTTGATCGGAACAGCTGCTTCGCGCGCTGCGCGACAGCAGAGAACTGCAACAGTGGAAAGTGGACATTCTCTGCGGGTGCAAAGACTTTTGTCTGCCTGGGTCGAAACGGACCCTACACGCCTCGCTCACGCTTCGATCACACGCGATGCTGACCAATTTTACTCAGCATCAAAACCTGTTTCAGCTGGTTCCCCAATAGCTCATTCATCGCCGCGCACACCCAAACAACGTTTCTGCACAAGGTCAGCCACTTCTCCGCTAACGTCCGCATTTTCAACCATTTGCGTCACGACAGAAATTAACTTAAGCAGATCAAAAAAAGCCGTCAGATGCGGGAGGGGATATGTCAATTGGCCAAGGCGCGCCGGTCGCGCTTGTCGTGGATGACGATGCCTTTAGCCGAAAAAAGCTATCTGCCGCGCTCAAGTCCCTCAATGTAAACTGCGACCTGGCAGAAAACGGAGTTGTGGCGCTTGAGAAATTAAAGTCGGGGTCCTTTGACCTGATCCTCTTGGATATCCTCATGCCCGAGAAAGATGGCTTTGATGTCTTAGAGGACCTGCAATCTGATGACACGTTGCGCGACATTCCAGTTCTGGTGATCTCATCCTTGGAGGAAACGGACGAAACGGTTCGAGCCTTGGAACTTGGGGCGGTCGATTTTCTGCCCAAAAACGTGGAACACGCCATTTTGAAGGCCCGGGTTCTGTCGTCGCTTGAAAAAAAGCGCCTTAGAGATCAAGAAATTGCCTATTTGCACGACGTTGAATTGCTGACCTCCGCGGCAAAAAATCTTCAGTCGGGCCAGACGAGCCCGTCCGGATTGAACTTGGCCTCGGTAGCCAACCGCCGTGACCCGTTGGGCAATCTAGCGCGTGTTTTCTCGGAGCTCGCAATTGTCGTGCACGATCGCGAAACCCGCGCACGACAGCGGTTTAATCTGCTGCAGGGCACATTCCTTTTGCTGGTCATGGGACTGACCTGGGGCCTGGTGCCAGCCTTGTCGAAGCTCATGGTCGGCAGCGGTGGCAGCACGCCCATTGGGCTCGCAGCCTGGGTTGCCATTGTTTCGCTCCTGTGCGTTGGGTTCGTTATGTCGGTGCGTGGGATCCGACCGCGCTTTACCAAAAATGCGATGCGGTTCGCATTGGTTGCGGGAGTGTTTGCAGGCGTCTTGCCACAGGTTGTTCTATTCTGGGTGTCGAGCCACGTGCCCGGTATAATTTTGTCGATCACCTTGGCCTTGGAATCCATGATCGTCTTTGCCATCGCGGCCACACTGAGGATGGAAAGCGCGAGCCTGTCGCGGTTTGGAGGATTGATGGTCGGGCTGTGCGCGGTGATCATCATTATGTTTTCAACCAAAGAGGCGGATAGCATTGGTTTGCCGTTGTGGGTTCTGGCCGGGGTACTTGTTCCGTTCTGCTATGCCGTCGAAAGCTTTCTGGTGGTGTTCATGCCAACCGATGAAGGTCGGTTACCGATTGAGCTTTTGTTTTTGCTGATGCTTGGATCAACCATCTGGGGGTGGTCGGCGGCATTGCTCACCGGATCGGCTCTTGTCCCGTGGCATACCGCGCCCGAAGTTCTCATCCTCGCGGCATCTATCGGTGTCATCTCTGCGGTTTCCAATGGATCTTTCGTGGTACTCATCCGCAAAATGGGATCCGTTTTTGCCAGCCAATACGCCTATGTGGTCACGATCATGGGCGTCGGTTGGAGCATTTTGTTACTTGCCGAACGGCCAACGCCTTGGATCATGGTGGCTCTTGCCTGCGTGCTCCTTGGGATGCTGATGGTGCGACCGAAAGAGGAGCCGGTCTCCTTGGCGGAGATCCTCAGCGACGACAACCGGCGAGAGGCCAAAGTGTCCCGCCATTAGCCTTAGGCATCAGATAGTGGCGGGGTGCGCGCGACTGTCCTCTGATGAACTGCATTCCCCCCAAAGCTGTGAACCAGGAATTTGGCGGAACGCTTTAGTCGCGATAGTTCCTTTGGATCCTGACGGGTTTATCGGACGATTTTGTTTCGACCAGGTACATTCCCAGCAGAACCAAACCGATGGCAAGCCAAGCCCAAACCGTCAGACGTTCTTGCAAGAGCAACATTCCCCAGAGGATGCCCGCGATGGCCGCGCCATAGGACACTTGGCTGGCAAAAACGACACCAGCGACTTCCAAAAGCAAAATGTAGACGGCGTTCGACACGATCGACACGACCGCCAAGGCAAGCACGACGATCCCAAGCGCTGAATAGAGCTGATTGAACGGGATCCATTGCTCGCTGAGCAAAGCCAAGGGAACAGCAAATGCCACGGAAAAGGCAAACATCATTCCAACCGCAGCGACCGGATCCACGTTTTTGGGGCGCTTCACTGATAATGCGATGGATTCCAACGCGAAGATGGCTGGCAAGATCAGGGCCCCGATGAGCCAGAGGTTGGCCTCGTCGCCGCTATCGTTGAGGCGGCTGAGCAAGCCGACACCGATACCACCGAAACCGACAAACAGGCCGAAAATGCGTTTCAGACTTGCCTTCTCTATGCGGCACAGCGCTGCGTAGCAAAACACCAACATGCTCTCTAACGCCAACACCATGGTCAGGTATGTGGCTTCCACCTGTTCGGCGAAATAAAAGACGGTCACGTGTTGCAGAATACCCACCAAAAACGCCCATGACGCGAAAAAGGTCAGGTCTGACATCTGTAGCCTTGGAAATTTTCCACGGACAATCACAAACCCCAGTGCCAAAAGGGCCGCGCAGATATCAACCCACACGGCCAGGCCAAAAGGGGTTGACCCATATCCGGATGCCATCCGAGACAGCGACGGCGTCAGGCCAGAAAATGCGGCGACCACCACCAACAAGACACTGCCCTGCAGCAACCGAATGCGCTCTAATAAGCGCACTTCGCGCGCGTGGATTTCCTTGGCCATTCCTTTGAAGACAGAGGCCAGATTCCCGATCGGATCCTTTCTCTGCGATTCCTGCTCCAAACCGGCCAAGCTTGTTTCATCGAAGCGCCCAGCTTCAATTTGTGCCGCCGCGTCCGTCAGCGCATTTACGCGCTTGAAGTAAGCCAGTTCTTGATCGCGGAAGTGCTTCTTGCGCAGGCACGCTGTAAGCCGGGCATTCAGGATAACGGGGTCAAACCCCTTGGGCAGAAAATCCTCTGCGCCCGCTGAGAGGGCGCGCGAGACGCTTTCGGCATCCCCCTCAAGATCTGATATGACGATGACGGGAATGTCACGCAACACATCGTCGGCATCCACGGTAATCAGAACTTCAAACCCGTCCATTTCCGGCATGAGCAAGTCCAGAAGCATGGCGTCATACTGCCCTCCCTTGAGCATGTCCAACGCCTGAGCGCCGTTTTCGGCAAGCTCTGCCAAATACCCCAAAGTCTTTACGGCCAGTTTCAGTTTCTTGCGATTGAGACTGTTGTCATCGACAATCAGGATAGAGGCCTGACGCCCGTCAGACATTCGCAAGATCCAGAGCCGTCAACGCATTTGCGGCGTTTTGCGCGGCCGTCTCAATGGCCGAAATCTGTGCTGTTGGGTCCACAGGCACACCATTTTTGCACTGTAATTCCAATTCAGCACACAGGGCGGTCAGGGCCGTCGCCCCCATATCCCGCCCATTCGATTTGCAACTATGAGACGCGATGCGCAGTGCAGCCCAGTCTTGGTTGTCCACTTCGGCCTGCATCTTCGCGATTTGCGCTGGCACCGAGGCTATGAAATCGTTGATCAGCTCTTCGAGGTCCCCCATGTCGCCACCGATCACGTCTTTCAGTTTGGCCAGTGCTGTGATGTCTATCGTGTCTTCCGTCATGATCTTTTGCCCTTTAAGCCCGAAGGCGTTCTTTTCGAAGTCTGTGAAATTCTGAAGCACGGTCAAGACATTGCGTCAGTTCTTCAATGTCGATCGGCTTGCTCAGGTAGTCATCCATGCCCGATCGCAAGTAGCTTTCCCGATCTTCCGCCATCGCGTTCGCCGTGAGGGCAATGACATAAGGATGTGCGTCAGGGTCAATCGCTTCGCGCAGTTTCGCAGTCGCGGTCACCCCGTCCATTTCCGGCATTTCGATGTCCATGAAGACCACATCAAATCTGCGTTCCAGACAGGTCGCGATGGCCGCTCCGCCGCTGTCAACGACCATCGGATCATGGCTGAGCCGCGTCAGTACCTTCAATCCAATCTTTCGGTTAATGGCATTGTCATCGACCAAAAGAATGTCTAGAGCGACACCCCCTTTGGTCCAAAGCTTGTTGTCCTTGGGTTTGGCCCTGGCGACATGAGCCGTGGGCTGGACGAGCTTAACAATGTTGGAGAGCATTTGTTGGGTTCGCGCGGGTTTCATGAGCTGCGCAGAAAACTTGGCACTTTCAAACTTCGCGCGCGTGGCATCATAAATCAGTGAAACAGAGCTGTAGAGGATCACGGGGATATTCTTGAACGCGTCTATGTTCTGCAGCTCAAGCGCGAAGTCGACCCCGGACATATCAGGCATTTTGTAATCCGTAACGATCACGTCAAAGCCTGCATCCATGTTCAGGATCTCCAAAGCGTCTGACGGTGATGTCGCCAACGTGGGCTGCATCGACCAGGCATTCATGCGCTCTTCAAGGATTGTCAGGTTGGTTTGGTTGTCATCGACAATCAGAACCTTTTTGTCTGCGACAGCAGCCAACATGTCTTCGAGCCCTTGATGAACGGGACGGTGAATTTGCTCGCATGGGATCTCGACCGTGAACGTCGTGCCGACATGTTCTTCGCTTTCTACGTGGATTGAGCCCCCCATCAGATCGACCAACCGTTGCGTGATGACCAAGCCAAGCCCAGTGCCGCCAAACCGCCTCGTCATGGATGTGTCGACCTGGCTAAAGGATTTGAACAGTCTATCCATGCGCTCTGTCGGGATGCCAATCCCTGTATCTCTGACTTCAAAGCACAGCTGCGGGACACCTTCGTCGCTTTTGGAGCGCGCAACGGACAAAACCACTTCGCCAGCATCCGTGAATTTGATCGCATTGTTCAGCAGATTGAGCAGAATTTGTTTGATGCGCACGCTGTCGCCCATGATGCCTTCGGGCATATCCGGTGCAAGGCGGAACGCAAACTCAATCCCCTTGTCATTGGCTTTCGGCGCCAGCATGTCGACGGTGCTTTCTATGGTCTCGGTGAGATCCACCGGGACATGTTCAAGCGTCATCGCGCCCGCTTCGACCTTGGAGAAGTCAAGAATGTCGTTGATGATCGTCAATAGAGTGTCCGCGGCCTCATGGATTGTTGAGGCGAAATCATGTTGTTCGCGGCTGAGCTCGGTTCCGTTTAGCAGCGCTGACATCCCCATAATGCCGTTCAACGGCGTGCGAATTTCATGGCTCATGGAGGCGAGGAATGTGCTTTTGGCCTCGCTGGCGGCCTCAGCCTGCTCTTTGGCCTCCAGAAACTCAGTGACGTCTCGGTAGATTGCAACGGTGCCACCGACATCGATCTTAAACTCGCTGATCATGACGCGTCTGCCGTCAGACCACGTCTCGAGCTGATCCACCTTGTGGGATCGATGCATGTCTAGCCGTTTTTCAAGCCACGCCTCGGTGTTGCCGTCGGGTGCTTGATCCAGGCCCAAATCAACGCCGATGCGCATCAAGTCTTCGAAGCTGACACCAGGTTTCGCAAATTTGGCGAGGTCTGGCCCGAGCAATTCCGTGTAGGTCTGATTGCACAGAACAAGCCGATCTTCGGCGTCATAGAGGACGAACCCCTCAGAGATTGAGTTGATCGCCGCGGTGAGATGCGCCCGAGCCTCTGTTATTTCCCGCAAGTTGGATTGTTCAACTTCGACAGCCGTATCTCGGAACACGCGCAGCGCGGCCGCCATCCGAGAAATCTCGTCTCGGGTCGACATCTGCGGCAAGGGCGTTGCAAGGTTACCGTCAGCGATTGAGATCATGCTGTCGCTGAGGTCCGTGATGCGCCTGACGAGGTTGTTCCCGACATATCGCCAGATCACCAAACCAGCGCTGATCAAACTCAAGACCGTGATCGCGATGATGACATAGGATCCAACCGTTTGCGCACTGCGTGCATCCGACGACGCGCGCGTGATGTCAGCCTCGGCCTGTGCGACAAGGTCGTTTACACTTTCCGTAAGCTCCGCGCTCAAGACCGCATTGAGCGCCAAAAGCTCACGCCCGCGCGCCAGCAAAGACAGCTCTTCCTTTCGTACGGTCGGCAGAGCACTCGGCCCCGCAAGGATATCGCCGAGGATTTCTGCTTGCGGGGACAAACGCCGGCCCAAGCTTTCGTCGATCTGGCTGAAGATTCGCAAAAGATTTTGCTGGGACCGCCGCATGGGAAAGGCGAGCGCGTCAATCTCTTCGATGCTATCCGACAAGGCGGATACGACCAGAAAGTCATTGATCCGCGCGGCCTCAAACTGCGCGTTCTGCAATGGGAGCGCTGAGGAGACGAGCTCTGTAAAGTCGGCAAAAACCGTTTCGCGCCTTTCCTGGCTGAGGTCGGGATCAGACAACTGGCGGCGCAGTCTGGAAAACTTCGCATCCAGCACCATTGTAGACGGGGCCAAAGCCGTTTGAATGGCTTTGTCCGCGTCACTCAACCGAACAAGCTGTTTTTGCAGTTCCGAGGACGCTTCCAGACGAAAGGCAACCGTTCGATCAAGCTCAAGCAGGTTCTGGCTGAGGCGACGCACAATCGGTTCCAATCGATCGGCCGCGTCATCGCCGGACTCCTGCTGACGCAAATCAGACAGGAGCGCATTCAAAACCGCAACCTCTGCATAGATCTCTTGAGAGGCTTCATTGCGGTCGGCCGCGGAATCTGCAGACAGCAGCGTCGGTGCCGCGGCCACAATCCGTTCCGCTTGCCGCGAAATCTCGATTGTGTTCAGGACGGCTGGCACTCGCTTTTGCGTGATGCCGTCCAGAATTTTACCGACGGACGAAAACGAATACAGCGCCGCCAAAGCGATCAGAACAGCCAGTCCGCTGATGCCCAAAAAGGCAATCAGCAGCCGCCCACGAACACCGATTTCGCGAAACATGGTCTCAGAAGTAAATGGAGAAAGGGAAGTATTTGGCGTTGATCTCTTGGTAGGTTCCGTTCTCGATAATCTCGATCAGAGCGCCGTTTATCTGATCGACCAGGTCGACATCCTCATGACGCACCGCGATGCCAATCCGATCGTCTATGTCGATGAACTCTCCAACAAATTCGTGTTCTTGGCCTTCGTCGGACTGCAACCAGTCGTAAAGCGGCAGGTTGTCTCCCAGCACAAGATCCACCGCGCCGCCAACCAACCCCGACAAAGCATCTTCTTGTGTGTCAAACAAACTGATCGACACGATATCCCCGAACTCGCTTTCAAGGTATTCGGAGCTCACTGTACTCCGCAGGACGCCGACCTTTTTGCCCTGCAAACCACTGGGCGTGACATCTGAGCTTGATCCGGAGCTGCCCACAAAGGTCAGCATGTTCGAGTAGTAGGGCAGAGTGAAAGCAACGATGTCTTCGCGCTCCGGTGTAATCGACATGGACGCAACAATCGCATCGTATTGCTGGTCCACCAGGCCCGGGATCAGCGCGTCCCAGTCGTTTTGAACAAACTCGCAGGATACTGCCATCACGTCACAGAGCGCGTTTGCAATGTCGATGTCAAAGCCCGCCAGTTCCCCATCGTCATTGATGTAATTGAAAGGCGCGTAGTATCCTTCTGACGCGATCTTCAAGCTCTGCGCAGACGCCAAATTTGGGTAAAGGGCCCAGGCAAAAATCGTGAATGCGGCTAAACTTACCTTGCCAAAAAAACCAAGTCTTAGTGCGTTCAACATACCACTCGCCCCCAATAGCAGTAAAAAAAAATCGGCTTGTAATTGATAGGACGCAATCGGACGCGACACGGGGTCACAAGTCAAGCGAAAAGGCGTTTGAAATGATCGTATCCAGGGACGCGTTCGTACTGGTTTTGATGGCTTTCCTTGGCGGCTCATCTGGCGTGATTTTGTGACCAGGCACTGGCCAGCGAAAGCCCGGGGCCGCAAACTCAGTGTTCTGGGCTGTACCTAAATCTGAGTTTTGGTCGCTCGATCCGATACCAGGCATCTACCATCGCCAAAGTCCGCTTTCCAGCCGCAAAACTGCAGGATGCGCGCCGCATATGCATCATCCCGTTCAGAACCCGCTGACACCAGCCGCGCCTTGCTGAGAGCCGCGCGTCTTGACGCTCCCTTGGTCCAAGCAACTATGGCAAATGCGTTCTTTACGTATGCCACCAATTGCCTGATCGATACCGATCACGGCATCATCGGTGATGTAGATGCCAGCCGGTCGAACAAGACCGCTGAGGTGGGAGCGATACGCAAGATGCTCGACCGCACCGCGGCGCGCTTTGGCGTGACGCCGGATTGAATCGCAGCAGATACCGCCCAAGGCTCAGCCGCCACTTTGGTCTGGCTAGCACTTAAACGAAAGTTCCTGCCGTTCATAGAAACGGTTTCATGACACCCAACCAAGTAAGGCGCAGCCACCGTGGTGTCGATGAGATGGCGGGCGTCTTTTTGATGCGCGGGACCTGTCATGTGCGCGTTACGAAACCGTCACGCAGATGAATCAAAACTGTCGCCGTTCTGTCGTTTGAGGGCTCTATCGAGCTCCCAACACATGGGGGCGATATGCTGCAAATCGATACGCTGACCAAGCGGTTCGGGGACAAAATTGCTGTGGATGCAGCAATGATCTCCGTAGATGCACCAACCATGATCGGGATCATTGGCCGGTCAGGAGCGGGTAAATCCACGCTTTTGCGCATGCTCAATCGTCTGAGCGATGCCACAGAAGGCACCATTGTCTTTCAGGGGCAAGAGATCACGGCGCTCAAAGGCGCGGCCAAGCGCGCCTGGCAATCCCGCTGCGCGATGATCTTTCAGCAATTCAACCTCGTGCCGCGCATGGATGTGGTTTCAAACGTGCTGCATGGCACGCTCAACCGGCGGTCGACCTTTGCGACCCTGTTCAATCTCTATCCGCAATCAGACATTCACAAGGCCATCGAAATCCTCGACCGGCTTGGCATTGCCGAACAGGCGCCCAAACGCGCCGAAGCGCTTTCGGGCGGGCAGCAGCAGCGCGTGGCGATCGCCCGAGCGCTGATGCAGGACCCCAAGATCATTCTGGCCGATGAACCCATCGCCTCACTTGATCCGATGAACGCACAGGTGGTGATGCAGAGCTTGCGGCGCATTCACGAAGAAGACGGGCGCATGGTGATTGCCAATTTGCACACGCTGGATACCGCGCGCCGCTATTGCGATCGCGTGATCGGGATGCGCGACGGGCGCATCGTGTTCGACGGCACGCCTGCGCAGCTCACGACCGGTGTCGCGCGCGACATCTACGGCGCGGGCGCGGATTTCTCTGAGGCCGCCACTTCGACCGAGATCGGCACCCTGAGCAGGCCGGAGGTGCGCGAAGCCGAGGCCTATGTCTGATCCTGTTCACCCGCTGCCCGCATGGAGCGGGCCACCTTCATCCAGCCTTCATTCAACGCAACGGAGACGATCAATGAAAAAGACCCTTGTCATGGCGCTTGCTGCCACCACAGCCCTCAGCACGGGTGCCTTTGCCGAAGAGATCACCGAGTTTCGCATCGGCATCCTGGGCGGCGAAAACGCGCAAGACCGGATGAACTCCTATCAGTGCCTTGCCGACTACACGACCGAGGTGCTGGGCGTGGAAACCAAGCTCTTCGCGCCGGCCGATTACAACGGTGTCATTCAGGGGCTGCTGGGTGGAACGATCGACATGGCATGGCTGGGCGCATCCTCTTACGCCGCGACCTATCTGCAGGATCCTGACGCGGTGGATCCGGTCTTGATCAAGGTCAACGTGGACGGCTCCATCGGCTACCACTCCATCGGGTTTGCGCGTGTCGATAGCGGCATCGCCTCGCTTGACGACATGGAAGGCAAAGTCTTTGGGTTCGGCGATCCTAACTCCACCTCGGGCTACCTGATCCCGTCCATCGAAATCCCGCAATACAAGGACGGCGTGACCATGGAATCGGGCGAATATTTCGGTGAGGTCAAGTTCACCGGTGGGCATGAGCAGACCATCGTGGCCGTCAACAACGGCGACATTGATGGCGGCGTGACCTGGGCCGATGGACAGGGCAACTGGGAAGATGGCTACAATTCCGGCGCGCTGCGCAAAGCCGTCGATGCGGGGCTCGTAGATATGAACGAAATGGTGCAGATATGGAAATCGAATGTCATTCCCGAAGGCCCCGTGGTGCTGCGCAAGGCACTGCCCGATGAAGTGCGCGCCACGATGAC
>ERZ1740068.327-NODE-327-length-25974-cov-25.984104_pt1 | contig 25974 bp, 15 predicted proteins | sample MGYA00581735_ERZ1740068 | MGnify/ENA primary metagenome ERZ1740068 (study PRJEB43018, sample SAMN04849740) | marine metagenome | isolation source: floating plastic debris | place: Pacific Ocean | collected 2008-08-30 | study: EMG produced TPA metagenomics...
TCTCGAACTCCAGCCTTTTGACGACACCACTTAATCCCCAAATTGAGAATTGCTGGGTCGCTGCGGAATTTCTCGCGCCTCGACGAGGCGCAGATCAAGGCCGTGGACATCCACGAAGGGCTCGACAATACACTGACGATTCTCGGCAGCAAGCTCAAGGCGAACCACGATCTCCGCGAGATCGCCCTGGTAAAGCAGTACGAACTCACCGAACCGGTAGAGTGCCATGCCGCGCAGCTCAATCAAGTGTTTATGAATATCCTCGATAACGCGATCGGGGCGCTGGAAGAACAGCGCACGTCGAATCGTCAGCCCACTCCGGAAATTCGCGTCGCAACGCGATCGTTTGCATTTACCGACGGCCGTTTGGGCATTGAAATCGAGATCGCCGACAACGGCCCCGGTATTCCCGACGAGGTGCGATCGCAAATATTCGATCCGTTCTTCACGACGAAGCCCGTAGGCAAGGGGACGGGCTTAGGTCTATCCATCAGCTATCAGATCGTCTGCGAACGGCATCAAGGCGAGCTAACCTGCCAGACCGCAGCGGGCGGCGGCACCCAGTTCGAGATTCGCATTCCGCTCGTGCTCGACCCCAATGCAGACTCGGAGCTGGGTGCGTCCTTAATAAATGCCCAAAATCCTCCGGAGCCGCCGGAAGCTCCCCGGAAGAAAGAAACGGTAGATGCACCCTGACATTCAAACCCCGAGACCCATCGCGGCCTTGGGGTTTTCTTTTGGCTGGGTCTGCCTGGAAAGTCTCCCAAAATTATCCAACCTTCCAGAAGTCGGGCTTCTCGAGATACTGCGTTTTCCGAAAGCGAGATAACGCCGCTAAGAGCACTCCACAAATATATTTGTCCAGAAGCCGCCAATGAAGACTGAGCTTGTCGAAGCCTGGGTGTGACGCACTTCGACAAGCTCAGTGCTCGAACCCTGAATACTGGACATTTATTTCCGTGGAGTACTCTAAAAATCGATGCTCAGCGGCGCGCGCGGGAACGGAATCACGTCGCGAATATTGCCCATGCCCGTCAGGAACTGCACCAGCCGCTCGAACCCGAGCCCGAAGCCCGCATGGGGAACCGAACCGTAGCGACGCAAATCCAGATACCACCAGTAGTCCGCCACATCTAGCCCCTGCGCCTCGATGCGCTTCGTCAGGTCGTCGAGGCGCTCTTCGCGCTGCGAACCGCCGATGATTTCGCCAATTCCTGGAGCGAGCACGTCCATCGCGGCGACCGTCTTGCCGTCGTCGTTGGCGCGCATGTAGAACGCCTTGATACCGATCGGGTAGTCGTAGACCACCGTCGGCTTCTTGAAGAACTCCTCGGCGAGATAACGCTCGTGCTCCGACTGCAAGTCCGTGCCCCACTCGACGGGGTACTCGAACTTGCGATCGGCTTTTTCGAGAATCTCGATCGCCTTGGTGTACGTCACCCGCTCGAAGCCGCTGTCGATAATATTGCGGGCGCGATCGAGCACCGTGTCGTCAATACGCTTATTGAAGAACTCCATATCTTCGGGACACTGTTCGAGCACCGCCGAGAAGATGTACTTCAGGAACGCCTCGGCCAGATCCATATCGCCCACCAGATCGCAGAACGCCATCTCCGGTTCCACCATCCAAAACTCCGCCAGATGGCGCGATGTATTTGAGTTCTCGGCGCGGAATGTCGGCCCGAAAGTGTAGACGTTGCTGAAGGCCATCGCCATCACCTCCGCTTCGAGCTGGCCGCTGACCGTCAGGTAGGCAGGCTTACCGAAAAAGTCCTGGCCGTAGTCGATCGCGCCCTTGTCGGTCTTCGGCAAATTTGCCAGATCGAGGCTCGTCACGCCCAGCATCTCGCCCGCCCCTTCGCAGTCGCTCGCTGTCAGGATCGGCGTATGTACCCACATAAAGCCGCGCTCTTGGAAGAACTCGTGGATGGCATTGGAGGCGGCGTTGCGGACGCGGAAGACCGCGCCGAGGGTGTTGGTGCGCGATCGCAGGTGGGCGATCGTCCGCAGGAACTCAAACGAGTGGCGCTTTTTCTGGAGCGGATAGGTCTCGCCATCGGACTCGCCGACGACCGTAACGTTGCTGGCCTTCATCTCCAGACGCTGACCCTTCGCCGGTGACTCGACGAGCTGACCGACGATCTCCACCGACGCGCCGGTCTGGATTTGCTTGAGCAGGTCGGTGTAACTGGGCAGCTCGGGATCGAGGACGACTTGCAGGTTCGCCATCGAGGAGCCGTCGTTGATTTCGACGAAGGCAAATTTCTTCAGTTCGCGTTTCGTGCGTACCCACCCACAAACCGCCACGGTTTCGTCGGGCTGTCCGGCGCGCAGGATTTCGGCAATGCGGGAACTGGAGGGGGAAGGGTTGGACATGCTCGCTCGATCCGGAAATAACTCGGCACGGACAGGATGCGGTCGCCGTGCGCCGCCACCAGGACAAGATTGTAACGAATCTCTCGCCTCAAATTTCGCTAGATCGGAAGCGGCGCTGCAGTCCAGACTCGGGCGATTTTCGTGCCGGGGCGATCGCGCACGAGGCGGCGGAGTTCGCATCTCGATGCAACGCTCGGCAATCGCAGGAATTTACGATCTGCCGTCAGTGTCAAGTCATAGCTTTCGCAGAGCAAACGATAAAGTGAGAGACAACACTTGAGAGACAGCACTTCTAACCTCGTCAAGAATAAAAGCAGCTGAATCCCTGGTGAATTGAAGGTGACAGATCCATTGGCGATCGGTGGTAAGTCGCGATCGGGAGGCGATCGACTGGCATTGATAAAAAAGTCATCACGCCCCTATTCCAAACGCTTATCAACCTAGCGAAAGCAAGCCGAACGGGTTTCTCACCAAACCGTAAAATCGCCTGAAACAAAGGAATTGACGCCATCAAAATCCGACGGTTCTCCACCGTGAAACAGTTGCCAAATCGCCGGTCGTGGAGAGATTTCGGGACAAAAGATAAGTTTGTTACAAAATATTTCTATCGTTCCGGATAGCTTTGTTTTATTGCAGGTGTCGCAGAGTCAGCATATTGCTGATGTCCTCAATCGTCTGGCGTCTCAAAGCGTCTCGGGCTGGAGGATAGCACTAAGGCAGTCTGCTTTCGCACGTTCGTTTCTCCACGAGCAATCTGAGGAATAAGCTATGGAATTTTCCAACCAACTCACCCTCGAGCAGGAGTTCAAGATGCAGGTTTGGCGCGAGGAAGTGCGTCACCTCAGTCAGCCAGAGGCGCAGGAATACTTGCTGAAAGTCATGCACCAATTGATGGTGAAGGACAACTTAATCAAGAATCTGCTCAAGCCGTAAGCTCCGGCTAGCGCCAAGATTGTCAATGTCGATATTTTGGCCGTGTGCGCCCAGCTTGACAATATCCGCAGCGGATCTTTCTCCATTCTCCAGTTGCCAGAGAGTACTTCATGGCAACTGGAGAGTCTTATTCGCAAAAGCCATGGCCGCGAAGAACTTGTTGCGAACGTGCGCGATCGCTGGTGAAATACTTTCTCCGTCGCTCTTTATACGATCTGGAGGATAGGCTAGAGGTATGCATACAATAGTGGGCATCCGCCCGCCGCATGGTTGCTACGGTGATGCGTCAGCGGTTTATGTCGTTCCACACTTTCTACGACTTTGTTAAGTTCTACTATAATTGCCTGGGTGGTTACTTCATTGCGACGCTCTATGTAGTATTCGGAGAGTGAGATGCCGCAAAGACAACCAGGTAGCCTTGAGGAGAATGAGAAAGGCGCTCGAATAATCGCTGCTGGAGTTCCGCGTTCGGGAAGCACCCTGATCTATCAAGTGATTTGCGCCTTGTTCCCTGACGCAGCGGTTACTAAAACCCATAAGTTTACTGAAGAGGCTGATGCCAAGATCGTTGTTACTTACCGGGACTTCAGAGATGTAACGGTGTCTATGGCGAGAGCGATGCGTAGCAGAAATGGGCAACCGTTTAAATGGGGGAAGTTAGACGAAGCCGATCGCTCAAAAGACTCTCCCATGCGGATTCAAGGCCACGAGAAGATAACGAGAGAGGAGCTAGAGATAACTCTTGAAAACGCATTGTCGAAAATAGAGGCGCTGGATAGTTACAGAGGTCTCGCTCTTGCGTCTGACAGAGTCCTTTTGATGCGTTACGAGCTGTTTTTTTCGGACTATGACTACATATTTCAGCAGTTGTCTGGATTCTTTGGGATTAATATAGACAGAGCCACCAGGCGGGAAATTGTTGAAATAACCAGCATCAAGCGCAATCAAGAAAGGGCCGCGCAATTGCAGGATTTCAGTCATTACGATCCGAAATCGCAAATTCATGGGGCGCACATCTACGATGGTAAAGTCGGGGGATGGGTTCGATTTATAGACCCTAAAGATCGCAACTTACTCCTCGAGTCGTTGGGAGATGCCCTAGCGCGTTATGGTTACGTGCCGACCGAAGGGCAAACTGGTTTAATGCAAAGCTAGCAAAGACATATCGCCGTCTTTTCAACGAGAGCCGAACTAGTCAGGCTTCCCTGGGAACAGCTAGGAAGTATTTATACTTTTTCAGAAGTCTTCTAAGATAGCTAGCGACGAACTGCGACCCTGGCATTTTAGACGTGACCCAAGCTGCGACCCCCACTGATTCGACCCTTTGGCCTCGCGTTCTGCAACAGTTGCTCGATCGCGAGTCGCTCGATCGCCCGCAGGCGAGCCAATTGATGCGCGGCTGGCTCGACAACGCGATCGACCCGATCCTTTCCGGCGCGATTCTGGCGGCGCTGCAAGCCAAAGGCGTCACCGCCGAAGAGCTGGCGGGTATGGCACGGGTGCTGCAAGACCTGTCGCAGCCGACTACCGATTTGGAGTTGCCCGCCACGCGCATTGACACCTGCGGTACGGGCGGCGATGGCGCATCGACATTTAATATCTCGACATCGGTGGCGTTCGTCGCGGCGGCGGCGGGCGTTGCGGTGGCCAAGCACGGTAATCGATCGGCTTCGAGTAAGGTCGGCTCGGCGGACGTGCTGGAAGGGCTGGGCGTTAATTTGCAGGCCGCGCCGGAAAAGGTTGAGGCGGCGCTGTGCGAAGTGGGGATTACGTTTTTGTTCGCGCCGGGATGGCATCCGGCCATGAAGTCGGTCGTGCCGATCCGCAAGACGCTGAAGGTGCGGACGGTGTTTAATTTGCTCGGCCCCCTGGTCAACCCACTGCGTCCGACGGGGCAGGTGATGGGGGTCTATGATGCGGCGCTGATCGAGACGGTGTGTGAGGCGCTGAATTTGCTGGAGGCCGATCGGGCGATCGTGCTGCACGGTCGCGAGAAGCTCGACGAGGCGGGGCTGGGCGATCTGACGGATATGGCGGTGCTGGAAAACGGCAAGGTGACGCGCGTGGCGATCGACCCGCGCGAATTGGGACTGACTTCGGCTCCGCTGAGCGCGCTGCGCGGCGGCGAGCTGGAAGAGAATTCCGAGATTATGATGGCGGTGCTGCAAGGTAAGGGTACGCTGGCGCAGCAGGAAGCGGTGGCGCTGAATGCCGGTCTGGCGTTGCAGGTGGCCGGAGTTGTGCCGTCGGACGACCTGAAGGCCGGAGTCGATCGCGCCAAGGATATACTCGCGAGCGGTGCGGCTTGGGACAAGCTTCAGGCGCTGGTGCAGTTTTTGCACGCTTAGCGCTTGAGGAGGATCGGAGGCCAGTCGATATGACTACAACCGAACGCCATGCTTCGCAACCGACTGACTCCGCTCAGCTCGTGCGAGCGCTGCGGGCGGCGGTGGCCGATTTCGGGGTGCGCTCGCCCTGGCCGGGGCTGGTGCGGGTTGTTGTGCTAGGCGCGATCGCCTGGGGCAGTGTCGCGATCGCTTGGAGGCAGCCGCTGGGGGGCGGGTTCGCTATCTGGAGCGCGATTGCGGCAATCTTTTACGCCTTTTGGCTGACCTGCACCCACGAAGCAGCGCACCATACGCTGACGGGCTGGGCGCGCTTCGATGAGGCGATCGCGCGGGCTATCTCCTGGCCGAGCTTTTGGCCGGTGGGGACGTACTCGGTGCTGCACCGGCTGCACCATAGCTGGAACGGTCGCAACCTCGACGATCCCGAGCGTACGGAGTGGACGCAGGCGGAGTACGATCGCGCCGGTCTGCTAGCCCAGTGGTACGTGCGCCACCAGTGGTGGATCGATGTGCTTGGCTGCGGGGCGATCGGGCTGATTGCCAAAATATTTCGCCACGGTCTGCGCCAGCTTCACGTGCAGTCTCGGCTGCGATCGCAGTTGGCGAGTGATGTTGCCGGAATCGCGATCTTTCAGGCGATCGGGCTGGGCTGGGCAATCGCCAGCGGCTCGATCGTCCGCTATGCGCTGTTTTGGCTGGTGTTCGAGCGGGTCGTCGGCGCGATAATGCAGTGCCGCGAACATATCGAACACTACGGTCTCTGGCATGGCTCCGGCGACATTTTTCCCGACGGCAGCTGTATAACACCAGTGTTGCGACAGCTCTACGCCACGCGCAACCTGACGACGACACTGCCGGTTAACTGGCTGATGAGCGGCCTGCCGTACCACGGTGTCCACCACGCTTTTCCAGAGATCCCAGCGGGAAACCTGCCCGCTGCCTTTGTCAGTATCGAGCGAGTTTTGCAGGAGTGCCACGCGCCGCCGCTGCCCTGCGATCCGGGCTACTGGCGCACGTCCTGGCGTCTGGCGAAAGGCTTCAGCACGATCGCCGACCTCGATCGCCTCAATACGAGCGACGGCCGCTGACTTTACTCTGCTGCACCATCAGTTTTGCGCCACTCGGCGATATTCCAGGTCATCCGATCCCAGGGCGTTGGGTCGAGCCCTGCCAGCCCGTTGCTTACCCCAATCGCGTCCGCCCGGTGTACCAGCGGCACGACGGCAAACTGCGACACTAGCAGATCGTTCATTTGTACGAACAGCGCCGCCCGCTTTTCGGGGTCGAGTTCGGTGCTGGCCGCATCCCAGAGCGCGTCGTAGGCCGGATCGCAGAACCGCGAGAAGTTCTGGCCGCTCCAGCTCGTCTCCGGCTGCGACAGCTCGCCGCAGGTGTAGGTTTTCATGTAGTCCGCCGGATCGGGGTTGGAGTTGCCGGTCGTGTACATCTGCACGTCTGCCGTAAAGCGCTGGAGCGTGTCGGTGTTGCTGGCGTCGCCGGAGAACAGCACGCTGGCATCGATGCTGCGTAGCTCGACGCCGATACCGATCGCCTCGAGGGTCTGCTTGATAATCTCCTGGGTCTTTTGCCGCACCGGCGTTACCGAGGTTTGGAACACCAGCTTTAGCTCGACGCCGCCCTTGTCGCGCGTGCCGTTACCGTTGGTGTCCGTCCAGCCCGCTTCCTCGAGGACGGCGATCGCCTGCTCGGGATCGAAGGCAAACTCCGCATCGGGGGACTTGTACTGCGCTGGTTCGAGCAAAAAGTGCCCGCTGGCTTCTCCCGCCTTGCCGTAGAGCTGGGTGGCGATCGTCTCGCGATCGACCGCCAGCGAAATCGCTTCGCGAACGGGCGCTTCGGTCAAAAATGGGTGGGGGAACTCCAGCGTCGAAACGATGCCGTCGGCGTTGGCTGCATCCGGATCGGTGTAGTTAAATTCCAGCCGCTCCAGCAGCGGCCCGAAGCTGGCGAGTACCGTGCCTTTGCCGCCCTCCTCGAGCTGCGCCAGCACCTGCGGCTCCACCTGGAGGTTGTCGGCCAAATCCGCGTCGCCAGTTTGCAGCACTGCCCGCGCTGCCGAAGTCGCATCACCGCCGCCCTTAATTTCGACGCGATCGAAGTTCAGCGACTCCGCCTCGCGATAGTGCGGGTTGGGCTCGTAGACCACCACATCTCCCGGCTTAAAGTCCACCACGCGGTACGGCCCGGTGCCGATCGGCATCAGGTTCGCCGCCGCTTCGCGCAGGTTTGCGCCGTTATAGTCTGCAAACACGTGTTCGGGTAGCACCGACCCCACCGCCCCGACGAAGGGCAGCGACCAGGCCGGAGTCGGTGCTTTGAACGTTACTTTGACCGTTGTGTCGTCGATCGCCTCGACGCGATCGACCGTTTCGTACGCGCCCGCATTGGTCGTGCCCGTTTCAGCGTTCGCGATCAGCGCGTAGGTAAAGGCCACGTCCTCGGCGGTAAACGGCTCGCCATCCGACCAGAGCAGATCGGGCTTGAGGTTCCAGGTCACGGACAGGCCGTCCGCCGCTACGCCTCTGTTTTCCTGGCTGGGAATCTCCGCCGCCAGCACCGGTACGAGTTCGCCGTCTTTGTTAAAAGTCGCCAGCGGCTCGAGGGTGATGCGGCTCGCTTCCCAGTCCTTAAAGCCGACGGTGAGGTGGGGGTTGAGGATCGTGGGCGCTTGCCAGGAGAGAATTTTTAGCGTGCTGGGGTCGCTGTCAACGCCGGACTCGCTTGCGCCATCATTCGCGGCGCAGCCGACGATCGGCAGCAGGCCGGAGAGAATAAGTGCGAGAAAGCGTCGGTCGAACATGGGGCGCGCGGGAAATGCCGGAGAGTGCTGAAAATCACAATAGCGCGACTCGTACGAACGCGCCGCCTCGCCCGTCGGACGCAGGCCGAGCTGCTGCCGATCGCGCCTTGCCGCGATCTCGCCTAGGACGTGCAGTTATCGCCGCGTGTCACCTGCATCGTCCCCAGAATCGTCGTGATGACTAGGCAACGCTTCGAGTTTGGTGACGCCGAATCGCTGCTGGCAAACGTGACGCGACCGACCAGCTCGTCTGCCGGGGACTGATCGTTAAACCAGTCTTCGTCTAGAGTGCCGCGATCGGAGAACTTCACGCAGTAGTCACCCGTCGCGCAATCACTGCTCAAAGTGCTGTTAGCTGTATCGATTTGGACGCGATCGGATTCTCCGTTGAGAATTTCCTGCCAAATGGGCGTGGTGCTGCCTTCCGGGTGCACGGCCCACTGCACTTGTCCGTCAAATTCTCGAAAGCTGGCGACCCAAACCGAGGCGCGCTTGCGAGATTCGGACTGGGCTTCGCGCGCGGCAACCAGGGCACGATCGCCGCTCTGACGCAGCCGCTGGTTGTTGACGAACGAGAGCCATCCCGGCCCCGCGATCGCAGCCAAGATGCCCACCATTACCATCACGACCAGCACCTCGACAATGGTGAAGCCGCGTTGGGCTTTTCCGGCGATCGATGTCTCGCGTGCCTTCGCCACCAGCTTCGCCACCGCGTACCGTCTGAAATTTAGCTCGCGCATCTCGTCTCTCTCCAGGCGTAGGTGTCTCGTCTCGATGCTACTGACTTCTCGGGATCTTGTTAGCGACGCCACGGTTGAGCACCTGGGTGGCGATCGCGGGCATAAAGCCTTCGTTGACCGTGTCGATCCCCGGCTTGCCGACGGCATTGCCCCGCACGAACAAAATCACCTTCTGGTTGAAAGCAGACGACTCGTCCGTGACGGAGGCCGTATCTAGCAGCGAATCCGAGACCCGCACACAGGCATAGAAATTCCGTACGTCGTCGAAACCATAGTTCGACAGCGTCGCATCGGCTGGTGTCGGCGCGTACTGGAACGGACATTCTATGCTGGCATCGCCTTCCAGTTCGTCGATTTGGTTCATGGGCCGATCGTCGACGAAATCGACCAACGTCACGATGCCCGTACTCGACGGCGAGCCCGACGGAGCCGTACCGTCGTCGCCGATCGGCCAGGACTCGAAGCCCGTATTCTGCGGATTGACGTAGCCCGCCACAGGGTTGCCGCTGTTGTCGTAGCGCGGCAGCTCGTAGCGCTGGATGCGACCTTTGCCCGACCAGGTGGGGTCGTTGTCCTCGTTGCGCGTCAGGTAGTAGACCACCAGCGTGTAGGCGCGCCCGGACAGGCAGGGCGCTTGGGAATCGCCGATAATCAGGCTCGAGTTGGTGGCACATTGCTGCTTGACGGCATCCGGCAGGTCGTCGAGCTTCCAGAAGGCCAGAACCGGCGTGCTGTTCGCAGGGACGGGAACGTAGCCATTGCCGAACATGTCCGAGCAGGTGTCTGTCACGGCTGCCGCATTGACGCCTTGTGTCGCCGCCACGTCAGCTATACAGTCACCGTCGTAAACGTAAACCGCTTCGCGCAGGTCGGTGCTGATGTAGTCGAGCGCCAACTGCATCTCCCGCTGCGTTTCGTTGCGGGCCGTTTCGCGCGCGTCGGTGGTCAGCAGCTCGACCATCACGCCGAGCAGGCCCGAGACGATCAGCGCCCCGATTAGGGCGGCGACGAGGACTTCGGTGAGCGTAAAGCCGCGATCGCGTTTGATATTTCGCTGGCGGGCGATTGCCGCTGCCAGTCCGAGGAGCGTTTTTGGCCGCAGCGATCGCAGCGATCGGCCTAATGGACGTACCAATGGATGTCGTCTCATTCGCATTCACTTCCTCCGAGATAGCAGCGATACAGCGGTAGCGATGTTTCGAGGTCGCCCTGGGCGAGGCTGGTGTACATCACGGCCAGGGGAAACTTCGTTTGTTGCCCCGTACCGTTGGTCAGCGTCAGCGAAGCCGGTTCGATGCTCAGCTCGCCACCTTCGATTTCCGCATTGCGGTAGTAAACCCTTACCCCCATGCCGAAGACAATCGGCACGGGCTCTTCGCCGCTGGCCGCATCGACTGTCGAGAGCTGCTCGTTAACGCGGAACGACTGCACGTAAAAATCGAGCTCGCAGTCGCCGTTGATGTCGACGGGCAGCGCCTGGGCCGCCGGGACTTGTGGCGCTCCGCCGTCGTCGTAGGTGCTACATGAGAAGTTCGTCGACTGCATCAGGCCGAAAACGGACGACGGAGCGGGCACGCTTTCCAGACCGCCATTGCCCGCGTTTTCTGGGAGCTGGTCGAGGTTGCCGCCCTCGCCAGCGTTGCCACTCTGAACGCCCTGTTCCATCAAGACGCGCACCTGGTCGATTTGACCGTTGGCCAGCTGAGTGGCCTGCTCGGCGCGGCGGTTTTGAACGCGCGTGGCGGCAGAAAGGAAGATCGGCGGCGTAATCGCCACCGTGACCGCCGAGGTAATCAAGATGGCGACCAGCCCTTCGATTAGGGTGATCCCGCTCGTGGGAGAACGGCGGCGCGCGCGATCGAGAGTCAAGAGCAGCAGAGATTTCACGGTGTTACGTATAGCAGAGGGCGAAGGCGAGGCGGCAGGGAAACTCACGGGAGAGCGCGGGGAAGGCGGACAACCTAGGAGCACTCGTCGGCATCAATGCGGGGGTCGATCGGGTTGCCACCGATGCTGGGCGCGGACGCACAGCGCAGGTTGAGGACGTACGGGTCGCTGGCCGGAAGTTCGCGATAGAACTCGCTGCGCGCGCCGCCGACGGTCACGAGTCGCGATGACACCGGCCCCGGACGCGTTAGCTGAAGCGCCACGTCGTAACCCCATGTCCGCAGCGGCGCGAAGTTAAAGGGCTGCTGGCCGCTTTCAGCCGGTACGTCTGCGATTTCCCAAGCGTCCTGGTCGTAGGGCCCCGTCGCCTGATTGCTGAATTTCAGATTCAAGAACGAACCGGAGATAGAAATCGGCTTGTTGCGACGGAATTCCAAGAAGCGCGGGAAGTTGTGCAGTCCGCCGTAGCTTTGGAACTGACGCGACGGCACCAAGCCCGAGATCATTACGGCATTCACGGTTTGGGTATCCGTCGAAGGCGTCATCGTCACCTCTTTGTAGGCGCGCTCGCTGCGGTTGGCGATCGTCTCGTAGTTGCCGTCGTACTCGCTGATGCCGAGGCCGATGAAGGTGGGCTGCCCGTTCGGCGAGATGCGAACTGGCGAGGCCGGATCGCTGGGAACTTCGCGGCTCCAGAGGGCATTCGCGATCGTGACGCTGCCGCTCGGGACTACGACGGATTTGTCGATCGGTATGCCTTGGTTGGCGAAGGACGTCGCGTTGACGCCCGAATTCAGGCAGCCGTAGACTTGCTGGATCGTGCCGTTATTGCTGCGCTCGAGTTCTGTAAGGCCCGTGGCGAGAATGCCGCTGGGCAGGCCGACAAAGGTGTCTTCGATGCTGCCGTCGCAGAAGTTATCCGACAGGATCGTGATCGCATCGACGAGGAACTCGCTGTAGCGCCAGCTATCTTCTTCCGGATCGGCAAACCGCGCGTCTTGGTCGTCAACATTCGACCGCAGGTCGTAGAAGTCGGTCGGGCCCCAATCTTCCTTATCGGACAGGGTGTAGTTAAATTCCTCGATCGGGTTGTCGCAACTGTCGTCTCCGGGCGTCTTGTGACAGTTGAAGTTGCCCGATATGTAAGTTGGGTTATCGGAGATAAAGGTCAGGCCATATTCGGTGAAGCCGCCCTGTTTATCGCGCGAGATGTCCCGACCGTTAATGACGCGGAACCCGTGGGGGCGACGCGCCGGGTCGGGGATAAAGTTCACGGCCTTGGCGCTGATGCCGTTGTCGGGATCGACTGCCGGATCCTGAGGGATCAGGGCATTCTCGTCGCTACAGCCGTCGTCGCTGAATTTGGTGCAGACGCCACCAGCAGGACGCGCGACTCCGTCTTCGCGAACGGCGTCTTCGCGGAAGGCAAAGACGATGCCGCCTTCTTTGTTAACGTCGGGGTCGCTGTCGCCGCCCGTTATCCAGGTGTTGCCTGCGATCGTGTCGTTGACCAGGTTTGCTGCCTTGCCGGTCAGCATCTCCATATCGAGGTTGAGCGCGCGGGTGACGAACTGCTCGCGACCGTCGAAGAAGGCGCTGTCTTTAAAGGCAACGCGATAGTAGCCGCTATCCCCGGCCTCGGCTCCAGCCAGGTTGGCGTAGATCAGGCTGTACTTGTTGCAGTTGGTGTTCGGGCGATCGGCACTGGCCTCGTTGGAGCACTCGGTCGGAGGATTTGCGCCCACTGGCACGTAGGGCAGCGACCAGGTGCCGAGCGCTTGGGGCTTGAGGGCAACCTGCTCGAGAGCGGCGAGATCGACCGCTTCGTAGGTTGCAGTGTTGACGCTGGCGACATAGGTGTCGGGATCGGATGCGGCCACCGCAGACGCATCGAAGTTGGCGTTGCTCAGGTAGGCGATCGGCTCGCCGTCGAGCACGCCGTTCTCGCGAACGCCCAGTTTCGTCGCCGGAGCGCGCAGATCGTAGCCGTCCTCGCCGGGGTCGAGGCGACCGTTGCGGTTCAGGTCTTCGGTTAACGCGTAGGGAAGCTGAGTATCGACAGCGGCTTCAAACGCGCCGCTGCCGTCGAGATCGACCGTGGACGTGATGTAGCCGTGCTCGTCTTTCGGGAAGAGATAGTAGAGCGACGGGTACTTCGCATCGGTGGAGCAGAGGCTGCTCGCGAGGCGAATAAAGCGCGCTTCGGACTCGGCATCGGTTGGCGCGCCGAAGCCGAAGTAGTCGTTACCGGAGGTCGAGCTGAAGTCGCAGCCCACACCCAGAATCGTGCCGCGACGATAAATTGCACCGCGATGGCGGAAGATGTCGAGCTGACCGTTGCCGTTAAAGTCTTCGTTCAGGTTTTGATTATCGACTATGTTGCCGTTACCGCTAACGTCCCAGCCCAACACGTTGGTGGCGGGGTTGACGAGTGTAGTGCCATCGACGTTTGTTGACTGAGTCCCGCTGCCGTCGAGGTCTTCCGAGAGCGGCGTGAAGCGGTAGAGTTCGTCGGCGTTGAAGTTGCGATTACCGCCATCGTCGGCATCATCAAAAATATCAAGCGCGCCATCGCCATCGAAATCTTCGGAAATGAAGACGGGATCGCCATTTTCGTCGTCGAACGTAATGTCGTTGAGGTTGCCATCGCCATCAAGGTCTTCCGAGAAGAATAAATCCTGGAGGCCATCGCGATCGAAGTCTTCACCAAGATCGAGGACGCCATCGGCATCCCAGTCCTCCACCTCGAGGCTACCGACCCGGGCAACCGTACCGTTCGGAGCGGTCTGACCGATCTCGACAGCATCGACGTCATTGTTCGGCCCTGCCGTATCGCTGTTGAGCTGCAGGTCGCCGTTGTAATCTTCGTCGAAAAGGTATTTCACAAAGTACTGATACTGGCCAATCGCAGTGGGCGCTGCCGTATCGATCGTCGTGGCCAGATTGTCGAGGCCAAAGCGCGACGAGCGGAAGCCGAAGTGGCGATCGCGCTCGACCTGCTCTTTCTCGAGGACGAAGCGACCGAACTGTAGGACAGTTTGGCGCGAGGCTTTGTCCGCCGCGCTCAGGCCCGTTTCGTCAATGCGCGCCTCGAGGCCCGAGATGTAGGCTTCGGGGGAGGGCGGAACCCGCGCGATCGCGGTGTACGTCGCCTCGGTCGTCGGCGCGTAAATCACCATCGTCGGCACGGCAGGCAGCAGCACGCCGTTCCCGTCGAAGTCTTCGCCTTCATCGATCGCGCCGTTGTGGTTGAGGTCTTCGTTGGGGTAGTAGATGACCTCGCCGTCACGCAGGCCGTTATTTTCCGCCGGACAGACGCCGTCGTTTGCCAGTTTGTCGGCAACGATGCTACCCGCGACTGAAGAGTAGTTGTCCAAATCGCAAATGCGGTTGTCGAGGGCCTGGAGCGACTCGTCGAGGCTGTCGAGCAGCGTCGCGCTGGCCTCGTAGTCGATGCCGTCGAGGAAGGCGACTTGGTTGGCGAGGGCTCCAAGGGCGATCGCGGCGGTGTGCTTGTTGGAACTGTCGGCAAAGCTGCCGATGTCGTTCGTCAGCGTCCGTCGCAGGTTGGAAAAGTCGCCCCACTGGGCGATCGCCGGGTATGGGTGCTGGAAGTTGTCCTGCTTGGCGGGGAAAGCGCCATCGGGATCGCCTGCGAAGTTTGCCAAACGCGTCAGGGCGCTGGTGACTGCTGGCGCGCCGAAGAAATCTTCTTTGAGATTCACCTCCCAGCCGTTGGTGCCGCGTCCCGCCAGGAAGTCGAAGAGAATCTCGTCGCCCGCATCGCCAAACTGGCCACCGAACCAAGCCGAGAGCGCCCCCTTCATCGGGATCGGCTCGCGGGGCGCTTCAAAGGTCGAGCTGCGTTTGAGGGTTTCGCTGGTACCGGGGTGGACGGTGGAGACGATCGCAGCGTGGGGCGTCGCTCCAGCGCCGCTGCTTTCATTGTCCCCGTCGTCCGAGTGGTAAATCGCCGTGGCCTGGACGGCGGCGAGGGGATCGCGCAGGGAGCGACGCTGGAGCGACTGGTGGGGCTGGTTGGGCGTGAGCTTGGTTGGGTCGATCGTGCTCAAGTCGGTCACGTTAGAGAACGGATCGCCGCCGAGCTCCAAGCGCTGTCCGACGATCGTCCGCATGCCTTCGCGCCACGCACGCCGCTCCCAGTAACCGTCAAAGCCGAGGTCGAGCGGGTCGGAGCCGTCCGGCGCTATGTTTTGCGTCAGCTCGGGTCGGCTGGCGTCGATCGGCTCGCCAGTCTTCACGCCGAGGGCGCTGAGCAACAGGCTGCTGCGTCCGGCATAGCCCGGATTGGGGCCGTAGCGATCGTCGGCGCGATAGAAGTCGTCGATGTACGGACGCCGCGAAGAGCGGTTGACGATGCGGCCCTTATCTACAAATTCTGAGGTTTCCCAAGCCGCATCGCGCGCGGCTTCCGCCGAGCGGTTCTCCGTTCGGTCTTGGGTGAACAACAACACCGGATCGAGCAGCAGATCGCTAACTGCCGCGAGCGCCTGAACGGAGTCGTTGTCGGGCGTAATCGTCACGTCTCCCTCGGCGGTGAGGTGGGTTTTGGCCGTGCTTTGATCTTCCCAGATGTGGAAGTAGCCGCCACCCGTTTGAACGTCGTTAGATGCGCGTCCGATGATCATTTGGCCGCGAAACGTGTTGCCCGACTCGCTATTGTTGGCGTCGTCTGTTAGGACGTTAATGGTCGTCTCGGACGTACCGGGGCCCGCTTTGTACAGGCACGATCCCGGCCCGCTCACGAGGTAGCCTTGGAAGCGATCGACGCGGGCATTGTGGCCGATAACCAGGTTGCCCTCAGTGTGCATCGCGCCGTTCCAGCGAAATTCCGGGCCGGGGAAGATCTCTAGGTCGTTGCGGAACCACGCGCCCCATTTGTTGCCCCGATCGGCTTCGCGCTCCTGCTGGAGTTCGAGGGTGGCGATCGTGCCGAGGTCGCTGTCGGGAATGGCGATCGCGCTGATCTGGAAGTTTTTCCGCAGGATCGAGGTACTGACCGGGTCGCGTAGCCAGCCCGCTTCGATACGGGCGTTGAGGTCGCTATCGGACGGCTCGCAGCCCGACGTTGCATCGCCAGACAGCGGGCCCTGGCGCACTTCAAAGTTATTAGCCCGCGCAGAGACAGCGTTGTCGCTCTGATCGGCCAGCTCGTCAATATCCGAAGGGGTATTCCAAATCACCGAGTAGGCAACGATCGTATCGGGACGACCGTCACCGTCCGCGTCGTCAAACTCACCGTCACCGTTGTCGTCTACCGCAAACGCCCAAGCGTTGACGTTCGTGCCGCCAATGCTCAGACGCTCTTCATCGGGGAACGTATAGACGTTATCCGGCGGGGCTTCTTCGCCATCGGGTACTTCCACGTCGGAGCTGTCGAGCATGATGCTGCGGAGCAAGTCCTCGGATGGAACGCCCGCCGGAACGCGCGGGTCAACCGTAAACATATACTCCAGCTTGGCTTTGGCCCGATCGACTGCTGGCGTCGCGTCGTTGAAGATCTCCGTTCTCTGGCGCGTTTCGGTCGCCTGCTTAGTGCGGTTGAAGGTACGGATCAAGATCCCGCCGACCACCAAGGACATCACCAGCAGCAGCATTACCGCTGTCGGCAGCACGAAACCGGCGACCTTGCGCGATCTACCCCGACGCTGGTTGGGGTTGAAGCGCTGCACGATAGAGCGCCGGACGAAAGACGCGATCGCCGCGCAGAGCCGCTGGGCGAGATCGCGAACTTGACGTTTGAGACGAGCGAAAGATTTGAACGGCTTCATCGGTTCCGGGCAAATGCAAACGGTGGAAGAGCGAAAGGTACGGCGGGTGCGAAGTCAAACGGGTGGAGCGCCAGCCTACCCCAAATCTGAATACTTCAGTCTTAGCCTATCGGGAAAAACGGTGACAATCGTTAAATACACGCAGAGCGTCAAACATTACAGAACCGCAGATCGTCGCAGATGCATGAGGCTCATATGGGGCTCAGTTGCGTTCTTTCGAGCCCGCGATCGAGCCGGACATCCGAGTCGGAAACGAACCGAGCGCTCTTGTTTTTGGGCTTCGATCTTTAGGTTACCCAGTTGCTCTAGAGATCCACGCTCTCTTTTTGCCTCTATTTTTCGATTCTTTGCACGGATCTTTGACGTGGGGTTGAGAGCGAAGGCCAGTTCGCGATTGAACTGATGTCCCTAGAAATCTCTCGATAGACACAGTCGCGCTCGACCGCAAATGGGTTCCCGGCACTTTGCAAATTTTTGACAGTGTTCGATCGCGCTTGCGGCGCAGATCGAGTTTCGGCCCGGATTTAGCCGACCTCTCGCCGACGTTTTTAATCGATCGCCGACGGCGGAAAAACTGAGGTTCGATCTCGCCTCGATCGCCGCGAAAGTCTGCAGTACACACCGACCTCAGCCCCGCCATGAAGCGCTAACAACAGAACCTCACAAGTACTGAGGATTCTGGTAAGTTAGCCTGAGTATTATCGATATAAGCGTTCTGCGCTGGTTGAGAACTATGTCAGAGGAGTTGCTTTACAAGCCCGGACTCGAAGGGGTTCCCGCCGCGCGATCGAGAGTCAGCTACATCGATGGCCGTAAGGGTCTGCTGGAGTATCGCGGCTACCCAATCTTCACATTGGCCGAGCACACCAGCTTCCTCGAAACCGCATATCTCCTAATCTGGGGCGAGCTGCCCACCCGCGACGAACTCAACGCCTTCGAGCGCGATATTCGCTACCACCGCCGCATCAAATACCGCATTCGGGACATGATGAAGTGTTTTCCCGAAAGCGGACACCCGATGGACGCGCTGCAAGCTTCCGCCGCTGCACTGGGTCTGTTCTACTCGCGTCGCGCCCTCGACGACCCTACCTATATTCGCAACGCTGTCGTTCGTCTGCTCGCCAAAATCCCGACGATGGTGGCGGCGTTCCAGCTCATCCGTAAAGGAAACGACCCGGTGCAGCCCCGCGACGATCTCGACTACGCGGCGAACTTTCTCTACATGCTCAGCGAGCGCATCCCCGACCCGCTGGCTGCCCACGTATTCGATGTTTGCCTGACGCTGCACGCCGAACATTCGATGAACGCTTCGACCTTCTCGGCGATGGTCACGTCTTCGACGCTCACCGACCCCTACGCCGTCATCGCCTCAGCGGTGGGGACTCTCGGCGGGCCGCTCCACGGCGGTGCGAACGAGTCGGTGATCGAGATGCTCGAGGAAATCGGCTCGGTCGATAACGTCGAGTCTTACGTCGAAGACTGCGTCAAGAATAAGAAAAAGATCATGGGCTTTGGCCACCGCGTCTACAAAATTAAAGACCCACGCGCGACGATCCTGCAAAACCTGGCCGAGCAACTGTTCGAGAAGTTCGGTCACGATGAGTTTTACGATATTGCGCTGAAGATGGAGCAGGCCGTGACGGCCCGCCTCGGCAGCAAGGGCATCTACCCCAACGTCGATTTTTACTCGGGCTTGGTGTACCGCAAGCTGGGCATTCCCACTGACTTGTTTACGCCGCTGTTTGCGATTTCGCGCGTGGCGGGCTGGCTCGCCCACTGGAAGGAGCAAATCGGCGAAAATCGTATCTTCCGCCCGACTCAAATTTATGCCGGACACCACGATCGCGCCTACGTGCCGTTTGAGGATCGCTAGGGCGACTCGGCCTCGACACCGAAAGCAGGCGAGGACGCCTACACTCCGGCCTTTACTGTCGGCGCTTTAACGTCGTGCGGGTGTCTCGCCTGCAACTGAGTCTCCTCCCTTGAAATCAGTCTGCACTTGCCGACGAATTCGGCGTCCGCAGCGATTCGAGCTGCCGAACTCGAGGGAGTAGACTGTAGTTAACTTTTGTATCGGTCTCGCGACCGTTTCTTCACGAGCTACCCACGAGCTACCCACGAGCGACTTTCCTATGCTGCGACTCGAACGCATCCGCAAAATTTACCCCGGTAACGAAGTCCTGCGAAATGTCACCTGGGAAGTGAAGGCAGGCGATCGCATCGGGCTCGTGGGGGCGAACGGCGCGGGTAAATCCACGCAGATGAAGATTGCGGCGGGGCAGCTCGAACCGACGACGGGCGAAGTCGTCCGACCGCCAAGTCTGAACATCGCCTACCTCAACCAGGAGTTCGAGGTCGATCCGTCGCGGACGGTGCGCGAAGAGCTGTGGACGGTGTTCGAGGAGGCCAACCGCGTCCAGCACGCGATCGACGCGCTCACCTACGAGATGGAGAACGCCGATCCCCACGATCTCGATAAGCTAATTAACGACCTCGATCGGCTACAGCGCCAGTTCGAGTCGCTCGACGGCTATAACCTCGAGGCGCAGATCGATAAGGTGCTGCCGGATGTGGGCTTTACGCCGGAGGACGCCGATCGCAAGGTGGGCGACTTCAGCGGCGGCTGGCAGATGCGGATCGGCTTTGCAAAAATCTTGCTGCAAGATCCGGATATCCTGCTGCTCGACGAGCCGACCAACCACCTCGATATGGAGAGCATCGAGTGGCTGGAGGGCTACCTGAAGGGCATGAAAACGCCGATGGTGATTATTTCTCACGATCGCCAATTTCTCGATTTGCTCTGCACCCAAGTCGTCGAGACCGAGCGCGGCGTTTCGACCACGTATCTCGGCAACTATACCCAGTATTTAGAACAGAAAGAAGAAAATATCGCGTCGCAGCAGTCGGCCTACGATCGCCAGCAAAAAGACATCAAGAAACAGCAGGAATTCGTCGATCGCTTCCGTGCCAGCGCCACGCGTAGCACCCAAGCGAAAAGCCGCGAGCGCCAGCTCGAGAAAGTCGAACGCATCGACGCGCCGACCGCCCGCGTCAAAACGCTGCAGTTCCAGTTTCAGCCCGCGCCGCGCAGTGGCCGCGAAATTATCACCGTCGAGGATATGACCCACTCCTACGGTGAGAAGCTGCTCTTCCTAGGCGCGAAGCTGGAGGTGGAGCGGGGCGATCGCATCGCCTTCCTCGGCCCCAACGGCGCAGGTAAATCGACGCTGCTGCGCCTGATCGCCGGGAAAGAAGCGCCGGACGAAGGCACGGTCAAGATGGGCGAACACAGCGTCCTGCCCAGCTACTTCGAGCAGAACCAGGCCGAAGCGCTCGACTTGACGCTGACGGTGTTGGAGACGATCCACCGGGAAGTGCCGGACTGGAAGAACGAGGAAGTCCGCACGCTGTTGGGTCGGTTCTTGTTTAGTGGCGAGCAGGCAATGAAGCCGGTGTCGGCGCTGAGCGGAGGCGAGAAGGCGCGACTGGCGCTGGCGAAGATGCTGCTGCAACCGGCGAACCTGCTGATGCTGGACGAGCCGACGAACCACTTGGATATTCCGGCGAAGGAGATGCTCGAGGAGGCGCTGCGCGGCTACGACGGCACGGTGCTGATCGTGTCGCACGATCGCTTCTTTATCTCGCGGACGGCGAACAAGATCGTCGAGCTGATCGACGGCGAGCTGAAGGTTTACAACGGCGACTATCAGTACTATCTGGAGAAGAAAGAAGAGGAGCGGAACAATCAGAAGGCGGCGCTGAAGAAAGCCGAGAAGGACAAGAAGGAGGCCGAGAAGCGCGCGAAGGGCAAGGCGAAAGAGGCCGATCGCAAATCTAAGAAGAAGAAAAAGCAGGTGTCGGCGTAGCGACAAAAAGTTCTGGACTCTGTCGCAACTATCCAAACCCGCCCTTCGACAGGCTCAGGGCTCATTGGTTCTCTACCCAGAGCCAGAGAGGCGGTCGCGCGGAAAATCCAACCGGCGACAGGGGTCGATCGCACGCAAAATCCTTACGTTGGAGGGTAGACCAATCCAGAACTGCTACCCGTGACCCACCGATCGCTCCCCGACCGCACTGAAGTTCTCCGCGCCCGCCTGCGTCCGAAACTCGGCTACGTTGGCGCGCTGGTCAGGGGCTGGGATCGGGCGATCGCGCTGCTGGCGGCGCTTAACTTCGTGCTGGTGGTGTTCAACACGACGTATATCCACTGGCGCGCGACCTACCTCGATCGCGTTCCACAGCTCGTCTCGTTTTACGACCCGATTCGCAGCATCTCGGCGCACCCGACGACGCTGCGCTATCTGGCGAGCGTCGATCGCCTCAGAGACGCCCTCGATCGCGGCGAAAACCTACGCGACCCTGCGATCGAGCAGCGCCTGGAAAATTTGCGCGCCCAAAGCGAACAGCTCGTGCTGGAGAACCCGTTCGCGATTTCCGATCGGATGCAGGAACACGGCAAGCTCGATCGACGGCTGCGCGATCGGCTGTATCTACAGTCAAGTCGCGAGGCGTGGCAGACTTTCTGGACGGCGAACTATCTAGAGCAAGAGACGCCCGAGGCGGCGCTTGCCTGGTTCGACGCGCAGCTCCGACCGCTGCTGGCCGCGAACTTCACGCGCGAGATCCAGCCTAACGGCGACTTTCTCGACTACTTCTGGCGAATCGACATCAGCTTTATGTGGATCTTCGCGGTCGATATTTTGCTGCGCGCCATCCACATCACGCGTACCCGCGAGGAGCTGAATTTCTTCGATGCGCTGCTGCGCCGCTGGTACGATCTGCTGCTGATCTGCCCGGTATACCGTTGGCTGCGGATCGTGCCGACTCTAGCGCGCTTGCAGCAGGCTAACCTCGTTGATTTCCGCCGCGCGGTAGCGCAAATTACCCACGCCCCCGCCGCCCAACTCGCGAATCGCGTGTCGTCGTTCGCGCTGCTGCAAATCGTCGATCGCACCAAGGAAGATATCCGCGCGGGCAAGCCGATCGACGCCTTTATCGCGCCCCAGGACAACTACGTGCGGATCGGCGCGGCGGACAAAGTCGATCGGACGATCGACCTGGCGCTCCAGCTCGCTTTGGTTCGCATCCTGCCGCGCTTGGAGCCCGATATCACGAGCCTGCTGAAGCACAACCTGGAGGGCACAGTGCAGGAATCGGGACTCTATCGCAGCGTCGCCAATATTCCGGGGATGCAGGGGATGCCGTCGGAGGCGATCGCCGGGTTTGCCACCACGCTCGCCCAGGCCACCTGTCAGGGATTGGCCGATGCGTATCAGGACGAGGACGGGCGCGTGCTGTTCGAGACGTTTTCGGAAAATTTCAAGGAGGCATTGCGCGACGAGCTGCGCGACGAGCGAGTACGCGCCGAGCTGGAGCAGGCGATGGTGGAAATCCTCGAGGAGATCGAGCTGAACTATATCAAAGGCGTTTCGGAGCAAGATCCAGAGGAGACGCTATCGGAGGTCGATCGCATCATGATGGCGGAAGCTCCTACGGCCTCGTCGGTGGAGCTGGCGGGCGAGTGACGCAGCGCTCTCAGTCGCTCGGGCACAGGTTTAGACCGCCCGGCAGGCGATACGCTCGAAACTCGCTAACCTGGTGGCAGTAGGCTAGCGGGTTAACGGACTTCATGGGCTGGGATAAAGATCGCATGCGGCGGTTTCGCGAGGCGTTGCAGGACGTGTATCGCTCGTACAGTCGGCTGCAAATTTTCGTGAGTGATGCGCTGGGCGAGAATCTGGAGGGGATTGCGGGGCGAGCGGATCTGGAAACAACGACGTTTAACCTGCTGAATCGGCTGGATTCGGATGGGACGATCGACGCCTTGCATGCGGCGTTTTGTGTGAAGAATTCCCACCACGAGTTCGCGCGGGCTGGGGGTGCTTCCCCGGTGGCTTCGCCTGATGGCACACCGGCAGCGGGTAGGACAGTCTATACGCAGGGCGGTGATTATTACGAGACGAACGTGAGCGGTCAAGGTCAGTACGCGGGGCGCGATATCCACAATCGTACGGAAAATAAGCAGCAAGTCCAGCAACAGGGCGTCAACGCGAACGACAGCGCCAGCGTGACGATACAAAATCAGACGATTCACTATCACAACCCGCCTCGGACTGAAGCGGGCGGGATAGCGGGCGCTTCGGGATCGACGCAAGCTGAGCCAGCGCCGGAAGAGTCGCCCGAAACGATCGAGCCACCCTACATTTCTCGCCGTTCGATCGAGCGAACTTGCAGAGATGAGCTGGTACGACCCGGATCGTTGGTGCGGATCAAAGCGCCGCATCGCTTCGGGAAAACGGAGCTGATCTTGCAGCTACGGCAGTTCGCGGAGGGCGAGGGTTACAAGGTGGTGACGCTGGATCTCTGTCGCGTGGAGCTGCCGAGTCTGGAGTCGCTGGACAAGTTTTTGCGCTGGTTCTGCAAGCGGATTGCGCGCAAGCTACGAATTAAGGAGCCGCTGGACGAGTATTGGGATGACGAGCTGGGCAGCAATACGAGCTGTTCGGACTACATCGAGGCGGCGATCCTCGAAAATCTCGACGAGCCGCTGGTGTTGGCGCTGGATAATGTCGATGCGCTGTTCGATCGTCAGCCGATCGTGTTGGAGTTTTTCAAGCTGTTGCGATCGTGGTACGAAACGGCGCGGCGCGAGCCGGAGTGGCAGAAGTGGCGGCTGATTCTCGCCCATTCGACGGAGCCGTACGAGTTTCTGAAGATTTCTGAGAGTCACCATTCGCCGTTTAATGTGGGCGAGCCGATCGAGCTTCCGGCGTTCGATCGAGTGCAGGTATCGGAGCTGGTGACGCAGTTCGGGCTGGCGGCGCGGGTGGATCTCGATCGGCTGTACGAGATGCTGGACGGCCACCCGGAGCTGTTGCAAATCGGGCTGAAGTTTTTGCGGCTGGACGGGCGACGGACGCTGGACGATCTGCAGGCTGAGTCGCGTAAGGTTGAGGGGAAGTTCAGCTCGCATCTGAACGAGCTAGAGAGGCTGCTACGCAAGAGCGGACATTTGGCGGCGATGCGTCGAGTGGCGAAGTCTGTCGAGCCGTTTACGGTGGAGCGGGGGAAAGTCGAACGAGATACGGCGGCGGCGCTGGTGCGGTTTGGACTGGTAAAGGATGGCGATCGGTGCATCGTGCCGCGCTGCGATCTGTACCGGCAGCATTTTCGAGATTTGGCGTAAATTGGGAATGGTAGGGTGTGTTGCGGTGACGGCAAATATTCCCAAATGGCGTTAAGGCTGCGCGACCGCAACGCACCATCGGTCAATGGCTGCGGTGCGTTGCGGTTTGTCAGAATCGATCGCATTTTGCCCCCTCGATCGAGACCGCAACACACCCTACCCGTTTTGTTCGTTGGGGTTTGACATGACCGCACCGCTGCAATTTCGCTATCAGGGCGGGAGCCTGTATCCGGACGATCCGACGTATGTGGAGCGGGATGCGGATGCGGAGCTGCTGGCGGCGTTGCTGGCGGGCGAGTTTTGTTATGTGTTGAATTCGCGGCAGATGGGCAAGTCGAGCCTTGCGGTGCGGACACAGGCGCGATTGGAAGCGGCGGGCGGGCTGTGCGTGTATCTCGATCTGTCGAAGCTGCAAAGTCAGGTGGAGGAGGCGGTTTGGTACAAGAACCTGGCGCACAGCTTAATGAAGGGGCTGAAGCTGCGGGAGGGGAGGCAGTGGCGATCGTGGTGGTCGGAGATGGATTTTCTGTCGCCGATGAATCGGTTGAGCGAGCTGATCGAGTCGATCGTGTTGCCTGCGCTGGCGACACAACAGCCGTCGCAGCCGCTGACGATTTTTATCGATGAGATCGATTCGGTGTTGGGGCTGGAGTTCCCTGCGGACGATCTGTTTGCGTTTATTCGCTCGTGTTACAACGCGCGATCGGTGAATGAGGATTACAAGCGGCTGACGTTTTGCCTGCTTGGGGTAGCGTCTCCGGCGGAGCTGATCCAGGACATGAGCCGGACGCCTTTTAATATCGGCAAGGCGATTCGGTTGGGTGGGCTGGATTTCGATCGGGCGGAGCCGAAGCTGACGCCGGGGTTGGCGGGGCTGGCCGACCCGGTGGCGGGGTTGCGGGAGATTTTGGGCTGGACGGGGGGGCAGCCGTTTTTGACGCAGAAGGTGTGTCGGCTGGTGGCGGAGAACCCGGACGTGGCGGTGTCGGAGTTGGTGATGTCGCGGATCGTGGAGGGGTGGGAGACGAATGACGAGCCGATCCATTTGCGGCATATTGCGGGGAAGATTTTGCAGAGCGATCGGGCGGTGCGGCTGTTGGGGCTGTATCGGCAGGTGTGGGGGGAGGATGTGGCGTCGGTGGGTGCGGTGCGGGGGATCGATGTGGAGGGGAATGCGGATGAGATGGCGCTGTTGTTGTCGGGGGTGGCGGTGCGGGATGGGGGGAGGGTGCGGGTGTATAACCGGGTGTATCGGGAGGTGTTTAATCTCGGGTGGGCGGCGAAGGAGGCGGCGAAGATCCGGCCTGAGTTTTATCGGGTGAAGTTGGCGGCTTGGGGGAAGTCACAGGGTGAGGCGGATTTGTTGACGGATCGGGAGTTGGCGGCGGCGCGGGAGTGGGCGCAGGGGAAGCGGCTGGACGACGCGGATTACGACTTTTTGACAGCGAGCCAGGAAGCGCGGATGGCGCGGATTCAAGCCAAAGCCGAGCAAATGGTGGCGGCAGCGAAGGCGGAGGCGAGGGCGGTGCGAGTGCAGGCGGAGGCGGATCGCAATACTCGGCTGGCGCTGCGGCTTCAGGACGTGCGGCGGCACTTGCAGGCGCTGACGCTCGCGCTCCGGGCGGCGCAGACCCTCACGGACTTTTGGCTACTGGAAAAGCAAGCGCTTCCGCCACCGGAGATACACGCCCGCTCGGCGTATGGCCTGCACGCGGTTATGAGCAAGATGTGCCCAGAACTGCGAACCCTCAACGGTCATTCCGGCTGGGTTTGGAGCGCGAATTTCAGCGCGGACGGGCAGAGAGTCGTTTCCGCCTCCGAGGACAACACGGTGAAGCTGTGGGACGCGGCCAGCGGAGAGGAACTGCGAACCCTCAACGGTCATTCCGGC
>ERZ1740068.328-NODE-328-length-25805-cov-9.705631_pt1 | contig 25805 bp, 16 predicted proteins | sample MGYA00581735_ERZ1740068 | MGnify/ENA primary metagenome ERZ1740068 (study PRJEB43018, sample SAMN04849740) | marine metagenome | isolation source: floating plastic debris | place: Pacific Ocean | collected 2008-08-30 | study: EMG produced TPA metagenomics assembly...
CATATAGATGTGGCTAAAAAATGAAAACGTGAACCGCTGGTGAGTAACTTTTTTTCAATATCTTTATAATAATTTCATACTTAACTGATGGTGAGGTGTTTGTGGCCAGATGGGAAAACATATATTTCCTGGCCAAGACCATATATTCCCGTGAGTTGAGCAGGCATTTCAATGGATATAGCAGTCATTTTCTGTGCTGAACTATGTATTTCCGCGGGTTGAGCACTTAGTTCCGTGGGTAGAGCATACGTTTTCTTAGGTAGAGCATTCATTTCTGTGGGTGGAGGAGACATTGCAGTGAGTAGAGCGGTTGTTTCCCTGAGTAGAGCAGGTATTCCAGTGAGATGGGTACTTGTGTTGAAGGGTTGAGGGGAAGTTTCTTTGAGGTGAGCAGTCGAACTCGTAGAGTATTTATACCTGATATTTTGCTCTGAAGTCTTTCATGACAGCTTCATGAGATCGCCCTTGACCATTATCTAATTGCCCTTTAGCCCGCTTCAGAGAAGCATCAATATTGGGGTGTAGATCATCATTACCCCAGTCACGCTCCTGCATGTCAGCAGCAAATAGGCCATGAACTAAATGCAATAACCTTTCATCAGCATTTTCAATGTATTCATGCAATTGAGCTCTTAACTGTGCAGTCTTCATTTTGATAGTCTTTGTGTAAATATAAAGTAAGGCCGTTTAATCATTGGTTTGGCTGTATCATCTTGGTTTGTTCATTTTTTTCTTGATAAAAAAACGAACCAAAAAAATCAAGCCAAAATAAACCCTCTGGCCGGGTATTTTGGCAGGCCTGCCCACTTGCGAGAAGAATCTTGAGTTATTATAAATTCCATCGCCATTGTTGGTTTTCTGGGGGAAGCAAGTTACCAAAGACAATGCAGAACCTGGAAACAAGATTGATGAGACGTCACGGCTCATGCGATCAGACAATTCCGACATTCCTCAATTCCGTTATCACTCATCATGCATCACAAATTACTAATAAAGACGATTTCATGAATCCTTCAATTCTTCCAGGCAAGTCCCATCCTTTCATCCCAAAGACGGACTCATAAAAACAAATAATTACGTAATTCCGATATTCTTCAATTTCGGTATTCCCTTTTCGATCCCGGATACAACTTCTTTTTAAAATCGGTGATTTCATCTTTGAGTTTTTTGTTGGCGTTTTTGAGGAGTTCGTTTTGGTGTTTCATGATGCTGATGAGGTCATGCATGGCGTTTAAGTTTTCCAGTTGAGTATAAACGATCTGCTCTAAGTCGGCTTTAGTGTATCTGGTGCTCATGATTTAAAATTTAGTTTTTCTAAATTATTGAAACTTATTTGAGCAATAATATTGATAATCTATCTAATGTCAAAAATAGCAATCCAGAAATTCTAAATTATTGGTCGATAAAATTATCTTTAGATTCGAAATAGTAGATTATTATGACAGCATTAGGTGTATACTTAGCAAAAAAATCGATTAGCAAAGCAGGAGTTTCGGAAAAAACCGGGATCAGTAGGTCCCGATTAAGCGAGCTAACACTTAATGAATCTACCCACCTAAGAGCCAAAGAGCTCTATTTGATTGCTTTGGCAATAGATGTTGACCCTTGTGAGGTTTTGAGTGAGTTGTATCAGGATGTGAAGTTGGAGGGTTAGTGTCAAATAATCAGCTAAAAAAACATTTTGAACATTTCAGAGTCTCGTATAAAAAGCTTCAGGAACGTGCTTATATCCTGAGTGTTAATGTTTTTATTTTGAAGTCTAGAGTTAAAGATGGATAAGAGTTTTGGACTTCGTATATTTACACCAAACTAAAACATCTCTTCATGTAAATAAAATCATTTGCAATTGTGTTAAGGCAGTAATAGCGTTCCAAATAAGGATTTAGTCAGGTATTTAAGTAAAATACTCATTCTTTTACCAATTAATCGAACCATTTGTTTAAGCATTTAAGCGGGTTGAATTGCTTTTAGAAGTAGATATATTGATATTGTTTGTTTCGCAGCTGAAAAGTAATCTGCGTCCCTTTTAGTTTATGTTTCTGAAGAAAAAATTGAATTAGTTTAAATTGAAACAAGAAGAGGAAATATTGAATGAACCTGTTCCAGTTACGATCTCTGAGTGCTTCTTTAGAGAAGAATCGCAGGTAATTATTGATCATTCTGAAGAATTACCTTCAGTTTTTTCGGAACGAATAGCGAGAAAATATTCTGATGATGTATCAAAAGAGAAAAAAAAGTTCTTAGGTCAATTTTTTACGCCACTCACAATTTCAAATTACATGGCGTCGATGATAGAAGTAAATTGCAAGCGAAGGAACTTTAAAATACTTGACCCTGGGTGTGGTGCATTAACGTTATCATGTTCAGTTGTTGAAAAACTAGTCTCAACTAATCCTGAGATCAATTCAATTGAAATTGATGCATATGATCTGGATTCTGGTCTGTCGGATATTGTATTAGGAATTATTGAAGCCTTAAGAGTTTGGGCAGCAAAAAAAGGGGTACAGGTTTCTGTCAAATATCAGGCAGCAGACTTTTTATTGGAAAATGAGGATAAAGTAAGTTTTGGGGCAAGTACTTACGATATTGTGATAAGTAATCCCCCATATTTTAAAGTTGGAAAGGACGATTTGAGATTGAAACCATTCAAAGATCTATTAAAGGGTCAGCAAAATATTTACAGCTTGTTTCTCTTGGCCTCATCGAATTTACTTAAAAAAGACGGTCAATTAATTTTTATTGTTCCGAGAAGCTTCACATCTGGTTTATATTTTGAAAGCTTTCGTAATCTTTTTTTTAAGAAAATGGATGTTAGACATTTTCATTTATTTGATTCAAGGAGTGCAGGCTTTAAAAGGGATCAAGTTCTTCAGGAAAATGTAATTTTTAAGGCGGAGAGACGAAAAAAAGATAGTAATGTACGAGAACTTCTTATTTCATATTCTATTGGCCTAGATGATCTAAACAAGGCTAGAACTAAGAAATATAGATCCGACAACTTGATGAAGAGCTTAGGAAGGATGAGCGTAATCCACCTGCCATCCAGTGTTGCCGAGGAGAATGCTATGAAAACATTTTCCCTATGGAAAAATAGCTTACTCTCTTTCGGCATGAGAGCTTCAACAGGACCAGTTGTTCCATTTAGATCTAAATCATACCTCCTGAATGAAAAATCCCAAAGTGCTGATAGTGTCCCATTGTTGTGGATGCATAATTGTAGTAAAATGAAATTGAATTGGCCAGTGGTAAAAGAGGGCAAGGCGGCTTGGATTAAAGATAATGAGCTATCCAATTCGAGAACACTTCTAAATCAAAATTATGTCTTGCTAAGAAGGTTTAGTTCAAAAGATGATCAATCTAAACTTGTTGCTACGCCTTATTTAGCGGAGAACTTTAGTTATGATCGAATCGGATTAGAAAATCACATGAACTATGTGTATATGCCAGAAGGGCACCTTGACAAAATCGATGTATACGGTTTAGCTGTACTGTTCAATAGCAAATTGTTTGATGATTATTTTAGGTCGTTAAGCGGCAATACCCAGGTAAGTGCAACCGAATTAAATCATATTCCTTTACCTGATCTTGCTGCAATTCGAAAGATTGGAAAAAGTTACCTGTCAGTCGGTAAAAATAGAAAGTGTGAAATTGATAACATTGTCAATAAGGCTTTTGATGTGGCATTAACAGACAAATGATGGACAAAATCTTAGAAGCTCAATTAATTCTCAGAGACCTTGGTTTACCAGAAGGACAGCAAAATAAAGTGGCAGCCTTGACATTCTTAGCTTTGTGTGGAGTCAAGCCCGAGATGGCTTGGGGCAATGCGAAGAGGCAGAGTATGACCCTTTCTAAAGGAATAATGGATTTCGCGAATAATGTTTATAATCAAGATTATAAACAAAATACAAGAGAGTCATTTAGAAAGGAAGCACTTAACCCGTTCATAAAGCACAGAATTATTGAGTTAAATCCTGACAATCCAGATTTGCCCCCTCAAAGTTCTAAAACACATTATGCTGTTAAGAACTTGGTGATAGATACTCTTCGGCATTATGGAACTGATATGTGGGAGGTAGCTATTGATCAGTTTAGAAAGTTGCAATTTGTTGAAAACATTGAGGAAACTGCATTATTAAGTAAGATTGAAATTTCTAACTATAAATCTGTTGAAAGCCTTGATATAGAGCTAGGTAGATTTAACGTGTTTATTGGTGCCAATGGGTCTGGTAAATCCAATATTTTGGAAGCTTTAGCTATGATTAGCGCCTCCAAAGGAAACGACTTAGATCTTGATGGGCTAATAGGCAGAGGTGTAAGAGTGGCAAATCCTAGCTTGACGATTAGTTCTTTTCTTGGTGTTCAATCCAAGAAGGAAATTACCGTCAATGTAAAGTTTGAAGATAGAGGAGTGGTTACCCCTGTTTTATCTACTTTTCGAAGCTCTGATATTAATGATCTGTATGCCAAATGGATTGATATAGAAGAGGAATCAAATTTACCTGAAAAAATTCTTCAGCATTTGGGTGAGATTTATGGCAGAAAGGAAGAGTTAGCCAAAGATGAAGTGCTCAAACGTCTTAATGAATTGTTGCAGAAAAAAGGAGTAAACAATCAAAGTAAATATGAGGATATTCTGACAGGTTTCGTCATTTATAATTTGTCTACTCATACTCTCAGAGGGTTGAACTCTAATAGTAGAAAAAGCCCGTTAGGAATAAATGGTGAAGGCTTAGATGTGTTAATCAGTAACTTTAATGCCTATGAAAATTCCAAGCTTCTTAAATGTAAAATCTTTTTTAATTGGTTGGATGAAATCATTTTTGAAAAACGAGATGAGTTTAAACGTTCAGGTTATAAATTAGGCAAAAGCACATCTACTTTATACTTTCATGATAAATATATGCAGAAAAGAAATAACTTATTTTCTGCTGAGAACGCTAATGAGGGTATTTTACATGTACTTTTTTATTTGTCATTGTTTATAAGTAATAAGACTCCAAATCTATTTGCAATTGACAATATCGAGACAGCATTGAACCCGAGTCTATGTCGTACTTTGATTAAAGAATTAGTATCATTATCGAAAGAACGAGGTAAGCAAGCATTGGTTACAACTCATAACCCAGCTATATTGGATGGTTTGAATTTAAATGATGATGCCCAGAGGCTCTTCGAAGTCTATCGATCAGATGAAGGAAAAACGAAAGTACGTAGAATTATGTTCAAGAAAGGGATCGACAAAAAGAACTTGAAGCTATCCGAAATGTGGATGGAGGGTTTGTTAGGTGCTATTCCACAAGAGTTTTAATATGAAAATTGGTGTTATTTGTGAAGGCCATACAGATAGAGCTGTAATTCGAAATATTTTAAAGGGACTCAAGGGAATAGACTCATCACAAATAGTTGCTTTAAGACCTGACAATAGTTTGGATGAGACAGACCTTTCTCTAATGACAGCGGATAATTTCAGTAATTGGAGTTTGGTAAAGGCAGAGTGTGAAAATCAGGATAAAATTGATCGGTTTTTGAGTATTGAAGGTCATGATTTTGTGATCATTCATATAGATGCTGATTGTTCAGATGAATATGGAGTCCCTAAGCTGGTAAAGAACACTGATTATGCTGAAAGGATGAGAAGTGCTATTGTCGATAAAATTAATGAGTGGCTTAGCAACAGTTTTAAAGATCAAATTTTATACGCTGTCGCCATCGAAGAAACTGAGGCATGGATTTTAACTATTTATGATAAAAAAGATTCTGTACAAAGCGCAGACCCAAAGCAAAAGTTGAAACATAAGCTGTCTAAAATGGGGATCCGCTATGACCAAACACATGCAGGGTTCTATGAAATTTCTGAGAAATTCTCAAAAAGTAAGTACTTTAAAAAAGATAAGTTTCGCTCCTACAACAAGAGTTTAGATGCTTTTTGTCAGGAAGTAGAAGAAAAGTTGTAATTCATCCCCATTCCGCAAAGCAGCTAATGATACACTAAACCCTAACCGATAATCCCCAATCTTTAACACGGTTTTCGCTATGGCCGGTGATTGATGAAACACTTTTTCTTCCTACTATTCTTATGTAACACTATTTCGTTGTTTGCTCAGTCCAACGATGAGTTGGACAGTCTGCAAAACAAGCTGGAAGGCGCTACTGACCCAAAGGAGCGTGTTGATATTTTACTGGAAATAGCGGCAATCCAGTCTCGCCAGGATGTGGTCTTAAGTAAGAAGGCCCCGCAGCAGGTTTATGTCAATGCTAAGGAGATCGATTATGTCGCGGCACAGGTGGATGCGCTCAATATGTTGGGCGCTATGTATGCCATAAGTGGTACCCCTGATACGGCCATTTTTAGACATATTGTGGGCGGTGTTCCAACTGGGCTTTTTTGTTAAAATCCAACAATACCTGTCACGAAAAGCCCAGCCAGTCGACTATTTTAAGGACAAAACTTTTTATCCATTTAAAATTTATTCAACTATGAAAAAGCAAGCATTATTTGAAATTGCTCAAAAACTTGACAGAAAGCACCTCGCTTTGGTAAGAGGAGGGACACCATGCCAGGATCTTGGCCTGGACCCGATCTCAGCTACTGGAGACGTGGGAGATTCTGCTGAGGGAGATGATGGGGACTCATGTCATAGCGATACCGGAACCAGTGAATACTGGGATGATGGCCCAAGTGATCGGTTTGATGACGGTGATAGCAGAAGGGGAGATAGCTAATCACCATTGGAAAAGTAATTTCCCTTCGGGCAATGAACCGGCTCATGGGGAAATTGCTTTAAAATACCATTGTACATACTCCAATCGGCAAAATGAAAATACTAATTCTCTCAACCAACTCTAACGCGTATTTTAAAGATTATTTCCATGCTTACCTCGTCAAACAAGGTCATGAGGTAGTGAATATCACGCTTTTTGATCTCTTCAACGCAGGTTTTAGTCAGTCAATCAGTTTTGAATGTAGTATTGATGAATTCAGTTTTGAATACCATGGCCGGCAATATGCCTTGTCAGCGTTTGACGTCATCTGGAAACGACGATTCGATTTTTCATTTCTCAGATATGTGCTGCGAAAACGGGATTACGATGACTATCCACCTAGTGTCCATGAGTACCTGAGCCGTGAAGTACGGGTGGTACAGGACTTCATCCTGAGGCTCGCCCGACAAAAAGAAATTCCGATCATCAATGACTTTGATGAGTCGGTCATCAACAAGCTATTTCAGATCAATATTGCCAGAAAACTTGGTGTCAAAGTACCGGAATTCCTGTTCACCAATGCCAGAGACAGGATGGAACCATTTTATCAGGCGCACGCATTAACGGTTACCAAACCAGCTTCCAACTTTGGATACATCTTTGATGGGGAAGATACTTTGAGTCACAGAACATCCATTGTGAAACCCGATGCTGTGAATCAACTGCCGCAGTCTTTTTTCCCTTCCTTCTTTCAGCAGGGAATTCAAAATCAATATGAGTTGAAATGCCTCTACATTGGCGGAGAAGTATTTGCGGTGAAGCAATCGGTGAAAGAGAAAAAACAAGTGGCAGACATCAAGCAGGAATACAAGGAGAAAAACATTGAAAATACGGAATACCCGGTGCCTGAGTCATTAAAGACCAGTATCAGGTCATTGTGTGAGTTCTTTCGCCTGGATTTGTGTACCCTGGATTTTATCAGGACAGAAGAAGGTGACTACTACTTTGTAGAGATCAACCAGGATGGAATTATCGACTATTACGGTAGCTTCATCAGTACCAATATTTACGAAACGTTCTATAAAAAAGTGATAGATGGAAAAGTACAGTAAGGGTGTGAAAGCAGGGCTGTTGCCTGCGCTGTTCCTCTATACCGGCAAGGAGGACCAGGAGAAAAACCATGAATTGCAGGAAAAACCAACCTTTCGGTCGGAGGTCTTCCACAGTAACCATATGACGAACAGACTTTCTGAAAGATCATTACGACAAACCAACATAGCTCATGATTTATCTGACGAAGGGAAATAAGCGATCGGCACTGATAGATTTGCGCTCCGGGGAAGTCAGAACCCTGCCCAATGAAGAGATAGGCCTGGATGAGGAGGAGGCAGATGACTTCAAGCCAGAAATGTATCTACATGGCGTCAATTGTTTTGATGTGGAGTTTATGGATGTGTTTCCCAATGAACTACCGGCGTACCATGAGCTAAGGACTCATTTGCAAACACTTCCCAGTGCGTTCAATATCAGGGTTTTTATTCCGGACCAGGCGGAGTTTTCAGCCGATGAAGTCATCAGGTTCCTGAAAGACATCAGCAAGCAAGCCTGCCATGCGGGTTTGGTGTTAATTGCGGCAGGGGAGCAGCTTCAGGAAGCAGTAAAAGAGGCTTGCAGGTGGATCAGGGTGGTGCCGATGAATGAAGGGCGCGAAGGACCCTATTACCATCCGGTATTTACGCCCATGCAAGGTGTAATTGCGAGCGCGAAACACCACAATCTATTTCATCACTCGCGGATCTCAGTCGTATTTGAAAACGGGCAGCTCACCACCAGAGATCATCAAAAGCATGACATCCCCAAACATCAAATTGAAGTGTGCCGGGAGTGCGAATTCCGGGACATCTGCTTTGATCCACGGGTTCCCGTCAAAGAAGGATCAAAGTACCGCTATGAAAGCGATTGCGCCTATGATCCTTTTGCTGCAGCGTGGCGGGAATAATCTCCTGCAGGGCTGTACCAATGCTTTCATTGTTTGCTATTACATGATTGCGTAACCGGGTTGTTTTTACCAGGTTAGTATAAAAAACAGCCTGAAAAAATATGATAACGCGCGTTTAGAAACGCACTATCCGTGTAGACGGTAGGAATTTGTTCAATCAATAATTACTCATCACAAATCAATAATCAGCAATAAACTGCTTCAACTCCGCCAGATTCCCATTGTACCGGTCGAAGTCATCGGTATATCCTGCTATTTCATATTTCCAGGACTTTTGCCATAGCGACCAGCCTTTGCTTGCCCATGCTGTAGGTAATTCCGGCTCGGCAACTTCGGCAGGGTAAGCGATCCAAAGCGCATAGGCTGCAAATTCAGGTTTGTTGAGGTATTGATTACCAATGTTGACGTTGGTATAGATGATCGGTTTTCTGCCAGATTTTTGTTCCACTGCTTGCAAGAATACCATGAGTTCTTCCTGGATTTGCTCCACAGTTTTACCTGGCGCTATACCTCCGGATTCAAAGTCCAGCACAGGGGCAATATCAGATTTGTTCAGGCCTTTTAAAGTATTGACAAAGAATGTAGCCTGCTCAGTAGGATCGTCAGCCGTGTGATAGAAGTGATACGCTCCTCTGATAAACCCCTTTTGGGGAATGGTTGCCCAGTTATTGGCGAAAGTAGGGTCTGTGTAGGTGACTCCCTCGGTTGCCTTACAAATGATGAAGGACAGGCTGTCCGTTTTGGCGTTCAGTTTGTCAATTTCGTTTCCCTGCCCTTTTGAGATGTCAATGCCGTAGGCAAACTGTGCAAGCTCCTGAGGTGTTTGAGGCGATGTCTCTTCGGGAGCCGCTGCAGGAGCTGCATTGTCAGTGGTCGCATTTGAATCAGTATCAGTACTTTTTTCGGTACTTGTCTGACAAGAAACCATTAAAAAGAAGAAAGCTGTAACAGTCAGGATTTGATAATAATAAGTCTTCATCGATCTAAAAGGCTAGTGATAGAGTAAGATAGTGATTTCATTCAAAAACGAATATCAGGGTGTGGTACCAGGGACGAATTGTGCATGGTTTTGTCTGGTTTTGTTATATTACTAGAATGAAGCCACTAGTCCTATTGCTGTTAATTTCCCAGTCCCTGCTGGCACAAGACCGGGTATCGCTTTTCCGTAAGCTTGATTCTGTGAGCGCAGATACCATGAAAGTACAGTATCTTGAAAAGATCGCGCAGAGCTATATGAAAGAAGACATAGACTCCGCAAAAATATTTGCCAGACGTGGCGTAGGGTTGGCGGTAAAAAGCAATTACCAAATGGGTGCAATGGCCATGTGGAATTTGGTAGGTATTGCACACTTCTGGCGCTCAGAATATGATTCCGCTACGCTGTATTTCAATAAGACTTATCAGATCGCGCTGGAACTGGATAATCGGAAAGTTCAGGGAGTTTTGCTCAATAACCTCGGTCTGATTTACAACTATCAGGCAGACTATGACACTGCGGCTTTGTTGTTGTCACAGGCAAGAAGGATCAGAGAGGAGATCAATGACCCGGCGCTGGCTTCTACATTGAATAACCTGGGGGTTGTATACAATGGACTCAACTACCTGGATGAGTCACTTCACTACTACAAGCAATCCGCAGCACTCAAAGAAAGCAATAACCAACGGAGGTCGCTGAGTAATACTTACAATAACATTGGGATTATCCTCAAAAAGCAGGAAAAGTATGACAGTGCTTTGGTGTATTACCAAAAGGCGCTAAAACTTGCGGTCGAATTCAATGACAAGCCCAAGGAATCCAATGCGCAGAATAACCTGGCAATACTTTGGAATAAAGTAGACAGCACACAGGTGGATAAAATCACCGGTCACTATCAGCGGTCTATCGAATTAAAAAGAGCGCTTGGATACAATGTTGCCCTGTTCAACTCGCTGAATAATTACGCCTCTTTTCTGTCAGATCATGGGAGGCACAGCGCCGCACTTGCAGCGATTGAAGAAGCAGCTGCAATACAGGAAAAGATTGGGGAGAACCTGCATACTTACAAACACTATTTGGCTAAGTCTTCTGTGCTGGAGGGAATAGGAAGATATTCCGAAGCAATTGAGGCGATGCGTTCAGCTTTGGACGTGCGCTTCCAGGAGATTAGCAAAGACCACAACGAGAAAATTGTGGAGATGGAAAAGAAGTATGAAGTATCCAAAAAAGAAGCAGAGATTGTGAGGTTATCGCTGGAAAATCAGTTGGTGACTTCAGCACTGGAAACGACCCGACTGGTCCAGTTTACGATAGGTAGTACATTGCTGCTGTTTATTATTTTCCTGACTGTTTACTTCAGGCAAAGATCCCGGAAAATGGAAACGGAAAAAAAGGCACAAAGCCTGCAGCTGGAAGCCATGCAGAAGCGATTCATTGAGCTGCATGCAAGCCCTGCCGACCTGGCCGTGGCATTGGATTATGGTCAGCTCAATGAGAAGCTCTACACACCACTGACCGAAAGAGAATTTGAGGCTTTGAAGCTCAGCATAGAGGGAAAAACCAATGCTGAAATCAGTGATGTACTCCATATTTCGGTGAGCACCGTTAAGTTTCATTTGCGAAATACCTTCTCTAAAATGGGCGTCAAGAACAGAAAGGAAGCTTTTAGGAATGTATTGAATGCTGTCTGATAATCAGGAGGTTGTATTTTTTGTTTGAAATACTAACCCTAAAGGTCAGGTCCATTTTTACTTTTTTTTTCTTACTTGGACTCCACACCAATTAAGAACAATAATGAAAACCCCCAACCCACCGTCCGGGTCTCGGGACCAGTCTGCCAATACTGGTATACCGCCTGTTCAGGCCCCGGACATTTCGTTGCCAAAAGGCGGCGGAGCCCTCAAAAGTATTGATGAACAGTTTAGGGTAAACGCTGCTAATGGAACAGCTTCCTTGTCTATTCCCGTACCGCTGAGCCCGGCCAGAAATGAGATGGTGCCATCGCTTTCTTTGTCTTATGACTCCGGCAGTGGCAACAGTGAATTCGGACTAGGGTGGTCGCTGTCGCTACCATCCATCAGTGTCCTTACGTCAAAGCAATTGCCTACCTATAGCCAAAGAGACGCTTATGAGCTCACAGGTGCTGAAGAACTGGTACCGCTCATGACCAAAGAGGCCAATGGCGACTGGAGTGAGTCAATGGTGAATGATGGTGATTTCATCATTACCACCTATCGGCCCAGAACGGAAGGACTTTTCGCCCGCATACAGTCAATCACCCATCCTGCCCGTGGGAAATACTGGAAAGTCACTGACCGCAACAATGTCACTACTTTCTATGGCTTTACTGCAGCTGCAAGGATTGCGAATCCCGAAGATGCTACACAGGTTTACCGCTGGTTACCTGACTTCAGTTTTGATGACAAAGGCAACTGGATACGGTATCAGTACAAAGCAGAAAACAGCGAACTACTGCCCAATGATTTGTCCAACAAGCATCGCCTTTCCAGAAAGGCATCTTTCACCAATACTTATTTAAAGGCAGTTGCGTATGGGAATAGCGTTCCCTATTATCCCGATCCAAATCAGCCCCATACTTTGCAAAGCCCTTCTGATGAGCAACACTTTTTCGAGCTCATCTTAGACTATGGAGAACATCATGACACCATTCCCGGCAAGGAGGAAATTAGCCCATGGGCACTCCGGGGCGATTGCTTTTCCTCTTATCGTAGCGGCTTTGAAATACGCACCCAGCGATGCTGCAGGCGCATGTTAATTTTTCATCAGTTTCATGAGGAAGTCGGTTTTGAAACACCGTGTCTTGTCAAATCCCTGGACCTGAGTCATGAGCTGTCGCCTGATGCCGCAGAGGTGACCTACCTGAAGTCCGCAAGGCAGAGCGGATACATCAGGAAAGACGATGGCAGCTACCGTACAAAATCGATGCCACCATTGACCATGACCTATCAGGCACTCGATTGGTCTCATGAAATCAAACAAATTGATGAGGACCAGCTACCGGGTGCGCCTACCGGACTCAAAGGCAGGTATTTGTGGACAGATTTGTATGGAGAAGGGATCGCAGGCATGCTATCAGAGCAGGCGTCGGGTTGGTTTTATCATTCCAATCTGGGTAATGATGGCGATGGTCCTGCTTTTACGCCAGCAAGAAAGGTAGCACAACACCCCTCTATCCATCAGGTGCATCAGCCTGGGGTCCTGCTGGGAGACCTGGAGGCCAATGGCGGCAGACAGCTCATTTACCACAATGGTTCGGGATCAGGATATTTTGACCTCAAATCCGGAACAGAAGCGTGGCAGCGGTTTGTCCCTTTTGAGCAATATCCACACATTGATTTCAATGACCCCAATGTACGGCTGGTAGACTTGACCGGAGACGGCAAACCGGATTTGCTGATCTCAGAGCACGAAGTGTTGACATGGTATCCCTCCGCGGGGAAACAAGGTTATGAAGCCCATCAAACTATTCAAAAAGCATTGGAAGAAAGTGATGGGCCTCGTTGCTTGTTTTCGGAACCAGTTCAGTCAACTTTCCTGGCAGATATGACAGGCGATGGACTGGCTGACATGGTGAGAATCAGGAATGGAGCCGTGTGCTACTGGCCTAATCTTGGCTACGGCCGTTTTGGCGCTCAGGTATACATGGATCAATCGCCTGTGTTTGCCACTGCCGATCAATATGATCCGGGCTATTTGCGTTTGGCGGATCTTTCGGGCACAGGGACCACAGATTTGTTGTACTTCGGTGAGGGCGAATTGAAGATTTATCTCAACCTGAATGGCAATACTTTCACCAAACCCCATGCGATGGAAGGTCAATTCCCCATCCATCATAACGCACAGATTGACGTGGTGGACCTCATGGGTACCGGTGTCCCCTGCATTGTGTGGTCATCGGATTTACCTGCGGACAGCGATGCGCCTTTTCGCTACATCGACCTCATGAACAGCCAAAAACCGCATTTGCTCAAAAGCTATCAGAACAACATGGGAAAAGAGGCGGTGTTTGCGTACAAAAGTGCGGTGGATGACTACCTTAAGGACAAGAAAGAAGGCAATGACTGGGTGACCAAACTCCCGTTTCCCATGCAGGTACTTAGTCAAACGACAACGATTGACCATATTCAGCACGCAAAATTCAGTGTCACCTACAGCTATCACCATGGATACTATGACCATGCTGAGCGGGAGTTCAGAGGGTTTGGCAGGGTAGACCAGCTGGACACACAATACTATGAAGAATGGGCCGCTGCTAATGGAGATGGTACACTTGAACGGTCTGAGTCGGCTTATCAACCTCCTATACTGACCAGGACATGGTACCATACAGGTGCTGTGCCCAAAGGGAAAAGCCTGATTGACGAGTTTCAAAGTGAGTGCTGGACAGAGGCAAAAACCAGGAAGGATTTCCCGGTCTTTGCTGAAGAATTGTCAATGCAGGGCATTCGTCTGGTAGCTGAACATGATATGCCAGACCCAATGCCTGCACCTATTTTCAGACAAGTGCACAGAGCTTGTAGGGGCATGGCACTGCGTACAGAAGTTTTTGCCTTGGGTTCCTCTGCAGCCACTGATCCTGAAGCCCTCAGCCGGGAGCTGACTCCGGTAAGTGTGGTGCTGCAAAACTGCCAGGTTAGGATGCTACAGCCGGGTAATGAAGAGGCACCGGCCTGCTTCACAACCATGGTAGATGACAGCATCACTTACCATTATGAGCAAGAGGAGCTGGACCCGCGAATCACTCATCAGCTGATACTTGAAACAGATGAATACAACCAGGTACTGAGATCTGTTGAAGTGGTTTATCCAAGGAAGCAGCCTGACAATACACTATCAGCCCACATTCGTGAAGAACAGGCTAAAACAAGGATGGTTTACACGGAAAGTGCCTACAGCAATGATGTCATCACTGTGGATGTTTACAGACTCAGACAGCCGGCGGAAACCAGGACCTATGAATTGACTGCTATTGGCAAGGCAGGTAACTATTACCGCCATGGTGACTTCAACCCGATGGCCGGATGGTCAGTCATTTCTTTCCATTTGTCACCCAACCATGTGGAGCCCGAAAAGCGGCTGGTGGAACATGTAAGAAACTATTTCCTGGATGAGTCGTTGGCCAATTCTCTTCCGCTGTATCAGCTGCCAGCGCATGGCATTCCTTCTCACACCAGTCAGCTGGTTTATGAACAAACCAGCCCTGCAATACTGTTCGATGATCAAGTAGCGGACCCTCAGGCATTGCTGTCCGCCAACGGCTATGAAGAAGACCCGGTTGATGGTAGCTGGTGGATGTCTTCAGGTACCCAGCTTTATTACCGGGATTCAGAAGTGGAGGACGTTCAGCTGGTCCGTCAGCGTTTTTACCTGCCGGTGGCTACCAAAGACCCGCTCGGCAGCATGAACCGGATCGATTATTATAAAGACTATTTCTTGTTTCCGGGTAGCCTGACGGATGCCTTGCACAACAAAACCGAGGTGGTCGCAATGGATTTTAGGACCTTGACACCGCAGCTTATGCGTGACCTGAATAATAACCTTTCTACGGCAGTCACAGATGAGCTGGGACTGCCTGTTGCCAGTACATTACTCGGTAAAGACATGGACCTCGATGGCGTTGCTGAGTTGCAACTGGCTGATTCGCTTGAAGGCCTTGACATCGGTTCTGTGGCAGAGCAAGCACTGATTGAGGAGTTTTTTACAGCGACAGACTCAGCAAGGGTGCAGGCAATAGCCAGGAGTCTGCTCAACAAAGCTACTTCCAGAACCATTTATTGGCTGGATGCCTTTGAGCAAGCCGGGAAGCCGGTAGCGGCTGCAACCATCATGCGTGAAACACATCAGGCAGACCTTGGTCAAAATGAGGAGCCTGCTTTGCAGATTCAGGTGGCTTACAGCGATGGTTCGGGCCAGGCAATCATGACTAAGGTGCAGGCAGACCCGGGTGTGGCAAGGGAATTACAGCAAACCGGAGAGCATACGTATCAGGTGGTGGAAACGGATACTTCTGTCCTGCAACCGCCGGGGCTCCGATGGCTGGGCAATGGCCGAACCGTTTTCAATAACAAGGGGAATGTGGTGAAGCAATTCGAGCCCTATTTTGCCACATCACATGCCTACGAATCTCACGCCGCGATGACTGAAGTAGGTGTGACTCCAATCTTCCATTATGATGCCTTGAGCAGACAGGTGAAGACCGATTTCCCGGACGGCACCTTTAGTGAGACAGTTTTTAAGCCCTGGAGTCAAAAGGTGTTTGATCAGAATGATACCGTTACCAGAAGCAACTGGTACCACAACCGGTATTACCAACTGATCGATGGGGAACTGCTTGACGCAGACAAAGACCCCGCAAGTGAGCAACAGGCTGCCATGGACACAGCCCACCACGACGGTACGGCCGCTGTGATGCACCTGGATACCCTGGGAAGACCCATTGCAGCGGTAGCCCATAACCGCGACAAGGCTGGGACCAATGTTTTTACCGAAACACAAACGCACCTGAACATCGAAGGCAACCCAATGGCCGTCATTGATGCCAGGGGTAATGCTGTGATGCGCTATCAATACGACCTGATCGGGCGTGCGGTCCGTCAGGAAAGTATGGATGCCGGTGTGCGTTGGACATTTGCCGATGTGCTGGGCAATCCAGTCAAGTCGTGGGATAGCAGGGGGCATGTGATCACACAAACTTATGATGCACTACACCGTCCGCTCACTTCACATGTTGCCGGAGGGGAAGACCTCAACGATCCCCTGGATCATGTATTTCAAAGGCAGGTTTATGGAGAGGATCAGGTAGATGACCAACTGAGTAACCTCAGGGGCCAGGTAGTGACTACCTACGATACAGCAGGCAAGATCAGCATTGACCGGTACGACCTGAAGGGGAATCCGATCAGGCAAACCCAGCAATTTGCCGTGGACTACAAATCAGTAGTGAACTGGGAGGTGATTGACGACGATCGCCTGGAAACGGAGACTTTTGAAAGTACCATGCAATATGATGCCCTCAACCGGATCACGGAGCATTTACATCCCGATGGTAGCATTAGCAAACCGGCCTATGGTCAATCAGGAATGCTTAGTAATCTATCGGTTATTCAAGACGGGCAGGAAGAGCAGTTTGTGCAGTCACTGGCTTACAATGCCCGCGGTCAAAGAGAGACCGTGACGTATGGCAATGAGGTACGTACCTATTACCACTACGACCGTGATACCTTCCGGCTAAACAGCCTGAAAACACGCAGGTCAGATCAAAGTGTCTTGCAGGATTTAGGCTACACCTATGACCCGGTGGGTAATGTCCTCAAAATTGAAGATCGAAGCGCCCCAACAGTATTTTTTGGCAATCATGCCGTGGATGCGCAGTCAATATACCGATATGATGCCTTGTATCAGTTGGTGGAGGCAAAGGGGAGAGAACATGCGGGGCAAGCCAATTTGAGTGACCATGACAACTGGAACGATCAGTCGTTTGTGAAATCTTATCAGGCAAATGATGCGATGGCATGGCGTGACTACACACAATCCTATCAATATGATGCAGTCGGCAATATGACGCAGCTACATCATCAGGCAACTGGCGGTACTTATGTGAGGGATTATCAGTATGACATTGCTACGAACAGGTTACTCAGCACGCAGGTAGGCCAGCATACCTACAGCTACCAATACCACGGGCAGCATGGGATGATACAATCTCTGCCACATCTGAGCCTGATGTCCTGGAACTTCAGGGATGAATTGCAGGCAGTGGCCACGCAGGTAGTCAATAGCGGAGTGCCCGAAACCACTTATTATGTCTACAATGCTCAGGGCGTGAGGGTCCGAAAGGTGACTGAACATGCGTCTGCAACTGCAACGGCAGCTAAAAAGGAGGAACGGTACTATCTGGGATCGGTGGAAATCTACAGGCAGCATACAGGAGCCAATGCCGGTTTGGAGCGTAAAACTCTGCACGTGACAGATGGGAGTGGCCGGATTGCCATGATCGATTGTCGCAACGAGGTCAATGATGGTACAGCGGCACGCATTGTACGCTATCAATTGAGCAATCATCTGGGAAGCGCCGCGCTGGAGATTGACGGAAGCCCCGAGGCCCGGGTCATCAGTTATGAAGAGTATCACCCTTACGGGACAAGTGCTTATCAGGCCACGGGCGATGCAGTGCAGGTAGCTAAAAAACGCTATCGCTATACTGGCATGGAGCGCGATGAGGAGAGCGGTATGAACTACCACAATGCCCGATACTACCTCCCCTGGCTGGGACGATGGCTAAAACCCGACCCAATTGGGATTCAGGCAGGCATCAACGATTATGCTTATGTGAACGGGAATCCGGTAAATCTTCGAGATTCAAGTGGTTATGGTCCGGATAATTTTATGGAAGCTGCTACTGCAGATCCCTCAAAGAGTTATCTCAGCGCGTTTTGGTCTAATGATCGTGGGTTTAATAAGTTGATAGAAAAGGACCCGACCCGATTTTATAATCATAGTGATCAAGGGTTAACCAACTCCTTTGGTTCGCGCAATGCAGTGTCTGTTTCTGATACATTTTCCATCAATTTTGGCATCATGCATGACATGTATACCCCAGAGCCTATGAGGCCTGTTCAGACCATTGATGGTTATGATTACTATTCAGTTAGTGGAAATGAGTTCAACGCGCCGCTGTACTTCTATGGAGGGTATACTACAACGTCCATCCCTAATTGGATACTCTACGGACAGGTTGAGGCAGGTATTAATTCTGGCTTTCTTGGCGAGGCAATTCAAAATGGGATACACGACAAATTAGATGTGAACAGATTTCCATGGACTGAATTTGAAGAGTTTTATTTCAACATTGTACAAGGAGCCATCTGGACATATAGCTTATTGAACCTATCTCAGGATAGCTACTCATTTAATATTGATTCATTAATGGGAGGTGATATAAGCGCAGGTACCTTGCATAACCAGCTCAGTGGTGCAGTGGGCTTTAGAATGCTCATGGATTCCAGTTCTGGATATGGTTTTCAGCTCTCTACTATGACAAAAATCGAAGGCTACTACAGCAGACTTTATAGAAGTGAGGACGATGAAAGATACTCTTTTGGTATCAGACCAATTATGGAAGCCAAGCTGCAAATACAAATCCCAGAACTTCCTATACCTGTACTCAATCCAGACCTTGGCGCACATGTAGTTGCAATGGATGTAGGCATTCACTTCATCAATATATTCTTGCCAGATGAGATTTCTGCTGGTGTGAAAATAGACCTGAATTCCAGTACTTCCATAGGAAATGCACGATACGAGGTACAGGCCAAATGGAATATTTTCCGGTTTGACGAAGCTCAGTGGATGATCAAATAGATACCTTTCTTCTATTTAAGTATTCATAGATCTCTGATATGCTTCTTGCTGAGAAAGCATAGATAAAGACTGAAACAAAATAATCAAAACCCGCTGCTTTCACCGATGGCTGAGACGAACTCTCTGCGCTGAGTCATCGGCTGAAGGCAGCACCAAAAAAAATAGTACCCCAACTAAATAAATACTAATGCAAACTTTTAAAATGACCGGTCAGCTAACTGACCTGGCAGGAAAAAAACTGCCTCTAAACACCAGAATCGAAGTGTGGGACAAGGATGTGAAAATCCCTGATAAGATCGGGGAGTCGACCATTGGCGCTTCGGGAAAATTTGAAATAACCTTTCTGGAAAGCGACTTTAAGGATCACCCGGCGGACCATGCTCCGGACGTGTACTTTAAAGTATACCATGGTCCCAGATTACTGAAAAGTACGGAAAAGGAACCATTGAAAAACTTCAGTGACTTTGAAACTAATATTGCTGTCGCATTTAACAGTAATGAACGCTTACAGCCATTGCCATCGAAGATGGTACATCAGAAAACGGATACACTGAGCAAGCAAACGGCGGTGGATACCACTGCCATCATTGAATTGCTCAACGAGGCATTGTCCAGCTATATCCTGGAGCGGATACCGTTGGCGAATGAGCGTGCCCGGGAGGTATTCAGCATGCAGCAAATGGACTATACGGCAGTGAAGGATTATACCGTGAAGCAATTGGTCGCTGAACAAACTGAAAAGATCATTGCAGAAACCCCCGAACTCCAGGAAGTACTTGCTGACATCTCCGAAAGATTTGATGAGCAAACCACGGTAAGCGACGCGCTTCATCTGGACGTCGCGGTCAATAAAAACCCGTTATTGAAAGCCGTTAACAGCAAGAGCGCTACCTACAACATTGCCAAAACGGCTAAGCTCACAGATGAGAAAGCCATGAAGCTAAGTGACCTGGTATTACTCAACAACGGAAATGTGGAACAGGCACTCAGTGAGGCGCGCACGCAGAAACTCCTGACAGCAACCAATGAGAAAATTGTGAGGATTGGGCTGTACAGTCAGCAGATGCTGTCACCCGATGAGGTGTTGACGACCAATATTCAGCTGAACAAACTGGTGGTTTCAGGGGCTACAAAATCCAAGCCATTGGTAGGGCTGATCAAACTGGACGAGTCAGGGTGGGATCAGCTGTTGAAAGAAGATACTTCCTGGAAGGAGCGCCATCCTTCTATGGAGGCCTATAAACAAGACTTACAGGCCAGGGTGGCCACCTACTATCCTTCAGATGTTTTCCTTTTTCAGGTAACTCAGATGGATAAAACTACCATTGGCAAGCAACTTACCTCCACAAAGGCACTGCTAAAAGATGAGCACGTCAACTTTTCTGATTGGAGACAGGGTACGCCGGATGCGACCTCTTTTCAAAAGACGGAGCAAGAAGCGCAGGCAAACTGGAAAGCTTTGCAGGCAATGGCCAATAGCTATGCCTACCTGGGTTTAGCGGCAGTACTGGACGATGCCAGCCTCTCTGAAGCCAAAAAGACTGCAGCCATCACGAGTGCAGGTCAGGTGATGGATAAGTTTTACCAGAACAATCCTGAGCTGGACTTTCGCTCCGTAGATTTTGTGAAGGGTGAGCAGTATATAGGATCGGAAATCAAGCCCATAGACTGGAGTAGTGCCGCCGACGAAGATCAAAATTCGCTGAGGAATCAGTTGATGGCTTATCAGCGGATTTTTCACGTCACAGACCGGCCGGAAGCATCGATGCAGTTGATACGATCCGGCTATTTTTCGGCACAGGACTTATCTGGTGTTTCTGATGCGACCTTGATAACACAAACGGGACTGTCGACCGATCAGGTCAGTGAGATAAGAAATCAGGCCACGGCGATCACGCAGGAAATCGCACTGCGATATGCCAACCTGTGGGAGCAGCGTCACACCGGGCCTATGCTCGGCAATGCTCATTTACAGATGTCGTACAAGACCGGAAGCCCTGAAGAGCTGGATGGCTATGAGGCACACTTTGGTAGTCAGAAATATTGCGCCTGTGACCATTGCCAGTCATTGTATAGTCCCGCAGCTTACTTTGTAGATCTGATGAAGTTTTCGGATCAGTATATTTCGTCGGTGGTCTTTGGTGATCAACCGGAACACATTGCCCATCTCAAAAACCGCAGGCCGGATTTGTGGGAGCTGTCCATCAACTGTGACAACACCCATGACCTGGTGGCTAATTTACAGATTTCCAATGCCGTACTGGAAAGCTACATCGCCTCCAAAACCGGACAAGATCCTTATGAACTCCTACGCACCACCAGTGATAGCCTACGGCAGCCCTTCCATCTGGATCATACTGAATTACTTGCCTGGCTGGACCTGGTACAAGTTCCTGTGGAAGAGGTAGTCGCTGCCGGTCCGCATGACGAGGAGCGGTACGCCAGAGCTATTCTGGGGATGTCTAAAGAAGTGTATGAGCTCATCGTCGATCCATTGGGCAGGGAGACCAGCACGCTGACAGAGGTGAGCAGATGGCTGGGTGTAGAAGACATCGTTGCCATAGAGCTGCAGCAGTTATTGAAGCAAACAGGCCTGGAAAGAGATCAACTGGAAAAGCTGCTGGCTTCACCGTTTTTTCAGGAGAAAGGCATCGCTACCATCAGGTTAGCGCAGGAGCCCGGAGATCAATTGAATCAGTTTACCGAATACCTGGACACCAGTGCTTTGACCTCCAGAGACAGAACAGTCTTTTTCGACCGCTTGCACCGACTGCTAAGGTTGCAGCCCTTCACGACATTTAGTCTGGAGGAACTGAGCTTTTTACTGCAGGCATTCAATCAGTGGCAAGGGACACAGCAGATCATCAATGCAGATGCAGTGCGATGGGTCAGCACCTTTGAGCAGTTGCGCAAATGGTGGGAATTCCACCCCGAAGTGTTGGCGGCTTTCTGGGGTGTCATTGCAGAATGGCCGTCAGCAGTGGGAAGGACATCACTTTTTGATCAGTTGTGGAATCAGCAATTAGCGGAAGATCAGGTTGCCTGGAAGATGGACGATTTACCTGTGTTCCAGCATGATTTTTTCAATACGAATCTCGGTATAAATGAATCGTTTCAACGAGATCCGAACACTGATCGGCTCCTTGCTGCACTTGGAGTTGTCGAGTCGGAGCTGTTAACCCTGCTCAGGCACCTTCGTGAAGCCATAGACATAGACCTGAAGGGTCAGTTTGCTCTGAAAGCGCATTTTGCGACATTGTATCAGCATGTTGCGGTGAGCAGATTGCTGGAAGTAGACATCGATCAGTTGTTTTACCTCATTTCGCTTTCGGGAAATACCGCAGCATACTTCAATACCCCTGATGCAATCGTAGATTTTCTGAAGTGGTCCCGTGCACTCAATATCTCTTACGAGGATATCGGTTTGCTGGCAGGGTTCGGGGATTGGGAAACTACGCCTAAGGACGATTTAGTGAGCCTGTTTGAGGCATTAGAGAAAGGGGTCATGATCCCCGTTGAGGAGTTGCAGGCGCTGTTGCCGGAAAGGGGTCAATTTGAAGAGTGGATTGCTGATGCTACCAACAAAGGCCTGATGAGGGAAGTGAAGGGCCTGGGCTATCACCTCACTGAAAAATACGATCCTGCCACCGCCGATATCGATCGGACCATTGCTGAAAAACTCAACAAGTACTTACCAGTACAGCAGTTGAGCAAGGTCATGAAGGACGTTTTTAACTTGTCAGAAGCGCATTTTGAGGGTTTTGTCAAAGCAGAGCGCATAGACCTGGGAGATGGAAAACTAGTGGCCGCTTTGCTGACTCTCTGGGCGCTGACGGAGAAAGGTGAAGTAGCATTGGCAGAGCGGCTGGAGTTACCGGAAAGTAAGGTCGCGGTGGAAGCTGGCGAACAACTCATAAAGCTACTCAGACATAGTCAAAGGAAGTTGATTGCTCCCACTGCCGCTTGGGTCTCTATGGCGGTTATTCAGGAAGCTGGTATGCTGACGGAAGCGGAAAGCACCTTTCTGACAACATACTTTGGTGTAGAACAGCTGACTGCAGAGACACTGGCGATAATTGATCGCTATTTGTGGCTGCTGCCGCAAAATGACACAGACCTACAGGCAGATTTCCATGCACTGTTGTCAGCGGACTTTGAGCGAGCGCTCAATGATGAGGACTTTTTCATTGCTGTTGCGGAATTATTTGGTTTAGACCCTGCGGCGCTACAGCCTGTCATTGAATTGACGGCTTTTGAAGGCGATCCGCTGCCATTTCTGGTGAGCGTGATTAAAAGGGCCTTGCTGAGTGAGCAACTGGGCGTCACTGTTGAAACGCTCTTCTCTTTGGGATCGGAAGATGCTGCTACTTTGAAACAGGCACTGGAAGCATTGTTGATTGGTATCAAAAACGGTTATTCAGCGTCTCAGTGGTCTGAGCACCAAACAAAAGTCACGAATCGGCTTCTCGAGTTGAAACGCGATGCATTGACTGACTTCCTCATCACCAATGATGATGAAGACCTGGGCAGCCACTTCAACAACCTCGCAGACCTTTATGAGTATTTTCTGATTGATTCTGAGATGCAATCTTGTGGTGAAACGTCCTACATCCTTTCGGTGATTTCCAGTCTGCAGTTGTACATACAGCGTTCGCTGACCAATGCAGAAGCAGTTTTCTTTGCCGGATTGGCCGGTAATGGGCAAACCCCGGACTTTACGGCCATCGACTATGACCAGATCAATCTTGAGTGGGAATGGCGGCGAAATTACAGGGTCTGGGAGGCCAATCGCAAAGTGTTCTTATATCCCGAAAACTACCTGGAGCCTGGACTACGGGATAACAAAAGTCCAGAGTTTGTACAATTGGAGGAAGCACTGCTACAACGCTCGATGAACACTGCCGCAGCTGAAGAGATTTTCAGAAAATACTTTGAAGACGTGCACGGTTTGAGTAAACTAAAAATCGATGGTAACTATTTCGATGACGAGAGCAATACCCTGTACCTGGTAGGCCGGACGGTGGATCACCCGATTCAATATTATATCAGGAGATATATAGACCAGAAGGAGTGGTCGTCATGGGAAAAAGTGGAGGTGCCCATTGAAAGTGATCAGGTAAGTCCCATTGTCATCAAAGGAAAGCTACACCTTTTCTGGATACAAGAGGGCGACGGCAGAAATACCAAAACAATTACGAATTCTATACAGACGTCAGATCAGCAATACATTGAATATGACCTCTGCTATATTTATCAGAAGCAACCAGACCAGTGGTCTGCAACTGAGCGTATCAATCTGGTGAAAGTGCCTGATACTAATAGTAACCAGAAGAAGTCTTTCAGTAAGAAGCTTTTCATGCAGGCAACAGACTCAGCGATCCATGTGATTTATGATTCGGTCTTTGAGCCCATCTCCATCATTCAGCAGCATGTAGCGCAGTATTACTCTTTTAACAGAGTCAGAAAAAGGATTGATTTCTTCAATAAGACGCTACACGCAGTCAACTTTTATGACGACCGGTTTTATCCCATTCAGGTAGAAAGAACACTGGTAGGCCTGGAGCAGGGGACTGGAACTATTGAAGGCGGAGAGCTACAGGCAATTCTTGTCAATGATCAGGTAGATGACACCATACTATATGACCTGGCAGATGGTGGCATCAACAACCGCCCTGTCACCGAGCCGATCGGGTTGCCTGTAAAACAGGTGGCGATAGACGTTGTTTACAACAAGCCAGGCGATACCATCCTGAAGGAAAACAGGCAGTATTTTTACCTGAAATCCCGGGCCAATGCCGATTTGGCTTTGGAGATCGGTAATAACGTGTTCCCAGAGGATCGGAAACTAATCGCGACTACGATGTCCTTGCTTTCAACTACCGCCATTACACGCCTGGATGAGCGCCTGTATCTAGGAGGACTGGAGGAGTTTTTCAGCTTGAGTGCGCAGCAAACGGAGGAGGACCAGTCGGTGATCAAGCCTTTATCAGATCATACTTTTCCCTATGCCATCTCTTTTACCACCGATCGCAAGATCAATTTTGAAGGAGTTTATGGTAATTATTACAGGGAAATGTTCTTTCACATTCCCTACACCATGGCCAATCATTTCAATGCCAATGGCCAATACAAAGAGGCACAACAGTGGTATCATTACATTTTCAACCCCATGTCGCTGACAGAAGAAGAAGGCGTGTCAGCACACTGGCGCTACCTGCCTTTCAGAGATAAGGCTTCAGAAACTTTTGCTGATATTTTTGACAATGACGAGGCCATTTCCCGCTATCGCAATGATCCATTCAATCCACATGCCATCGCCCGGTTGAGAGAAAACGCCTACAAAAAGGCGGTGCTCATGAAGTATGTGGACAACCTGCTTGACTGGGGAGATCAGTTGTTTACCAGAGATTCCAGAGAGTCGATCAATGAGGCATTGATGACCTATCTGCTGGCTGCCGATATTTTGGGAGACAAACCACAAGCACTGGGAAGCTGTGATGACATCGGGGGTGAAACAGAAGACATCACCTACCAGGACATTCTCGATCATCAGCTGAACGACAATGAGTTTTTATACCAGTTGGAGAATGTTTTTGGAGGGAATGTATCGGCGGGCGGTGCTTCTCAACAAGGGGCCCCGGATTTGCAGGCCATTCTGCTATTCTGTATTCCCAACAACGGAGACCTGCTCAAATACTGGGACAGACTGGCCGACAGGCTCTATAAAATCAGACATTGCCAGAA
>ERZ1740068.331-NODE-331-length-25663-cov-26.900461_pt1 | contig 25663 bp, 17 predicted proteins | sample MGYA00581735_ERZ1740068 | MGnify/ENA primary metagenome ERZ1740068 (study PRJEB43018, sample SAMN04849740) | marine metagenome | isolation source: floating plastic debris | place: Pacific Ocean | collected 2008-08-30 | study: EMG produced TPA metagenomics...
CACCGGCTCCTTCCCCGAGCCCGAGTCCCGCACCGGCTCCTTCCCCGAGCCCGAGCCCCGCACCGGCCCCGAGTCCGAGTCCTGCACCGGCCCCGAGCCCGAGTCCTGCACCGGCCCCGAGCCCGAGTCCTGCACCGGCTCCTTCCCCGAGCCCGAGTCCGACTGCGGCTCCGATTCCCGCCCCCAGCCCAACGGCAACGCCGGATCCCGAGAGCGTACCCGAGCCGACTTCGTTGCTGGCTCTGGCGTCGATCGCCTTGGCCTGTCGGCGAATGCGCCGCGACAAGTAGACGCAGCCAGGGCGCGAGCGCGTAGAAAACGAGGGGCAGCGATCTCAACCGAGCCGCTGCCCCTCATTTTTGTCTGGCTTTTTTGTCTGACTTTCCCCTGTGGCTTTTCTCTGCGGCGGGGAGAAATGGGGAGATCCTCCGATCGACGGTTCGCGATTGCGGCTACTCCGGCGATATGTCGCGCATGCGATCGAACCAGGCGAGCTGCGAGAGGAAATACTGCGTCACCAGCGTTGGTTGCTCGGCGGCCATAATCGCCCGGACGACGGCGATGCGGCATCCGCCCGCCTCAAAGACATCGCGCATATTGGTCATATCCAGCCCGCCGATCGCGAACCACGGGATCGAGCTGTTGGCGGCGGCGTGGCGCACGTACTGCAATCCAGCGGCGGCTTTGGGTTTGGTCGGTGTCTCGTAGACGGGGCCGACGCCAATATAGTCCGCGCCTTCGTCGATCGCGCGGCGCATCTCGTCTGGGTTGGTCGTCGATCGACCGATCAGGCGCTGGGGGCCGAGGAGCTGACGGGCCAGGGCGATCGGGATGTCCTGCTGACCTAGGTGGACGCCGTCAGCATCGACCGCCAGGGCCAGATCGACGCGATCGTTCATGATGAAGAGCGCGCCGTAGCGTTTGCAGAGCTTCTGGAGCTGGCGACCGTTGCTGATGCGGGTGACGTCGTCGGCGTTTTTGTCGCGGTATTGCAGCAGGCTGAGGCCGCCCTGGAGCGCGGCTTCGGCAATCTCGAACAGGCGATCGCTCGGAGACGTCACGAGGTAAAGCTGGGCGGCAGCGAGGCGCTGGCGGCGGTGGTAGGACGAAAACCCGCTGTCGAGGGTGTAAACCTCGTAGCGCATCTCCTTGCAGGCTTGCGACATTTTCGGGTTGTAGAGCTTGGCGTACTCTTCCAGGACGCGCAGGGCTTCCTCGACGCGGCAGAGGTTGGCTTGCAGGACAGCTTCGATGTCCGCGCGGGCCTCTTCATTGGGATGGGTTAGGGCCGTGCCGGGATCGCCGGGGGTGTCGCGGGCAGCGCGAATTTCGGGCGAGTGCCAGGTGGCGAGCTCCTGGCGGATGATTTTGCAGGTTTCGGTTAGCTCGGTGTCGTTAAGCCCGAAGCGGCACCATTCTTCGACGATACGCATACCTTCGCGGGCGCGATCGAGGTTGGCATCGAGGATGCGGCAGACGGCGGGCGGAACGGATGTCGAAACGATCTCGATCGCGTCGGGCGGCGAAGCGACGGGGCGTTCTTCCGGCTGGCTCACTTTCCCGAACGAACTCGTCATGGCGGTTTCTCTCGATCTTGAAATCCGCCTCGATCGTATCGCGTGTTTCCAGGACTGTCGCAGGAGATTTTGAGAGGCATCACCGCGAGCGAGTTTACTGTCAGCAGGGAAAGGGCGGCTTAGGTTAACAACTTGGATTAAAGTCGGAACCATTGGTATTTCGAGCCTCGATCGAGCGCCGCGCCCATGACGTTACTGTATTTTCTGCTGAAAGCTTCTTGGAAATTGCTGGCGCTGTCAGTGGTGACGGGGCTGCTGAGCGGCGGCTGTAGCGCGGCATTGCTGGCGTCGATCGGTCGCGCGGTGGCGGCGGACGCCGAGCAGCTACGGGCGATCGTGCCGGTATTTCTGGCGCTGGGGGGGCTGGCTCCGATCGCGGCGATCGTCTCGCAGGTAACGCTGATTCGGATTTCCCAGCGGGCAATCGTGGAGCTGCGGCTGCATCTGGTACGCCAGATTCTCAGCGCCGATCTTCAGCGGGTCGAAGCGCTGGGTGCGCCGCGCCTGCTGGCAACGCTGACTAACGACGTGCGAATGGTGTCGCAGGCGATTTCGCTACTGCCGCTGATTTGCATCGACCTGGCAGTAACAGTGGGCTGCTTTATCTACATCGCGACGCTGTCGTGGCGGGTGCTGCTGCTGGTGTCGGCGCTGACGGTGGTGGCGGTGCTGAGCTGCAACTGGCTAATCGCTCGCGGCAAATATTGGCTGTCGCGATCGCGCGAGGAACAGGACGTACTCTACGGCCACTTTCGGGCGCTCTCGGAGGGCTTTAAAGAGCTCAAGCTCCACGCCGCGCGCCGTCAAGCCTTTTTCGATCGCGACGTGCGCGCCAGTACCGAACGCTTCCGCCGCCACCAGGAACGCGGTCTGACCTACCTGACGGCCACCAGCAGTTGGGGCAAGCTAATTTTCGTATTTGTCATGGGTTTCGTGCTGTTCGCGCTGCCGAACCTGATGGTCGTGCCACCGATGATGATGTCGAGCTACGTGGTGATTTTGACGTATCTAATGCTGCCGATCGAGAAGCTGATCGGTCAGCTTCCGGCCTTCAGTCAGGCGAACGTGGCGCTGCAAAAGATCGAAAAGCTCGGATTCGCCCTGGCCGATCGCCCGAGCGACCGTGACTTGCCCGTGCCCGATCGCCCGCCCCGTCGCGACTGGCAGCGCCTCGACTTTAATGGCATCACGCGCACCTATCAAACTGATAGCGACGATCGCCCCTTCACGCTCGGGCCGATCGACCTCTCGCTAAAAGCGGGCGAAATCGTCTTTATCGTCGGCGGCAACGGCAGCGGCAAATCGACCCTGGCAAAGCTACTGGTGGGGCTCTACGCGCCGGACGCGGGCGAGGTGGTGTTCGACGGGCAGTCGGTCGCCAGCGACGCCGATCGCGAGTGGTTTCGCCAGCACTTTGCGGCGGTGTTTGCGGACTTTTATTTGTTCGAGCAGTTGCTGGGCCTCGATTCGCCGGAGCTGGACGCCATCGCCACTCGCTATATCGCCCGCCTCCAGCTCGATCGCAAGGTTCGCGTTACGGGCGGCCAGCTCTCCACGACCGCCCTTTCCCAAGGTCAGCGCAAGCGCCTCGCGTTGCTGACGGCCTTTCTCGAAGATCGCACCATTTACCTATTCGACGAGTGGGCGGCGGATCAAGACCCGAACTTCAAAGACGTGTTCTATCGCGAGGTGCTGCCGGAACTGAAGCGCCAGGGTAAAACTGCGATCGTCATTACCCACGACGATCGCTACTTCGACTGTGCCGATCGCGTGATTACGCTCGAATACGGTCAGCTCGTCGGCGATCGATCGCGCGTCGAGGCGTAGGGGGCTCTCGGGTCTCTCAGGACTCGCAGCCGCGCACCCAGCCCGCCTTCGCCAGTTCGTCTTCCGGCATCGGCCTAGCGAATAAATAACCCTGAGCGTCTTCGATACCCAGCTCGCTCAGCAGCAGGCGCTGCTCTTCGGTTTCGATGCCCTCGGCCAGGGAGCCGATCCTAAGGTCGTGGCAGAGGGTGGCGATCGCGCGGCAGATGGCTAGCCGCCCCAGATCGTCGGAGCTTTCGGGCAGCAGACTGCGATCGATTTTGACCTCGTGCCACTGCGCCGCCAGGATGCGCACGAGCCCGGAATCGCCCGTACCGAAATCATCGATCTTCAGCCGAATGCCCGCATCGCCGAGCTGCTGGAGCACGTCGGTAAAGCGCTCGAGCTTGTCGGTGACAGCGCGCTCGGTAATCTCCAGGGCGATGCGCGAAGGCTGGACGCCGTACTCTTCGCAGAGGCGCAACACCCGATCGGCAAAGCCGTCGCGCTCGAGGTCCCAGGGCGAAACGTTCAGGGCGATGCAGATGCCGTTATTCCAGTGGCGCGCCTGGACGATCGAGCGTTCCACCACCCAGTCGGTCAGCTCGGCGATCGCGCCGGTCTCTTCTGCGAGGGGCACGAAAATTGTCGGAGATACCCGCCCCAATGTTGGCGAGTTCCAGCGCAGCAGCGCCTCGACTTCGTAGCAGCGCTTCGGATCGTTCAGGCGGACGATCGGCTGGTAGTGCAGCTCGAACTCGTCGTCGAGACACTGCAACGCGCGCTCCAGATCGAGGGCGATTTCCTGGCGGGTGCAAACGCGGTCCATTAGAGCACTCGTCCAGGGGACGATCCGCTCGCCGATAGGGTTGCACTTGGCGGCGTTCATCGCGATATCCGCCGCGATCCGCATCGCCGCCAGGTCGCCCGCCTGCCGGTCTACATAGCCGATGCGCGCGTCGATCTTGAGATCGCGATCGAGGTACGTAAACGGGCATCGCAGCGCCGTGTAGAACTGCTGGGCAACCTCGGCGAGGGTGGCGTCTCGTGCTTCTGGCGCTTCGAGCAAAATCATAAAGCCGTCGGCTCCAGCCCGGACGATCGCATCGCGCTCCGTCAGCAGCTCGCAAAACCGTTGGACGATCTGCTTGAGAATAAAATCGCCAACGTTGTGGCCCAGGGTTTCGTTGACGCTTTTAAAGCGATCGATATCGATCGACAGCAGCGCCCCGAAGCGATTTGGCTCCTGGAGCTGGAGGCGATCGAACAGCACCAGATTGCTCGCCTGGGTCAGGTAGTCGTGGGTCGCCTGCCACTCGAGCTTCTCGGTCGCCGCCTGGAGCGAGGCGTACGCCTGCTGGCGCGCGGTGATGTCCTGCCAAACCACCCACAGGTAGCGCTCGGGCAGGCTGACGCAGCTAATTAGATAGGTCTCGACCTTGCCGCTGAGAGGATGGCACAGCGCGACCTCGCGCCGCAAAATCGGAATATTCGTATCGAGAACCTCGAAAAACGTCTCGGTCGAGAGCGGCTCTTGGCCGAGGCTGGTATCGTCTAGGGTGCAGTCGTGGGGGTCGAGTCCGAGATCGACGATCGCGCGGTTCGAGACCAGCTTCCAGCGCAGTTGCCGCTTGCCGCTGACGCCGTCGATTTCTTCGCGCAGCAGACCGAGGCCGATCGGAAGATTTTCGACGATCGTGCTCAGCAATGCCGTGCGACGCAGCGCCCGAGGCAGCACCACAGCAAAGGCAATAGCGCTCGCCCAGGAGATGCCCGCCATCACCCAACGCCAGTAGTCTACAAGCCGCGTCCACCCCAGCCCGTCGAACAGGTGGCCCAAACCACAGGACAATAGGAACGCAGCCGCCAGGGCGACCAGGGGGCGCGCCTCCCGAGCGAAACGCGACAGGTGGTAAATGGCGGTGACGGGAATCGTGGCGTAAGCAGCGGCAATTGCGACGTCCGCCACGAAATGAGAATTAATAGTCAGGTCGCTCATGTGATTTCGCGCGCGGGCTCTAGGGGCTGTCGTCAATCAGACTTGCAGTCTTTACCCAGAAAGGGTTTCAGCCCCTAGCTTCATTTGGGCCGGGGGCTCAACTGCTTACACCGTAAAGGGTCGGGCGCTAATTGATGACACGCCTTAGGACGCACGTGCGATCCGCCTCGCGCTCCCGTCGCCGAAGCTGTGCCGATGACTGATTCTAGCGCGCGCGAGTCTTTGCCCTCACGACGATCGCGCGATTGGCCGCAGTGGGCAAGTGGGAAAACCGTAGGGGGAAAATTCACCTCGAGGATGGCGCAAAGCCCGACCCCGCCCGCGCAAATGGCTTACCTACAATACAAACAGTCGAGAATGCGCCCCGCGATCGCCGCCAGACAGCGCACAGTCAGATAGCGCCCAGATAGCGCACAGGAGCTATAGATATGCAGCCGAGCAACCCCAACCAATTCACCGAACAAGCCTGGAACGCCTTCGCCCGCACCACGGATTTAGCGAAAGCGCGCAGACAGCAAAACATTGAAACCGAGCACGTCTTCCAGTCGCTAATTTCCGAGGACGGTATCGCGGCCAGCATCTTTACCCGCGCGGGCGTCAGCGTCGATCGACTGCAAGTCCGCACCGAAGCCTATATCGAACAGCAGCCCAAACTCAGCAGCGAGCCGGATAGCGTTTACTGGGGCAAGAGCGCCAGCACCCTGCTCGACAACGCCGAGAAACAGCGCAAAGGCTATGGCGACGACTATATTTCCACCGAGCATCTGATTCTGGCCTTCGCCGACGACGCACGCTTCGGTCGATCGCTCTACCAAGAAGTCGGCCTCAACACCACAAAGCTCAAAGAAACGATCGCCAAAGTGCGCGGCAGCCAGAAAGTCACCGATCGCAACCCCGAGGGAAAGTATGAGTCCCTGGAAAAATACGGGCGCGACCTGACCCAAGCCGCCCGCGACGGCAAGCTCGACCCGGTGATCGGGCGCGACGACGAAATCCGCCGCACGGTGCAGATCCTCTCGCGTCGGACGAAGAATAACCCCGTCTTAATCGGCGAACCAGGCGTCGGTAAAACCGCGATCGCCGAGGGTCTCGCCCAGCGCATCATCAATGGCGATGTCCCCGAATCGCTCAAAGATCGCCAGCTCGTCTCGCTCGACATGGGCGCACTGATCGCCGGAGCCAAGCTGCGCGGCGAATTCGAGGAGCGCCTCAAAGCCGTCCTCAAGGAAGTCACCGAATCCGACGGCCAAATCGTCCTCTTTATCGACGAAATCCACACCGTCGTCGGCGCGGGCGCGGCGGGCGGCTCGATGGACGCAGGCAACCTGCTCAAGCCGATGCTGGCGCGGGGCGAACTGCGCTGCATCGGCGCGACGACCCTGGACGAATACCGCCAGTACATCGAAAAAGACGCCGCCCTCGAGCGACGCTTCCAGCAGGTCTACGTCGATCAGCCCAGCGTCGAGGATGCTATCTCGATCCTGCGCGGCCTCAAAGATCGCTACGAAACCCACCACAATGTCAAAATCGCCGATACGGCCTTGGTCGCCGCTGCGACGCTCTCGACGCGCTACATCAGCGATCGCTTCCTGCCGGACAAGGCGATCGACCTAGTGGATGAAGCCGCCGCCAAGCTGAAGATGGAGAGCACTTCCAAGCCCGAGGAGCTGGACGAGATCGATCGCCGCATCCTGCAAATCGAGATGGAAAAACTCTCGCTGGACAAGGAAAGCGACCCGGCCTCGATCGAACAGCTCCAGCGCCTAGAGCGCGAGCTGGCCAACCTCAAAGAGCAGCAGTCGGCATTTAACGCACAGTGGCAAGCGGAGAAGGAAATCCTCGATCGGCGCAAGGAACTCAAAGAGGACATCGACAAAATCCACGTCGCGATCGAAGCCGCCGAGCGCCAGTACGATCTCAACCGCGCCGCCGAACTGAAATACAGCAAGCTGCCCGGCCTCGAAAAAGAGATGACCGAACTAGAGGCGAAATTCGCCGAAAGCCAAGATCGCGGCGACGCCCTCCTGCGCGAAGAAGTCACCGAAGCCGACATCGCCGAAATCATCTCCAAGTGGACGGGCATCCCGATCGGCAAGCTCGTCGCCTCCGAGATGGAAAAACTCCTCCAACTGGAAGACGAACTCCACCAGCGCGTCATCGGCCAGTCCGAAGCCGTGACCGCCGTGGCCGACGCCATCCAGCGATCGCGCGCCGGACTCTCCGACCCCAACCGCCCGGTCGCCAGCTTCCTGTTCCTCGGCCCCACCGGCGTTGGCAAAACCGAACTCGCCAAAGCGCTGGCGGACTACCTGTTCGACACGGAAGAGGCGATCGTGCGGCTCGATATGTCCGAATACATGGAGAAGCACACCGTCTCGCGCCTGATCGGTGCGCCTCCGGGCTACGTCGGCTACGACGAAGGCGGTCAGCTCACCGAAGCCGTGCGACGTCGTCCCTTCGCGGTGATTCTCTTTGATGAAGTCGAGAAAGCCCACCCGGACGTGTTCAACATCCTGCTGCAAATGCTCGATGACGGTCGCGTCACCGACTCGCAGGGTCGCACAGTGGACTTCAAAAACACGATCGTCATCATGACGAGCAACATCGGCTCGCAGTTCATCCTGGAAGCAGCGGGCGACGATAGCCGCTACGACGAAATGCGCGCCAACGTCATGACTGCGCTGCGCGCCCAGTTCCGCCCGGAGTTCATCAACCGCATCGACGAGACGATCGTGTTCCACAGCCTCTCGAAAACCGAGCTGCGCCAAATCATCGGTCTCCAGGTCGCGCGTCTGGAGAAACGCCTGGACGACAAGAAGATGTCGCTCAAGCTGTCCGATACCGCGACGGACTTTATCGCCGAGGTGGGCTACGACCCGACGTTCGGCGCGCGTCCGGTGAAGCGGGCGATCCAGCGGGAGCTGGAGACGGCGCTAGCGAAGGGGATTTTGCGTGGCGAGTACGGCGAGGGCGATACGGTATTTGTGGATGTGGAGAACGAGCGGCTGGCGTTTAAGCGGTTGCCGGAGGCGTTGGTGACGGCGTAGCTTCTCAAATGAAAAGGCAGGGAATGGCATTTGCTCCCTGCCTTTTCATCTGATGCACGTGAGTTAAATCAACGTGAGTTCGGGATAAGGAATCGGCTGAAAGCCTCGTAGAATCGTTATTCTTGACGGATTGGCTCAAGCAACGATATGCGGTCGATCCAGAAATTGGCGAGATTCACTAAGAATTCGAGTAATTTGCTCAAGCTCATCGCCTCTTACATCAGCTAGAACCCATGAGCTACCGATGTTAAAGCGAATTTGCTTAGGGCACTCCACAAATATATTTGTCCAGAAGCCGCCAATGAAGGCTGAGCTTGTCGAAGCCTGGGTGTGACGCACTTCGACAAGCTCAGTGCTCGAATTCTGAATGCTGAACATTCATTTCCGTGGAGTACTCTTAACCCGAACTCACGTTAAATCAGGACGATTCCGCCTGAAGTCGTTGCTGTGGGCAAAGCCTGAAGGTTTGTCTGGTTCAATGTGGTTGGAATTGAGCCCGAGAAAATGGCAACTAGAAAACCGTTGTAATACAGACCTCCGGCATCAGTGTCGTACATGAAAACCTGGCCTACAGGAAACTCTCCATTCTCCGACCCACCTGCGTTGAGGGCGAAACCACCAACGCCAAAATCATCAGCGCCAAGCGTGCGATAACTCGTCAAGCCGTAGGAATTTGCCGTTCCGCCTCCTGCAACATTGTTGCCTAAGTACTGGCCTCCTGCTGTTTGGTTATCTGCCAAGTAGGCAAGACTCCCGACTCGCAGAGCGTTGGTAGCACCCACAATTTCATCTGCATTAGTCCCCGGTTGTAGTGAGGTCAGAACACCATTCCAAGTTGTGCTGTTGAAGAGGATGACATCTTCTTCAGGGTTGAAGTCGGTAATGACATCAATTTGTTGAATGCCACTGAAGATGCCGGTCGTTGCAGCAGCGGGGGATGTTCCGTCATACACGATATAAGGATTATTAAGAGCAACCTGCGTACCAGCTGCACCTAAGTCTGCGCCGATGTGAAGTGCGTCGTCCGTCGCGAGCACAAAGACGTCGGCTCCCGCCCCGCCAGTGAGCGTGTCGCCTCCTAATAGCTCCGGGTTAGTTCCTGTCCGACCATATGGCTCGTTCATACGGCTGGCATTGCCGGAGATGGTGTCATTACCCGCCCCGCCGATTATGCTATCGCCACCAAAAAGCTTGCCAAAGAGATAATCATTGCCCTCTCCTCCGTCGATCGCGAGATCGTTGCGAGTTGCAAAAGCATCACGACCGATCGAAATCGTATCGTCGCCTGCACCACCCAGAACAGTGCTGCGGCTTGTGAGTGTTGCATCTGCGAGCTCGACAACAAAGGGTATATTAATGCGCTCATCACCGGCCCCAGCGTCGATGAATGCCCCCGCGCCAATTGCTAAAACATCAAAGACATCTTTGCCTTCACCTCCAAAAGCCGAGCCCACAAATATGGGGGCAGCAATGGTGTCGTTGCCCGCTCCTCCAGTTACTGACGCGATGGCTGCTGCTACTCCCGTAAAGGCGATTGAATCATCACCTGCTCCGCCATCGACCACGCCTAAATCAACGCCTGCTAAACCGGATACCAATGGCCCCGACCCACCACTGAAATCTGTTCCAGAAAAGATGAGCACGTCATTGCCAGCACCACCGAAGACGGAGCCAGTTGCCGCCAAATTATTTGCTTGAAGCGTATCGTCGCCATCGGCTAGGCTGGTCAACGCATCCGCCGTGCCCGTAATCGTAATTAGGTCTGGCTCGTCGCCACTTTCAGGGGCAATGATGCCGCCATTGGTGATGGTTTTAATTAGTTCAGTTTCGCCCGTCACCACAAACGTGGCATTGCCGGTGTAGCCATCATTGGGCGTCACCGTAATCGTGTCATTCGCTGTCGCGCCGATCGCGATGTAAGTGTTGTCGCCCAGGCTGTCGAACGGAATTACGTCACCCGCACCGAAGGTATAGATGTCGTTGCCCGCGCCGCCGATCAGGGTGTCGCCCGCGCCACTGTTGCTAGTGTTGATGGTGTCGTTACCCGCGCCGCCAACGATCGAGCTGCTGCCCGCACCGAAGGTGGCGATGCTGTCGTTCCCGGCAGAACTGCTGCTGGTGTCGTCGCCGTAGATGACGTTCTGTCCGCCCAAGACGCTGACGGCTAGCGTGTCGTTGCCTGCGATCGCGTCAGTTCCAACGAGCGCTGGGTCGCCGAGGACGGTGTCGTTGCCGCCTGCGACGATCGAGCCGAAGTCGTCGCCCAGGTCGCCGCTAAAGCGACTCGAACCGGCGCTGGTAGCCGCGAAATAGTCGTTGCCCCGACCCATAAAAACTTCCGCATTCGCCCCGATCGCGCTGCCCGTGCCGAATAGCGAGTCGTTATCCGCACCACCAAACACCTTCAGCTCGGTCGCGCTCGCACCGACGAGAAATACGTCCGCGCCCGCATCGGTTCCCGCTGAGGTCAGCGACGCCGAGCGATCGCCATCGAGGATCGCGCCCGCGCCCGAGCCAAAGTAGGCGATCGTATCGCCGCCCTTGTCCCCGCTCAGGAACATGTTGCTAGCGTTCGCGCTGCTTTCAGCAGTAATCGAGTCGTTGCCCGCGCCGCCGTAGAGCGAGTCGGCATTCGGGCTGGATTCGAGAATGTCGTCGCCTGCGTTGCCGAACAGAAAGCTGGGATCGTCGCTGGTTCGCGTGGCAATTAGGACGTCGTTGCCTGCGCCACCGGCAAAGCTATCGTTGCCTTCGCCACCGCGAATCGTGTCGTTGCCGTCGCCGCCGAACACCACGTTACGGTCTTCTCGCACGAAGATGCTGTCGTTGCCCGCACCACCGTAGACGGTGTTTCGATCTTCTTCGCCGAAGATCGTGTCGTCGCCGAGCTGACCGCGCAGGGTGGCGCGACCCGACTCGTTGACCAGGACATCATTGCCCCTACCGCCGAAGATTTCGTCATCGATGCCTCGGCTTGCTAAGAAATCGTCGCCTATCCCGCCGAATAGCTTGCTGCCGGGGGCGGTGCTGTTGATGGGGCTCTCGATCGTGTCGTTACCGCCGAAGCCTGCCACGATTCCCACACTACCAAGGCGCAGCAGCTCGTTTGCGTCGTCCCCGATAATCAGGTTAGACGCTTGATTGAAACGCGTTCCGGTCATTTGGATGCACTCTGCAAATGATTACGCGGGAAACATAGCAGAGAAGTGCAGACTCATAAGAATCCTTCAGAGATATTTCCGTGCCGTAAAAAGCAACGACCCGCGACCCAACGCAAAAAAGACGAAACGCACTGCGCTCCGCCTTTACATAAGGGAGCGGTCTTCTCAGAAGATTGGCTCCCTTTTTCGCTAGCTTTCTTCAGTTTTCGTGCGGGTTCGCTTTGTCGCTGCCTCCGGTGACGGTTGAGACGAGCTGCGCCAGTCTAGTACGCGCCAGCGGTGAGCACTGCCGGGACGAACGACTGCGCCACTTGCAGCAACAGAATCGCCAGGATGGCCGACAGGTCGATGCCGCCGAGTGGGGGAATCAGCGAGCGGAAGAGATTCAGGTACGGATCGGTGAGCTGAGTGAGCACCGAGAACGGCGGCTCCATCCAGTTCACGCTCGGGAACCAGCTCAGCAAGATACGCACGATCAGCAGCGCCAGGTAAATGCTGAGAAACGTGTTGAGGGTTTGGGCGAACAGAGCGAGAACGGGATTCATATTTTTTCGGGGTCGTAAGGCAATAACGACGGCGTCAAACCGAGACGATCGCAAGGTTTGAGTGGACTTCAGTGTACTCGATCGCCCGATCGCGGCGGTAGGCGACCGGTGGCGCGATCGCCGAACGCGATCTCGCGCTTTTAGATGAAGAGTCAGCCCGCTTTCGAGACGCTGCGGCTCGACCGTGGCGAGAGCCCAACGCGGAGAAATCAGCAAAAAGCCGGAAAAATTAGCAAAAAAGCCCAGAGATCAGAAAAAGCGCCGACGACTGACCGTGTTTCGTCTCGGCGCTTTTTCTGGTTCGCTCCTCACACGCTCATTAATATACAGACGGACTCTCGCTTTGTCACCCCTTTCCTAAGTAATTTCAGATTAGTTTTCATAATTACACCGCTCAGCCGCCCTTAGACTGCGCTTGGGTTGCGATGGGATTGCGAGACGTTACGAAACTTCTGGCGCGATCGCACCGTGGCCGCGCGGGTCGCTGCTGGGCTGGAGTCGGGAGGCGGGCTCGTCGTCGAGGCGGGAGGTTTCGCCGCTGGCGTCGAGGGCGACACTCTGGCCGTCTGCGAGGCTGGCGAGGGCACGATCGAAAATCGATTTGGGCTGCTCGCCGATCGCCTCGGCCAGGGTTTGGTTGTCGCGATCGAGGAAGACGAAGTGGGGGATGCCGTCCACGTCGTACTCGTCCATCTCCGGCAGCCAGTTGGTGTTATCGACGTTGAGCATCACGAAGCTGACGCGATCGTCGTAGATGTCTTCTAGTTCGGCGATCGCCGGGGCCATCGCCTGGCAGCTCGTACACCAGTTAGCGTAGAACTCGATAACCGTGGGCTTGCCGTTGCTGCGGGCGATGTCGAGCGGGGTGGCGCGCTCGGCGAGGGTTGCGAGGCTGGCCGTGCCGCTGGGGGCGTTAAGCCCGAGGGCAAAGGCCGCGCTGAGGGCGATGGCGATGATGGCGACGATCGCGTTGCGGCTGCGGGTCGCGAGGGAGTTGGAGGCGGGGCTGTTCGAGTCGCTCATGGCAGGCGGCAGTGTGGTGTTCGGGCGACGACCGGCAAGCGGGCGTCGAGAGTTGGAAAAGTGCTGACTGGAAGTCGCTAACTGGAAAAATCGCTCGCGTGAAACAGCGCGAGGTCTTTTCCTGGCTTACTCTTTAGTGTAATGAGTCGAGGGCGCGTGGTGCGATATCTGCCGCGATGAACGGGCCGTGAAAAAACGAGTGACGCTCACCTTTCCCAGGCAGTCGATCCATATGCCCGTGACCTATCGGCTGGCGAAGGATTTTAACGTGGCGGCCAATATCATCCGCGCCCAGGTGACACCAAACCAGATCGGGACGCTGGTCGTGGAGCTGCTCGGCGATATCGACGAAGTGAACGCGGCGATCGACTGGATGCGATCGAAAGATATTCGCGTGTCGTCGGCGACGGGCGAGATCGCGATCGACGATCGCCTCTGCGTAGACTGCGGACTCTGTACCGGTGTCTGTCCGACCCAGGCGCTCTCGCTCGACCCGCAGTCGTTTCAACTGCACTTCGCTCGCAGCCGCTGCATCGTTTGCGAGCAGTGCATCCCGAGCTGTCCCGTCCAGGCGATCTCGACCAATCTTTAGCCTCGCGGTTCGTTCGATTCGCCGCCCAGTTTGCCGCCCGGTTTGTCGTCCGGTTCGCAGTCCGATTTGCCGTAACGTTCGCCAGGTCTTTCGCCATGTCCGAAGATTCCCCGCGTCCCACCACGCCGACCCGGATGCAGCTTCGCCCCCAGTATGTCGTCTCGTTTCCGCTGCTGCTGCTGACCTACGCTCACCTCGGCTGGAAGCTGGCGGGCTTGTTGGTGGGCGTGCGCTCCTGGGCGATCGCGGGTTTGGTCGTCCTCGGGCTCTCGGAGCTGCTGGCCTCGCCCTGGTCGATCGTCCGGCAGGGGGCGCGCTGGCTGAACTCCGATCGGCGAGCGTTCTTCAGCTCGATGGTAGCGACGATCGCCGTGGTCGTTCTCTTCATCCATACGGACGTGTTGGCGAACCTGCTGCTGTTGGTCGCGGCGGGGCTGCTGGTGCGGCTCGATCTTCAGGTGGCAAATTTCTCCGGCTGGGGGGCGTTTGCGGTGTTGGTGTCGGTCGCGAGCGCCGGGGTGGGTGTGGGCTGGCTGGCGCACTATTTTTCGCTCTCTTCTCTCCTTTTTAGCTGGCTGGCAACATGACTTCTAACGATCTCGAATCTGCGCCCGAGTGCGAGCCCGAATCCGTATCGGAGCCCGAGCCCGAATCAGCTTCCAGGCCCGCGATCGAGCTTGATTTTCACCATATCGCCATCATTGCCTCAGACTATGGGCGCTCGAAGCGCTTTTACACCGAAATCCTCGGATTCACGGCGATTCGCGAGACTTACCGCGCCGCGCGCAACTCCTACAAACTCGATCTCCAGCTCGGCGATCGCGCCCAGATCGAGCTGTTTTCGTTCCCCGAGCCGCCGCCGCGCCCGACGCGCCCGGAAGCCTGCGGTTTGCGGCATCTGGCCTTTGCGGTGACCGACCTGGATGGGGCGGTGGCGCGCCTGGAAGCGGCGGGTGTGGCCTGCGAGCCGATTCGCTGCGACGAGCTGACCGATCGTCGCTTTACTTTTTTTTGCGACCCGGACGATCTGCCACTGGAGCTGTACGAATCGTAAGGAGCTGGCGTGAGGGGCTGGCGTAAGAAGTGTGAGGGGCTGGCATCGCGTAGGATAATCGATCGAAATTCGACACCGCCGCAACGTGCGGCCATCGCATCATGTCTGACTCCGGAAAACTGCTCGCCAAAGGGCTCAAAGGCATCAACGTCTATCTGGTCGGCATGATGGGCGCGGGCAAAAGCACGATCGCCAAGCTGCTAGCGCGGCAGTTAGGCTACCGATGTTTGGATACGGACACCATCGTCGAGCAGGTGTCGGGAAAAACGATCGTCGAAATCTTTGAGAGCGAGGGCGAAGCGGGCTTCCGGGATCTAGAGTCGCAGGTGCTAGAGCAAGTCGCGGCCTTCCAGCGGACGGTGGTATCCACGGGGGGCGGTATCGTTCTGCGCGATCGCAACTGGGGCCAGATGCGCCAGGGCAGCGTTCTCTGGATCGACGTGCCGATCGAGGATCTGTTCGGGCGGCTGAAAGGCAACAGCACGCGCCCGCTGCTGAACGACCCCGATCCGAAGGGCAAGCTGGTGGCGCTGATGATCGAGCGACGCGAGCGCTACGGCCTCGCCGACGCGCGTATTACGAGCACGAACGCCGAACCGCCGAATTCGACGACGCATAACGCGATCGAGGCGCTGATTCAGGCCATCAAGCCGCAGATCGACCCGCCGCTCGACTCGAACTTGCAGTAATTGACGATCGCCCCGGTCAGTTGCCCGAGCTACCAGTCAAACTCGACGTTTAGGCAGGGCTGCGTCACGAAAAAGGCTAACGACGGCATCGTCTCGTTCGCCATCCGGAAGTTGGTATGGGACAGCACCAGCAGCTCGCTGTCTTCCTCAGCGACAATCGTCACCGGGCAGGGGACTTCCAGGCCACCCATCAGCACCGTCCCGCCGAAGAAGTCTCCGGGCGCGATCGCACCGATCGCTTCAGCAGGCGCTTCTTCCTCTAGGCCGAGCACGGGAACCGTGCGATCGTCGTCATCATCGTCGAGCGGCTCCGGCTTAGCCTGAAGTTTGCCCTTGTAGAGAATGTAGAGACCCACGCCCGCATTGCCCGCATCGAGCAGCACCTCGCTGGCGGCGAGCTTCTCGGGCGCAGTAGCCGCGACGATCTGCCAGAGGTCGAACAGGCGAATGCCCCGAAACAGCGTCGTGGTCTTCAAGAAAAATAGGTGGCGCACCCGTTCGATGCGGCGGCTGTTGTTTTTGAGGCTTTTAACGATCGGCCTCAGGATCGGGTCGCAGGTCGCCTCGAAGCGCTTGGTGTAGTTATGGCCGAAGTCCCCACCGACGAGAATCACGGCGGCAGAAACCCAACACTCGTCGCGCTCGGCCAGCCGATCGAGCAGTGCGCGGTCTTCTTCTTCCGATCGAGGCGCGTCGCGGGCAGAGGGGACGAACTCGAGAATCTTCAGCACCGGGGTGATGTAGTCCTTGTAGGTATTCATCGAGGCCAAGGCTTCGATGGCGTTGGCGCGCTCGCGAGCCCGTTCGTCGAGCAGGCGCGATCGCACCTTTTTTACGGTGTACTGAGTCGCCGAATCGCCGAGGTGGTAAACCACGAGCAAGATGCGATCGGCGATTTCGTAGCCGTAGTTCGCCAGCGCCAAACAGACGGGCTGCCACTCCTCGCGCTGGCGCGGCACTTGACCCATCAGATCGAGCAGGGTTGCGATCTCGGCGAAGCTGGGCTCCAGGTAGCGGTTGAGGATATCGCGAGCTTTGGGCGTGTCGATCGCGGCGATCGCGGCGACGGCGGCTTCCGACGCGCCGGGAAGTGGCGATCGGAGATATAGCTGCTCTAAATCTTCGAGCCGGTGTTCGCCATAGCCCTGCAGCGCCGCCGCCGCCTTCGGGCGCACGTTAAATTCCATATCGGTCAAACACTGGGCGATATCGTCCCAGAAGTCCTCAACCGCCAGGGTTCCGAGCAGCTCGAGGGTGCCGATGCGAACGCGGGCGTCGGGGTGGCCTAGGTAGGGCGAGGCCATGCCCGCTAGCTCTTGCTTGTCGGCGTCGGAGCGATCGATCGCCAGCTCCGCCAGGGCGCTGAAAATTTTGCGGATCGTGTCGGCGTCTTGAGTGGTACGCAGCACTTCGTCGAGGCGTTCGCGCAGGGCTTCGCTGCCGGTGTCGCGGATGGCCTGGATGGCGATATCGAGGCGCGTGGCGGTGGCGGTGCTGGCAGCATCGAGAGTGTGGCCCGCCAGGTCTTGCCAGAAGCGATCGCAACGATCGGCCAGCTCCGGCCCCTTTTGTTCGGGCGAGAGCAGCTCGGCGGCCAGGTACGCCAGAGTTTCGAGTTCGATCGACTCGTAGGCCGAGAGAGCATCGCGCTCTGCTTCATTCTGCTCGATCGCGGCGATCGCTTCTTCGCGGGCCAGCACCTCACGGCGTACGACGCAGGCGTGGAGCGACACGGCGCGCAGACTGGGAACCGAATCGTAGAGGTGCGCGCGCAGATCGCGAGAGACCTGCGGGTCGCGATCGCCGCAATCGCGCCAGCAGTTGACGATTTCCTGGCGCAGCCCCCGGTCGGCCTCGGGAATCAGCGCCTTGAGCGTTTCGGTGGCCTGGGAAGGCTTTTTGATGTAGGGCAAAAATTGCAGGATTTGCTTCTTCTCGGCGGCATCGCCGGACTCGAGCTGCGCGAGGAGTTCGCGGACGCGCGATCGCGGAATCGAAGCAAACCCAGCGCGGACATCGTCAGGATCGAGTTCTTCATCGCCCAGGTTGGCCACCAGCGTCTTGAAATACTCCTCGGATAGTCGGTAGCGCGTCAAGACGTAGGCCAAGCTCAGCAAGACGCCGATCGCCGCCACCCCGGTCAGCGGAAAGTCCAGAGCCTCGGTCAGCAACAGCGCTACGCCCACCACCAGCAGCCCCGACGAGTAGCTAAAGCCATCGCACAGCGCCCGCACCGTCCCGGCGATCCGCGTCGGAATCGGGTTGTAAAACAGCGTGTGGATCGGCTGGTTGAACGAGGTTTCGATCGTGGCGGAGTTGACGTTCATGGCGATCGCAAAGCCGAAGCTAGGCGAAAACGCCAAGCCGACAAAGCCCAGCAGCGTCGTCAGCGGATAGAACACCGCCATCCGACGCACGCCCAGCTTGTCGATCGCCGCGCGCGTCACCACGTAGAGCATCGCGAATTGAGTGACGCTATTGATGGCGCTAAACCCGCCGAGAAATGCCGTCAGATCCGCAAGGCTGCCTTGGAAGCGCAGGGAGTAGATTTCAAAGTACTGGTACTCCGCCAAGCTGTACAAAATGACCCAGAGGAAGGTGCTGGCGGCCAGCAACCGCACGATCGGATAGCGCCGAAAAATCGTTAGCCTGCCGACGTAACCGTCGTTGTCGGCCTCGCCGCTGCGCCGCCTCTGGCGCGCCTCTGCCTCTTTCTGTGCTGCGTCGATCGGTGCTTCGCCCAGCTCCAGGACGCGCACGCGCCACCACACCAGCAGCGCCAGGGGCACGACCGCCAGCAGCAGTGCCGGAGCGCCGATCGTCCCCGCCGCAAGACCGACAAACCCGCCGCCCAGCGTACCGCCTAGGGTTTGAGCCATCACGATCCAGGGGGCGTAGCGGTTATAATCGCGCGAGGTATAGTAGTCCGAGATCAGGTTCGGCAAAACGATATCGAGCTGGAGCGTCCACTGAAAATACGTAAATACGTAAATGGCGTAGTAGATCGCGGGCGAGTCCAACCGCAGACACGCCCACAGCGCGGTCAATACCAGCGCTGAAACCATCAGAATCCAGCGCACGAGCCGGGGCTTGGCACTGCGGTTGAGAATGTTGGCAAACCAAACGTAGAGCGGGCTGGCCACCAAGCCGACAAAAACGTAAGACAGCGGTAGGCCCGACGCACCAATGCGATCGACAAATAACGAACAGCCGATCGTATAGCCGACCACATTCATACCCGACATCAGGCCCGCAATGCAGACGATGCGCCACAAACGCATCAACCGCCCGCCGCTCAAACCGGTCTGCTGCTCGATAAAACTCTTCGCCAAGTTCCGCATATATGCTGTAGACGCTCGCGCGCTGGGGGTGGCAGTCTATCCGTAAACGACCCTAATGCTTGCCCGAACTCTCCTAAGGTTCTAACAAATCATGAGCGCAACACTTTCTTCCGTTGAATATCGCGATGTTTGTATCGCCCCCGCTGGCAAAAAAGGTATGGGCGTTTTTACAAAGCGAGCATTTAAGAAAGGAGAAACGGTCGTCGTCGGCAAGTGCGTGAGCGAGTCCTCCGAGCGCACCATCTATACAATTCAGACCGATCGCGACGTACACGTCATGATGGACGAGCCCGCCGTCCGTATCAATCACTCTTACACGCCGAATACCGGCGTTCAGAACAATCAGTGGGGTGCGTACGACTTTATTGCCCTGGAAGATATCCCCGCCGGTCGCGAAATCTTCTTCGACTACGAGACGACGGAAGACGATTTGACTGAAGCCTTTCAGGCGTGCTGCCCGCCACCCGCCGATCGCGCCGCCCAAGGCGATCGCGGCTTTCACTCCCTGTCCGACGGCGTCCGCGCCCGCTACGGCGATCTCATCGCGGACTATCTCAAAGCGTCGCGCTAGGCGCACCCACCAACAGGGCAAAAATCCTTCGGACTAGCGGAGATCGTCCGGAAACGTGGCCTCACCCGAAGGCATAATCTGTAGTACGACGCTGTCGTTCTTCATTAATGCGCCATGCACCCACGCCTGTCTCACCTTGCCGTTTTGCCGCACATCGAGTGCTTGTGTCTCGATCGCGCGTTTGCAATCGTCCAGGCTTCCGAAGGATGTGCGCGGTTCGGCGAGTCGGCGGATGCGCTCTGCGAGGGGCGCTCGATCTTTGAGGGGTTCCCGGAACTGTTTGGCCTCGAAGACCTGATCGTCTCGATAATCGAGGGTGAGACCCCCTCGTTCGAGCTAAAGGCTCTGTCGCGACCGCTCCCAGACGGAACGCTGCTCTACTTCGATCTCTACATCATTCGGGACGAAGCCGAGATCTTTGAAGGACAAGTCGAAGGCGAGCGGCCGGACGGCGAGCCCGCGAGCGATCGCGCCCTGCTCTTCCTCGAAGACGTCACCAACACCATGTCCCTCGAGCAGACCCTGGTGCAGTCGTCTAACGAGATGAGCCTGCTGCTCGACAAGCTCTCAGTGTCTGAGAAGTACGTCCGCCAGCTCGTTGCCTCGATCGGCGATATCCTCCTGGTCACCGACAGCGACGGTATCCTCCAACGCACCAACTACCGCTTCACGGAGGTGCTGGGGATTCATCAGGAAAGTGCGATCGGGCGTTCGGTAACGGACTTTATCGACGCCTCGCAGTTCGATCTGGTGGCAATTCAAACCTACCTCATCAACGAAGACGAGAAGATTCTGCGAAATATCGAGACCTACGCCCGCCATCGCAACGGCGCGCGCATCGTACTTTCGTTCTCCTGCTCGCTGTTGCAGGGCAGTGAGGGCGACGGCCCCGAGGAGTTTATCTACCTCGGTCGCGATATCACCGCCAATCACTACGCCCGCCAGCGCCTCGTCACCCAATCGACGATTTCGCGAACCCTGGCCGAAGCCGAAACCCTCCAGTCGGCACTGCCGCGACTGCTCGCAGGTATCGGCATGGGCCTCGACTGGGATATCGTCGAGTTTTGGCAGCCGCAAAACACCTGGCTTTCGGCGCAGGCCGCCTCCGAGGAAGTCCTCTGCTGCGAAGACGCCTGGACGCGACCGGGAATTGAAGTCGATGAGTGGTCGGCGGAGCGCTACGAGCTGCCGATCGACAGCGGCGCGAGTTTGGTCGGCCGCGTCTGGCTCCAAAAGCGCCCGATTTGGGTCTCCGGCGTCGGTACGCACCTGCAATTCGCCCACCGCGATCGCGCCCGCGATATTGCTCTCAACACCGCCTTTATCTCGCCGCTGGAGGTGGACGGCGAAGCGGTGGGGGTGCTAGCGCTGTTCTGCCAGGACGTGCGCACGCGCGACCCGGATATGGTGCAAATGATCGAGACGCTCAGCAGCCAGATCGGCCAGTTCGTGCGCCGCAAGCGCGCCGAAACCGCCCTGCGCCACGAGCAACAGCGCACCGAAAGCCTGCTGTGCAATATCTTGCCCGAGGAGATCGCCCAGCGCCTGAAGCGCGAGCCCAGCACGATCGCCGACTACTACGCCGACGTGACGGTGCTATTTGCCGATATCGTCGGCTTTACGCGCATGTCATCACAGGTCGAGCCCCACGAACTGGTGCAGCGGCTCAACCAGATTTTTTCGGCCTTCGACGAACTCAGCGACACCCACGGCCTAGAGAAAATCAAGACGATCGGCGATGCCTATATGGTGGTGGGCGGGCTTCCCACACCGCGCGACGACCACGCTAGCGCGATGGCGGCGATGGCGCTGGATATGCAGGCGGCGATCGCGGCGTTTAACGAAGATCGAGAGACGGAGATCGGCATCCGCATCGGCATCCATACCGGGCCGGTAATCGCAGGCGTCATCGGCATCAAAAAGTTTATCTACGATCTTTGGGGCGATACGGTGAATATCGCCAGCCGCCTCGAGTCCCACGGCGTACCCAATCGCATTCAAATTTCCGACGTAACGCGCGATCGCCTCGACGAGAACTTCATCTGCCGCGAGCGGGGCGACATCAAACTAAAAGGGCGAGGCGTGATGCGGACGTTTTTCCTGCTCGGAACCCAGGACGGCTCGGCCATCGCTGCCGACGATGGCGACTTCTATCCTTTGGCCTCGCGCTTGCCGAACAACCCCGAAATTATCGACCTGATCGAGCGCAAGTTCCCCGAGCCCTAGCACGATTGACGATCGGGGGGCAGCGGAAGTCTCAGGGCAGTCCCGCTCGGCGTCGATCGAAACTCCAGATAGCGTCGGGTTGGCGGCGGGTCGCGGCTACAGATCGCGATCGGGCAGAAGGCAGTGCGAGGTTCGGGCGATCGACTGCGGCCCCTCGAGGCGAAGCTGACCGTCGGCGAGCGACCAGCCTCGAGCTTCCTGCAACGGGCTCGGCTGCGGGGCGGCGGGCGCGCCAGAATTTTCGGTGGCGATCGGCAAAGGCCGCACGACCGTCGGCACGGGTAAATCGACCTGCGTTTCGGGATCGTCGGGCAGGCCCGCGCCGTTGGGGATCGTAAAGCTGCTGCCGTTACCGCCGCAGCGCTCGATCGCCGTCGCATCCGCATCGACAAAGCCCGTGGAGAGCTGTACCAGTCCCGGCGTCGAGTCGATATCCGGCGTGCTAACCTCGACAACGCCCGCGAACCCCACCGCCGAGCTGGCCGTGATGCGACTGCCACTGGCCTGATACAACCCCTGCGTCACGATCGCGATATTTCCCCCGCTGCCGGTCAGGGCATTCGCAGAAATCTGACTGCGATCGAACAGCACCAACAGCTCGCTATCCAGCGACAGGTTGCCCCCATTGCCGGGGTTCGCTAAGTCGGCAGCGCGGGACGCGGCGGTCAACAGGCTGGCGTCGCGCAGTTGCAGCAAGTCCGAGTCGATCGACAGGTTTCCGCCGTCGCCGCGCTCGGTGGTCGCTGCGATCTGGCTGTCGTCGCGCAGCGCGATGCTGTCTGCCGCAATCTCGACGCTTCCGGCGACGCCCGTACCGTTCAGTGCCGTTGCGGCAGAAATTAGGCTGCCGTTCGTCAGCTCTAAATTGGGCGCTTTAATTTGCAGGTTGCCCGCATCGCCCGCATCGAACGAGCCGGAAAAAATCGTCGAGCGATCGAGCGCGATCCCATCGCGCGCCGTCACCGGGAGCTGCCCCGCATCGCCCGTGCCGATCGTGCCGACCAAAATATTGCCGTTGCGAAGATCGAGCCGACCGGTCTCGATCGTCAGGTTGCCGCCGCTGCCCGCATCGGTCGCCCCGGCGCTAATCAGCGTCAGCTCCGAGAATGCCGCAAGGCTCGGGTCGCGCTGCACGAAGCTTCGATCGCCGACAACCGTAATCGTCTCCGGTTCCGTCAGCGTGACGCCGGTGGGACTGTCGATCGCGATCGACTCGCGAACGTTCAGCGTCAGATCGCCACCTTGTCCGCTGCCAAACGTCGTCACCTGAATCTCCGCTAGGTCGCCGACCACCAGGCGATCGGCGTCGATCCGGACGCTGCCGCTGTTGCCCGTCGAGCCCGTCCGCGACACCGTGAACAGCCCGCTGGGAAAGCGCGTCCCGAAGAAGTTCGTCACCGGCACGGAGGCCACCGCCGCGATCGGAATCGCACCGCGTAGCTCCACGTCGGTCGCTCGAATCGCGATCGTGCCGCCGTCCCCGGACAGGAACGCCCGCGAGGCGAACTGCGCGCCGTCGGTGACTTGCAGCAGCGGCGTCTCGATCGTGATATTTCCGGCGCTGCCCGTGCCGCGACTGTCCGCCAGCACCCGCGAGCAGCAGCGTACGCCCGTTGCGCCGTCGCCGTCCATCACGACGCGATCGCGCGCTTCCATCGTCACGCTGCCGCCCTGACTGCCGGAGAACGTAATCGAGGAAATCACCGCGCCGTCATCGAAGCGAATCTCGCGGGCGCGGAAGGTGATGTTGCTGCCGCTCGCCTCGCCGATCGTGCCGCCGAGCAGAGCATTGTCCTGGTTCGCGCCGTCGATGTTGCCGACGCCTTCGAGGCGGATCGTGTCTTCGGCTTCTAGGAGCAGTTCGCTGCCCGTGCCGTTGCCGAGGGGCCGCGCAAAGACGATCGCGCCGTTGGCAAAGGTCAGATTTTCGCCCCGGATCGTCAGATTGCCGCTGGAGTTGCCGCTGGTATCGATTCCGGCCACGTCGCTAATCCGCACGTCGTTCCAGGCCGACACGTCCCCGAAGCTCAGCGGCTGGGCGAGATCGCCCGTCAGGTTCACCCGCCCCGCCGCCGGACTCGCCAGCGCGATCGCGCCTTCCGGTACGCGCAGCAGCCCACCCGCAAGCGTCACGCCGCGACCGACCAGCGCGATCGCCGTCCCCGGCGAGGCTTCCAGACCCTCGCCCGCGATGCCCACCGTGGCGAACAGCGATTCCAGCGAGTCCACGTCCACGTTCGTATTCGCCGCGCGGATCTGCTCTAGCAGCGGCTCTGAGCCCGGATCTCCGGCGAGGATTTCCCGCTGTCCGGTTCCCAGCACGGAAATTTCGCCGCCGATCGCGCCCTCTGGCAACAGGTCGAACTGCAAGCCCAGCGGCGCGCTGATGCTGAGGAGCGGCGTTTCGGTCAGTGCTGCTGCGCCCGTCGTCCAGGTCGTGCCGTCGGTGAAGTCAAGCCGATCGGCGCTACTCGCTAGCAGCATCCCGCCGACATCGAGCCGCGCCTCTGCGCCGAAGGTGATGCCGTTGGGGTTGAGCAAAAACAGGTCGGCGGTTCCGGGTGCGGCGATCGTGCCGTCGATTTGAGAGGGGAGGTCGCCGGTGACGCGCAGGAAGATGTTGGCGAGGGCGGCGGGGTCGGCGGCTCGCAGTTCGGCGGTGAGGCCGGTGGGGATGGAGAATTCTTGGAAGCTGTGGAAGAGGTTGTTGCCTGCGCGGCTGCCGCCGCCGATCGCGATCGTGTTGCCGGAGAGTTCGGCGATCGAGGGGGTGGGAAGGGTCGTGTCGGGGACGATCTGAGCGAGTCCGGGGGATGTGGCGATCGGTATCCAAGCCAGCGATCGGGCGCTGAATTCGATGAAATGTTGCAGCCGAGCGACTGCGCGAACCTGACGAGACGGCTTCCGCTGCATGACGCTGGCGGCTTTCCCCAAAATTAGCGATAGCGAATCATACCAAACTCGGTTTTGGCGACCCAAGGCGATCGTTTCTCAGAGCCAGGTGTCGATCGTGAGGTTGCAGAGGGGCGCGAGGCGATCGAAGTCGCGATCGGCAGTGATGAGGGTGAGGCGGTGTTGGAGGGCGGTGGCGGCAATCCAAAGGTCGTTGTCGCCGATACCGAGGCTTTCGAGTTTTGTCCGGCGGCGTTGTTTGCGGTCTTTGGGGGCGTAGCGATCGAAGACAGCGGCTTTGAGTTGGCCGTAAATTTCGGCAGTTTCGGCGTCGATGGGGTGAATTACAAACGCATCGAGGAACGTCCAGATTTGCTGAAAGTTAGCGCCCTGACGCTCGGAGCGAGCGGCCATGTCGATGAGTTCTCCCATGACAGTCGCGCTGAGGGCGATCGAGCTGTCAGAGTATTCTTCAAAGCTGGCAATTGCGGCGGGGACGCAGTTGATGACGGCGCTACAGATGTTGGTGTCGAGGAGAAACACGGTTACACGACTTCATCCGGTGTTGGGTCGGAGGCATCAAACGGGTTGATGGCCTCGAATGTCAGAGAGCCACGGGAGTTGACGACTTCTTCGAGGCATTCTTGCAGGTCGTCACCTTCCCAGTGGACGTCGAATTTTTTCAGGTGCGCGAGGATGCTTGCGCCGGTGCTCATTGGTTTGGCGGTGTTAGTTGTGGTGCGGTGGTGTAGGGATCTGACGTAGGTGAGAACTTGGGGGAGACGAGTAGTGGGTAAGGCTTCGATTTCTTGGAGGAGTTGTTCTTTGATGGTCATGGGTGTGGGTTATTCGGTGGGTTGGCGTGGGGGCAGGTCGCAGAGGGCGCGATCGGCGTCGGTGGCTTCGCTGTTGGGGTTTTGCAGCCAGGGAATTAACCAACTGCGGGCGCGATCGATCAAGTCCTCGAAGCTCTCCACTTTCCAGACCTTGACGGTGTTGTCATCGGAGGCGGAAACGACTCTCTGCCCGTCCGCGCTGAAATTCGCGCTCCAAACCCTGTCGGAATGACCGTTGAGGGTTCGCACTTCCTCTCCGCTGGCCGCGTCCCACAGCTTCACCGTGTTGTCATCGGAGGCGGAA
>ERZ1740068.332-NODE-332-length-25655-cov-6.410195_pt1 | contig 25655 bp, 25 predicted proteins | sample MGYA00581735_ERZ1740068 | MGnify/ENA primary metagenome ERZ1740068 (study PRJEB43018, sample SAMN04849740) | marine metagenome | isolation source: floating plastic debris | place: Pacific Ocean | collected 2008-08-30 | study: EMG produced TPA metagenomics assembly...
GACATTGGCTTTTCCATCGCGGCCTATCCGCTGTCATTGATGGCGTCCGCGATGCAGGCAATGGTGCACACGCTGCGCAACATGCGAGATGACAAACGCCCCGGTCAGATGGATTTTGTCGATTTGCGTCGCAGGATTGGGTTTGACGACTACTACGAGGCGTCTGAGCGCTATGCCTCTTCACGGCGGTCCTGAGGTGCCGGTGAGGATTTGTTGATCCGCTCTATGATCTCGCTCAGACGAGACCACTGTTGGAGCGCTTCGGGTAAGTTGAACGCCGCATCCATGAACTCCCACGAATAGGTCACGATGGCGAAAATCGCACCCGCGCTCGCGGCCATGATCAAGGCGGTAAAGCCGAGGTTGAACACCACAAGCAGCATCAAAACCGCGTAGATGAGCCCATAGACCAGAGCCTCTGTATCCGACAGTCGCACTTCCCAATGCCGCAACATCCTCAGATGACGGCCAAATGATGGGCCGGTGCGTGTTTCCAGGATCCGAACCTGTTTTTCCGCCCGCGCGTTTATAGCCCGGTTGAGGCGAAAGAAGCGGTCGTGAAACTTTGCGTAAACGCAAAGCATGATCGCGCCAGCCGTTACTGCCGAAAGCGCCAAGGCCCAGTGGAAGGTAAAAAGGATCACGACAGAGGCCAAAAGCTGCACCACGGCGGCCATCAAGACCGGCATCTCTTGCTCAAGGTAGTCGACGATTTCGCGCGCCATCAGAACCCGCGCATTGAGGGCCGAAACGGACAGACCGCGATTTCGCTCTGCCAGGACTTGGCTCAACTCAACGCGCATGGTTCCAAAGATGCGTGTGTCGATCAACTGCCGCACAACGGCGACCAGCACAAGACCCACAAGAACTCCGATCATCTGCCAAAAGGGGCCAAAGTCCCCCATCAGCAGGCCGTCAATCGTGAACCCCAAAAGCAAGGGCAGGATGACCCAGAGCCCCGTTTCCAAAAGCGTCAGCGCCCAGGTCACGGTGATCTTGAACCAGAAGAGACGCAATAGCGTACGAAGGGTGAGCGGACGATCTTGAAACATGGTCGCGATGCTAGACCGCTTGCTTCAGGAAACTCCAGAGGGATTTGTGCGCTTTCAGATGGTCGAAAAATCAGAGAGCACGGTTACGAAAATTGATCACAAGTGCCTTTCACAAACGACATCACTAATCGGATTTATCCCCATAAAAATCCGTATCTCTTGTCAAGATACGCTTTTGACTAAAGATTTCCTGCGTCTGTTTTCGGCTCTGGCCGCAACTGAATTCGAAGCGGATCAGGCAGCGAGTCGAAAGTTTGAAAAACCTCGCGCAGAACGTCGGGACCGGATGTCGGCTGCGCGGTTTGCGCCAAGTCAGCAAGAGCGCGCCGTTTGATGTTGGCGCCATTTCCGACCTCCAGCGACACGTCAGGCCGGAAACTGCGCAAACCGGGGCTGTCCTCAATCATCGGCATCAGGATCAACTCAGGTGTCACATTCAACGTATCTTGCACGTTTAAAGCGGCGCGGATGGCTTGCTCATTCTGCGCAAATGGATAGGGCGCGAAGAGCAGAGTTTCACCCTCTGGATTAGCAGGTTGAAAACCGCCCGCCTCATCCAAAGCGACAAAGCGCGCGGTCGGAAACGCGGCCAACGCGTCTTGCAGCACACGGGCCGCAGGCGCGTTCAGATCGTCAAGAAAAACAGTCACCGGGCCGCCAGCTCTGGACCGACGCGCCAATGCGCCAAGCGCTGTCTCAATGACCTGCGTCGCGTCTTCTGCGAACACCACCAACTCCTGACTGATGCGCCGGATCTGCTGCTCCAGAAAAAAGGCCATGATCACTTCGGCCATGGCGTTGTAATGGGCAAGATTGCGGGCGTCATGAACGATGCGGCCGATCTCAACCTCGACCACTTTCGCCCCCGAAGCATGCACCCTGAGCATAACATCCAAGTCAGCAGCATAGCCGCCAACAAGCTCTTGATGCGCAATCCAGCGGCGATCCACCAGATAAATCCCCGAGTTTGGCGCGCGCAAATGATTGAGCCCGGGAAACATCTGACGGATTGCGGGCGCAACCAAAAGCCGGGTCATCGGCATATTGTCGTTGGGGTCGTTCCAAGCGCCTTTGACCAGACCGACACCCTCTGCGCGCGCCGCTGGCATCTCTGCAAAAAGGGCCGTGTCGAACCGCTCAAGATCGGCGTCGAGCTTCATCACCCAATCATTGCGCGCAGCTTTCAAACCCGCGCGCACCGCGTGGCCCATGCCGCGCGCCATCTCTCGCACAGCGCGCGCGCCGGCCTTTTCGGCAAGCGCACCGGTGTCATCATCGGAGGCGTTGTCGACTACAACGATCTCATCCACCCACGAAAGAGACCGCAGTTTACACACCACCGCTTCGATGGTTTCGGCCTCATTATGGGCCGGAATAATAACAGAAACAGGCACTTGCATCAGATATTGGTTTCCTCACAACAACACTCGCCAACGTAACGATCAAGGGTGTTCAGAACAAGGGACAGTCAATCATGAGACAGAAAAGGTTTCGTGAACACCACTCAAGTTAAGAAACGCGCAGTGTCTGGCATGGCTTATGGCATTGGGGTCAGCGGCCGTTGCAGCTTGACGGGAATTTCCCGCGCCAATCTCAAAAGATGGGCCATAAAGGGTTTATCTTCGTCTTCCGATCGGATCGCGGCATAAAGCCGTTTGGTCACGCCATGTTGCGTGATCGGCCGCGTGATGTAACCGGAATGCGTTCTTTGTTCGCGTAACACCCAATCGGGCATAACAGCCACACCGCGATTTGACGCGACCAGAAGCAAGATGACGGCGGTCAATTCAACCTGTCGCACCGCGCGCGGCTCTACCTTGGCCGGCATAAGCAGCTCTGTGAACACATCAAGCCGCGCGCGATCCACGGGATACGTGATCAGCGTCTCATTGCGAAGATCCTCAGCCTCAACGTAAGGTTTCTTTGCGAGTGGATGCGACGCGGCTGCGACAAACAAGGGTTCGTAGTCAAAAAGCGGTTTAAATTCAACACCGTGTAGGTTCTCCGGATCGGAAGACACCACCAGATCCACCTCTTCCTTTTGCAAGGCGGGGAGCGCATCAAAGGCAAGGCCCGGCCGGATGTCAACATCGACATCACCCCAGCTTTGCCGGAACCGTTCCAACACCGGAAACAGCCATTCAAAGCAGGCATGACACTCAATTGCAATGTGCAAACGCCCTGCGCTGCCCTGTCTCAACCCGTCAAATTCCGCTTCCAAGGCTTCGATTTCTGGCAACACTTTTTCAGCCACCCGCAGAAGCCGCTTGCCCGCCGCAGAAAGCCTAAGCGGTTTGGACCGCCGCACAAAGAGCTCTACCCCAGCCTGATCTTCCAACCCCTTGATTTGATGGCTGAGGGCGGACTGCGTTATGTTCAAGACATCAGCCGCCTTCGCCAAGCCGCCCGCCAGGTGTATGGCGCGAATGGTGCGAAGATGGCGAAAATCGATGTGCATATGGCTCAGCGCTCGGCGAAGAGAATATTAATATTACTCATTCAAACCATGAGTTTTATGAAGTTGCTTCATTTTTGCTCGGTTGTCAAAACGGCATGAGCTTTTTCAATGAGGGAATGCGCCATGACACCGTCCGTTTCTTTTGAGTTTTACCCGCCCCGGTCGCTCGAAGCATCGTTCAAACTGTGGGACACCGTGCAATCGCTTGCCTGTTTGGATCCTAGGTTTGTGTCAGTGACATATGGTGCAGGCGGCACGACCCGTGACCTGACACGGGACGCGGTGAAGGCACTCAACGGGTCTGCCGGCCTCAATGTCGCCGCTCATCTCACATGCGTTGAGGCCAGCCGCGAGGAAACACTCAACATCGCATCTGAGTTTGCCGAAGCCGGGGTCCGAGAAATTGTCGCCCTGCGCGGAGATCCACCGAAAAACGAGACAACGTTCACGCCGCATCCGGACGGCTTTGAAAACGCCTGTGAACTGATTTCTGCGCTAGCCGACATGAATACGTTCACCATCCGCGTGGGCGCCTACCCCGAAGTGCACCCCGAAGCGGCATCTGCGAAAGCCAATATTGACTGGCTCAAGCGCAAAATAGATGCGGGCGCGCACGAGGCCATTACGCAATTCTTCTTTGAAGCCGACACGTTCTTCCGGTTTCGCGATGCCTGCGCCGATGCAGGGATAAATGCCCCGATCATCCCGGGTATTCTGCCCATTGAGAACTGGGATGGCGCACAGAGATTTGCAAAGGCTTGTGGCACCAAGATCCCGGCATGGCTGTGTGACGCGTTTTCCAAAGCAAAGCGCGACGGTCGCGAGGATCTCCTGGCCACCGCGGTTGCCACGGAGCTCTGTTCAAACCTTGTGGACGGCGGCGTTGAGCATCTGCATTTCTATACGCTCAACAAACCAGAAATGACGCGTGACATATGCCTTGCTTTGGGCATTCGACCGCAAGTCGCGCTGCGCGAAGTCGCCTGATCACAACGCAATCCGTATCTCCCTTCTCCCCGGTGTGGTTCTTCACACCGGGGCTTTTTCATGAAAAACGGGTTTGGAATGCGGTCAAAGGACAGACAATATGCCCCCCTTTTTTGCGCAATCCCCCGAGGACATGCCGACGCTGGAGGATTTCAGCGGCCGCTCAGGGCTAGAGTTCATGCAAGACCAACTGGCGGGTAAGCTGTCGGGGGCGCCAATGGCTGAGACCTTGAACTTTCGCCTCACCGAGGTGCGCGACGGGCAGGTGACATTTGAAGGGGTGCCGCAGTTCAACGCAACCAACCCGATGAGCGGGGTGCATGGCGGGTGGTACGGCGCGTTGCTTGACAGCGTGATGGGATGTGCGGTGATGACGAAAGTGCCAAAGGGCCGTATCTATACCACCTTGGAATATAAGGTGAATATCACGCGCGGCCTCAAGGTGGGGCAGCGTGTCCAAGCTACGGCTTTTGTCGATCACACAGGCCACAGCACAATTGTTGGGCGTGGAGAAATCCGCGATCCAAGCGACGGGCGACTTTACGCTACCGGAACAACAACTTGTTTGGTGATGGATGCACCGGTAGTAGGGTAACATTAACGCTTGCTTTTTTGATGACGTAACCAGCGGGTTTAGCGCCGTGTATTTTATTTGTGCGCTCAATCGACCCAAACACACCTTAGGCGACAACATCCATGATGGACTATGCATTCTGGACCGAAATGGCGCTTTGGCTGGCGTCTGCCTTGGTGTTTGCTGCGTTTTTCATGAAGGCTATCTTGCCACTCCGGGCCATTGCGATCGCCTCGAATATCGCATTCGTTGCCTACGGGACTGCGGCGGAGAACCTGCCGATTTTTATACTGCACGTGGCACTGCTGCCGCTGAATGCACTCAGGATTTTTCAGCATCTCAAGCTGATCCGCACTGTTCGCAACGCTTTGGAACATGAACCAAAGATCGAAAAGCTGATACCCTTCATGACACGCTACGCGATCCCAAGCGGAACAACGGTTTTCAAACTTGGGGACAGGGCGGAGACAATCTACCTTTTGTCCGAAGGTACGATCGAGTTCACGGAGCTGGGTGTTTCGCTCGGGCCTCAGACAATATTCGGAGAAGTGGGGCCGTTCCTCGTCGACAAAAGCCGAACAGCTACGGCTGTGTGCAAAACGGATTGCGTGGTTTTCGCCCTTTCAGAGGCGCGTCTGAAAGAAATGGTGATCAAAGAACCCGCATTGGGTTTGTTTCTCACAAAACTGGTCGCACAGCGTCTGAACCGGAACGTTCTGGCGGCGCGCAGGCACTCTGACGGGAACTAGACATCCCGACTGCGCTCGGGAGTTTCGCATAAAGCATTGTCATTATTTACAAATCAACCGCTGTAGTAGCGATCCCAGCGCTCGATAAGCTGTTGCTGCAAGACCTTGGATCGCCTGTTCCAACCCCGTGATCCTTGAGGACGCTGACCGGATGTCGGATCATAGCTTGCGCGCAAACCGCTATTGGCCGTGAAAATAGCAAAGGCCATGTCTTTGCCGCGACGCGTTGACATGTAACCCGCCAAAGAGCTTACAAAGTAAAGCGTGCCCGTTTTTGCAGCGACCTTTACCGGGTGGCCGCCATTGACCTTGCCGTTTTTGTGGCGCATCGGGAAATCTTTGAGAATGGGCTTCAAATCCCCCCGCCCATACACGCGTGCCAATGCCTGTGCCATCGCCTCTGCGGTCAATCGGGATGTCTCATTCAAACCTGAATGATCGACCAGCTTGGCACCCGTCATACCTAGTTTTTCGGTGGCCCAGGCGCTCATCGCGCGTGCGGATTGGCTGAGAGTGCGGGGTTGGCCTTGCAAGCGTGCTGTGGCCGTCATGCCCACCAGCTCCGCAGTGAGGTTGTTAGAGAACTTCAGCATGCCCTGCAAAATCTTAGTTAACGCCTGACTGGCGTGGCTCGCGACAACTTCACCGCTTGGGGCAGAGGCCAGAGGCGATCCGATCTTGAGCTGGATCCCCTGTGCACGGGCAAAGGTGGCGAAAACCTCGGCCGCGTACGCGTCGGGTTTGCGCACCGGCAACCACCGCGCGCCGCCATTGCCCAGCGCGTCTCGGGCCACGGTCCAGCTGTCGTGATCGCCTTTGTCGGTATAGGTATAGACAGGCTGTGATCGTGGCGCGACAGAGATGCGCGCCACGCGCACATCAGGGCGGTACTTGTTTGAACGCGCGTCCATCGCAACAGTGTAATCACCGCCTACGCGTTTCCACTCGAAATGCACGCGATTGAAGTTCAGACTTAGCCCCGAAATGGCCGGGTTGTAGCTGACATGTTCGGGTTGGTTTTCATCCAAAATGCGCTCAAAGGGCAGCGCCCCACCCCAAACGCGCAGTTTGCCGCGCACTTCGCGGATACCGGCTTGTTTCAACTTCGAGGCAAGGGTTGCCAAAGCGTTGGTATCCAAAGTCGGATCGCCGCCACCGGCCAACACCAGATCACCCTGGACAATCCCGTTGGACACCCCGCGTGTCGCCCAAAGACGCGTTTCAAAACGGTATCCTGGCCCCAAAGCCTGCAGCGCATAAAGCGCGGTCACCGCTTTGGTCACGCTGGCTGGGGGCAAAGCCGTGCTGCCTCCGTGGCTTTCCAATGTCTCACCACTGCCCACATCGACAACGCAATACGTCACGTTGCCGCCAAGCTGCGCTGACGCGATCAGATTTCCAACATCAGGTGCCGATCGACGAGAAAAGCCAACAGGACGTTTTTTGGGCCTCAAAGAAACGTCTGGCGCCTTTGCGTTGGCCGACATGGCCATACCAGCAAAAACACCGCCCAAAAACAATCTGCGCGTGAATCCAAACATGATGCCGATTATGCCTGAAGCGACGTTGAGGACAATCCGTTTTGACGCGCATTCTCCAAACGTTTATTCACAATTCACGACCAATTGCCCGCTTGGCGCAGCTCGGTCGATGAAATGTACCGCATCGGGACGTTTACAAAACACCACGCCGGTGCATCTGAGCGTCCAAGGCGCAGGCTCTCGCGGCCCTTGATCCGGAAGGGTGCGTAGATCCTGGCCGCTTTCGACATTCGTGCCGAAATCCGTTGACCTGGTCGGGCGAGCACGCCGACAGGCACCCTTTGCAGGATCGTCTCCCACCCCCTCCAGTGATCAAACTGCGCTAGGTTATCGGCCCCCATGAGCCACACAAACCGTATTTCTGGACGCGCGCTTTGGATCGCCGTGAGGCTTTCGGCGGTGTATCGCGTGCCCGCTTGTGCTTCAAAGTCGCTGACCGCCATGCGGGGATGAGTCAAGCGCGCCTGGCACGCCGCAATTCTGTCCGAGAGCGGCGCGGGGCCTTTTTCTTTCAAGGGGTTACCCGGTGTGACCAGCCACCAAACCTGATCCAACCCAAAGCGCCGCAATGCTTCGCGACTGATATGAACATGCCCTGCATGAGGCGGATCAAAAGACCCCCCGAGCAAACCGACAACTTGTCCCGGCCGTGAGAAAGGCAGGTGATACTTCATGGCATGCCCCTTTTGCCGTGACCACAGGCGTTGTCCAGCGTTTTCCACCACTTCCTTTTGACATAGCTGCGTCTTGGACGCAGACTTCATTCGACGCAGGAGGATCCAATGGCAACTTTTGACCGCGAAGACGCCGCCAAGTTGGCCCGGCATTTGCACAGCCATCTGCCGTCTGACCCCGCTCTGCGCACCAAAACACTTGAAAGCCTTTTGGTGGAGCGTGGCTTCGTCGCGCCAGAAACCATTGATGCATGGGTGGAGGCTTATTCAGAGCACATTGGCCCAAAACGCGGTGCTCAGGTTGTGGCACGATCTTGGGTCGATCCAGCATTTCGCGCACGTCTAATGGACGACGCCACGGCGGCGATTGCCGAGTTCGGATTTGACGGCGATGCCACGGGTCATCTTAAGGCCGTGGAGAACACGGACACGCAGCACCACCTCATCGTCTGCACCTTGTGCTCATGCTATCCCTTCTCGCTTTTGGGTATGTCGCCCGCTTGGTACAAATCAGCAGCCTATCGTGCCCGCGCGGTGCGGGAACCGAGGCAAGTCCTGTCCGAATTCGGGGTGGACCTGCCGGAAACCGTGGGCGTCCGGGTTTGGGACAGCACAGCGGAATTGCGATACCTCGTCGTGCCACAACGCCCGGCGAATACCGATGGCTGGGATGAGGCGCGGCTTGCGGCACTCGTGACCCGCAACGCCATGATCGGGACCGCGCGCCATCTCAAGACAGAGGCCGCGTGATGGACAGCATTCATGATCTTGGCGGCAAACAAGGTTTTGGCCCCGTCACCGTGACGGAAGACGAACCCGCCTTTCCCGAAGCTTGGGAAGGTCGCGCCTATGGGCTGGTTCAGAGTGTCGGCGACCCGGGCTCGACCATTGACTGGTTCCGCCACATCGTGGAGCTGATGCCACCCGCCGCGTATATGACCGAACCGTATTTCCAGAAATGGCAGTATGTTCAAATCATTGAGCTGATCCAGGCGGGCAAACTCAGCATGGATGAGGCGCTCTCCGGTCAGGCCTCCAAGCCTGGGGATCCGGCATCGAAGCGGTCTCTTGAGAAGGTCTTGGCCATTATTCACGACAAAAACCACAGCTTTGAGCGCAAGATCGACGCAGGACCAGCCTTCGTCCTGAACCAATGGGTACGCACCAAAAGGCACATGACGGAAGGGCACACCCGCCTGCCCGTCTACGCTCGCGACAGCCTGGGCGACGTGATTGCGCATCATGGGTCCCACGCGCTGCCGGATGCCGGTGCACGCGGGGAAGAAAACGGCGAGCATCTTTACACCGTGCGTTTCACTGCGGCCGAACTCTGGGGGGATGAGGCCAATCCGAACGATGATGTGACACTGGATTTGTGGGAGAGCTATCTTGTTCCAGCCTGATGAGGTGACAGAGCCCGCATTCGATCACCCCTGGCAGGCGCAGACCATGGCCTTGGCTCAAACCATGATAAAGACCGGACATCTGGAGGCGACACATTGGGCCGAGACACTCGGAGCAGCGTTGCGTCAAGCCGAAGCGGAGGGTGCGCCCGACACGGCGGACACGTATTATACCTGCGTCCTGCAAGCTCTTGAGACAGTGACCGAACCGCATGTCACGGCCGCGGACCGTGATACGCGTCGGACCCAGTGGGAAGAGGCATACAAGGCCACACGCCATGGGCAACCCGTTGATTTAAAGTCTTAATATCGCTTAGTGCGCGAGATGTGCCGTCGCCAAGGCCGCCCGCTATCTTGAGGTGTTTTCAAGATCGAGCATCTCGGGCAAAGGATCTGCCGGGTAATCGGGGTGCAGTGTCCAAACGACTGATCCCAGCTCATTGTCCAGCGGTCGAAAAGGTGTGCCGGGCAAAGACCGGGACCGCAGAGCCAGAACGATGTCAGATAAGACCGCAGGGTTATCTCGGAAGTACGAATGGCCATATCTGCCACCGGCGTCTTCAACCAAGATTGTGTTCACGGTCCTGATCCGCTCAAAGGATGCTAAATCCTCCGGGGTGAAGCTGTCCGCGTCACGCCCGCCGATGCGTGTGTCCTTGCCAAAAATGCTGGACAGCCTGAGCGCACGGTCGTCGGGATTTGCGTAGATGTTTATTTGCTCAAAGGCTTGTCCGACGCGCTCTGCGACCATGCGCTGCCGCATGACGCCCACATCAATATCTGCAGCCGCCATGACAAGCATGCCAAGCTTCAACGCGTTTTGTGGGTCACGACCAGCAGCACGCGCCTCAATTATCAGTTCCCGCAGGGCTTCCATCATAACGGCATTTCCGCGCGAATGCGCCACGATATCGATCTGATCCACCTCAGGAACAGAGGCCAAGAGCCGCAAGAACTCCTTCACATGGAAGACAGAAAAAGAGCCCGCCTCGGAATCGCGGAAATACCCAAAAAGCCCGGCGTTGCCCGCAGGCCAAGAATACGCAACCGGCAAAGACTGCCGCCCGGCGTAATGCCATATGGTGGCCAGCGTGTTGATCGCATCATCAAATTCGTTGTCCACCCCGTGGATGTAGACCAGCACACGAGACTGCCCATTTGCCGTCATACGCGCCGAAACTTCCGCGCGCATGGCGCTGGACCGGGCATCATAGGCTGCATTGGCGTCCCGCGTTGTCTGGAGCCGGCCACCACCGGGTTCGAACGGCAAAGGGATGGACGGAAATCGCGCGACCTCTCGCGTGCCTGTGCGCCGTAACTTGGTTGTGGTTTGCAAGTCTGCCGTCTGTGTCCGCGTGACAAGCTCTTCCCAACTCGCCACAGCGCCATAGTCAACGCCCGCCACACCAAAGGCCATCGATTGGGACCTGTCCGCGCCGTAGCTGTGGCCCGCCTCTGATTGGCCAGCAACGTCGCGGTTGGTGACGTAAAGGATATCACCCTGAGTGCTGCGCAGGCCTGGGGCAACAAGCTCAGAAGGGTACTCCGCACCGGTCTCAAACGTGTAGAGATTTGGCGCAGGTGCCAGGGTGGTGGACAGAGCGGAGATACCACCGGCACAGCCTGAAAGGATCAGTATGCTGACCCATGCCAAGCTGCGGACACCAGCATCTCGACGCTCAAAAAGTCGGAAGAGATGCACGTACGCCTCACGTCTCTGATTCAAACCTGTGTCCCTTGCGGTGGCGCAACAATACCCGTGTCGAAGCGCTCTATCAACATGCCAGAAAGCGACCTGATTGCCCCGGGCCAGCCAATCCTCTAGATACCGCTTCAACCTCAGTTTCCATCTAGCGGAGCCCACCTATGGCGCAGAAATTCGTCTACCACATGCAAGGCGTGTCCAAGACCTATCCCGGCGGAAAGAAATGTTTTGAAAACATACATTTGAGCTTTCTGCCCGGCGTCAAAATCGGCGTTGTCGGGGTGAACGGAGCGGGTAAGTCGACCCTGATGAAGATCATGGCGGGCCTCGACACTGAGTTCTCCGGTGAGGCCTGGGCGGCAGAAGGCGCGCATGTGGGATACCTGCCGCAGGAACCCAAGCTCGACCCAACACTCACGGTGCGGGAAAACGTGATGCTGGGCGTGGCAGAAAAGAAAGGCAAGCTCGACCGCTTCAATGAGCTCGCGATGAACTACTCCGATGAAACAGCCGATGAGATGGCCAAGCTGCAGGATGAGATTGACGCCGAAAACCTGTGGGATCTGGACGCACAGATTGACGTGTCGATGGAGGCGCTGCGCTGTCCTCCTGATGATGCAGATATCGCGACGCTCTCGGGCGGTGAGGCCCGTCGCGTGGCGCTTTGCCGGTTGCTGCTCGAAGCGCCGGACATGTTGCTCTTGGACGAACCGACCAACCACCTTGACGCCGAAACCATCGCTTGGTTGCAGCAGCACCTGATGGACTACAAGGGTACCATCTTGATCGTCACGCATGACCGGTATTTCCTCGACGACATCACCGGATGGATCCTCGAACTCGACCGCGGCCGCGGCATTCCCTACGAAGGTAACTATTCGGCATGGCTGGAGCAGAAGGCCAAGCGGTTGGCGCATGAGGCGCGCGAAGACAAATCGCGCCAAAAGACACTGGAACGGGAGTTGGACTGGATGCGCCAGGGTCAGAAAGCGCGCCAGGCTAAACAGAAAGCTCGGATCAACGCCTACAATGAGCTGGCGGGCCAATCCGAGCGGGAAAAGATCACCCGCGCCCAGATCGTGATCCCGTCAGGCCCGCGGCTCGGCTCTAAAGTCGTTGAGGTTGAGGGGCTGCGCAAAGCCATGGGTGACAAGCTGCTGATCGAAGATCTGACCTTCTCCTTGCCGCCCGGCGGCATCGTGGGCGTCATCGGCCCCAACGGCGCAGGTAAGTCGACGCTCTTCAAGATGCTGACTGGGCAGGAAAATCCGGATGCAGGTGATGTCAGCTACGGCGACACGGTGCAGCTGGCTTATGTGGACCAGTCCCGTGATGACCTCAAGGATGGCGACTCCGTTTGGGAAGCAATCTCTGGCGGGGCGGAGATCATTGAATTGGGCGACGCGCAGGTGAATTCCCGCGCCTATTGCTCGGCTTTCAACTTCAAGGGCGGCGATCAGCAAAAGAAAGTGTCGTTGCTCTCAGGCGGCGAACGCAATCGCGTGCACATGGCGCGGCTTTTGAAAGAAGGCGGCAACGTGCTCCTCCTGGACGAGCCAACCAACGACCTCGACGTGGAAACCCTGCGCGCATTGGAGGACGCCTTGGTCGATTTCGCAGGCTGCGCCGTGGTGATCTCCCACGACCGCTTCTTCCTCGACCGCATCTGCACCCATATTCTCGCCTTTGAGGGCGAGGCGCATGTGGAATGGTTTGAGGGCAACTTCGAGGACTATGAAGAAGACAAGAAGCGCCGATTAGGGCCAGATGCATTGGAGCCAAAGCGGATCCGACACAAAAAGTTTGTGCGCTGAAGCATGGCTTGGTGGCCCTTCAGTCGCCCGATTCTGCTCCCTAAAGCTAAGACTTTGCCAAACGACAATAAAAACAGGCCCATTTATGAAATCTTCGATGACTACTGGGAACATTTCTTCACAGTCAATACATGGTCAAAAATTTACGACGCCTTGGAAGACCATCATGCGTATGACTTGAGAGATCTTCGTGATCTGTCGCTGATCACAGAAGGTCAAAGAGTGTTTTTGTCGGTCAGCAGACTTCACGCTGAGATCATGAATGGTGGTTTTGAGCAATACCTCTGGAACGTGGGATATCTAACGGACGATTTGATCGATTGCCTCAAGATTGCTGGGCTACAAGCCCTAGCGAGTGATGTCGAAGATGCATGGAACGCATTGAAGGCTGCTCATGCACAAATCAAGTTTGAAGATCACGAAATCGATAACTACGGTCCAGGAAGCCCCGGGTTTGATTGGACACAGTCTTACAACGCAATAGCAGCTAAAAGTGCCGCACTCTTTAGGCTGGACAACGAGTTTGCCAGCGAAAGGGATTGTCACACCAGGCAGCTTGTAGAAGACAAGGGCGGATATGAACTCGACATTTTAAAGGCTCTTGTGGCCTATGCCGACGCCAACATGGGGCAATTCGTTGAGCAAACCTAGGGTATGTCCCAACCGGCAACAAAGCCTTGCGAGTAAGTCTGGTAACTTTACGAGTCACCGAAGCAAGAGCACGTGTCGCATCCTCGAATGCGCCTAAGCACCCATGAAAACCAGGTCGCAGCCGAGCTCAGATGCTTTGCATAGTATCAATGCTCCGAGTTCTATGCCGCTGCTTGGGTTTGCGCTTCGTACACGGGCGGCGATCTCTTTATTGGTGTCATCCTTGGTTTCGAAATCAATCATGTAAAGGATAGTCGCGTTTTCCATGGGTCACCTTCCCAAATTTCGGTGGCCCAGGCTTAATAGCGGCAACGCCGCACTGCGTTTGCGAGGGGGCAATTTCCGCAAAAACCTGTGCATTTAGGAAGAACCGGGCGTCATCCAAGAGGGGCCTCAGACCCTTTCAAGCCCGACGTCAGCCGCGCAAGTGACAGGCATCAAATTGGCACGAAGTTTTCTTGAGACCGCAATAGTTTCGACCAATTCTGATGCGAAACTCTCCGGCGTAGGAGAGTAGAGATGACCTTGAGTAACATTCGAAGATGGACTGAACCTCGCCGCAATCCCGGGTTCAGAGCGCCCAAACCTTATCGGTTTCACGACTGGGCCATGATCTGACGACATCACAGCGCGGGCATCAAACAAGATACGTTCACCAAGCTGTGAGAACCCCCTCACGTGTCTTCACAAGGCGCGGACATGCACTGGCCCGCGCACAGCCTGCCCCCCATTTGACACAACACAAGGAGGTAAAAAGACATGCAACGCTCGCAAGATCAGGATGACCGAAAGGAAACCGGCGTACCAAAGCAGCCGGTAAAAAACCCGACGCCTCCGCACCGGTTCACGGACTGGGCAGATCTTTAGGGCACATACGGAAGGACGCACTGATGGCACTCTTTGTATTTATCTTTGCAGCGCTCTGCGGTCTCATCGCAGGCTTCCTGGCTATGATGCTGACTGGTATCGGATGGCTTGGTGGCGTGGCTGTTTTCTTTGCGACATGCTATGGCATCGCACTGCTGCCTTTTTTGATGGACGTCATCCTAGACGCCCATCGTCACCGGTCATAGATCACGCAAAGACGACCCGCTACTGGCCAGACCGCCGAACAGACGCTAGCCTTGAGCTATGGCAGCTGACACTGAAGCACATGTTGATGTTGTCGTCGTGGGAGCCGGACCCAGCGGGTCTTCGGCTGCGATGGCGGCTTTAAAGGGCGGGGCGAGCGTCGCGATCATCGACAAAGCCACGTTCCCACGTGCAAAGCTGTGCGGGGGCCTGATCACTGGGCGCTGCGCACAGCATCTTCGGGACGTATTCGGCACACAAATCGAGACGGACCTCTTTGAGACGCGAAGCCGCTTTGCCTTCTTCATGGACGGTGAATGTCTTGCCGATGTGAAAGACGCCCCCGCAGCGCATTTGACCATGCGATGGGACTTCGATGCGCACCTCTACCACAAAGTCATCGCGGCTGGCGCACAGGATTTTACTGGCTCTCGCGTCGAAAGTTTGGAGCTTTCGGCAAATCGCATCACGCTGTCCGGCGGGCAAAGCATAAGTTTCTCCTGTCTGGTCGGCGCGGACGGCGTCCGATCGCAGGTGGCTCAGGCGCTCTTTGGGCAGAGCTTTGACCCCTCAAAGATCGGCTTTGCCCTTGAGATCGAGAGCGTCGGTCAAAGGCCAGGCACAGACACGCCGATCAGAGTGGATTTTGCCGCCGCATCCTGGGGATATGGCTGGTCCTTTCCAAAACGCCAGGGCACCACAATCGGCGTGGGCGGGCTGCAAACGGAAAATCCAGACATGAAACTCCGGCTATCGGAGTATCTGAACCTTCTGGATGTGTCCTCTGACGCAAAGATAAAGGGGCACTTTTTGCCCTTTGGCGGATTTCGAAATCGCCCCGGTCGTGACAACCTCTTGCTGGTGGGGGATGCTGCGGGATTTGTGGATCCGATCACGGGGGAAGGTATCGGATATGCCATTCAATCGGGCGCCTTGGCGGGCCGAGCGGCGGCCAAAGCTGTTGCCGCGAAAGCACCTGAGACCGCTTTTTCAGAATACCTCATCGCAACACGCCCCATTCGAACCGCAATACTCTGTGCCCGCCTTCTCAGGCCCATCATCTTTGCGAGGGGTTCAAAGCGGTTTTTTGCAAGCGCGTTCCGCTCATCCAGATCGCTGAAACGCGACTATATGAACCTGTTGGATGGTCGCACTGAGTACCCGCAGATCCTAACCCACACGGCGATACGGTTGCCACGAGCCATGCTGTTGTATCTGTGGCGCAAACTGTCGAAAAATGAGGCTCAGCCGCACGACCGACAGGTGGGCTAGGGCCTGGTTGCCATGGCAAAAGACATATCTCTCACATTTTAGAGAGACAGGATCATTTTCACATTCTGCGCCGGTCTGAAACATAGTAAAGTGAGCCCATAGGAGCTGTAAGGAGCCCGTCATGTTGGATCGTCGTCATTTCATTGCCGGATGCTTGTCTGTTCTGGCCAGCCCGGCTCTCGGGTTTACGCTGGAGGCCCGGTACAAACCGACAACGGTTGCCGTGTCGACGCAGTATGACGTGGGTAAGCTGATCGTTGTGCCGCGCGGGCATTTTCTCTACTACGTGACAGCCCCTGGTGAAGCCCTGCGATACGGGGTTGGTGTGGGTCGCGCGGGTCTGGAATTTCAAGGCACAGCGACGATCGCTTACAAGCGGAAGTGGCCCGATTGGCGCCCGACCAACGAGATGATCGCGCGAGAGCCCGACACATACGCAGAGTTCATTGACAACGAGTATCGTCAACCGGGTGGGCCGGATAATCCGCTTGGGTCACGCGCGCTCTACCTCTTCGAGAATGGCATTGACACTTACTATCGCATTCATGGGACAACGGCCCCAAGATCCATTGGACGTTCTGTTTCGAACGGATGCATTCGAATGCTCAATGAGCATGTGAACGAGCTTTATGAACGCGTCCCAGTCGGCACCCGCGTCACTGTACTTTAGCGCATAAAACGGATCGCACGCGGGATCACCTAGGCCAGCCCGCCCATGATCAGGCGGTGCCCCAGTTGTGCGAACATGTCGGCCATATAGCCGTCTCGCGCGGCAATGGGCGTGCCCTCATCACCGGCAAGCCGTGTATCCAGATCGATGGGCAACGCGCCGAGAAACGGAATTCCCAGCTTGTCGGCTTCCGCCTTCACACCGCCATGGCCAAAGATATGGGCCTCATATCCACACTCAGGACAGTGAAAAAGTGACATGTTTTCAATAAGTCCAAGGATAGGCGTCTTCAAAGTGTTGAACATGTCCATGGCCTTGCGCGCGTCCAAAAGCGCCACGTCCTGCGGGGTGGATACGACAATAGCTCCGGTCGGCTGCGCCCGTTGACAGAGCGTCAGCTGAACATCTCCGGTTCCGGGCGGCAGATCAACGATGAGAACGTCCAATTCGCCCCAATTCACCTGAGAAATCATTTGTTGCAAAGCACCCATCAGCATTGGTCCGCGCCAGACCACCGCCTTGTCGGGATCAAGCATCAGCCCGATCGACATGAAAGTCACGCCATGGGCGTGAAGCGGCTCTATGATCTTGCCGTCCGGGCTCGCCGGGCGGGCAGATTTTCCCATCATGCGCGGCTGGCTAGGCCCGTAAATGTCAGCATCCAAAAGGCCAGTCTTGCGGCCTAGTCGGGCCAAAGCCACCGCCAGGTTGGATGACACGGTCGATTTGCCGACACCGCCCTTGCCCGAGGCCACCGCGATGATGGATCGCACCGTTGCAGGGCGGATCGAGGTTTGTCCCCCTTTGGCATGGCCTCCGATCTTCAAAGATGGCGGGTCCTTTGGAGGGGGCGCTTTCGCGGTCGGCGCATGGGCGGTGAGAGCAACGCTGGCCTTGGTCACGCCGGCAACAGACATAGCGGCCCGCTCTGCCGCTGCGCGCAACGGCTCCATCTGGCGCGCCATATCGGGATTTGGTGCCTCGATCACGAATCGCACCTCACCGTCCTCGACACCCAAGGCCCGAACCATGTCTCTAGACACGATGTTACCCCCGTCCGGCAGCTCAAGCTTGGACAGTTCGGCAAGGATGGCAGCGCGTGTTTCGCTCATGCATTCACTCCAATCACACCTGATGCATAGGTGGCAGATTTTTCCGCAGGTGCAAGGATTGGCCGTAAAATGGACGTAAAGCCTGTGAGCTGCTCAAAAAAAAAGCGTTTATGTCGTATGCACTTGCTGCATAGCAGCATTGAGCACTTTTTCATTGTGCAGATGCAGCATGGGCTTATGTTGAGTTTCAAGCGAGGCAGTCTATCCCTCGCAGTCATAATTCAGGCAGCCCTCTCCTCCTCCCTTGGGTCTGCTTGTACCAGCGGCGGCACAACCTTCCTCCCCGTGTCTTCGTTGAAAAAAAACAGAGGCTTTTGCCTCACTGGAAACTGAAGGCCCTCTCCTCCTCCCTGGGCTGGACGTGATAACGGCGGCACCGCTTCCTCCCATAGGTGCCGCCGTTTTTTATGAGCTCTCAGCAACAGAGCCCACAATTTGGTCGTCCGCTTGATCTCATGCTCGGCGCGTAAAACCGCATTGATTTCGTCAAACCAGACAAACACCCGCGCCGCTTCGCATTTGGCACGCGTGCTCTCTTCCTTGCGATCTTTGCAGTGCCCGTCATGAGACCGTGGCACCTTGCGTGCGCATGCGCAAGTCGAATGCCATGCCAGTAGTTGCAATCATCGGCAGAAATCCGCAGCCAACCTCTTTCAAACCGCGGGCTTCGGTTTTTATAGTGCCCGCAAATGGGAGGGGTCGCGCAATGACGCATATATTGGCAATAGATCAGGGCACGACATCAAGCAGAGCTGTTCTTTTTGACGCCAAGCTGCAGGTCACCACGATCGCGCAAGAAGAGTTCACGCAACATTTCCCCGCATCCGGCTGGGTTGAGCATGATCCGCTTGATATCTGGTCAAGCACAATAAGCACCTGTCGCACTGCCATTGATCAGGCGGGGTTGAACGCCAAAGACGTCGCAGCCATCGGCATCACAAATCAGCGCGAAACCACATTGGTCTGGGACCGCAAGACAGGTCGCGCGGTGCACAATGCAATTGTCTGGCAGGATCGGCGCACGTCGCAGATGTGCCAGGATCTGCGCGCCAAAGGATTTGAGCCCCTGGTGACGGAGCAAACCGGCCTGCTGCTGGATCCCTATTTCTCCGGCACCAAACTGGCATGGATTTTAGACAATGTGGACGGCGCGCGAGAAGCCGCCGAGCGCGGCGATCTGCTTTTCGGGACGGTGGATTGCTACCTGATCTGGAAGCTCACCAGCGGTCAGGTGCATGCGACGGACGCCACAAATGCCGCGCGCACGCTACTCTATGATATCAAACGCGGCGCGTGGAGTGCTGAGATATGCGAAATATTGAATGTCCCGCTCTCCATGCTGCCGGAAGTGAAGGATTCCGCCACAGAGTTTGGCGCAGCAAGCGCTGATCTCTTTGGCAGGGAAATCCCAATATTGGGCGTGGCAGGCGATCAGCAAGCGGCGACCGTGGGGCAGGCCTGTTTCTCGCCCGGAATGATGAAATCGACCTATGGCACGGGGTGTTTTGCGCTGCTCAATACCGGTGAGACACCGGTTGCATCCACGAACAAACTGCTCACCACGATCGCCTATCAATTGAACGGCAAACCGACTTACGCGCTTGAAGGGTCGATCTTTATTGCTGGGGCCGTTGTACAATGGCTGCGCGATGGTTTGGGCATAGTACAGGCCGCACAAGAGACACAGCCGCTGGCGCTCAAGGCCGATGAGACCCAAAACGTGATCATCGTGCCCGCCTTCACAGGTCTGGGCGCACCCTACTGGAATGCAGACTGCCGCGGCGCGGTGTTTGGACTGACGCGGAACACCGGACCGGCGGAAATGGCGCGGGCCGCTTTGGAGAGCGTGGGCTTTCAAACCCGCGACTTGATGGAGGCGATGCGGGCGGATTGGGCCTCTGACAGCGAGCAGACCTTGCGCGTCGACGGCGGGATGAGCGCATCGGATTGGACGATGCAATTCCTCGCCGACATTATCGGTGCTCCGGTCGACCGGCCCAACGTGCTGGAGACGACGGCCATGGGAGCGGCCTGGCTCGCGGGGATGTGCGCGGACATTTATCCCGGGCTCGATGAGTTTTCCAAAGGCTGGGCGCGTGATCAAAGGTTTGACCCTGTGATGAACGATGAGACGCGAGAGCGGCGTTACACTGCGTGGAAACGTGCCGTGGCGGCCGTGCAGACGGTTTAGGCCCGCAAGGGACAGGTTGCACTTTCATCTAATTTCAGGTTCTCTTGAATTGGCTGTTTGCATTTTAAGCTGATCTGAACATGGCGATAAAAATCGAGATGTTGCGCTGTTTTCGCGCTGTCGCTGACAGCGGCAGCCTTGCCGATGCGGGAGAGATCCTCGGCCGCACGCCGTCTGCGATCTCAATGATGCTGCGCCAGTTCGAAGATCACATCGGGGCGCCGCTTTTTGAAACCGGCCGCAAATCCCACCTCACGCCCCTAGGACATCTGATCCGACAAGAGGCCACGCGGGAGCTGGCCCATTTCGAACGGACCGTTGCCGCTATAGAAGGGCTCGCCCGGGCAGAGCAAGGCCATGTCCGGCTCATCGCGACACCATCCGTGGTGCAGGTTGTCCTACCGCCCATCCTTCGGCGCTTCATGGCGCATCACCCCGACGTTCGCATTGATCTCCGGGATGCTGACTCGCTGACCGTTGAGGATGATCTGCGCAACGAACGCGCCGACATAGGCCTAGCCACCATCGGCCCCGTGGCTGGCTACCAACGGCGCAAGTTTCTGTCAGATGCGTTTGGTGTTGTCTGCCCAGTTCAGCACCCCCTTGCCACCCAAGCGGCATGCACTTGGACAGACCTCAGCGCGCACCCGTTCATTGCAAACGGCCTCTGCAGTCAAATCGAAGACACGGAATTTCAACCCATCCTGAACGCCGCCACGCTGACCGTCCACAACACGGGGTCACTTCTGAACCTGGTGCAGGCGGGCGTCGGCGTGACGATCCTGCCGCGTCTTGCCGTGCTGCCCCAAAGCGCCGATTTGGCCTTTGTGCCCATCACGACCACACCAGCCAGCCGCGACGTCTATCTCTTCACGCCACAGCCCAACCTGCAAACACCGGCCACGAAAGCGATGGTGACGGCCATCTTGGACGCTGAATTTCAGGGATTCTGAAATCCTCTTCAGAATTTTGCGTTTGACCTGAATTTTGCCACGTGGCCATATTTGGCGGCGAGATTACAAGGGCAAAGATAGATGGCAGAGCTGTTCAAGAACTATATCGCGGGCGATTGGGTCGAGGGCGCAAGCAGCATCGAGAACCGCAATCCATCCGATCTGAGCGATCTCATAGGTCACTACGCGCAAGCCAAGACGGACCAGTTGACTGACGCGATCGCAAGCGCCCGCGCCGCGCAAGTAGAGTGGGCCGCCTGCGGGATGGAGCGCAAGCAGGCTGTTCTGATGGCCATTGGCAACGAATTGATGGCCCGCGCCGAGGAACTGGGCACGCTTCTGAGCCGGGAGGAAGGCAAACCGCTGGCCGAGGGTAAAGGCGAGGTGTTTCGCGCAGGCCAGTTTTTCACCTACTACGCCCATGAATGCCTGCGCCAGTTGGGCGAAAACGCGGACTCTGTGCGCCCAGGCATCGAAGTGGATGTCCGACGTGAGCCCGTGGGCGTCGTGGCCGTGATTAGCCCGTGGAACTTCCCGACGGCCACGGCGAGTTGGAAGATCGCGCCGGCACTGGCCTATGGCAACGCCGTGATCTGGAAGCCCGCCAACATCACCCCCGCCTCAGCCGTGGCGTTGACTGAGATCATCGCAAAGCAAGATATCCCAGCCGGGCTTTTCAACTTGGTCTTGGGGGCAGGCAGCAGCGTCGGTCAGGCGCTTGTTGAAAGCCCCAAAATCAATGCGATCTCCTTCACCGGATCCGTGCCTGTGGGCCGTGGGATCGCGCAAGCCGCCGTGGGCAATTTCACTAAGCTGCAAATGGAGATGGGCTCCAAGAACGCGCTGGCCGTGATGGAGGATGGCGACCTCGATATCGCAGTCGCGGTGGCCCTCGGCGGCGCGTTTGGTGGCACAGGCCAGAAATGCACCGCCTCCTCCCGGCTGATTGTCCATGAGGCCGTGCATGATGCGTTCGTTGACAAACTCATTGCCGGGGCGAAGGCGATGAAGGTGGGCCATGCCTTGGCGGAGGGCACACAGATGGGCCCGGTTGTGAGCGCGCAGCAACTCAGTGAAAATCTGGAATACGTCACAATCGGTGCGTCAGAAGGCGCGGAACTGGCCTGCGGTGGTGCGCGGCTCAAGATGGAGACCGATGGCTACTACATGTCGCCGGGAGTATTTCTAAACACAACGAATGCCATGCGCATCAACCGCGAAGAGATGTTTGCCCCCCTAACGGCCGTGATCAAAGTGGGCAGCTATGATGAAGCGCTCGCCACGGTCAATGACACGGAGTTTGGCCTCACCTCTGGGATTGTCACCCGTGATCTCGCCCGCGCCACGCATTTCCGGCGCAATGCGGAAACCGGCGTCGTGACGGTGAATCTGCCGACGGCAGGCACGGATTATCACGTGCCTTTCGGCGGGCGCGGGCAAAGCTCTTATGGCCCACGTGAACAAGGCACCTATGCGCGCGAATTCTACACGACCGTAAAGACTGCCTATATCGCCGCTGGAGATCCGAAGTGACCTACCGCATCGATTGTCTGCAATACGCGAACTGGTCAGAAAAGATCTTTCGCCAGATGCGGGAGGGCGGGGTCGATGCCGTGCACGCCACGATCGCCTATCACGAGAACTTTCGCGAAACCGTGCTGAACATTGAGGCGTGGAACCGCTGGTTTGAACGTTTTCCAGAGCTGATCTTTCATGGGTGCACGGGCGATGATGTCCGCAAGGCGCGCGAGACCGGGCGCACCGCGATCTTTTTTGGGTTTCAAAACCCCTCACCCATCGAGGATGACATCGGTCTGGTGGAGATACTCCACTCCCTTGGCGCCCGGTTCATGCAGCTGAGCTACAACAACCAATCCCTGCTCGCGACAGGCTGTTATGAGGCTGAAGACCCGGGCATCACTCGGATGGGGCGTCAAGTGATCAAAGAGATGAACCGCGTGGGCCTTGTCGTCGATATGAGCCACTCGGCAGATCGCTCTACCATCGAGGCGGCGGACATTTCAGAGCGGCCCATCACCATCACCCCTGCCAACCTGCACGCTTGGCACCCCGCGCGGCGCAACAAGCGCGATGATGTGGTCCGCGCCGTGGTCGAGAACGGTGGCATGCTGGGGTTTTCGCTTTATCCCCATCATTTGCAGGGTGGGACAGACTGCACGGTTGAGAGCTTTTGCGAAATGGTCGCCCGCGCGGCAGAGCTTTTCGGCTCGGAACACTTTGGCATAGGCTCTGATCTGTGTCAGGATCAGCCGGACAGCGTGGTGGAATGGATGCGAACGGGTCGTTGGACGAAAGAGGTGGATTATGGAGAAGGGTCGGCGGCGGCGCCAGGGTTCCCACCACAGCCGCATTGGTTTCGCGACAACCGGGATTTCGGCAAGATCGAATCAGGCCTACGCGTCATCGGTTTTGATGACGCAGAGGTTGCCGGGCTGATGGGCGACAACTGGCTCGCGTTTTATGACGCCAATTTCGGGCCTGCGGCATGACGGGGCGCACGCATATCCCACCACGGTCTCCGGATCAGGTCATGCGGCTTGCGCGTCTTGGATCCTTTCATCAGTCGCGCCTGTCGTTCATGCGCCAGCTTTTGCGCCGATTGGCCACGGAAAACTGGCGATTTGAAACCACAGCCTTCGACATTGACGCGCGCGGCGTCGGGCACGCCGTCTATACGGCGCAAGGGCCGGAGAGGAGCTATTCACTGGTCGCTTTCGCCCATGATCTGCCACCCGAGGACCGCTCGGACCGGGTCATCGCGACGGCTTGGGATGCCACGTTCGCGCTTTTTGACGGCGTGCCGGATGACGCAGATATAGACCGCCTTCGAGCCAATGTGCCCGTTCAGGAAGAAGGTCGGGTCAGCGAAAAAGAACTCACCCTGAGCCGTGCGAACCGATCGGTGCGGCTGTGGGATCATGTGGTGAGCCGCCTTGCCGCGGGCGAGCAGCCGGACCCCTCGCTGGTCGATGAGGTGGGCTATCTCATGCGCACCACGGCGGTCTATGGCTCCGGCAAATTCGGTGCCGCGGATCGTGAAGCCATTGCGGATCGCCCCGAATGCCACGCACCCTTCCAGGTCGAGATGCTGACAGTCTATCTGATCCGCACCTTCGTGATGGATTTGGTGGAGCATATGGCACGGATGCAAGCGCCCGATCGGGCTGTGGCGCTCACGCCTGAGATGCGCCGACGGTTTGGCATCGGGAACTCAACAGGTCTTGGCATGGCGCCTTTCCTCGTGACCCACCCTGCCCTGATCAACGCGTGGATCGGCGCGCGGGAAGAGGCGCTGTCTCGCGTTCGGTCGATCTCGCACCCCACGCCCGATCGGGTCCAGCTCTTCCGCACCTGTGCCGCCCGCGCCCGTCAACATGCCTATGGATGGCACTCAGAGCATCCTATCCAGATCGAAAAACTGGCCAATTTACGCAACGACATGGATCTCCTCAACACCCATCTTGAAACGGCGGACCTGTCCGCAGATCATGCATGGAACGCGCTTTATCTGTGGGCAGAGGACAGGCTCAGCGTGGAAGGGCAAGAGATGCTCGTGTCGCTTCTGTTGGAGCCGCATGGCCACCTGGTTGATGATCTGAGCAGCTGCATGGCCGCTGACGAAACCCGCGTTTGGCAGATCAATGGTCAGATGACCACGGGCGCGCTGCGCGAGATCCTTCGGGACGTCTATGGCTGGGCCTTGGCGCTTGATTGGACACAAGACAACACACAGGCGCGCGTCTGGTACGTCTCTGAAAACAAGCTGGAGCCGCGTTTGGGCGAACGGTTTGAAGAGCCGCTTGAACCCTATGAACAGCCGCTATGCCCCGGTCGCGATGCCGCCCGCCTCTTTGCCGATCTGAACGCCGATTTGACTACTGATGAGCCGGTTGGCGCGTTCCTGCTGCGTCACCCGGAACACCGCCACATGACCCGCCGCGCGCAAATCGCAGCCCTGCTTCCCTATGCAGAGATCCGCGACAATACGATTGATGCGGTCATGATGCCCATCGACATGCTGCGGACGAAACTGAGCTTTTTTGGCGCCTCCGAGTTTGACCCACGCTCAGACCGTTGGGTGCGCATCACCATGTTCCAGCACGCGCCCTTCCCGCACGAACTGGAAGATGCCTTTGCCGACGACTGGGCGTTGCCGCCTTTGAACATGGCCGCGGAGTGACCTACTCGCTTGGCGAAGTTGAGGCGATATCTCGCAAAGCGGCTCGCGGCGCAGGGTTCAGCTGGGGCATAGCGGAGGATGCAGGCAAAGCCGTCCGCTGGCTCTGCAATTGGGGTCTGCCCGGGGCAGAAGCCTTGGCTGGGTATTTGGATGCAAGGCGTGATGCAGGCGGGCCGAGTGATACGTCTTCAGCGATTTGGTCGGCGCTGTCAGGCACGCTGTGCCCAATCACATGCGGTACCGCCATAAGTGATCGGGGTGCGATGGATATCGAGGTTCAGCTGCACGCGCTCGCTTGGCCACTTCTAATCGTGCCGCATGTTGCATGGATTGCGCCAAAGGGATCTGTGTTTTGGCCGGGTTCACATCTTTATTGGGATGATCGTCTGCGCGTCTCCGGTCCGTTGATGACGGCACGCGCCGATCAGGTCACCTTGTCGACATCGGCGAAACCGGATGGCACAACCTGCCAGAAGACCCAGCGCGCGGATCTGGATGACGCGACCCTGTCTCAATTGACCCGTTTCGCGGCGAAAACCTATGCGCCGGAAACAGAAGCCAGCAAGACAACGGGCGC
>ERZ1740068.333-NODE-333-length-25552-cov-8.025219_pt1 | contig 25552 bp, 20 predicted proteins | sample MGYA00581735_ERZ1740068 | MGnify/ENA primary metagenome ERZ1740068 (study PRJEB43018, sample SAMN04849740) | marine metagenome | isolation source: floating plastic debris | place: Pacific Ocean | collected 2008-08-30 | study: EMG produced TPA metagenomics assembly...
ACCTCCAAACTATACTGTGTCAGAAGTATTTTAGCCTAAGTCACAAGCATTGAGATCGGGTCGCGTAGATCGGATCGCGTAGATCGGGTCGCGTAGATCGGGGCCCATAAAGCGGGCTCACGCAAAGTCGAATAGCGCAGATCATCACGAATCATTCATCACTCATCATGCATCACGAATCAATCATCTAAGAAAGAGCACAACCGTCCCGCTCTTACAAAGTTCCTTTCGTACTCGGTAGGATTTCGATTTCTTCTATGTAACGTTTTACCGCCATCTTGATAGATTTGGCCAGTGCTTTAAAGATCGCTTCTATCTTGTGGTGTTCGTTATCGCCTTTTACGCTGATGTTGAGATTGCATTTTGCTGCATCGGAGAAAGACTTGAAAAAATGGTAGAACATCTCCGTAGGCATGTCACCAATCTTTTCGCGTTTGAACTCAGCGTCCCACACAATCCACGGCCTGCCACCAAAATCGATGGCTACCTGTGCCAACGCGTCATCCATCGGCAACAAAAAGCCATAGCGGCTGATCCCTTTTTTATTACCCAGTGCCTGCAGATACGCCTCGCCCAATGCCAGGGCCGTATCTTCGATGGTATGATGCTCGTCCACTTCCAGATCCCCTTTCACCTTGATTTCCAGGTCACAGGAAGCATGTTTCCCAATCTGGTCCAGCATGTGATCAAAGAAAGACAAGCCCGTACTGATGTCCGTTTTGCCGGTACCGTCCAGGTTGAGTTTGATATGGATGTCCGTCTCCTTGGTGGTACGACGAACGGTAAACTCCCGCTCCGGCAACCGCAGATACTCATAGATTTCTTTCCAGCTTTCCGTGGTAAGGGCAGCGTGAGTAATGGACTCTCCCCAGATATGAATGGCTTTAGCTCCCAGGTTATCCGCCAGTTGTACGTCACTGGTACGGTCTCCCAACACGTAACTATTGGCAATGTCATAGTCTTCATTGTTAAGGTAGCCGGTCAGCATCCCGATTCCGGGCTTCCTGTTGGGGTGATTATCGTGCGGGTAGTGCTCATCCACATGGATGGCCGAGAAGTGAATTCCCTCGCTCTTGAGTGTATCGAGGATCAGGTCATGAGCGGGCTGAAACTCAGATTCCGGCCAGTCATCAGTACCCAATCCATCCTGATTGGTCACCATCACCAGTTCATAGTCCAACTCGTCATGGATTTTCCTCAAATAATAAAGTGCCTCAGGCAAAAACCTGATCTTGTGAATTTTATCTACTTTTTCGTCGTCAGTTTCAGAAACGATGGTGCCGTCTCTGTCAATAAACAATATCCTCTTCATTACTTTCTGTTACGTATCCCGATACCTTTTGCGGCCTTCTGCTAAGCTTGTCTGAAAGCCTCTCCTATCTCGGAATCAAAGATAATCGCATTCCGAACAACTGGCGTGTTAATCAATCAAATCTTATAAAAATTGGTTTAATATTGCCCTATGATCATCTTAGGGATTTCGGCTTACTACCATGATGCTGCAGCAGCACTGATCGAGGACGGTCAGATCATCGCAGCAGCACAGGAAGAGCGATTTACGCGTAAAAAGCACGATCCCAGCTTCCCCTCTCAAGCCATACGTTACTGCCTCTCCGAAGGCAATATCAGCCTGGAAGAGGTAGATGCCATTGTCTTCTATGACAAGCCATTTCTCAAGTTTGAACGACTGCTGGAAACCTACTATGCTTTTGCACCAAAAGGCATCTTGTCTTTCATCAGCGCCATTCCGGTATGGATCAGGGAAAAGTTGTTTCTCAAACGAGAAATTAAAACCGCTTTGAGCCAGATCGGCCCCTACGAGCCAAAGAAACTCCGATTTACGGAACATCACCTGTCACATGCCGCCAGTGCTTTCTTCCCCTCTTCTTTTGAGGAGGCCGCCATACTCACCATCGATGGTGTGGGGGAATGGGCTACGGCCTCCATTTGCCATGGCAAAGGTAACGAGCTGTCGATCCTCAAAGAACTTCGTTTTCCGCACTCTCTGGGCCTGCTCTATTCGGCGTTTACCTACTACCTCGGCTTCAAAGTAAACTCGGGGGAATATAAACTGATGGGGCTGGCACCGTATGGCAATGACAGTGAACGCACCAAACGGTTTACGGAGCTGATCAGGGATCACCTCATCACCATTTATGAGGATGGATCCATTTGGCTCAACCAACGATACTTCAATTATGCCACTGGCCTTCAAATGACCCACAACCGCCGATGGGCCACACTTTTTGGTTTTGAGCGACGGGCGTCGGAAGCGACTTTGGAACAGGTACATTGCGACCTTGCACTCGCCATCCAAAGAGTCACTGAAGAAGTGGTCCTAAAGATGGCCCGCACAGCCAAAGCACTCACCGGAGCTTCACGCCTGTGTCTGGCAGGCGGCGTAGCGCTTAACTGCGTAGCCAATGGAAAACTACAGGAGGCTAACATCTTTGATGAAATCTTCATCCAACCTGCTGCGGGAGATTCAGGAGGCGCATTGGGAGCGGCTCTGGCAACTTATCACATTGCATTTAAACAGCCTGGAAAATCCTTAGCTACCACCGACCTGATGCAGGGATCATACCTGGGCCCAGCCTTCGGAGACCGTGACATTCAGCAGGTCATTCGGCAAAACCATGCTGTTGCGCAAGCTTTTGAAGACTTTAGTGCGTTGTGTACTACTGTCGCTCAACGCATCAGTGAGGGGCAGATAGTGGGCTGGGTACATGGACGGATGGAGTATGGGCCTCGTGCCCTGGGCAACCGAAGCATTCTGGCCGATCCCAGAAATGCTGACATGCAGCAAAAGCTCAACCTGAAGATCAAAAACCGGGAATCCTTCCGGCCTTTTGCTCCGGCAGTGTTGGCGGAAGATGAGGATCGATACTTCGATATGGAAGGTGCCTCACCTTATATGTTGTTAGTGAAGCCGGTGCGTAAAAACCTCAGGAATGAAAAACCGGAAGGGTATAATGATCTGGACTTACCGCAAAAACTTTACTTTGCGCGATCTTCTTTACCGGCGGTTACGCACATAGACTACTCTGCCAGGGTGCAGACAGTCCACAGAGAAACCAATCCCAGATTCCATCAGCTGATTACCTCTTTCAAAAAACTGACTGGCTGCGGAGTACTGGTCAATACCAGTTTCAATGTAAGGGGTGAGCCCATCGTCTGCACACCGTCGGACGCTTACCGCTGTTTCATGCAAACTGAGATGGACGTGTTGGTCATTGGGAAGTACCTTTTCATGAAGGGAGAGCAAGCGATGGGAGATATTTGATCATTGTGAGTATTTGGCGGCTTCCCTGCGGTGGCCCGCACAGGGAGCGGGCTATCCGCTATACTCCGGCACGAAGCCGGGGTGCCACTCCTATCCCTAGCCGATCCGCGCAGGACGGGGATACAAATAATATGGGGGATGTCATCCTACGCGGGACGTTTCCAGAACGCGCTATCAAACTTTGTTTTCAGTTTATCTATTTCAAATGCAAACTCTTTGTAACAAACCCTTAAGATCTTTATTTTAGCATTACTTAGTACAAACAAGGCAATGGGTTGGACTGCCCACTGTTGACAGCGATTGTTAATCTGAAACGAACGAGCACTTAATCCCTAATCTCTGAACAGATGGAATTTTTATCTGACCTGTGGAATTTCTTGAAGGAACGCAAAAAGTTCTGGCTGGTGCCGATGATCATTGTGCTGTTGTTATTTGGTCTGCTCGTGGTCATAGGAGGTAACTCTGCCATGGCGCCATTCATTTACACATTATTTTGAAGAAGTCGCTTGAAGAAGTCGCTCACCAAAAAGGAACTCACCACACTACTGGTCATCATCACCGGACTCAACCTCCTGGCGTGGTATGGAAGACATCAGTGGCAGCTCAATACCGATGGGCTGATGATTGCCAGTATGGTAATCGGTGTCAGCTCTCTGCTCATCCCTACGGTGGGCTACTACGTCGTATGGTGTTGGGACAGAATCGCCGGGGTACTCGGATGGATCAATTCCCGAATCATCCTTTCCGTGCTGTTTTTCCTTTTCCTCTTCCCGCTTTCACTACTCTACCGCCTCTTCAACAAAGACACCCTTCACCTCAGAAAACCAGATAGTCACTCTCTCTTCGCAGATCGCAACCACCAGTATACGGAAAAGGATTTTGAGAATATGTGGTAGTGTGATGGTTTGTAGGGACACAAACTTGGCTTTATGTCCCCACACTGCTACAATGCGAGTCCCCTCGCATTGTCTGCCCTCCTATCTCGCAATTACGATCTTTTGACTGCTTCGTTGGCCATCGGAGATGACTTCCAGGATGTAAACACCGGATGGAATGGCGTTGACATCTACTTTTTCTACCATTTTACCTGCGTCTTTCATCCCTTTGTCTTCTTGTAAAACCAGAGAACCCCTCAGGTCATAAACATTGATCAACAGCTTGCTACTATTTTTCACGTCCAGTTGCAGGTATACATCGGAAGCCACCGGATTGGGGAAAACATATAAACCAGCAGAGTGCTCTTCCACCTCTCCATCAGCTGACTGAATTCCTACTACACCTGGCAGTGGTCCTGCATATACTCCGGTCTTCTGCACCGACTTGGTCGATTTGAAGAAGCCATCGGAACAGACACCGGCATCTATCTTCGCATGGAAATCAGTATTAGGCTGTGCGTGGAATCCGGGGGTGAGTCTAATGGAATTGGCCGCTACAAAGCTCACCTCTGCAAATGGCTCTACCTTAGCGGAAGCAGTCAGGTTGTTGGCGGTGTAGTACCTGAACCCGTCCAGGTTACCGGATACTGTCAGATTGGACTTGCAGCGTTCTCCATATAACGGTGATTTCCAGATGCCGCGTCCATAGGTAGCTGCATAAATCTCGTCGTTGGCATAATCAATTTCCAGCTCTGTGATTTCCACATTAGGTAGTTCGCTGTAAAAAGGCACCCAGTCAGACAGGGTATCATCGCGGTAGAACACACCCACATCCATCCCCACATAAATCCCATTGGAAGAACCTGTTTCATACACAATGGTGTTGATCGGCACATCAGGGAGTGATCCCGAAATGTTGGTCCATGAAGAACCTCCGTTGGTTGTTCTGTAGACCTTCTGTCCCGCTCCAAATCCACCACTTACTGTGTAAACAATGTTCGGATTGGTAGGATGAATGGCAAAATAGCTTTTGGTGCCCGGTACTCCACCGGTGATATTGGTCCATGAACCACCCAAATTAGTGGTGCGGTAAAGGGTAGAGTTTTTGGATACGTAAACATAGTTTTTATTGGATGGCGCCACTGCCAGGTGTGTACAGTTACCACCGCCAATGTTTCCATTGGAAATATTGGTCCAGTGACCACCTCCAGCAGGTCCTATGCTGTGGGACGAGGACTGGTACCACACATCCTGATAGCCCGCATAAATGACATTTTTGGGATATTGGCTACCATCGTCGTGAATGGCAAAAGGAGTTAACCACGCCCCACTTTGACCACTTGGGGTGACATCGTAAAAGGAAGACTCATTGAACATCCGCTTCAAGGCGCCATATTGTATGGCTCCCACCACATATCGGTTATTGGGCATCACCACTACCTCAAAACCATCGGCCCCTTCCCAGTGACGTGCCTCAGAAGAATTAGCCTTCACGGCATTGAGTCCGTTGTCCTGCGCACCAAAGTACAACGGAGACTTCACACTGGTGCTCTCAGAGCCGAGACCTAGCCGGTACACTTGTGTAATTTGTAACCCGTCGGAGATACTTGACCAATTCGAAGCCCTGTCCACGCTTTTGTATATACCTCCGTCACTCGCGCAATAGATCGTGTTAGAGGTTTGAAATTTCAACTCATGAATATCAGCATGTGTGTAATTCCCGGCTCCCGCACTGGACTCCAGCCAGTAAGAGGTGTTGCTCCAGCTGGTACCACCATTGGTAGATTTCCAGGTATTGATTCCTCCCACGTGTACCTCCTGGGCGTTGGTAGGTGATACGGCAATGGCCAGGTCATACCAGGATTGATCACCAAGGTCTCCGCCATTGGTGTTGTAACCCAGGATATTGGGTGAATTGGACCGTCTGGTGAAGGATAGTCCCGAATCGGTTGAACGGTAAACACCATTAAAGCCTACTGAAGGGCTGGAGGTAGTTGTCCAGTTTCCACCGCAAACGGCATAGACATAATTTGAATTGGCGGGGGTCACCGCTAGCTCAATCCTCCGGCTATTACTTGGTGGGCTAAAGGAGCTTTGTACCCAGCTGTCTCCTGAATTGGTGGAAATGTACATACGGGTACGAGTGGAAATGTACATACGGGTGGGGTCGCCGGGTTTGAATTCAAGGTCATAAAAACCTGAAACACCAAGTGATGCAGTGGTGTTGGTCCAGGTCAATCCACCATCAGTCGTCTTAAATACGTCATTTCTGTCAACTGCATAGAGGATACTGGAGTTTGTAGGGTGAATCCTGAGTTTCTGTGGCCGTGACACGTCCGCGTCGGTCAAGCCAGTACTATACCATGTTTGGCCGTTGTCCATAGACTTCAATACCCCCACACTGGGTGTATCGTTCCCATCACCATCTCCGGTAAAAATGTAGATGGTCCGGTTGTTACTGGGAGAGTTATAATCAATCACAATTCCTGATACGCCTATTCGTGGAATGCCGTCCGTCAGGGGCACCCAGTTGGCTCCGTTGTCTGTAGATCGCCAAAGACCTCCTCCGGGAGTACCGACATAGATACGATGCGAATAACTGGGATCAACTTCGATAGTATTGACCCGTCCAAGGCCACCATTGTGTCCACTGACAATCCTCCGGTGCTCATCAGGTGCAACGGCTTCCCAATCGCCACCGGCTACGTTGTTTTCGGCGCGCTCAGATCGATTGGCGGTGCGGCCCGCTACACTTTCCTGGTAATAATAAAACTCATCAAAATTGGCTTTGGCCACGTCTACGATTTTGCCATCTGGACTTAATCGTGAAGAATGGTAGTACTCCCATCGCTTAAATTGCTTGTAGCCAGAGCCCCGGCCTTTGTCCTTGTCTTTGAAGTAAGCTTCAATTTTAGCGACAACTTCCTTGAAATCTTTCGTTTCCGATTGGTTTAAAATCTCTATATGCACCTGCCCATGGCCGCCAAAGTGGATCAATAGGCAAATCGTCATAATGGTTGTAATTTTTTTAATCATATCGTGTTAGTTTAAAAAGTTAGTTTCCTCTATAAATGCAGTACTTAGTCCAAAACTATCAGGATGTACAGCGCTGTATAGCTCAGGCACTGATGGTCCCCGGTCAACAACCAATCGATATGCCATCATTCTGGTTGACAATCCACCGCCAAAAATGGTTTACCGGGTGTTTTGCTTTATCAAATATCGATATCGGCGTACATGATCAAAACTTACAGTTGTATCCAACAACAGAAAAGCTCACTTCAGTAACCCGGAACCTACTCATCACTAAATTCACTGTATGTTGAAAGTATTGGATATTTTGCGCGATCAAACTTATAAAATCTAACCCTGATAAGTAACGGTTGGTCAACAACGGTATACTTTACATTGACAGGTTATCAACGCGTAAAAAGTTATGATCAGGCTATCAACTCAGCGCGTAACTATACTGTATTAAAATTAAACATAATCTTTGATCCTCCAGATGAATTTCATGTTTTTTTAGTGTAATCAATTGTCATCAACCCTCCTCATCCCGGATTTTCGCTATTTTATCCTTCCATTGAGTTGATTGTTGATCAATGTACTATGTGATCAATTCTGCATGGGCGTACACAATTCCACAATGAACCCGTTGATGTCTCGTACATATCCTACCTGCTGACCCCATGGCTTGGTGACCGCGGCTTCCAACAACGCTGCCCCGTGTTCAATGGCTTTTTGCATGGCTCCGGCTACATCCTCCGTTGTAAAAGCCAGTTCTATCCCAAATGGTACCTTGCCAGGCTTGCTGGCCTCAAAGCCTTTCTTGAAGTTAGCAGCACCCAGCTCCAGGCTGGCAAAAGCAAGTGTGGTGGACCCGGTGACCAGTTCCCCGTAGTCTCCCTCCGGGGTAATCATTTTTTGCTCAAACCCAAAGGCATCACAGTAGAATGCCATCGTTTGAGTCACATTCTCTACATAAAGTATAGTGTAAGCGTATTGCAGGCTCATGGTGTATCCGTTTGATTGCTGTCGTTAAAGATACAGAGGTGTTTATTCTAATTCCTTGACAATAGCTGTAAATTTTTCATAAGACGCTGCGGGTGGGCTTTCATAGTGAATGTAACCAAGTGCAGTGTTAAAGTACGCTTTCATTTGATTCAGCCCTTCATCTTCGAGGACAGTATTGGTATGATCATCCATATCTACTGCACGTGAAATACCGAATATGATACAGCCATCTTTTGTGTAAAACACCATTCCGTGACTATTCAACGATTCTTCATCAAGGTTCTGCCAGTAAAGAGATTGTGCAAATGTAGGATTCGACTCTAAAAAGGACATGACCTCATCAGCTCTTGAGAAGCTATACAATGGATCATCTGAGTACTGAGGAATAAGGTATTCATCGGCTCCCTCGTTTCTGTTGGGCACAAAATGGTCCAGAAAGGCGATTGCCCTATCCTTCCGGCGATGCTTTTCTATCACATAGATGTCTGCGTAATATGCCATGTTATTTTACCTCAATCTAAATACAACAAGAAGCCAAACGTCATATGGCGATCGGATAAGGATTATCAATACAACGAAGTAATGAACCCAACGGAAAAACCATAGGCACTCCCAGAGTCCACCCAAAAATCCTGTTCCTTCCATACCTGACCCTGTAACAAATCCACAGAAACCGCACTCTTCGGCGTAATGTAATATTCAAACCCAAGTGTGATCCTGGTATTCAAGACACTATTCTTACCTTGTTCTATGAGAATGGTACCGCCCTGTGCTACAAATTGCGGGAAGTTGTACCTTTTGACACCCGCCTGGAGGAGGATAAACTGTCTGAACTTCTTATCACCAAACCGATAGCCTCCGCCGATCAGTAAATCAGAAAATGCGGCGGTACCTTTGATCACATTGGTCACACTGTTGTCGCCGTCCAGGGTGTATTCAGCATCTGAAGTATCAAAACTGGCCCGAAAGAAGATGTCATTGTTATTCCGCACGCGGTACTCAATGGAAGTCTTCACCAGTATACCGCCTCCCAGGGCATCGGCACTGTTGCTCAGGTAGCCAATCTCAATAGACGGTAGGAATATTTGCTTACCCAAACCGCCCGATTGATCGTCCTGGGCCCGGGAAGGGATCGCAAGCGACAGGAATAGTAGTGTTGTTAGTGTTTTATGCATGGCGTTCAAAAATTGGCTGGTCACAGGTACAAATATGGTGTGTAATATGAATATTATTGCCAGATCACTTCAATGAAGGTATGAAAACTGGTCCAAATGGACATAGACAGACTACTCAATCCACCTGACTCAAAAGCAGATCAATTGCACGGTATCCTGAGAGAATTGTACCGGGTACGCCGCCTTGTCGGTAAGTATCATAGGCATCACCCGCAAAATAGACCTGCCCGTTAAGTGGGCTGTTGAGTGCCTCAATTTTCGATTTGCCCAACAACGAACTCGCCCAGGTACCTTGTGTAAATTCATGTCTCCCCCAGTCTTCCAGCAGGTATTGACCCGTAAACGTCCTGGAAGCCTTTCCGTCATACATCTTGTCCAGTTCGGCCAATACATCCTTCAATATCGCTTTCTCATCACCCAGTCCGTAGTAATACCGGGCAGAACTACCAATTGATAACAATCCCAGGACGTTGTCTTCAGAGTCCTTTTTAAAAGCAGCATCATAAAAATCCTTGGTGCTCCCTTTCTCTTTGCAACTAATCACATTGGGGTAAAAATTCTCGGAAAACTTCATGATCATTTTGAACCCCGGAAGGAACGTTACACTGGCTATCGCATCGGTTTTCTGCTGAGGCAATTCAGGAAGAAACGAGATTGCACCAGATTTTAAAACGCCTACCGATACCGTCATGAGCACTTTGTCAGCGGATAAAACCTCGCCGTTTTGCAGGGTCAACTTCACCTGACTGGCTGAATAGTCCACTGCCGTCACAGGTGCATTGTATCGGATTTTATGCTTCACCAGTTGCGCCAGGTTGTTATCCACGTAATCATACCAGGTGGAATTTTTGAACTTGTATTCTGGAAAACCTTTGAAATAGGCATCCAGTTCCGACTGTGGCACTTCCTTCAGCTTTTCGCCGTCCCAGACAGCACTTGACTCTAACTGATAAGGAAACAACGCTTCATCGATCTCATCTCCCTCCTTCCCTTTCAATCGGTTCAATATAGCGGCGCGGTTATGGATCCACTCCGCCCCAATGTCGATCGGAAAATCCGCGAATCCCTCCACTTTTTTCAACCTTCCACCATATCGATCAGTGGCTTCAATGATTTGATAATCGATGTTGTTCTTTTCCAAGATACTGGCTGCCGCCAATCCGGAAGCCCCGGCACCTACGATGATTACTTTACCGTCATATTGATAGGCTTTGTCCAGGGCGGTCTCTTCAGGTAAAAGGTCGTAGGCCAGCGCCCCAAATTTGGTTTGAAAAGAGGCACAACCGGTCGCGATCCCCACAAGGATCAGTAAGAGTAAACCAATAGTCTGCTTGAAAGTCATAAATATCTTGTTGCGTGGAAATACAAGATCAAATTTACCTTGAATTACAGGCTATTTTTTGTCCAATCAGGACATTATCGGATGGCAATACCGATTTTCACAGGATCGGAAAAACCTTCTGATTGACGCAGATCAGCATCAAACCATTCTATGTAGGTGGCGTCTCTCATTTCCTTGCCATCAATTTCAAATAGGTAGAAAGCAATGTCATGCCAGATCTCGTAATTGTAACCTTCGAATACTGTAGCATCAAAAATTGCATATCGCCCATGGATGTCGATACTTTTAGCACCAACGGGTTTTCCCTCGGCTTCCCCCGCACTCACTCCCAAAAAATACCGATTCTCTGTCAACAAGCTCAAATCCGGGTCTTCGTCCCACAGTAGCATCCATGGTACAGCACCGACATTCATCTTTTCATAAGCTACAAGCGTTTGCGCCTCGTATTCCGCTTCTGTTGAAGATGGTGAAATGGTCACTTTATAGGCAATTATTTCCCACCGATCAAACCTATGTACGCTATATTTTTTGCTGACTTGATGGTTGTTCGCAATCTCTGATTTGGAAGTTTTTCTAAATGCGGACGGAGACATACCGTACTGCTTTTTGAAAGCTTTGCTCAAAGCCGCAGTAGACTCATAGCCAACAGTAAAGGCAATGTCAGCGATACTCCTACTGCTGTACTTCAAATACTCTGCAGAAGTCTGTAACCTCACTTTATTGACATAGCTTTTAATAGACTCTCCTTTTTGAGATTTAAAAAGCCTGTTCGCATGCCTGTAAGAGTAGCATGCATGATCCGATACTGAATCTGCGGTGACCTTGTCAAGGTTTTTCCTGAGATGATCTTCCAGGAATTCGATTCTGTCTTTTGCATCAGGGTCGGTCAAAGGAGTGTATTTTGGTGTTACATTGAATACTCAAAATAACAGAATATCTCAAAGTACGCAAATGGCAGCGCTAACCGAATGGTATTCCGGAGCGTATCAAAAATGCTATAGCTGCTTCACAATTCGCACCGTTTCATTCTCACAAGCAGTACACAGCAGGCTGTCTTGTGCCATCACATTGAAACCATTGACTACTCCATCGCAGCAATCCGTTGCGCTGATCAAGCTCTTTTCCGAAATCACGAGCGTATCTGCATCGGTACTTCCATAGTTGACAATGAAAAGGGAATCACTGGTCAACACCGGAAACGATGCCTCATCTGAGCGAAATATAACGTTTATATCCGTAAATCCCCCTGCTCTTACAGCCACTACGCGCAGAGAATCAAAACTGTAAGGCTGGCCTGGAATAGTGAGAAGATTGTCCCCACTTTGCGAGTCGATGATCTCGAAGCGCAGCTTGATATCGGGAGGACAATCTTCATTCCTGCAGTCATTACATGACCTGAGCACCAATCCCAAAAAGATCAATGCGAGGTATTTCATTTCAACACAAATCTTTGAGATTGACAATCGCCATTGTTTTGACATACGTTCACAATGTAGGTTCCTGCACCGAGGTTGGATACATCAATCTGTCCATTGATTTGGTGTTGCATCTCATCGTAATACCTGAAATATACCTCAGCGCCATCCATCGCATAGATTTTCACAAAACTCACGACTTCACCTTCATGATGGTAGGTCAGGTTGAGCACACCAGTTTCTACAGGATTTGGATAGAGGGAAAAAACTTCGTTTTCAAGCGCTTCAGGAACCTCCTGCACTAATTCATCTATTGTTTCCCCTTCCGGTTCATTTGCCGCCTGCGCAGATCTGAAAACAGCAGTGGCACAGTCTACAATGCTAACTGTCACATCTGACCCTGCCGCTATGTTGGTTCCCGGTCCAAAGGTCACTGTATTTTCGGCCTGCAGCGCTACTACAGAATTGGTTTGCACGGTAAAATTAGAAGTAGTGATATTATTTCTTGCAAATTGATTCAAAGTCTCATCCGACTCAATGGTCAGGTTAGAGATGTTGTAATTGGTATAGTCATTTTTGGTGATGACCCTGCCAAGGTTATCTCTGACGTATCTCCGTGCCTTGGCGTTTTTATCACCGGCCTGTCCCCCATCAGGAAAATCATAATCCGGATCTGAATAGAGTGGTACCCGGTCTCTGTCATTTCCATAAGACATCACCGTCCGGAAATCTGCATTGCGGTATCCGTAGGCGTTCTTACCACCGATAAAGATTCGCTCAATCCAGCTGAACTCCTCTCTGTTATGCTCCAGGTTGAACATATGACCAATTTCATGTGCCACGCCATAGTTGCGATCATCTGCACCGTTTCTACCGTACATGCCCATGTTCAAGCTCCTGTCGGCACGGCCACCTACATTCTGCGAAATCAGCAGTATGGCTACATCCGCATTGAAATCGTTTCTGTAAGCCCAGATTTCATCGTACTCCCTCCATTTTTCACCTCCGCAAAACAAACCGGTACAGCGCACCACATTGCTGAAAGCGTCAAAATCATCGTCTTTATTACCAAACTCAGAGTCTGGTGTTTGGTAACTAAAAGCGAGCCTTACCCTTACATCCAAATCACTTTCACGGTAGCTCTCATTGACACTTTCCACCACGCCATCGAGAAAGGTATTGATTTCCTGTTGTCTGTCTGTTACCGGGAAGGTAGCTGCAAATTCAGGGGTATAGGCGATGATCATGGAAAAAGTCTCCACCCCGCCACACGTAGACCTGCGGGCAGCAGTTCTGTTAAACCCTCCGGGTGTCAAACCAACATTGGGATTGATGGCAACACTGGGAAAATGATCAATGTCACAATCTGCGTTGATCATGGTCCGGTCATAAAATACATAGTTGGAATTGCCAATGTCAGACAGGGCAACAATGCCATTGGGCTTGAAAATAGACGCTGACAAATCACCGCCATATTCCTTGATCTGGAGTTCACAATTGAAACAAGGACCACTTGTGGAGTTGCCGCGCCAGATGATTTCTCCTGCTTCACTGAGGTAACCAACGTCTCTGGTGAAAGTAATGGGTGCATTGTCAACCAGCTCCACCCTGATGGTGGGCAGACTGGTGGTTAAAGTAAAGTTTTTGTTCACTACGCCATAATTCCCGAGTGGCTCTGTCACATTGTTAATACCGCTCAAAAGCAAGTTGTTAGCGTAATTAAAGTTAGGAACGTAATTAAAGGAGGCCTGTGAAAAGGTGAGATGCGTCATTAGCGAAAACGCTAAAAACAGTAATGTTTTAGTTTTCATGTTTTAAAGTTTTAGTTTATAGAAAGCGCAAGACGTTTGGCTGCGATTAATTCTACTGAAAGATAAACAATCAGCGCGACTTTTATAGTTGTTTTTCAAGCTTACTGATAATTTTTCCTACCTACAATGGATGTTCCGGGACTTCACGAAGTGTGACGTCGAGGAGGTATCAAAAAGTATTCAAAACAACTTTGAAACGAAACCTACTTAAAAATATAGTAAATGGTCACAGTATCGTTAAAGACCAGGTCATCGGGCCGGAAATTGAACGATCTGGAGCCGCCAACTGCCGCGCTGGCGCCATACCTACTTTCAGACGTTACTCTTTCCATCCCTGAGCTATTACTCCAGCTGCCATAAGTAATTGATTCAAGCTCCAAGATAGTCAGATTGGCCGCATCCGCCATCGCCGTGGCCTTCATTTGCCCGTCTTTGATCGCATCAGCGATGATCTCTTTCTGGACCTTCTGTTTCAGTTCTTCAGATAACTTAAACCTGAAGCTAAAATTTAACTCCAGATCCGACTCACTAAATCTGTCTAAAATCTGTGGAATTATCTTTTCTGTATAGACAAACTCCAGTTTTACCTGTTGCGATGCCACATAACCACTGTCAATATACTCACTACCCCTTCTGATCTGATTTTTATAAACCGAGAAGCTCGTCGTTTTTATTTCACCTTCCTCAAAGCCAATTTCCTTCAATTTTGCACTGTATTGGTTAGTTGTATTCGCCAGCGCGTCGATAGATTCCTTCATTGTTTGTCTGATCTGCGAAACACTGATACTCAATATGGCAACATCAGGGCTTACCACCACACGGGCTTTCCCGGTCACTTGCAGCTTGTTACTCTTCTTTTGTGCCAGGAGCTGACAACTAATCAGCAACAACAGTAATGACATTAACAGATTTATTGTGTTTTTCATAAGCTATGAACTTTGGTTAGGAATAAGTTAATTAAACAGTTATCATGATAACAATTATTGTCTCCATTTAATCCCTGTTTGAACTTGGTTTCATCAAAGAGTGGATATTAAACACCTTAACAAATCAATCAAACACCTCCAGGCGGTCCTGAGAGAACTTTTCGCTGATTTCAATCTTGTTCGGGTCTATGTTTTTCTCCAGGAAAATGATGAGGCCGGAAACGATCTCTGCGGTCAGGATGAGGTTTCTGGAATCGTAGATTGCTTCTGTTACCATTCTCACTGTCAGGCTATCAGGTCGTAATCGAATTTTTGCCAGGGCATCCATTGGAATCTTTTCACGAATTCCCACAATCAACAGCATCTCTTTTTGGATCTTCACATAGCCCTGTGATCTGAAAGCCAATCCATTGCCAATCAGTAAAGTACCAATAATGATCAAAATGTAATTGAAAGACCCTTCTGTAAATATGAATGGTATGGTAAGACTGATCCCAATCAGTAGCAGACCAGCCATGATGAGACCCGACTTCTGAAAGCCGTCATTCCTGGTCTTGAACCGAAATTCCAATTCACGTTGAGGCCTGCGCATTCGTATGACCTTCCGGATCAACCCATAGGTCAAACCAGCGATGGCTCCCCAGGTCATCAATTGTTCCTGCATGGGCGTTTCTGCGAACAGCCAAACTCCCAGAAACGCAATGGCCAGCACCCAGATGATGATTGTCTCGTTCTTCAACTCAAACAGCATAATACAACATCTCCAGGAATTTCCCTGGTTCCTGATCTTTTTCTCCTTTCAATTCTTTGATGACTCCGCCGCAACGGATAAGCTGCTCAGGAAGTTTTCGGCTGCTCCTGTTGTGGGCAATGAAGAAATCTTCTTCTGTATCTGCATCAGTCAATTCATAGACATCGTATTGATCAAAGATGGGGATCATGGTAAATGTGGTGGTATCTCCTGTAGAAATGGGCACCATGATAAAGCCTGTAAACCTGGTTTTTGAATCAATCAATCGGGGAATTCCCGTGATGATAGCGCTTTGTGAGACTTCTGCCTTTTGATTAGCTTCCGCGGGTGAGTAGATGGCAGGCTGGAGCCTGCTTAGCATGGCCTTCAGGTCATCTGATAGATGTGAATAAACTTTGGCCCGCATCTCCGCCTCCAGATCAAGCAGTGACATTTCCAGATAAAGGATCATTTTTTGTCTATCGGAAAATACGCCGGCTGCCTTTCCCAGTTCCGCAGAGGTGATATCTCCGTCATTGGCCTTTGACCGCAAGTTGTAGAATCTCCCACCGTTATCCAGCGAGGCCAGCGCATAACGGTAAGATTTGTAAGGAGTGATTTTTCTCATAGTTGTGGATCAATGTGCTCTTATTATTTCACCGATGGAAAAATAAAAGGTTTCATAAATCAACGATTTTCCTTTGGGAATAAAAGATCGATACATCGAAGTCCTTGTAGGTGAAGGCTTACAGTTGATCTGAAATCGTTGGGCCAGTGCCATCGACCTTTTCATATGCAAGGGGTCCGAAACCAGTAAGGCGGAAGTAAGCTGCAAAGAATCCATCAGAATGCTGGCATTTTCCAGGTTTTCGATTGTAAATCGTGACTCCTTTTCGATAAGAATCACCTCTTCAGGTACTCCTTGCTTCAGGAAATAAGCGCTGGCAATCTCACTATCTGCAAACTCCTGACCCTTCCCCATACCGCCTGTAAGGATCACATAGTCTACCAACCCTTTATCATACAAATAGATGCTGTGATTGACCCTTTCTCTAAAAACCGGTGAAAGTTGACCATTACTGGTTCCAGCTCCAAGAACTATGGCTACATCACTTTTGTCCTCATAATATTGAGCAGCATAACGATAGATAACGACACCATTGAAAAGGAAATATAGAGCGATCATGCCACACACAATCAATATCCATCTTCGATATGTACTCTTTGAAATCAACTCAATGTGAATATACCCAAAAATAAACCGATTGGTGATCATCAGGATGACTTCCAAAGACAAAATAAGTCTTTACTACACAATCTGAGCGGTTTTACTTACATAGGAGGCGGTCCATAAGAAATGGTATAATCATCATTAGCCGCATCCAGTATTTTTCCTATGGAAGTTGCCTGCATATTGGGTTTTGGCCCTGGCATGTACCACAAGCTCATAACAGCGGGTGTATCGTCTTCGTCGAGATTTCCACGGGATACAGCCACATGACTATGCCCGTTAAAAAACACCAGATGTCCTCTGGGTATAGGTCCGTCGCCTGTTTGCCATTGTTCATCTCCTGCGCCTAAAACAACACCCATGGCATGCCCATAGGCTTTTATAATTTCAGCACCGCCCATATCAGCATCCATTTTCGCTTGTCCTGCACCTTTTGCAATCTCATAAATATTATATAAAACCCGCGGGTGGAAAACACCTGCTTTGAAACCGGCATAAAGACATGCTTCCCAGCAATTCATATTTGAATCATCCTGTGGTGGCTCATTCGTTTCATGCTTCAAAAACCTGGTAAATGCGTTGTCCAGCCCAGGCACGTCATAACCATCCGCATCTTTTCCTCTACCCTGAGATTTTGGGACTACGCGGCCACCAGCATTTCCAGCCCCACTTGTGATCCAGTTTAATTTTCCTTCCAGGGCTTCTGCACCTGATGCGACCAGTTCATTTCTCAGCTCACCAAACCATTCAATATAAGGCTGAACCTCTCTGCGTATCAATCCTTCTTCCGTAACCGCTTGTTGCATTAACAAATTCACATCCGCAGGTGCTATTTCATTTACCACTGCCCTAAAATCATCCATGGTCTCAGACTTGGACAAGGCTTTCAAAGCAGCTGCTGCCGACTGTTGCAGCCCTGCCTCAAAGCCGTGAAGAATGGCTGTCTGTCCGTCGCTAAGCAACTGAATCACTCCACCATTGCCAATGGAGGCTTGACCTGCCATTGTTTGCCTTTGAACGACCGACTGCGACCGTGGGCTATCGTTCATCATTTGCTGCTGCTTTCGTTGCGTAACTGCCTCAGGACGATTATCTTCAAAATAACTTTTTGTTTGTGCGCTTTTACCAACGTTATCTATGGCATTTGAAATTGATTTTGGCTCGTTGCCATTGGCTTTCTCAGCGTTGCTTTGCATAATTAATCTGTGACGAATTTTCGTATCCAATATGCTCACTATGGATGCAATCAACCAATCAACTGGCTCTTCTGGTTTTTACACACAAAAATAACTGACTAATAAAAGTCACTTTCACAGCTGTGAGGTCGTAGCAAAATGATAGCAAGTATAAAAAAGTAAAATAGCGTAAATGAAGGTGCTGGACCGTGGCTGATTCCAACGCTGTAACAAATGTAAGTAAAATTGTTCCAAATGTGCAAAGAGCGAAGTTGAAACAGGTATCAATATCAGTCCTGATGCTTTTTGGCATACGCAGCCAATGCCTTGAACCATTTGCTATGGTCAAAGAAGAAGTACTCCTGATGGTTTTCGAAGACATATCGATAATCGGCAAACTTGCGCTTATACCAGGACTCCAGGTGGGCCATGCGGGGAACAAAGGCAATTACTACTATGTCGGATACATGGAGAGCAGACAAGTCATAACGAATTTCCTTGAGTCGTTCCTCCATGGACCTGCCTGTAATGCCTATTTTAAAGATGCTTTTGCCCTCCGGCAAATCAATTTTGAGGTAGTAGAGGCTCATTTGATCCAGGAGAGTGGCTCTGCTCAACACCGGCATGATCTCCTCCAGCCTCGCTTGTGCCTTCTCAATCAGCCCTTGCCTGTTTTTACTGTCCCATAAAACCATGACCAATTGACTGAGGACATCGGGTACTACAAGCTGCTTCAGTAACTTAGCATCATCTGCGGCCGATGGATCATACAAAGTCTCTACAACCGACGGTTCTACGCGCTTCTTTTTGGCAGAATAGCGCAGTTTATACTTAATCTTTCGGGCATTCAGACTCACGTGGTGATACCATCGTACCCTTGTACTCCTCACCCTACCTAAGGCGACAATCAATTGATCCAGGTTTTCAATCTCTCCCGGTGTGAATGCATTCAATTGCGCTAATGCATGGCTATTATGTTGGGTTTCTTCACCCTGAGTCACTTCTGACAGCCACAGTATTGACTTCCGTAGCAGTTCAGTAACTTGCTCCCGGTGTTTCCGTTCATCAGAAAAGGTGCCCAGCAGCTGATGCTGATACTTTTCCAGGTGCTGATAGTACCACTGGTGATAACCGACGGCATCCAGGTTTTTAGGAACATACTTATCCGGCACATAGTAGGACGCTCCATTGACGCCCAGGCAGGAATTTTCCTGGTGTGCAAAGTGCTTTTGCTTGACCTTTCCCACCTTCGGGATGAGCTTTACACCACACTTGGGACAGGTATAATCCCCTTCGGAGCCTTTGGAAAGCTCATTGATGTGTATCAGCTGTTGCTCCTGATTGTGTGCAAATTCTATTTGGATCATTTCTCTGCCCAGACAAAAGGCAATTTTATAGCATGAAATCGACTTTAAAAAGTCAACAACTAAAGGATGTCACGACTTGTTTGTAGCAGTCTAAAGAAATCTGGACGCTTGACAAACTACTTGTTGGTGACCCATAATTACTCATTATGAATTCATAATGCTATCGAACTACACTGACTAATACCTCACTCAAAAACTATACTTGATCCCCAACTGGCCCCTCCACCTGGAATTGAACAAATCTGTCACATAGGGATCGGTGCCCTCGGGGATGTTGAATTGAAATTGGGGTGTCCCATTGTCAATGCCACGGAAGTTCAGCAGACTAAAACTGGAATTGACCACATTGGGCACAAATGCGAGCCGGCCCCAGTCTTTGTTGATGAAGTTCAACACATTCAATAAGTCAAACGACAAGCTGATGCCATGACCGTTTTTCAGTTTCACCCCATATTCCAGTTTCATGTCCAGCTCATGGTTCCACGGTGTTCTGGGCCCGTTTCGTTCGGCGATCTGCCCCCTCCTGTTCCGTAGGTAGGGATCGTTTTCGATGAAGGCATTCAGGGCTTCCCATTGCTGGCCGGCACTCACCGTCACATTACCCGTGCCATCAACAATGTCAATCAGGTTGATCTCGGACGCATTCTGCGGGACATAAATCAGGTCATTACGCGAAGAACCGTCACGGTTCAAATCACCCTGATACACATAGGAAAAAGGACTTCCTGCTCTTCCATTGTACAAAAAGGAAATAAAGCCCGTGCTATTGTCATTGATCGTCCACTGAAATGAATGACTGCTGACTACTTTATGCCTCAGGTCAAAGTTGGAGAAAGAAAGGTCCGGATTATTTCCTACCACCGCCTGATTCCACTCAAAATTGGCCGCGGGCGAGCTCCTCACGGTACTAGAAATATCTTTGCTCCTACCGTAAGTATAGCCCAGATAACCGTTGTAACCTCCCACCTGTTTACTGAGGCCCAATGTCAGGTTATACCTGAATCCCTGATCGGTATTGGTGAGGAGAAAAACATTGGTGAAATTAGGATTCACCTTGATGTCATCTCCCGTCTCCAGAAAGTAAGGTCGATTGTCTGCACCGCTGAAGTGACCGATGTTATCACGGCGATTGATGGACTGAAACAGCAGGCCATTCACTACTTTGGTATAAGTTCCTTCTATGTCGATTGTCCACTGGTTGGGTAGTTTGGCATTGAAAGCCAGGTTCGTTTTCCAGTCGCGTGGCAGGCTGAAGTCTGGGTCCAGCAAGTTGATCTCCGTCAGGTTGGGCTGCACACTGCGTAAGTCTTCCAGGTTTTCAGTCAATGGCAGCGGATCGCCCGGTCTGAGGTCTATGTTGAAATATTCCGTCCCCGAGATGTACTCCGCATAAGCGAACCACAGGTAGGGAATGCGACCCGAGAAGAGTCCGGTACCACCTCGCAGAGTGAACTTTCCATCGTCATCCAGGGCATAATTGAATCCAAAACGTGGGTTGAAGTGAGGCGTTCTGGAAATACGATTGTCAAATTGACTAAACGCCGGGGTATTTTGAACTTCTTCGCTGATGGGCAGCCGCTGCGTCAGAAATTGTCCATCTATTCTGATGCCTGCCGCGATCTCCAGTTTCTCACTGATTCTGATGTCGTCCTGGAAGAACAACGCTCCTTCAAAAACGCCAATGGTCGCTGAAGGCCTGCTGTTGACAAAGGAAAAGTCATTGTTATTCACATTGTAAACACCCCTTACCCGTGCCGGGCGGTCGCTCAGAAAATCGTCCACGGAGCGATATTCCCACCTCCCGTTCCATGCGGATAGAAAACCATAGTCTACATCGTGCAGCTGGGCAAAAAGTCCGGCAGTAAAGTGGTGGTTATCCACTTCAAACGAATAAGTATCGGACAATTGCCAGGTAGAAAAATCGGTATTGTAAACAGACGCTTCCCGGTAGGAGCCTGCGAAAATACGACCTGCGGAGGAAGTCGCAATCTGAATATGTGGAAATACACGGCCATCAAAATCACGATTTTCCTGCACGGTATTGAAGCCCAGCGAAAGCTGGTTGGTACTCCCATTTTTGAAGTTGGACTTCAATTCCACAGCCAGGCTGTTGGCTTCACTATTATGGCGATACCCCTGATTGCCGAAGTTGAAAAAGGTACTGTTCCATTCCAGGTTATCGGCATAGCTATTGACGTAATTGTTGCGCAAGGTCAGCTTATGGACTTCCGATAAATTATAATCCAGTCGGGCAAATACTTTGGCACTGGCAGTAGCCAATTCCGCACTTTGGAAGGTTCCGGGGTCGTAATCGTAGACATTGATCAACCGGCTGCGGATGGCCGTCACATCTTCCGAAGAAATGTCAGAAGATTCGCTTCCAGGCGCATTCAACACCGGTGTATTGGACAAAGCCTGTTCAAAATTGACGTAGTAAAATAGCTTGTCTTTGACCACGGCACCGCCAACACCTCCACCAAACTGTACATCGTGAAATGATTGTACCTCCTGCCTGGTTCCGGTCGCAAACCGGCCAATCAGGCGTTGGTTGTTACCATAGCCGTAGATTTCTCCTTTGGTCGTGTTGGTGCCATTTTTTGTAACCAGGTTAATACTAGCCCCATTGAAGTTACCGATGCTCACATCAAAAGGCGATAGTTTCACACTCACCTGCTTCACCGCCCCCAACCCGATGGGTTGACTCCTGGAAAGACTGCCTGGTGTACCATTGGCCGAAGAGCCCGAAGCGCCACTGGCCGGCTCCTGAAACCCGATGATGTCATTGTTGGCAATGCCGTCGATGTTGAGGTTATTGAAACGATTGCTGGCTCCACCAAAAGAGTTGAGGTTGTTCTCCGGCAGGTTGCGGGTAAGGTCCTGGATGCTTCTGTTGATCGTTGGTGTACTCCTGAGCGCTTTCTGGCCCAAAAAGGTCTCATTACCCGTCTTTTTGGGCGTAGCATCCGCAGTAATCACAGCAGCTTCCAAAAGGGTACTTTCCTCCTTTAGCACAAAATCTTTGACAGTAGTCCTCCCCAAATTGATCACCAGATCAGACACCTCAATGGTTTGATAGCCGATGAAGGAAATGGTAATCTGATAATGATCACCTGGCGGAATGTTTTTCAAACGGTAAAAACCACTTTCCTGCGACACGGCGCCATAGGTAAAATTAGTTTCCGTATCCGTGAGAACAATATTAGCAAACGGTACGGGTTGATTTTGATGGTCTTTGAGTGTGCCTTGCAGGCTACCAGTGGTTTCCTGGGCCTTGGTGGTGAGGGCACCTAAGATCAAAAAGCTAACAACTAATATTTTCTTCATATTGATTTCTCAAAATGGATATAGGGCAACCGCTGATACCTTGGTGGATGCAGTGAGGCGCCTGGACGTAAAAAAGAATGATTAAGAACCCTTGATGAAAAAGGGCTTAGGTTTAGGAGGCGAAGAAAGGTGTAGGGGAACCTTTGTTGAAGAGTGCTGAGTAGGCTAAATCAAACGTAGCAAATTGCGCATGGCCCACAGCACAACGAGGCATTCTGATCAAAGCCTGGATTACTTTACGCAACTGCCGATTACTGACCCGCTGCAAATCAAGGTTTGCCAGGGTAGCGAAATGGTCCACATCGTGCAATTGCTCCAGCATATCGCACGATTTACCCTCAGTGAGGAGGCTTTTGTAGAGTTCGCCAAATAGCAAATCGGTATTCCAGCTGAATTGTAAGAAGGTCTCGTAGTCAAAATCAGCTTTCGATAGACCCATCAGGTAAAACCCACCGTCGTTGGTGGGACCAAGCACCGTCTTTCCTTTTTCCAATAAGTCTTTTGCACGATGAACGTGTGCGACAGAAAGCTCAGGGCTGTCATTACCGATTGTGATGACCTTGTCGAAACCGGCGTCAAAAACACTGCGGATGGCATTGGAAAACCGGGCTGCAAAATTGGATCCGGACTGCTGCGTTTCATCTACATGAAAGACGGGCAATCCGCTGCGCTGTGCCACTTCCAGACTATGCTGATTGAAAGCAAAGGCCAAATTACCCTTGTTCAAAAAGGGTTTGCGTTTCACTTCTTCCTCATGAGAAAGCGCAAAGACTAAAAGGGCGGTATTTCCGTGCGTTTGTTTGATAGGGTATCGATTCTCCCAATTCGAAATCAAAAAATCACAAATTGCTTGTGTAAGATAAAAGAATCAATATACGGAAAATTAGTGCAAAAGCACATTTCCATCGGGAATGTCATGCTCCATACGAAAGTGACGGATAGGGGCAACCTTGAGGAATCATTCCCTTTTTATCAGCCGAATTGATTGACTGATACTTTGTGTATCAGACTACTTAGTGCCATATCCCAGCTGCTGATACAGTTCCTTCGACTGCTTCAGGTAGCGATCCTGATTGGTTTCTTTGAACCACGCCTCAGTCACTTCTTTATTATTGTAAAACCGACCGTCCTTCCATTCCGAAATGCCCGGGATATTGGTCTGCTGCCAGTTTTCATTGATAAAGCTGATGGCTCTGATATTTTTCTGATAGGTGAACGTGAAGAAGTTGACAAACCACTGATTCCAGGCCTCACTACTCTCCTTGTCGACCCCATGAATCGGGTTAGCTTCCGCGATCATGACAGGCTTATGGTGCGCTTTCGCAAAAGTGAGCACGTTGTCACAATCCTGGCCGAAATCTGTGCCGTTGTACGCATGTCCAAATACGGAGATCGCCACCCAGTCTACATAATCATCACCCGGATACCAGGCAGAGAGCGGATAATCTTTGTAGGGTTTGGAAGCATATGAATGCCAGACAAAGGCCACATTGTCCACTCCCTGTTTGCGCATGAGGTCTACAATGTGCTTGTACGCTTTCACATATTCTTTTGGCTCCAGCTCATTGTGCGGACCATCAAATTCATAACCGATCCGTAGGTAGATAGGTCGTTTGGTTGATTTCGCCCAGTTACTGTATTTCTTAATCACCTGGTCATAATCGCCATCAGCGGTCTTTTTAGCGACACCCCACTTTCCCACCATCCAGAGTGCGCTTTGCACCACCGTATTCGGAAATTTTTTAATGAGCATCTGATGATTTTGGGACGAACCAGTTTCATTTTTATGTTCGGACTTCACCCCATTGAATTCCGGTATCCCCCAGTAGGCCGACCATCCACCGGGGATCGGTTGATCTGCAAAGCGGTCCATGTACTCATTGATGCGCTCTACGGTCTGCCCCATGATCAACAAAGCTTTACCCGCCGGCGGAACGAACCTGGTCTTTTCATATTCATAGACATAGGCAGGATCAACAGTAGTATCTATTCCAGCGACCATTTCGTTGATGGTTTCGGGGCTCACCTCCTGCCCTCTTACTTCTAATACATAGCTCATCAACAATAGCATCACGAAAGAACAACCCAATACGCGATGTTGTCTGATAAAATTGTATTGCTCAAATGTTTTCATGGTCTACTATTTTTTGGATTGTTGTCTTTTGCGTTCAGATCACCCCACAAATACGGCTCTACTTTGTTTACAGCGGGTTTGATCTGCCACTAGTGTATTAAAGATAGGGATATTGTTGTAAGGTTTGAAAGAAGAAAGGAGGAAATGGGTTTGGTCGCTGGGTTGTGATTTTGATACCCCCTCCCCTTTAAGGATCACTTATTAGTATTAATGTGTGATTTGTGATGAGTGATTATTGATTGGCGGGGTGAGAAATCCGTACAAAAGTCTTTGATCTTCTCGTTCGCTATTTGCGCCCCTGATGGTGTTTTTACCAGCAGGTTGACGAAAGAAAGAATATATGGACTACAGTAGTAAATACCATTGTACTCTAAATGATTCATTTTTTGAATCGATGGATCTTGGCCAATCAGGTAGTTCCTTAGTCATGTTAGGAATTGTTGTTTATACAGGTTTAATTACGCCCACTTGTTACCCAATCAACAACCCTCATCCCTCAGTCAACAAAGCGTTTTACCAAGTAAGGCTTTTACAAATGATGAAACTGAGGCATATTCGAACAATCAAAACTGAATACTATGAAGAAATACCTTTTATTGATCATCGTCTTGTTGCCTCTGACCGGGTGGGCGCAGGAAGTGGACTTTTCGCAGATTCCGCAAATCCAGACCAGTGCTACTTATACCACAGAAGTCATTCCAGACAAAATCACGCTATCGATTACTTTGTCGGAGAGCAATACAAAAGGCA
>ERZ1740068.334-NODE-334-length-25544-cov-14.183491_pt1 | contig 25544 bp, 23 predicted proteins | sample MGYA00581735_ERZ1740068 | MGnify/ENA primary metagenome ERZ1740068 (study PRJEB43018, sample SAMN04849740) | marine metagenome | isolation source: floating plastic debris | place: Pacific Ocean | collected 2008-08-30 | study: EMG produced TPA metagenomics...
CCCCCCCCCCCCCCACCCCCCCCCCCCTCCCCCCCCCCCCCCCCCCCCCCCCCCCAAAAAAAAAAAAATTCTAAAAAATAAAAAAAAAAAAAAAAAAAAAAAAATTCCCCACGTGCTCTTACCTGGCAAACGGAGTGGCCGCAAGAGAAAGCGGGCTCATCGCCAAACTTGTTTACGGTAACTTGGTTGGCAAGGTGGTGCCGGCGGCAGTGGGAGCACCTCAACGTCGTGCCACAGAAGCAGAGAACGCCCCATCCGTCGGGATAGCCAAAATCGCGAATCTCGTTGCAGCCGTCGCACAGGGCTCGAAACGGATCGCCCGAATATCCCACCAGGTACCGTATGCGAGCTTGGTCCCGAGACATGACCATTACCGAACAAGGCAAGGCCGACGTCATTTTGGTACAATGGAAGGACCATTCACAGAAACTGGCAAGAACAATTTTGAAACCTGTGAAAGAATAAAAACGCTTTCTTCTGCATGTCCTTGCCCAGGGGAAAGTATGTGTTGTACCAAGGCCGGAACAAAAAATGGAAGACGGCCCAAAACCAGCGTGACTTTCGACACCAGCTGGCCCCTTTTGCGGAGATCGTGCAACTCGTAAAACGTCCCCGGGAGGCTCAGTACGTGATCGTGCCCCAAGGAGTGACGCGCCTGGGCAAATCGTTTCGCGACCCCAGCCAGTGGCGAATCTTCCAGGAACAAGACGTATGGGCCGCCTTGCGCAACCAAAAACCACCAGTTTCGGTCCGAAGGCGCCGTCGCCGCTCGCGAGCGCAGGCGGGACCGTACGAAGAGCCCCGCAACGCCAACGAAGGCTACGTACGCCCAGGCTCGGTTCGCAACCATTTTCGTCCCGAAGTGTTGCTTCCCAAGAACCTGCGCCCTTCGGCTCGGTCTTCTCTGCCACCACACGTCTTTCCCGAACGGTTGGACAAGGTAGGGGTTATCCCTGTGCCCGATTTTGACGAGTACGAAACAGCCCAGAGACGGGCTACTGCTAGGTCTGGGCGATACCCAAATGACCCCCGCTCCACACAGGCCTTGGGCTCTTCTTCTCACCTTTCCAAGCAAAACTATTACCCGGGCCTCGAGCCCTTGCGTTCTTCTCTGCGCCAAAGGCCACAAAACTACCGAGAGCATCCGCCCTGGGGCCGTGCTGCTCCTCGTCCGGCTCGTCCAACCGTCAATCCGGTCGGATGGACTCGGCCGGGCCAACCGACAACGTCGACCTGGGAAGCGACTCCACGATCTGCGGCTCGCCCTCGCCGTTCGGTCCGCTTTGCTCCTCGCGATACGGCTCTACAGGCGCAACCCAACCGCGGTCCGGGACCGGAAGACCGGGGACTGGAGCAAAACATCCGAGATATATTGACGATGGTAGACAATATGCAACCGGCCTCGGTGGTGCCACCCGTGTACGCAGCTACACGCACACGACCACCGGCCACAACTTTTTCTGCTCCGCCCGCCACCACCCACACTGTTGCCAAGAACACCAGACCCGCAGCCGACGACAATTCTCCGCCCAACCTGCAAATTGTCCGCAACACATGGATCCGCATGCAGTCGGCCAGCCGGTCACTCGAACAAATCTTGAGAAACCGCATGAGTACCCCGAAGCAGTGGAAGCTGCTGAGCCAAACCAAGCGCGGCCCCAGCAGAACCGGCGTGTTTCGGCGTCTGTTAAGCGCACTGTACGAAGTGGAGCAGGAAACAAACATGCTCATCAACGAGCTGTTTCACCAGTTTAGGATCGAATCCATGGGCCCCGGTATCAACGCCTTGCTCCAAAACGGCTTGGATCTTGACGACAACAAAGACGTCTGGAAAAGCAGCCAAGCCAAGATCGACCTGGCCGACACGGTATGGCAACGGTTTTTCAGCACAGCGTTTACCAAAACCGAGGCCCAAACGCTGGCGCAACGCCTGATGGTTCAACGCTACTTGCTGCGCTACATGATCAACAAGGCGTCCCCTCTGGCGAAAAAGTATTACCAAAATACTCGGAAAGCGTTTAAAAAATCGAACTCTACGCTCGATTGCCGACAAAAGGGGGTGCCTTCGCAAGTGTGCACCCGGGTACAAAACGAAGCAGGAAAAGAATTTATAACGGGTCAGCCTCTGCACGAAGTGTTGGACGTGTTGTACGACACGTCGTGCCAAAAAATGCAGCCGTCTGCGAACCCCTCAGACGCCACGTGGTCCTGGGGCGACGAGGACGAATCGTACGTATGTTCCCTAGAAGCCAAGACCGCCCTGCTCGTAGACGTGGTCAACTATTTCTTGTACTCTGGAGCGTACGGAGACGACACAAAGCGCATCCCTGTACAAGCAAGCCAAGATTATTGCAGAGTGTTGCGAAACGCCATCCAGGACTTTCGCGGGTTGAGTTTTGCAGACTTGAACAACATGACGGTCCGGAGGTGCATGGTAACGATCTGGAACGAAAGCGAGTCGTTGGGCCCGGAATTTGGGGACTTTTTCATGCGGCTAGTATCCGCCGATAGCGGAAACGTTACCGACAAATTTCAAATGTTGCAACAAGTGGTCGACCGAGAAGAAAACCCTACGAAACGCGTCATCTCGTGGCTGATGATGTTTGTCGTGTCGCTCACCCTGGCCGTGAGCTTTTCCTGCGGGGACATTAGCGACCCCAAACGCTACTTTCCCGAAATTTTGACTCGGAACGCATGGCCCTTGACCCAACACGAACAGCCCGCTACCCTATCTCTCAATCAGAAACCTTCCGGCTATTTGGATTCTTTCCTGACAGGCAACAGTTATGATACCGAGCTGCCCGCTCGCCCTTCTTCCGGATTTTGATTTGCCCTCCACCACAATTTTATTTATTTTTTTTTTCAGCACGCAAGACCCAGGCACGTCTTCTGTTGGTTCGTATTATGCCTTGCGCGACCCCCATGAGTTGTACCTGAGAACGAGGAACCGCAGAACCCAAACCCACAAGCGTTTATGGACAAGTTCCTCGAATCCGTGGGTGTTACCGTGGTGTCTCCACCCCCCACGCCACCACCGGCTTGTCCCAGCCCTGGTCCGGAGAGCAAACTGCCAGACCAAGACGGCTTGACGTGGCCGACATTTCCTTTGTGTCCCAAGCTTTATGGAACCGAACACGAGGGCGAAGTCTACCTCAACTGCATCAGTGTGATGCGCGCCGTCGGGAACCGCGCCAGCTCCACGAACTTGCGTTACAGAATTAAAGCCCAAACCCAAGTGCCGATCGTGTCTCTCGTTTCTGACCACGAGTGGCTCGCTCAGCAGGCGGCCTGGCTGCCCGTAAAGAACGCCTCACCCCGAACCGATTACGCGGTAGCCTTGTCTCAGCTCAAAGCCTTTTTGACCTGGACCCAACAGCGCACCCGGAAGAGCAGCGACAAGAAGACGGCCTTGTTTCGCAAGTTCAACATCGAGCTGGCTCCCGAAGAGGTGCGGGCTCTGCCTATACCGGTCGAAACCGAAGTCATCGAGTTTCTGGAAAAGGTGTTGCCGTTTGAACTGGAGACCCAGTACCGGGTGGGTCAGTATCGACTCGACGCGTTTATTCCTCGCTTGCGTCTTGGCATTCACATCGACGAGCACGGACACCGCGGCTACAACGAAAAAGACGAGAAAAAATACGACACGGCGCTCAGGGACGCCAACATCGAGTGCCTGCGGTTCAACCCCCACCAAAAGTACCTGCACGGACCTGCGCTCGAATTGGTGCGCCGCGTATGGAACAAAACCCTGTCTCCCGCTTTTGGCGCTTTTGTCCAACAACACCGTTTGGGATAAAAAAAAAATTAAAAATTTTACCGCAATTTACGTTAGGCAACGAGCAACCGAAACCACTTCTCCCACCAACAGCGCCTGAGAATAGTTGCCTAGCGCATTGCCCAAGGCAGAACGTTGTTGCTCGGTCCGTTTAAACTCTCGTTGTTCTGTGGGAGACAGAGCTGGAGCAGGCAGCATCACCGTACGAGAGCTTTGGCGCGAACCCCACGTTTGCCACTCGGCAGGAGAAAGAGAAGTAATGACCACGGGGTGGGACAATGAGGCCAAAAAACACAATATGCTTTGTTCGGACGGCTTCCAAGCCGTGGACAAGCGAGAGGTCTTGCCTTGGTTGAAAAACGTAATGGTGCCACGATGGGGATCCGCCACCAACGATGCATAGTGGCCGTTCCAAGCCGGAGACAGGAACAAGGGATCGAAAAGCCAACAGTCTTCTACGCAACGGTGAAAATTGGAACGCCGAACACCTCTGGGATTCGAAAAGTAGAACCCCAGGTATGTTGTGTGATTCTGCGGCAAAGGGTGTTGACCACGGGCATTGGAAACCGGCTCGTGCGGCGTTAAGTACACGCAGCCGGACCGATACGTAACCGTGCAATCCGAGAGCGATTGGAACAGCAAGTGTGGTGGTATAGAATCGGCGATATCCTCTGGCGGAAGGCTGGAAACAAAAAAACCGTATTCGCTACACCGAAAGGTATGCTCGGGTTTGGCCATGGTGGGCAGTTGTTTGGACAAATGCGAGCTGACAAGTTGAGCCAGCCACAGAGGCCAAAGAAATAATAATGATTACTTTTTTTTTTCCATGGCCGCTTCTGTTAAAGGTGGAGTCCAATTTCGGTGGGATCATGTGACACAAGAGAGGGTCGGCACCCAAGAGTTTGGTGACTCAATTTTTGGTCGACCGACAAGACTCAAGTGAAGCCGCGTAAAATTTATTTGGGAATATTATCAATTGCTTTTCTGTCTTTTATGTCCTTGTTTTGTTAGAGTCAGATCCGCACGTTGGGCATGGCAGATATCATCCGGAAGCGGCCTGTCGAACAGATTTTATTTCCGCTGATGTCTAGCTTAACCAGTCTAGATTCGCCAACCGCCTGAGCCAAGTACGTTGCCCCTAACGAAGTGAATTCGTTCTCCTGAAGATTACAATCTGTAAGGTAGGAGCCGAGTAAATGCAAAGCCAAAGCCTTGACGCCCTCATCGCCGATGTGATTGTATGCCATGTTTAGATCTTTCAGGTGCGTGTTGGGCAAGATGCCGGCCAAAGCTCAGCAACCAGCCTCGCAAACAGCGTTCCTTCTCAGGTTGAGGGATGTGATATGGGTGTTGGGAAGGGCGCCGGCCAAAGCTATAATGCCACGATCGCCTATTTAATTGTCCCAAAGGTTGAGAGTTGTGATGTGGGTGTTGAGCAGGGCGCCGGCCAGAGCTGTAACACCACGAGCGCGGATAAAATTGCAATACAGGTTGAGAGATGTGATGCAGGAATTGGGCAAAGCTTCGGCTAGAGCTGAGCAACCATCTTCAAAAATACCGGTTTCCCCCAGGTCCAAAGTCGTGATCTGGGTGTTGGACAATACGCTTGCAAGAGTAAAGCAACCAGGAGCACTGATAAAGTTGCCATACATGTCAAGAGTCTTAATGAGGGTGCTGGGCAAGACGTCGGCCAAAGCTAAGCAACCAATGGAGTTGGTAAGGTTGCTATACAAATTGAGGTCTGTAATGCTGGAATTGGGCAGGGCGGCGGCCAGAGCTGAGCAGCCCGTGTTGTGAATGTTATTCTTTGCCAAGTTGAGAGACGTGATGCGGGTGTTGGGCAGGGCGACGGCCAAAGCTGAGCAGCCCGTTTCGCCAATTTTGTTCCGTCCCAGGTCGAGATTCGTAATGCGGGTGTGGGGAAGGACGCTAGCAAGAGCTTCCGCACAGCGAAATCCAAAACCGTCGTCGTGGCCACCTAAAGCCAAGGTCCTGAGGAGTTTGGCTCCAGGCAAATGATGGGTAAGGTGTAAAACACCCTCGAGGTTCAGGTTGGTGTAAGACAGATCGAGGGATTTGAGGTTTTTCAACCCACCCGCTAAAAGTCTCCAACCGGCATTGCCCATAAGTGTTTTTGTGAGTTTAAGACTCGTAAGGTGTGGATTGTCCAGGGTCGCCAGGATTGGACCCACTCCTTCATCAACCTGAATATAACTCAGGTCGAGGATTCTGAGAGGGGTGTTCAGCAACGCCGAACATCCTGCTTTTCCGATTTTGTTGCCCTTTAGGTTCAAAATCTTGAGATTTGAAGTCCTTCGGATAGCGTCCGCAAGGACAAAACAGTCGGCATCACAAATACTGTTGTAGGCGAGGTTGAGCGCCGTAAGGGTTGTACTGGATGTTGCCGCCTGGGCCAGAGCCTCCACACCTTTGCCTTGCGTATTGGTGTATGCCAGGTCCAGCCTGGCGATGCGGCTTCTGGGAAGCGCCGCTGCTAGGACAATAGCGCTATCTCTTTTGATCGGGTTGCGTGCCAAATTTAAGTCCGTTATTCGCGAGTGAGGCATGATTTGGGCCAAGGCTTGAACGTCTTCAGGCAAAATGCGGTTGCTTTCCAAATTTAGCGAAGAAATGTTGAGGCTGGGTAAAGCCTGCACTAAAGAAGCGCAGCCTAACGAACCCACGTTGGCCCCGGAAAGGTCCATCGAGGAAGAACAAGTGCCGAGGAACTCCAAGCACAAATTCGAGACATCCCTTGGAACATGTGCTGTGAAAATAGTCTTTCAAGATGATTCTCCGATAAACGTTTTTGGTAACCACGCCACGCCGGTAATCCTTAATCATTTGGCGTTTGGATAGAGGCCGCGTTTTTTCCCCAACAGTTCGGTGGGGTGAGGAAGACCCAACAAAGTCCACACACAGAAGAGAGACGTTTTTCGGCAGGTAAGGAGCAAGATCGCCCTCCGTAACTCTTGTCATCTTCATCTGGCCTTGTCGAGCATACGTCCGGCAGCGGAAAGCCGCTATGACGCGTGTGCGTGAAGGGAAACGCGAATACATATTTCCCTTGGGGGCACAAGTACACTTATAGCTCCACATCTCTGAACCTTTGGAACTTTGCTCCGAGGTTACAGTAGCCACGACTTGAGAAAAAAAAAAATTGAAGTAAATTCGTTTACACCAAAATGCGCATGCGCATCGCTCAAAGCCTGTATCCATGTCTTGTGAAAAGGTAACGAAGTGATGCGCGAGAACAAGAATTTCCATAAGAAAGGATTCAGGTCTTAGTTGCGTTCTCCACGTATCCGACGAGCGAGTTGTATGTCTTTGGGCATGATGGTAACACGCTTGGCGTGGATGGCGCACAAGTTGGTGTCTTCGAAAAGACTGACCAGATATGCCTCACTCGCTTCCTGCAGAGCCAAAATAGCCGCGCTTTGAAAGCGTAGGTCCGCCTTAAAATCTTGGGCGATTTCTCTGACCAACCGCTGAAACGGAAGTTTCCGAATAAGTAGTTCGGTGGACTTTTGATACTTGCGAATTTCGCGCAACGCTACCGTGCCCGGCCTGTGTCGTTTTTGTTCATGTTGTGCGTCACGGAATGCTTGGATTTTTTTTTTGGGGGAGACATGACTTACCGGTAGCGGTGAGGTTTTTTCACTCCTCCGACATTGGGGGCGGTTTTTCGGGCAGCCTTTCGGGCAAGTTGTTTGCGTGGAGCTTTTCCTCCCGTGCTCTTGCGAGCGGTTTGTTTGGTCCGAGCCATGGTGTTGGAATTGTGTGGCGGTTTTGAATTTGTGCGAACGCCAACGAAAGAAAACGTAGTACTTTAACCGTTATGAGGCGTGGTCTTGGCATGATATTTCTGACGCCTTTCCCCCACCCGGTTTCCTTTTCCTCTTATGATTCGTCGTTCCGTTCCTTATACTGCAGTGGCTTGGTCGAAAACAACTTTTACCTCGAGTTAAAAAAAAAAAAACCCCAAAAACACCAACCCATGACGGATTCTACGGTCATTGCCATTATCGTGACTTGTCTCCTTGTCCTGGTCTTTGCCATTTTTGCTGCCGTGTACTTCTACCGGCGTCGTCACCGAGAAGTTCCCATTTCTCGCCGAGAGGTTCGTTAAAAAGCTCTCACGCCGGCAAAGGTTGCTCGGCTATGTCGAGTATCGCCGTGCCCACTGTGGTAGCCAGCCTCGAAAAGTCAACGAACGAGAGGAGCTTGACTGCCGACTTGTGCTGCTTATCTTCAAGACACCTCCACGAAGATATATCTTCATCTTCGGCTTGAAATAAGTTCAGATACCCTGCACGAAAATATGAGTTGTCGACACGCTTCAGTCGTGTGCTCCACATTCGTACCATGGGTCGCCAACAAAGCACTCAAGTATTCCATTACCGTGGAGTTTTCCGACGCGGCCTCTTTTAACCAATCGGCTACCAGAAAACCCGCGATGGACACCTTGTTGGTGTCCAAGGCGTCCAGTATCCTTTCCCTAGAACGGCCGGTGAATAAGGTGTTCATCACGGTTACCACAAATCGTTGGTAATCTACCGAATTCGCGTTCCCGATCAACTCCTCCACTGCATCCTCCTGTAACTCTTGGGTCAATAAAAAAGACAAAAGTTATGTTCAAGCCCCGCAACGCCAACATATGCGTAAAACATACCTGGTGTCAGCAAAAGTTTCGCCAATAGTTGCACCCCTTCAGCCGGATCAAAGTCTTCGATCCTGCTCCACGTTTTCACGTAGGAGACCACCAACGTGCCAAGAAGTTTGTCTTGTTGTGGCTTGCTGGCACAGCGCAACGTTTGCGTCATGGTCATGACTTCCGGGGAGGTTGTATCGACCCCCGGGGACGTTCGAACGCGCTTTCTTGACGAACAAGTTGCGTTGGCAGGTTCCGGAGACGAGGACAAGGAAGAAAAACTTGATCTCTTTTGCCCCAGAGTTGAACTTGGATCCATAGTAAATTTGGAATGAATTTGTGGCCAGGGAAGAAGTCCACCGGCCGAAACGTATTTTCCTGAAACAATATTCATGAAACAAAATTTTTTAACCAACCCATTTCCGCCTTTTGTCTGGATCCTGTCCGGAACCACACCTCCAAAACAGCATGGCTTCCAGCCTCCCTCCTCAAGATACCGTGCCAACGGTAGCCGCCGCCGTGCAAAGCTGCAGTTGGTTTCCTCAAGCAAGTCCCGGAAAAAGAACCTGCATAGTTCTCACAAACAGCGTTTCGGGCACACCCGTGAGACTGCGATTTTGTTTCCCAGACAACACCATCGTAGAAGTCGAGCCAGCGATTTCCACCGATGAGTTGTACATGTTCCCCAACCCGTCCGAGGTGCCCAATCTCTTCCGGCCAGTCGGACCTGGCGAGTTCTGCATGAACGCCAAGATGTGTGTGGTGTATGACGAGCGCGTCATCGCCAGGTTTCCCTTCACCTTTGTCACCTACCAAAACTGGCCCATTGCTGAGTCCAAGGAGCCCCGTCGCAGCGAGGTCAAGCTGAGTTCGCCACCAGCCCTCATTGAGGAACGCGTGAACGTGCGGCAACAAATTCGCAGCATTTGTCCGGGCCTCGCCCCTTGGTGGTCACCAATTTCGGAATATGAAGACACAATATTTGGAGCTGAAACCCCAGGTGCAGAACCAGGACACGCCAGAACGGACATGGTACAAAACCCCAGTCCCGAGGTAAGACTGCTTCACACAAAGAAGTGAAAGACGTAATGTTTACTGTGCGCATGTCAGTTTAAGGGCAGATTTACCCTTGATATGTACAACATCGGTCCCGTGATCGACAAATTGGAAGCCAAGGTAACCCGACAAAACTTGCGGGAACAGATTTGGCACGAAACGGCAAAAAAGTATTTGAAGAAACAGTGTACGCTGTGGGAATTGGAGTCTGCATTGTATTCGTTTCATTCCGCCACAAACAATCGTACCATCTACCAGCGGAACCCGAAACCCTAGCTAGGTAGCTCGGGTCTAGCCAAGCCGGAAATAAAATGTTTTATGTTTCATGACGCTACATTGGTTAGGGTGCTGGCCATGTGTGTTTGCCACGCCAGGGCTGCTTGAAGCATGAACTCCAAGGCAAAAACAGAAGCGTCCGAGGTCTCGGCAAACGTTTCCTACGTCCACAACACACGAGTTCAATAAAAAAAACCCAATCTCTTGGCACGCCTTCCGCATGTACGCCTACCAGAGAGCAGGCGGCATCCAAGAGCGGTATCCGAAAGGCATCTCCCGCGTGCTTGGTGTGTTGGACACAAAAGTGAACCAGGAGCCGCATCAGACGCAAAAACTCCACGCCAGCAGCACAAATTTGCTGCACCAAGGTCCGGAAAGAGAGCAAATGGGTACGGGGATCGGCCAAGCACAACGGCACATGCCGTTGCAAAGCGCTCTCCCACCGGGGACGAGGCAAGCTTGTGTGGACGCGACTGCCGCTGGTGCAAACGACTTGCAAAGTACACACCGCGCGCCGGACGTCGTGCTCCGAGAACGCGGCAATGCGCGAAACCAAGGACGCAGAAACAGACAGACGCTCACGGCTCACAATCATGCTCAGGTGGTGGTCAATGTCTTCCACAGAGAGAGCAGGGACGCGGATGCAACAACAACGGCTGCGCAAAGGTTCGATAACGTGCGAACTGCGCCGGGCGATCAAGATGAATCGGTAGTAAGTAGAGTACACTTCCATCGTGCGACGCAGGCTTTCTTGCGCGGCTCGTGAAAGTCTGTCGGCTTCCCGAATGACGACGACCTGGTGTTGGTTCGTAAAAGGGCGTATTTGTACCGTCTCTTTGACGAGATGCTCAATGACTTGACGGTCTCGCGTGCCCGCCGCACTTGGCGACACCACAAAGTGCACGTTGGAACGCAAGACCACCACTCCCCATCGCCCAGACTTCATGGACTGGAGCTGCACCCGCCAAGCGTCTTGGCCATAGAGATGGTGAAGCAAAGCGTTGACCCACGTAAGCTTGCCCACCCCGGCCCCGCCGAAAAACAACATGTGGGACATTTCGGCGCTTTTGGTCATTCTTTGCAAGCGCAGGCTAAGCTTGGGCCTGTGTCGTATCTCTTGCAGAGTCCGAGGCTCGTATTTGTCTACCCACAACATTGGACTCGAAGCCAGGTCGCGGGCCTTGGCCATGATGACCTGTTATTGAAGGACTAAGCCAGGCCTGGATAGACATGAAAGTAAGGGTAAAAGAAAATAAAAAAAAAATAAAAAGGACCACCTTTTGGTTTTTTTTTTCTGACAGGAGGAGGAACAAACATGTCGAATACCGCCCCTCTCGCGTTTCTGTTGCCCTGGTACGGCTCCATCATGTTATTGGGGTTGATTACTCTAGTGACTGCCACCACGTTGCCTGCAACACACTGGACCCTCGGGGCTCAACTTTGGGGTGCGTGTGTGGCCATATTTTCCCTGTGGGCTTTGCACGTTCGCATGGGCCGAATATCTCCTCCTCCCCTTTCGTGTCGTGCGGTCGGTCAGTCTACGGTCACCGACTTGGCGAGGTGGCGAGGTTGATCGGGGTTGAGGTTGAGGGCGTTCGCCAACTCCAGGCTCAGGTGTTGATGCAACAGCACGGCCACCAGGGAAGCCACCCAGGGCGAGGGTGCGTGACGAATGCGCACCACGCACTCGTCCGGCACGCCTTCCGGTGCAGGATCTGTGCTGTTGGTGATGAGAAGCACGCAAGCGTTTCGGCTGTGCAGTTCGGCGGCCGTGGTCCACGACAAGCGCAAGGTGGGGCCGTCCCACGCGTGCAGCACCACCGGGGTGTGGTCTTGCAACACGGCGTAAGGGCCGTGCTTGAGCGAGGCCGTGCTGTAGGCTTCGCAGTGAAGACCACTGAGTTCCTTGAGTTTGAGAGCGGCCTCCTGGGCCAAGGCGAACCCGATGCCCCGTCCGAGAACAAACACGGACGAGCGTCGGAGCAGGAAAGGACGCAAGCGTTGCACCACGGCCGGCCAGCGTTCTTGATAGTGACGAAACAAGGAAGGCAGCTGAAGGATTTCGGCCAGGAGCTGTCGCCGGCCACGTTCCGCCCGGGAGCGTTCTTGTGCGAACCAGACGGCCACCAGCAGCAACACTTGCACAGACGCGGTGAAGCATTTGGTGGACGCGACGCCGACCTCCCGACCCACGTTGAGGTAAACCCCGCACTGGGTCTCTCGCGCTAAGGACGAGTGCACCGTGTTGGTGATGCCTAACGTGCCTACCTCTGGACCCAACAAGCGCAACACTCGCATGCAGTCTCGCGTCTCGCCCGACTGAGACACAAACACGACCACGCTTCGGCCTTCTCGCGGAAGGTCCTGCAAAGGCACGAACTCTGCAGCGTCAAACACTTGTACGGTGGAGAAACCGGACAGGGCGCGAAAGTGGGACACGGTAAACTCGGCGGCGTGACGGCTGGAACCACACCCCACCAGCACCAGATGGGTGGCCGGCAACAAGTATTTTTTTTCCCGGTCCAGGCCTCCGAGCTTCACCCTGCTGGGTCCGTCGAGGCGGCCCCCCAGGTGCAAGGCTTGTTCGAGGCTGTCGTCCTGCAGCGCAATTTCTCGCGCCGTCCAAGACGAATACGGCGCCGGGGTGTCTGGAAAAGCCGAAACGGTATGTTCCACGTGGTGTTGACTCTCCGGAAGGTACTGGTCGGCGGGAGTGGTGTGTGGAGTCAGCGCCTGGCCCCTCAGCGTGCGCATCCAAGCCCGACCGCCGGCGTCGAGGTGCAGACGGAGCACGTCACCTTCGGCCACCGGCACCCATTTTTGGGCGTAGCGCGCAAAGGCCGCGCTCTCAGACGCCGCGAAAAGCTCACCCGCGCCGAACGACAGCAGCAAAGGCGATCCGTAGCAAGCGCAGAGCAGGCTAAAGGGCAGCTCCGAACACACGGCGGTGAGCGCCCAGGTGCCTTCGAGCTGCCCCACGGCCCAGGCCCACGCAGCCTCCGGCTCCAGGTGTAGGTCTCGTTCGGCCACGTGCAACAGCAGGCAGACCACTTCGGTGTCGGTGTGGGAACGAAACGGATATTCACACCCGAAGCGCTGCTTCAATTCTTGGTAGTTTTCGATGATGCCGTTGTGCACGACCGCCCACTTGTGGTCGGGGGTGAGGTGCGGATGGGCGTTTTCCGTGACCTTGGCTCCGTGGGAGGCCCAACGCGTGTGAGCCACTCCCGAGAAGCCCGACAAAGGACCGGCTTGTCGAAGCGTCTCCACCAAGGTCTTGGCCGGAGCCTGCACTTGGGCGGTTTTTCGGAATGCGACGTGGTCGCCTCCCGCTTCCAGCCACGCCACTCCGGCCGAGTCGTAGCCTCGGTTCGACAGCACACCAATGCCATCCAGCAACTGGGCACAGACGTCGGCTTGGTTTTGGGAGCAGCGGGCCGCAATGCCACACATTTTTTTCTTGGAACTCGGAAAAACCTTTCCCCAGACCAACCCAGGAATTTCAAACACAGCTACCAGTTTGTTTCATGGTGGGTAATAAACCAAGACAACTTTTTTGTGCACGAATCGTTGTCAGAAAAAAATTTGGAGAATACTTTTTTTTGTTCTCCAAGTTCTTGGATGAGTCAGAGCCTGGGTTGTGGTCGGTCACCACACTTCATCCACCATGCCCCAAGACCAGAAAACTGTTCCTGGAATGGCTCTCCTTCAGAAGGATTCTGTTGTAACCTGGAGATGTGGCTTGAACGATAATAACCTCAAGGGTGTTCTACGTCAAGATGATGAGCTCAATATTCAGCACTTTATCTTTATCGAAGTGGATGAAAAGGAACGTCTTTGGAACGTATGGGAGGAGGAGAAGAGGACTTCCCCCAGCATTCACGCGTACTTTGAGAGTGACTTGTCGATAACATTCAACGGACCCGCCAGCACGCTGACGTTATGGAACGATGGTATGAAAAACTTCATCACCATCAAGTTGCCCAGAACGGGCAACTATTTTAGAGAAATCAGTTTCGATTGATTGCGGGATTGCCCCGCCCCACTGCCTTTGGTTTTTTTTTTCTTCTTTACTGTTGTCAATGAATACAATTTTTACTTTTATGGTTCTCTCACGTTCATGTCTTTATATTTTTTTGGGCGGTTCCACAACTGGGACACGGGAACCATGGCGTCCCGGACGTCGACCGCAGTCCACATCAAGACAGAGCCTGCCATGGCCAAAAGGAGATGCCACATGCTATGGAATACCTCGTAGTCGTCCGGCCGGTTTTCTACGTCTTCGGTGTGTTCGTAGGAACCCTTGACAAAGAAAATAATCATGGCGGCCAACCCCAAAGCAATGGGGACCCAACTACGCCAGTGGGTCGGTCCGTACCGCTTCCAGCCTGCCAGCCACACCAGTAAAGCCGCAACCACCGAAAACGAAGCCCAAACGACGTCCAACATTTCGAACCTTTGCTCGTCGTACGCGTGGTACAAGGTAGAAAACAGCGCACCCCCGAAAAGAGCCACAAACACTGGGGTTTGCTGTCGCCACCCGGCGATGCCCGCCGGGACGAAGAGAAAAGCACTCGAAGTCATTACAAAAGCGTCGGGCATGACCGATGATGTCTCTTGATCCTTTGGTTTTATTTTGGAGCCCTGGGTGAAATATTTCCTTCTCTGACTCCCTTTCCAACCTGTTTACTCGGAAAACAAAGTATTGTCTTTAGTCCTTTGCCCTTGTCCTCGCGACCTTCTTCGTGCAATGGTGGAGAGACGTCAAATCAGGGCAAAAGAAATATTGCTCAGAGGAGCGGAAGGAAAAAAATGCAAATACGAATAGCCTCCGCCCAGGGTGGAAGGATCTGAACCCGAAGCCCCCGTGGGCGCTCAAATGCTGTTGCACAAAGGACTTGTTCAGTCTCTAAAAATCGCTACCTTTTGCCAAAGGGAAGCGTTAAGCTTTCCGGTTCTAACTTGGTCAGCGATTATGCCGTTTCTGTCGGATCAATTTGAACCATTTATTTTGTCTATTGTGTCTAGAATATCTTTGGATGTGGACCATCTTCCGTCAGTACGAGAGAAACCGGTGGAATTGGATGTTGGCGCAAACTCTCTCCGACTGGTGATGATTTTTCCTCGTTGGTAACGCCGATACAGGACTACGGCCACAATAATTACGATCACAACAGCAAACACGCAACCTACGATGAGACCAATCGGAACGTCATCCATTGTATTGGGCAATTTGGTTTTTTGTTTTGGTCACACGAAATAAGTAATTGTTTGTTGCGCTGAAAGCCAACTCGAGAGAGTATGTTACAAACAAAATAGAGTCTGTCTAGCACGTAATGACCTTCTGACTTTGTGTTTCGATATATGTACATGCCAACATGTCAACCTCTCGTGGCGCAATGGAAGCGCATTACGCTTCTAACGTAAAGGCTGTGGGATCGAAGCCCACCGGGAGTTTTTTTTTTGACGAAATGTGGCCAAGTGCGCCCTCCAACTCTCTCAGGGAAGAGTTCGAATCTCTCTATATTCTTTGTCGAAATTGAGACCATTTCAACAGAGAAACGAGACCATTCCGTTCTCTGGCGTAGTCGAAAACGTCTTCGCCTTCCACATTTACCACCAGCGTGTCCGCTTTGGCGCGCAACATGACTTTTACCACTTCTTCGCTGCCAATCGCACACGCAACAAGGAAAGGGGTCTCGCCGAAGCGGTTTGGAGCGTTGACGTCCACCTTGCTCTCGAGCAACCGCTGGACCAAAGAAACCGATTGACATTCGTGAACGAAAAATAAAGGGTTTTCTCCCTTATGGTTTTGGACGTTTGGTCCAAAACGAGGTCCACAGCGAAGTCCAAAGCGAGATCTGAAACGAGGTCCAAAGCGAGACCTGAACCGAGTTCTTGAACGAGAATACGCTTGCCTTCTCCAAGCTCCGTACAAGGCGTCCCATACTCGCGGGTGGCCCCATTGCGCAGCAGCGTGAAAATAAGTGTTTCCGTTCGAGTCTCGTTCCCAAAGGTTTGCCTTGTTTTCCAGGAGAAGTTGGACAGCCAAATGATTCCGATTTTCACAAGCGAATGACAAGGCCGAAGTAGAGAATTTCCTCTTCCCGTCACCATAAAAGCCAGCCTTGGCCTTAATCAGAAGGGGGATGAAGCAAGTCGTTTCCTGGTGTAACATCGCATAATGAAGCGACGTTCTCCCCTTTTGACAAACCCCTTCCGCGCTTGCGTGGTTGAGCAAAAGACCCACCACCAATTCGATCCGGTTGTCACGCAGAGCCATTTGAAGAGCGGTCAAATTCCCCCATGATGAGGAAGTATTGATCACGGAACTGACGTTCGGGTGACGCAGCAATTGTTGGAGCGCTGGCGAGTTATTCTTCTCGACCGCTACGTGCAAAGCACTTTGATTATTCCACGCCAAAGAGAAAGAAGCCTTGGCTTCAAAAAGCCTCGGGATGAGGTAGGCTGTTTCCCTACGCTCAGAAGCGTAATGAAGGCATGTGGCTCCGGTCGAACCGAGGCCGTCGGGACTTGCGCCGTGGCGTAGGAGTTCCATTGCAATTTTGGGTCGGTTGAATTCCAAAGCCATTTGGAGGGGAGTCGATTTCATCAATAATGAGGAGACATTGATGACGGAACTGACGTTCGGCAGACGCAGCAATTGTCGCAGTCCCGGCAAGTTTTTCCTCCAAACAGCGGCGGAAAGCGCACTGTGCTTATCCGTCGACAGGGAGAGACAAGCCTTGGCCTCGACCAAACACGGAATAAGGTGAGCTGTTCCTGGATGCTCACAAGCATCGCAAAGGTATGTCCCCTCATTCTTGGGATCGTGGGCGCTTGCGCCGTGGCGTAAGAGTTCCTTTGCTACTTTGGGTTGGTTGGTTCGCAGAGATATTTGAAGAGGCGTACATCCAACCCTGTTGGGCACATTGATCAGTGAGATGACGCTGGGATGACGCAACAATTGTTGCAGCGCCGGCCAGTTTTTGTGTGTGACGGCCGCGTGAAACGCATTGAGTTCTCGGAAAGACGTTGGTTCGTGAGACAATTTGGGATCCTTCATAATCTCACGAAAAATGCGGCAGTCGCGATGCTTCAACGAGAGATTCCGGGCGCTCTCTTCCTTGGTCCCATAACCATTGACGCGGACGCCCTTGCTTAGATAATACAGCGCTCGAGGAACGTCGTTGTAGGTAACGGCGTGAATCCAACAATCATGTCTGGCGAGCCCGCAATCTTCCACGCAATAACGCTTGATGATTTCCAACAGATTGAAGTCGAAAGTTGATCTCTGTGCCAAGCTTGTGGTTTGCAAGAGCTGATGGAGCCAGGGAAGAACGTGCGGACACACGGAAATCTTCATTAAGGCGATTGAGTTGTGTGGCCTTTTACCACACGAAAAACAACATTATTGCTTCTTCGAAGGCGGGAGAGGAATTTTCGAAAAAAAGATTTTTTTTTTACGAAACGATGGCAACAACCCCCATGTCGGCTGCGCGAATCCACTCCCCACAGATCACCTGACCAGTAACAGAAGACTACCCTCTCTTTCCTTCCAGCGGCTGTGTTTCCAAGGCTTGCTTGGAAATTTGCGGACAAACACACGCTAGCCGGGGTTTGGACCCTCGCCAACGCCCTGGCGGCTTACGTCTCACTGTGACAATCCCCAAACCTTGGCGAAACACCAATTTAATATATAAGAGAAAAAGGAGTTGTCTTCCCACAACCAAAATCCTCGCACTCCTCGCAAAAATACTCTCGTTCATCTTTATACTGGGTGCAAACGTCGCATTCGCACGGTGTTAGCTCAGTTTTGCAGCATTCTTCGCACGCCCGGGTTCCTCCGCCGGCGCAGTCCCACAAAGAGTCCTTTTCCTTTTTGCAAATGTCACACGTCTGCAGCCAAAGAAAGAAAACAAAAATAAAAAGTGAACGAAAAATCCTCTACGTCTTGGCGAGAGATGAATCCTAAACCTTATCTTCCTTGGTCTCGGTCATGATCTCGTCTTCGTCATCGTCTTCTTCATCTTCTTCTTCGTCGTGTTCAACAGGTTGTCCGGTTTCCCGGCCCCTCTCACGAGAAACAGAGTGCTTGCGCTGGCCCTGGTCACGAGGCGCAACCTCTGCGATTTTGCTTGTCCCCAGGGGAGTCCGCTGCCTCTTTGGAAGAGGGGTCGGAGAAGTTTTGTCGAAGCTTCGCTTGAGGGAAGAAGAAGAAGAAGTCTCCATGGTTGGAAGTGTGAGGAACCCGGAGTGCGGCGCGCAAAGGTATAGCCTCAGTAAAACAATCAATCGTGGAAAATGTTGGTTTTTAGGGTTATATATTTTACTGAACCCTAAATCCTTGTCACCAGGTTGAGCGACGGTCCCAAAATAATAAAAAAAAAATAAATGGAGGATCATGACGATATGAAACCGCTCACTTGCGAACAAAAGCTCTTGACCGTGTTTGTCACCACGACGAAAAGTGATGATGTCAGCGGCGTACTCGGCGACCAACACTGCACGGTAGAGCAGGGCAGAGATATTGTGACGCGCTGGGTGACAAGCCAACGACCCGGAGTAACTTTTGAGGTGACTACCCTGTACCCGTGCTACCGCACCTTGGCCTTGGCGGTGTACCAACTCTTGTCTTTTCGCGATTCGGGAGACATTCACGTGGCTCGTGACTTTGCGCCCGAAACCAAGGTTGTGCTCCACCAACGAGCGCACCGACCCTTGGCGACCGCTCACGCCCCAACGCTGTAAAATAAAGGTAGTTTATTTGGGTTTCCTACACGTCCAAAGACGCGTCGTTCGCGGAAAGACACTGGGCTACGTCGACAAAGAGTTCCTGAACGGCGTCTTCGTTTCCCGTGATCACAAACTCGATGTCCTTGCCGTCTGAACTGGGCACGAATCGGGGGTGCTTTCCGTCAAAGTGCCAGGTACCCCACCTCAGGGAATCAGAAACGCCGGGCGGTGGACCATACAGACACGAACGAACCGCAATGGGGACACACAGGTCCGCCGCCGGTGCGTCCCGGTTGAGCTGATCGAAAATGCCAATCTTAAAGTCGCGAGGTTTACCCACAACCACGCCTTTGGCTTCCATGGCGGCACCGACTCGTTTGGCCCAATCGATGGGGTCCTCCTTGCCTTCGACCCAGGCGGGTGCATATTTTTTGTCGTCCACGTACTTGATCACGGCCCTCCGCATCTGGACGAGATAGGCGTCACGTTCCTGGGAACTCCACGTGTCGTGGTGGTCGAGAAGGGTGCGATGCATATCCATCAAGGCACGAAAGGCTGGGGTCTTCATCTCCGTCTCCGATTCTGGGTGTACGAAACTTCCGTCGTAGTTGACCGGATAGTTGTACACCCGGCGCGGGTCGATCAAGTTCACATTGAAGATTTTGACCAGATTTTCCGTCTCCTTCGGCAACTTCACCCGGTGGGTGAGTATCCACTTCAAATTGCGCACCCGCCTCCACAGTCCCGGAAACGTAGTGAAACCGCTCAAGTGAAACACGCAAACGTTGGGCATCCGGGTCAAGCCGCGCATGCTCTTGCCCAAGGTTTGGCCCTTCTCGTCTTCTGTGTTCATGTTGTAGTTTCCCGTGTACACGATGAGCAGGATCTTGATCTGGTCGCCATACTTTTGTGCCAAGTACTCGATAAACCCCGCGTCCACCGGACAGGTTACGTAAAACACGACCCACCGACGGCGTTCCACGCCACCGGCGCCTTTCTGGCGCTTGGAAGGGTGTTCTGACCCATGCAGAGAAACGTTTCGTTTGGGCGGTTGCTTCTTTTCCTCCACCAAAGTCATGACCACGTCTTCGGTCCCGTCGTGGACCAGAGCAGCGGAAGGCGGAGAAGGAGAAGATACTGGCGTGGGAGGCGGTGGCGTTGGAACGCTTTCGGGGTTTTGAGCCTGGCGGCGGACCAAGAATTCGTCAAACGCTGTAGGTGGCAAGCCCAGATCCACGGCCAGCGAGGGTAGCAGCTCCGTCAGTGTTTGCGGCGTCAAAGATATTCCCAGCTGCTGCCGGATTGCGGCCATCTTGCTTTCGGTCACCCGGGGTAGCGAATCCTTCTTGTTCCGACACCATTTCGGAAACCAACGCCGAGAAAAATCAGCCCAGGAGACATTGACAAAGCGCGCGATAGTCTCTTTCAATTTCTTGAGGCACGCTAGGTCGTCCACTTCTGCGTCGTTAAGAAAAACATGAGTCGTTTTGCCATCTTGGACCACCTCTTGGAAGGCAGTGCGGCAGGCCATCGGGAACATTTTGGCAGAGGTTGGGAGGGAAGATTGAAAGTGTGGGCAAGAACAAACCTGGCGAGCCGGGTCATTCGGGGCGAAACGACACGAGTTGCTTGAGAATCAAACGACAGCAGTGGTCGGAGTTTGCCGAAACGAACCAATCAAAAAAAAAAAATGAAACCGTTCAACAAGCCAAGTGAAGGAAAAATAAAAATGAAGTACTATGTGTATGGGTTGGGTGTGACGGCGCTGGCGCTGGCGGTGTTGCTGCTACTGAGCGCTTCCTTTTACGAACAGGCGTGCGGTTTCGGGTTGCGGCTGAGCCTCGCGTGGCGGTCCTTCTCTCAGCAAACAGACTACGTGGTGCCCGAAAAACACCAAAAGTCCGCTCTCGACATCGATGCCTTCTACCAGACACAATCCCAGCAGCTGGACCAGGCTGAACTCGATAACCGACGAACCTTTTACAGCGAGAAAAAAGTGGGTTCGGTATTGAACAACGGATTCAACGCAGCCCTTCCGGAAAACGCCAGGTGGCAGGGTGGAAAGCTCCGGGTGGGCGCGCACATAAAGTCACAGGTAACACAAGCCAAGGAAGCCAGCCGAATCCGGTGGGACCAGGCGCACAAAAGAGAGTGAAAAACCCATCCAACATAGAAGGTTACGTATCATTGGCTGCTTGAACACAAAACAATTTAATACTGAAAAAACGTAGGTTTTTTTGGTATCGGGGAGGGAGGGAGAGTTGACCATACACCCACACTCTTCCGTTTTGCTATGGACATCTATCTTCAACCTGGCGCACAAGAGGCCCAGACATTGCTCGAGAGACGAAGAGTGGCCGGACACCACAAGCCAGCCGCCGTCGTCACCCTGGATGGCGACTGCGTATGGTCTCGCGAAGCCCAAAACGTTCTCTCGTCGGTTTGCGCCAAGGGCGAAGGACAGCCTGACACCTGGACTATATCCAAACCGCCCACTACCGTAAGGTTTTCGGACTGCGTTATGTCGCAACCTGAACTCAAGGTCAAGGTCATGCTGGCTCGCGGGCTGACCTGTCCGAAAGACGTAGACAACTTATTGGCCAAACAATATTGGATTCGAGACGAATGCGTGATATTGATGGCCTTGTTCGAACCCTCAGTGGAAGTCTGTCCGGCGCATCTTCCCCGGACCATCCACAAATTTTTTCTCCGGATATTTCAGCGTTTGGATGAAGACGGCACTGTGGTGATCTACAGCCGAAGTGGATACAACCGGAGCCACTGTCGCGGAGACATCAACTTGGGCTTGCATCTCTTTTTTAACAATTCCAGCGTTCGTCTGGTACCCTAAGAATAGGGCACCTCTCAGGCCGAGCCCTCTACCAAGAAAAATTCCCAGCCCAAGACATTCTTTGTGAAGCAAATATATTGATTCTTTCTCAAGACAATCGCCAATCGCCAGCCAAAAATAAAAAAAAAAAAAAATAGCAATTTCTCTTCCACCAAAATACAACTCTGTTGTTGTGACCATGGACCTCGAGAACCGCTTGGATGAAGCGCGCAATTGGCTCTTTGATCCTGCTTCACCCAACCGCACCAGAACCCGAGACCGATTGATGTTTCTCTGTTTTGTGTCGGACGACGGCAAGTCTTTGTCAGAGTCCGCCGTTTACAAGGCTGCTCTGCAGGATCCTGATTTTGTCTTTGACGGCTCGAGCGTACGCCTGTCTACTCAGGGCGTGCTGTCCATACTACAAAGACAAGGCGTAGCGGCTCCTACAGAAGAGGAGCTGGTAGAAAGGTGCTTGGCTGAAGTGCGCACCTCGCTATTCCATCCCCTGTCCGCCGAAGGGTCGCGCATAGTGGAAAAGTCCCAGTTTGTACGGTGTCTCCAAGATGCTTCGCGCCCTTATCACGATCCTGGGGTGGTGGTCGCGGCCTTGCAAAGCCAGGATTTTTGCTTTGCCAAGACCCAGGTGCGTCTTTCCTTGCCAGGCCTGTGCAAGGAATTGAAAAGCTCCTCCCTGTTTTGGAGGGCATGGAGCCCTTTTCTTGAAAATCCGACTGTCGAAACCCCGGAGAATCAGAGGCATCGGGCCAAGCTGCTGGCGTATTACTTGCAAGTCATGCTCTTCTCCCCATATGAGTTCGGGGCGAAAAAGAGGAGTGATGAGGATTCCTTTGAACGACACGCGTTTCGGCAAGCCAAGGCTTTGCTGCCACCCCTGTTTGTCGTCCTGCGCTGTCCTCGACTTTCCAGCCTGGTGCCACTTTTGTCCGAAAACCCCAAAACACGCAAGGTTGCTGCTTACGCCCATGGACCGGAACCAGAGCGCCTTGTTCGCCGCCTGACCCAGAATTGTGTTCACGCCCAACACGTTGTGGCCAATTTTGAGTGGATGAACCGGAACAAAGACTCTGGTGAACATCCATCATTCCTTCCACCCTCGGGGTATTTCACCGCGCCCAAGTCTCCCTACCCGTGGGACAACTTACGACACAACATCAAGCTTTATCCGTATGGCAAGGTGTACCTCGAAATGAACTCGGCGACGCACAAGTACCAAATCTCGTATCACGAGGAAGTGTCTCCTTTGAGAAACCGACTGCTGGCGAACGTGTTGCACCTTCGTATATTCATGCGCTGTCGGGCGTTTAGGAACAAGGATCCGAGTTTTCCTTTGCCTGGCTTGCCCGGAAAGCCCCTGCAGGAACACGAAGCGAGTTGGTCCGCCGAGGCCCATCACTTTGACGTTATGTCTGCGTGCTATTACGTCCACACCGGCAACCTGGAACAAGCTGGCTTCAATTGTGTGTGGAAGGTTACGATAGCCTGTCACACATTTTTCCTCCGAATGCGGGCGAAGCACCCGGACCCGGCCTCGTTCTCGGATCGTCAAGTATTAACCGCCTATTTTGGTCCCAACTTGGGATTCTTTCCCCGGCTAGAAAGGGTGTTCGACGTGTTGCGCTTCTATCATCTACCTCCAAAGTTTGCCGGTATGGTCGTGGACTATTTGTTGCCCTGGATCGAAGCGCCTCGTCTCATCGCCCAGTTCAGCAAAACGTTGGCTGCTTCTTCATAATACAACACACCACATTTTTTGGCCGAAAGAAAGACGTGCTTTATGTGTTTCCGGCGAATCTGGCTTGCATGTTTGCGACGAACTCACGACCCAGCGGCTTAAACAACACGCTGGGAGCGCGGGTCACGTGGCCGGCCGGCAGCACCGCACCAAAACGGCCCTCGACCAGAGACAAGTTTTCGGGATCAATGGTCAGTTGTCGACACACCCTACGGGTAAACCCTGGCATGAACGGCTGGAGCACCGTGGCCAACCACACCACGCCCTGCAGCGCCCAGCTGACGACCAGGCCGGCTAACGCTCGGTCGGTTTTGATCAGGACCCAGGGCTGGGTGTGTTGCAGGAAGAGGTTGCACCGAGAAGACATTCGCCGGCACGTGTTGGCCGCGTCCCGTATCTTGACCTTTTCCAAGCTGCGCACGTACTCCTCCAGGTCCTTTTGCATCAGGTCTCGAAACTCGGACAAGCGTCTCAACACCGACCACCGCGTGTCGTGTTCCTCCGTGAGGGTGGTGGGCTGTACGACGCCGTCAAAACTCTTCAAGTTTAGCGTCAGAGCACGGTGGATGAAGTTGCCCACGTTGTGGACCAGGTCCGCTTCGTAACGCGCTCGAAAGTCATGCCACAGAAAATCCGTGTCCTTCTTCTCCGGCCGGTTGCACAACAGATAATATCGCCAAGCGTCGCACGGCACACCCGTGGTTTGCACTTGGTGGCCAAAGACACCCACACCCCGGGACTTGGAGAATTTCTTTCGTTCGTAATTCAGGTATTCGGTCGTCGCCAGGTGGTGCGGCATCGTCCACCTTGTTCCGGTGCCCAGCAGAGAAGACGGAAAGAGGATCGAGTGGAAGGGAATGTTGTCTTTGCCCATGAACTGGAAGAGCTGCACGTGGTCGGGGTTTTGCCACCACTCTTGCCAGTGGTCTGGCAGGCAGCGCTTGGTGATAGAGATGTAGCCAAGAGGAGCGTCGAACCACACGTAGAAAACCTTGTTTCGGTAGCCTTCGGCGGGGACGGGTGTGCCCCACTCGAGGTCACGCGTGATGCAGCGGCTCCGGAGCCCATCTTTCAGCCACGCCCGAGTGACCGCCACCGAGTTGGACGACCAAGCGCCCTTGACGCAACTTTGGTTTATCCAAGCCTCCAGGCGAGGCTCGAGGCCGGGCAGGTCCAGAAACAAGTGGTCCGAGGTCACCACCTGCGGCACGGCGCCGCACAGGGAACACCGAGGCTCGAGGAGCTCTACGGCTCGGAAAATCTTTTGGCAGGCGTCACACTGGTCTCCACGCGCGCCGTCCGCCCCACAAAAGGGGCACGCGCCTTGCACGAAACGGTCGGCTAGAAAACGCTGGCACTGCCCGCACTTGAGTTGCTGTACGTCGGCCGAGTGAATGTGGCCGTGTTGTCGCAGGCGCAGGAATATGTCGTGCGCCACTTCTGTTTGCTGATCCGTGGTGGTGCGACCAAAACAGTCAAACTCAATGTCAAACCATTCGTAAATTTCTTTGTGCATCGCGTGGTACTGGTCGCACAGTTGCTGCGGAGTTAGACCTTCTTGGAGGGCTTTCGTTTCGGTCGCGGTGCCGTACTCGTCTGTCCCGCACACGTACAACGTGTTGTACCCGCGCAAACGCGCAAACCGCGCAAACACGTCGGCGCTCAAAACACACCCGATGATGTTGCCCAAGTGCGGAACGTTGTTTACGTACGGAAGAGCGGATGTGACCAAAATGTTGCGCTGGCCTGAAACAGGACGTGGCAGCGACGGGGGACGCACGACCAACACCGCCTCCTTCCCCATGACTCGCATCAAGGCGGGATAACACCGCACAAGGGAACGGGTACGAGATGGCAGGTACAATCCAGAGAGCACACCGCGCACTACCGCCTCACAGAAGACTGAAATGTGAAAACGTTCTGCCACTGACACTTGGTTCTCCAGAGAACGGAGAACAGCAAACAGCGTATCGGATGGTGCTCGCTGGTGGTCCACGACGCGCTTCACGGCCCACACCACGTAATCGAGCGCAAAGTCCACGACCTGGTCGTTCATCGACGTATTCACCACGCAAAACGAAGAGCGACTTGGATCAGAAGGACTGGCCGCCAACATAGCGCGACACATCGCTCCCAGGTCGCGCAGCTCGCATCCGTTTTCATCCCTCACAACAAGACTCAAGCTGTTGACGCTTGTTTGACGTTGAAGATGGACACCCAAGGCTGCGCTGACCGTTTCGCACACCAACGTCTCTACGGTGTTGGCCGAACTCTTTAACAGGAACCGCATTCTCTGTGTTCTCCACTCGACCTTTGACCTTTGGTTGGATATAATTTTTTATTTTTTTTTTGGGGGTCAGAGTGGCCTGGCAAGTTGAATCCCAATTTTTTTTTTTTTTTTTGATTTTTAGGCAAAGGGGGATGGTGCGGGGGTTATATCGGGTATGCCGGAGATTGTGGAACC
>ERZ1740068.335-NODE-335-length-25543-cov-8.871665_pt1 | contig 25543 bp, 21 predicted proteins | sample MGYA00581735_ERZ1740068 | MGnify/ENA primary metagenome ERZ1740068 (study PRJEB43018, sample SAMN04849740) | marine metagenome | isolation source: floating plastic debris | place: Pacific Ocean | collected 2008-08-30 | study: EMG produced TPA metagenomics assembly...
GCAACAGGTGCCGGCGCCAATCCTGACAAGTAGTTAAAGGTCAAAGTATCGCTGTCCACTGTAGTCCTGTCATTGAGTGTCGCCGTAACGTACCACCGATACTCACCATCACCGCCGGTCACCGCTAAACTCGCATTGTTCTCCTGCACCAGTGTCTGCTGCGCTCCCGGGCCATCCAGATGGATCACATAAAAATCAACATCCTCCAGCGGTTCCCAGGAAAAACCAACCAGAGATTCGTTGGTACGGTAATCAGTCGCCGGACTGGTCAGCCGAATCTGCTGCATTTCCTTCACCGACACTTCAAAATTCTGTACTACATAGTTGGTACGAGAGGTGTCGTTTGTCGCCCGCAACCGCCAGCTGTATGAACCCGCGGGCACTTCCAATGTAATGATCGAAGAAGTGGTAGTGGTATCATACAATAGTTGCTGAATGTTGTCAAATCCCGGAGATACCAACTGCAATTCGTAATTATCAGCTCCTTCCAGCTCATCCCAGACAAAGACCACTTCATTTTGATTGATGACGCCTGATGGCCCCAGCAAATTGACAGTTTCATCGGACAAATCAGTAAAATCAGCTACCTCAGAGACAGTAAAAGCGCCAATGGAATAATTGGTACTGTAGCCATTGTTAAAGGCACTCACTCCCCATTCATACTGTCCCGGTGAAAGCATTGCGGAAATACTATTGTTCGTCGTGACCGAATCCAGCATCAATTGAGCCGGCGCATCGAAATCGGGTGTTACAATCTGCACCTGATAGTTGGTCGCTCCTTCCAGGAAATCCCAGGAAAAGAGAATGGTACTTCCCTCCTCAAATGTCACGCTATCGGCAGGAGCCAGTAAGAAGACCAGGTCATCACTGATATCTTCTTCCAGAAAATCATCGCAACCATTGAGTATCAACAAGGCAGCAAGTATCACCAGTACTGTGAGGCGATAGCAGAATTCTGAGATGAATTTTTTAGATAAATTTCGTTTCATTGAACACGTTTTTTATTGGTTTCGGGAACATTGACCCTGGTCAGATAAATGGTCAGCGCCAGGCTGACACGCTTGGTTCTTCTGTCTTCTTCTCTCTGATAACTGATGGACTGTACTTTTCCCAGCCCAAAATTCTGCTCCAGCGCGTTAAGGGTCTTTACCAGATTGATGTATTTACCTTCTATTTTAATCCTGTAAGAATCATAAGGCAGCTTTTCATACTGCTTGAAATCTACGTCTTTCACTTCTATCAGCGAAGTGCGATATTGCTTGCAATAGTCAGTTAGTGTATGCAACAGCCGGGCTTGATAACTCACTTCATTGATCGATATGATGGAATCCAGCGTTTGAATTCGTTTCCTGGCAGCGGCAATTTTCAATGGCAAATTATCCTCCTGCGTTTCATAACCACGTAGCCGCTCATTGTCATTTTGTAAGGCTATGGTTCTGGAGAAACTCAGAAAATAGCCAAGAATCAACAACACCGGAATAGCAATTGTCACTGCGAGATTTTTTCGTTTAAATGACCAGTTCTTCATCGCTTAATCGGTTTGATAAGTGAGCTTCACTTCAAACTCCCCTTTCCGGAGAGACTGGTTAAATTTGTAGTGCTGATAGTCTATTTCCTCCACAAACGTGAGATCGGAAACCGCTGACACAAACTCACCAAATGACCGGTCATTACTGCTGACTCCGGCAACAACTATGGACTGTTGTACAAACGGTGTTTCATCTTTCCTGCTTTTGGAAAGCGGATTGATACGAATGCTTGTCAAAGACACATCTGAAGGCACCAGCGTCCCAATTTGATCACTGATCCAGGCAGACGCTATATTGCTATAGTTGAGTTGGTCTACAATCGCCTGTTTCTCTTCATAGCGCTTCCTGATCATACTATACTGATCTACCAAAAGCTGAGTACTCGCAGAACGTTCCCGCAATAAGCCATTCTCCCTGGCGCTCTCCATGTAGAAATACACATTCAGCATGAATACTGCCAACAAAGTGACTGCCACCCCGGTAAAATACGGCTTAAACAAGCGCTTGTGATTGTAATCTGATTCCGATTCCATGTAAAGTTCACCCCTTTGATTGATCAACATGGGATCATTTCCTGCAAAAAAGGAAGCTGCCAGGCAGTAGGCTGGTAGATAGTGATGTGTGATATCAAGGTCACTGTTTACCTTCATATCTTCATCGGGAAAGACTCTTTTCACAGCAGTAACGTTGTGTGCAGGATCAGCAACTTCGTAGAATCCATACTGAGACAAGCCTGCACCTCCTCCCATCAATGCATTGAAAAAGCGCAACGTTACACCTGGCCCAATGAAACAATTAAACACATTGATTCCGCCTCCCTTCAGCGGTTGCAGGTATTCCTGATATTTCTCTGACCGAACCAGCGATACGACAGCAGATTGTTCATCAGAAAAGGCGTTGACCAGAAACTGTCCCGGACCTGCTCCCGGCACCAGCTTTTTCACCAAGACATCCGGATGCTCTTTGACCGGACTATCCAACTGCTTGATCAATACCTGCTTACCATCCAGTCCTACCACCACCGGAGCATTTTTGCCATTGGCTTCTATCCACTGCTGCAATGATTTCAGCTCATCAAAAGCCTCAAAAGCCGCCACTGTGAGGTCTCCTGTGCCTGCTTTCTTCAACAGCAGCGCGTAGTAGCGCACTTCAGTGTCCTTCACGTAAATCCACAAACCGATGGCGGTCTTGGTGATGCTGCCGACGAATTGTTGTAGTAACTGCTCCATCGGCTTAGTAAATGACAGTGGGTTTAATGAACACAACCAGTCGGCTCTCCGCCTTGTTTTTAGACTTACCGCTAAACAACCATTTGAGTACTGGTATCCTGGAAAGCCCGGGTACACCACTACCCGTTTCGGACTTCGATTTCTCTTCAAGTCCTCCAAGGACAATCATCTCCTCATTGCGCACACGGATCTTACTTTGAAACTGACGCGTCGCTGTTCCCGGAGGGCCGTTTTCAAAAGACGGCTCTATGAAATCTGAGAACTCCGCATCGATAGTTAAGGTAATGTCCTCATTGCCAGCCACAAAAGGTGATATTTTGATATTGAGAAAGGCCTCCGTTTGTTGAAATTGCTGCGTATTGGTGATGATCGGGTTCACACCAGGAGCCACATTCTGATCCTGCAACTGATACCAGACGGTTTCTCCTATCTTAAGATTGGCCGTCTCGCCATTCAATGTGGAGAGTTTAGGCGTAGACCGGGTGTTGAGAAAGTTATTGTCTTCCATTGCCTGCACCGTCGCATAAAACTGAGGTGTCACCCTGCCCAGGTTCACAATCCCTCTGCTATCCAGCTGCGTCAGGAAACTATTGACGGAATTGGAACTAAGGGTTAGGTCTATCCCCGGGAACACAGATCCCCCTGTAGTAACACTGGAATCAGCAAGGCCTGCAGAAATCCCGGTTCTAACTGAATATCCTTTGCGAATATCCGCTACAATGACCTCTATCAGGATATTGGGGATTTTCTGATCGACCTTCGCCAGGAACCCCATCATCCGCTTCACTGACAATTCATCTCCACTAATGATCATGGCATTCAGGCCATTGTAAGGTTGGATTGTGACCGTTTCCAGTAAACTTTCGGGAATCAGTACATCCAGGCTGTCAATGCTACGATTCTGCATCTGGTAAAGGTCAGAAACCATGTTGTAAGTATCTTCCTGTTGACCAATGAGATAGACACCGTTGTTGGTGGTGTAACTACTGCTGGCAGTAGGTAAGATCAAAGAGAGGAAATCATCATAAGTGATCTCTTTGAGAAAGCCATCAAAATAGCCATCGGGAGGTGTCAGCAATACATAGTTGATACCCAGTTGATCCGACACTTCCACGATCAACTTCGCGATTTCTGCGCCATCGGCATCGAGCTGAAAGAGTTTTTGATTCTTATCAATGATCGACATCTTATGGTTTCCCGTTGCATCATACCTTCTCACCGGCGCCTTTACGCCGCCCTGACCAGGATTGTTATTACGTCCTCCACGCTGTCGTCTGCTGGGCTGCTGCCTCACATTGCCAGCCTGCGCGTTCTGAGGCGCCACCGCTACTTCCCTTGCACTGAAAGTAAAAATCTTATCGCTCACCTTTTTGATCTCCAGGTTATTAGAGAATGCCACCTGCTCCAGGGCTTCACTGACTGTCAGGTCTTTGATATAGCCATTGAGCTTTACACCTTCCAGTCCGGGACCAATCGAGATATTGACATTGGTCAGTTCTGCAAAACGTCGGGAAAAGCTGTAAATAGAATCATTGGACAAATTAGCAGTTACCTTCCCTCCTACATAGTTCATAGAGATCGGTTTCGCTTTAGGACTGAGGGGCGGTTGCTCCGGTTGTGAAAAGCTCATGATGGTATTGACAAACTTCACTTCCAGTTCATATTCATCGCACAAAAAGTAGATCAGGTCTTTGGCCAATACCCCATTAAAACTGTTGCTTACCGTCACGTTGGGGATCCTGCCAACATTGATATTGAGTGAATGGCTTTTGGCCAATGAACGAAGTACTTCCTGCAAACTGGCTCCGGCCAGGTCAAAGCTCACCTCCTCGTTAAGTCCAGGCAGATCGCCTGCAGACAACTCCTCCAGGTTGCTTCTGATTTCATACATTCTGCTGTCCGTCTGGCTGTGAACGACCAAACTTATACACAGTAATGCAATTGTTAATAGTTTTCTAATCATGGTTAATATATGGATTTATCTCCTCCAGCGACGTTTCACCTTTTTCTAAAAGCTCTATCGCGCTATCGGTTAACAGTTTAATTTGTTTCTCTTTCATGTAGTTTTCGATCTGGTCGATCTGGCCTTTCTTGATCATACCAGTTACCTGACTATCTACCGGCACTACCTCATAAATGGCCTTTCTTCCCCTGTAACCGGTATTGTAGCAGGCCGTACATCCCACGGGTTTGTAATGACTCATCACACCCCGTGCCTTCAGTTCATCATAATATTGATGGTCTGCTGGCACCTCATCAGGTTCCTTACAATGAGGGCACAATACCCTGATCAATCTTTGCGCAACGGCAACATTGAGCGTATCTGCAATCAAATAAGGACTTACGCCCATTTCTACCAGCCGGGAAATAACACCAACTGCAGAGTTGGTGTGAATGGTTGATAATACGAGGTGGCCTGTAAGTGCTGCACGTGTAGCCATCTTCGCCGTATCCACATCCCGAATCTCTCCCACCATAATGATGTCCGGGTCCTGGCGTAAAAATGTCCTCAATGAGGCAGCGAAGTCCAGTCCGATTTTTTCTTTCAGTTGCACCTGATTGATCCCTTCCAGGGTATATTCAATAGGATCTTCGATGGTGAGGATATTACGGGTCTGCTTGTTGAGTTCCTTTAGCGTGGCATACAGAGTGGTCGTTTTTCCCGAACCGGTAGGCCCTGAGATAAGGATGATGCCATTAGCTTGCTGATAAGCATTGCCGTAAGAAGTAGATTGTCTTTGATCAAAGCCCAGGGCATTGATGTCAATATTGGAGGCGTCACTACCCAGCAACCTCAACACTGCTTTTTCTCCATGCAAAGTGGGCAAAATGGAGACCCTGATGTCAATTTGCTGTCCATCGGCCTTGAAAAAGATCCTGCCATCCTGCGGTAGCCGTTTCTCCGCAATATCCAGGTTACTCATGATCTTGATCTTGTTGACATAGGCAGGGTACCGCTCCTTCTCAATGACGAAACGCTCCACCAATTTCCCATCAATACGCATCCTCACCCTGCACCTTTTTTCATAGGGCTCCATGTGGATATCACTGCAATCCAGTGACCTAGCCTCCTTGATGAGACTCTCAATAAAATTATTGGAGGATGCATCAAGCACTTGCGACTTTGCCTGACGTTGCTCACTTCCTTTCCGGTAGTACCTGGCAAGTCCTTGCTCTATCTGGTCATCGTCCATCCCAATCAGGGAAACAGAACGGCCGAGCAAGATTTCCAGTTCATCCTTCAGTGCATCGGGGTCGGTAGACTGACGACTGTACAACTCCAGTACATCACCGGCAGATCGGGGGATGACATGGTACTGCCAGGCCATCTCCTTGGTGATAGATTGTAGTATTTCTGTGGATATGTTTTCTGGCAGGCTCATGCGTTGAAGAATAAGAATGGTATAAGAAAAAAGGACTGAATACCTGCCAACGGGATCTTTTCGGGCTGGCCATACCATTGGAAGCGACTGCAAACCAGGTGAATGATCAGTGCGATGATCATGCTGCTATTGAACCAAAACAGAAATATCTGCGGCGACAAAAGGAAGGCAATGATGGCCCAAAAAACGATATCTCCAAGGCCCAGTCCTTTTTTAAGGATGGCCCAGCTTTTAAATCTGATTCGGAAGTAGCCTAGTAAGATGACCATGAGCAGTATGAGGTAAGAACAGTTTATGACAGTTACAATGGAAACCACCGGTACATTCATCAAATACCTGACGAGGAGAACCGAGGCAAAAAGGGCGACAAAAAGCCAAATACTTACGGCGCGCTCTTTCATATCCTGATAAGTAATTAACAGGAGTAGCGGTACAAGGATCAAGAAGTACATTGCTAATCTCTGACGGTCTCTACCAGCTGACCATCCTGATTGATCTCCCAGACATTGAAAACACCGTCCTGATCAAAGTCTTTATTGGCGGTTGCCCTGGCCAGAAAAGTGGTGTTGGTCGCACTGACGATCTCAATGTCATAATTGTTTTGATTGGTACCATCCTGTGCGATGGTTTGCTCAAACCCAATTCTTAACAACTCGTCCGAAAAGGTGGAGTACTCGTAAAAGTAAACCCTCTGCAAGGAGTGAAGATGTGTCAGTTGTTGTTTGGCCTCTACGGATTTCGCATTGGCAATCAAAGGCATGAATGCTGGTATTGCAATGGAAATAAGAATCCCAACAATTACTAAAACAACTAATAATTCTGATAATGTGAATGCACTTATTTTTTTATTGATATTCATTATGGTTGAATTTTAAATTTGTACAAAGATAAAGAAACTCAACAACGATTACATTATTATGTATCCAAATACCTCAAAAAGTGAACACCTATTTTCAACTTTTTTTCACGTCATGCAGCAATTTTTGTATTTTTTGCCGCTTCCGCATATACAAGGGCTGTTTCTGCCGGGCTTTGAGCGTCGTTTTCGTGTCTTACTGATGACCTCATCAGGGTTCTGATTGAAGGCGATGGATAAATATTCGTAAAGCTCCGGATGATTTTTCTTCAACAGATGTGGTCTTTCAAAAAAGTACTCTCCTGCTACAGAAAGAAATTCCTGCTGGTTCGTGGCTCCATAAGAATTGATGTCCGATTTTCTGCTGATGATCTCATCGGTCTTTGTCCGGATCAATTCCAGCCAGGGTACGGAGTAAGCTTCTTCGTTGAGTTTGAGCGGCAAACCATCAATGGCGCCATCTTCCTTGTCTATCAGGTGAATGAACTCATGTACCCCTACGTTCTTTTTGTCTCTGTCATTTGAAAACCCCAGATGCAGAGACGGTTTGGCGAGGATCATCTTGCCTTCCATGGGCCCATTACCTACCATTCCCGTAATGTACTCTGACTCAGCCGAGGCTTCTCCAAAATTACGATCAAAGGCTCCAGGATAGAGCAACACTTCATCCAGAAAGGAATATTCCCAGCCCGGGAAACCCAATACCGGGATTACTGCGCTACTGGCCACCAGCAGCCGGTCTTCCAGCACTACGTCAGTTTCAACACCGGTAATCTTCACGTCTTCCAGAAATCTCAGTACATCGTCTTCAAAGATTTGCTTCTTCTCTGCATCCAATTGCGCATAGAAACTGACTTTCTCCAACAGAATCTTTCTCCATTGATCAGGAATCTCCGCTGGCACATCTGTTGAGCGTTTCCGAAATATAATGACTACTAATACAAGTATTGCGAGAATGATGACGTAAACCATGCTCAAAGGTAATGAGCTTACACAATAGATGTTAGATCTTAGTCCTTAGACAGACGGGGTCGCCTAGACAAAAGAGCAAAGATTAAAGACAAAAGACTGGTGTAGGTCTGTATTCCGCATAAAGCTAACACAGTAGGCAGTATGCAATTGGCAAAATCTTCAATTAATGCAATTAAGTACCAAAAAAAGCAACTTGCAGCTGCGGTAGTTATCACAATTTCTATTGCATAAACCGGGTTTAACAACAAAAAAGGTCCGGCAATCAATTACCGAACCTTTTTTACTACAAAAGTGGCATTACTTTACTTGCACGTGTTCCGTACGAGTTCACGCGGGCTAAGGATAGCAGCGGTTACCCCGGACCCCAGATCAAGTCTGGGGGAGGAGTAAAAGCAAATAGCCTGACCCGAAGGGGAGCCCCCAATTAGTAAGTTAAAGACTACTTCACTTTTCGATATTTTGCTTTGATAATCTCCGGGAAGAGCTTCAAAAGCTTCTCTACCTTAGGCCTTGACACCTTGTATACGTAAGGCTGATAAGGGTTGATTTCATAGTAATCCTGATGATAAGCTTCTGCTTCATAGAAGTTGATATAAGGAACTTGCTCGGTCACAATCTCCTTGGAAAACTTATCAGAACCATTCAATTCGGCAACGTATTTTGCCAGAATGCCTTTTTGCGCTGCGTTGTGGTAGAAGACTGCAGATCGATATTGCCGTCCTACATCAGGACCTTGTCTGTTGAGCTGTGTTGGGTCATGCGTCGCAAAAAATACTTCTAAAAGCTTGGCATAACTCACCACCTTGGGATCGTAGATGATCTGAACTGCCTCGGCGTGACCAGTTCTGCCATAGCTAACGTCTTTGTAAGTAGGATTTTCTTCACTACCTCCGGCGTATCCTGAAACCGACGATGTCACCCCTTCTACCCTTTCAAATATAGCTTCTGTGCACCAAAAGCAACCACCGGCAAATGTTGCCACTTCCATCCCCTCCTGTACTTGAAAAGGAATGGGCTCCTGTTGTTGATTTTGAGATACCTGGTCTACGGAGACACGCGCATTATTGCTACTTTCCTGAGCGCAGGAAATGTACGCGACAGATATAATGCCCAGAAATAATAATTTAACTACTTTCATTTCTTACTATCTACTCATTGTTTTAGTAGTTCTAAACTGATGGTAGTAAGAAAAGGTTACCATATTTATACCTGTAAATTGTAAGCGTGCTTACATTTACATTAGCTCCAATAGACCTTAAACTGCTCTGTCCACTGATTTAACTCCCTGATTGGCCTTGGGTTTGCCATACAGAACTTTTCTCTACCCACTTTGGTGATTTCTATGAGTTGAGCGCTTTCCAAAATCTTAAGGTGTTTAGTCACCGCCTGACGCGTCATATCAAAATCATCCACTATCTTGTTGATTGGCAGGCCACTACCTGTATTCAATAACTTATCTATAATGCCTCTCCTTGTAGGATCTGCTACAGCCTTGAAGACGCTGTAATTGTCGTTTTCCATGTTGTAAAAAAGTTTTTCCCTTTAAAAAATGTCTGATTGATCTTCAAAAATGCAAATATAGCCCGTTCTGAGCTTTAAAGCAGCATTTTTTCGTGAGTAAGCAAAAAAACGCCACCAATGGTGTATTATCTACAATAACACATCGGATCACTTAGGTTGATAAACTTCTAGTATTGAATATAAGCAAAAACAATTATATTTTCTCTAAAATAATGGAGAATCCTCCACCAATCTTCATATTTATTTCAACAGGTGTCCGATCATTCTTTACAACTGCTGTGTATTGATAATCTTCGGCGTCTCTGTTGGCGTTCAGTCCATCAGAAATCATGCGCAGTTGATAGGTTGCATCATCCAAAAAACCAAAGTCAATGGAAATACTTCTTTCCTCCTGATTGTTTAACCCTCCTACGTACCAGTTATCTCCCTTTTTTCTGGCCACCACAAGATAGTCCGGATATTGACCAGCTAAAACGACCGTCTCGTCCCAGGTAGTGGGCATCTGTGCGATGAAGTCCAAAACCTGCGGTTCTTTTTCGTAGGTAGTTGGCGCATCGCAAAGCATCTGCAGTGGGGAAAAGTAGACAGGATACATCCCCACCTGATGGGCTCTCGTGGACTTGCTCATCGGGGATTCAAAATTAGGACTGAATCCCTTTTGCGTGGCATTTCGCATGGCTCCGGGTGTGTAATCCATTGGCCCTACCACATTTCTAGTGAAGGCAAGGCCTACATTGTGGTAAGGGGGCTCCCCTTCCTTATCCCACTTCACAAATTCATTTCCTTTCACAGATTCATAAGTCACCAGATTGGGGTAAGTGCGCTCCAGACCGGCCAGTGTAGGACAGCCGTGAAAGTCGATCAGCAACTCGTATTTGGCAGCAGTGGCCAGCATTTGCTCCATGGTCTGCATAACCGGCTGGTCATTCCGGTCGAAAAAGTCGATTTTCAAGCCAACAGCTCCCAGGTCTCTGACCCAACGGAATAACTCGTCCATGTCATCCAGCAAAGGGTACCAAACCGCCCACAGGATAATGCCTACGTTCCGTTCCTTGCCATATTGAATGAGTGCTTTGAGATCGATCTCATCGTTGAGTATTTGAATATCAAACTGATCGGACCAGCCTTCATCCAGAATGATGTATTCAATGTTGTTTCTGGAAGCAAAATCAATGTAGTATTGATAGGTTGCTGTGTTAATCCCTGTCTCAAAAGGAACGCCCGAAAGATTGAGCGCATTGTACCAATCCCAGGCCACCTTTCCGTATTTGACCCAGGAATCGTCAATTTTCGATGGTGAAGCCAGTTGGTAGACGAGCGTATTGTCCACCAAACCGGCAGCTTCTTCCTCGATGATCATCAGACGCCATGGCATGGCACTCTTCGCGTCCATTTTTGCGATAAAATCTTCTTCTGAGGCCACCAGTTGATTGAAGTTTTTAATACCCCCGATTTCCGTTGTTGCCGGATAAGGTGCAAAGTCTGCTTTGATCGAATAGATATTTTCCTCAGAATAGCGTCGGTACAAAATTCCTGGATAGCCCATCTGATCAGACTCCGTGAATAAGAGCGCTGGTCCTTCATCGGCTGAGACCATCAATGGTGGCGAGATCAGGTCTCTTTCGGGAGACAGCGAAGTGAGGGTACCAGAGGTAAAATGCTTCTCAAAAGAGCTTCTATACGTGTTAATAATGTGTGCATGCGTCTCTACATCATCCGGGAATTTGTATTCCACCCACTCTGCCTGCACCACAAAAGGCTCCCGGAAGTTGGTCACATACCGATAGGCCACCCCATCGTTGAACACCCGAAAAATTATCTGATAATTGCCACTCATCGACAGTACCAATTCATTGTATTGATCACGAATCTTGCTGCGGATGCCTCCCTTCACTGAAAGGACCTGATCTGTTGAACGAGTAGTATGTGATTTCAGCTCATCCTGTTGCCCTAATATTCGTCCATCTGCCAAATGAAGCGACAGCGGCGAGAACTTTGTCAATGCTTTGCCATCATAAAACACCTGATAGTGGACATTCTTAGTGATGGCTACCTTTACGGCTATCCTGCGGTCTGGCGACGCTACAGTCAATATTTCTGCACGAATGATCTGGCTATTGCTAAAGCAAAACAGGAATAACAGTCCGGCAAACATCAAATTTCTCATCTGTTAATTTATGGGTTAGTTTGGTTAAGGTAATGAAGTTTGAGGAATCCTGTAGGTAGGATCTTCTGAAAAACACTTGATGCTAAATTTTGTATCACGAAGGAGCTGGAATCGCATATGGTATAGTGATACTTTTTCCGCTGACTCTACAAGCGAGGTTGATCCGGGAATATCTTAAAGCAAGAAACAGCAAGCATTTGAATTTCATAATGATTTCCATGCTTGCTGTTTCATGTCAGAGGAGCCTACTACTATTGTGGTCTCAATGGCAATCCTTTCCCTTATTGTTTACTGTATAATTACCTTCTGCAATGAAGTATGCTCAGACGTTTCAAATCTGATGAAATAGACTCCTTTTGGTAGGTAATCAAAAGAATATTCTTTGCTGTAAATACCGGCTTGTTGCCGGTCATTGTCCTCCAGTTTTCGAATCAATTTACCTTCCAGGCTAATCAAATCGATGTGTAAGTAAGAATCTTGCGATACGCCGAAGTCCACTCTGAGGAAATTACTTGTTGGGTTTGGCCAAAATCTGAAAGTATCTTCAATTTCTACATTGGTGAAGATATCTTCAGAATCGGGGGTCTCTAATGCAGGTCTTGCCTGACTACCAAACAGGCTAATGGTTCCTTTGATCAGTTCTCCGCTTTTGTGATCGCAATTTTTCAGCACCAGGCTAAAGTAGTATACACCTGATGGCATCCACGAACCGGAGTTGTTTTTACCATTCCAATAAATGTCTCCACCGTTGAAGCCAGTGGCATTAGACTCCTTCTTGTTGTAAACACGCGTACCAGCCCGGTTGACGATGACAAGGTCATAATCGTATGCTTTGATAGGCCCTGTACCTACATTGGCATCTCTTACCTCCCACAAGTCATTGATGCCGTCGCCGTTTGGTGTAAAGACATTGGGTACAAATACAGAGAAGTTGCCATAAAACTCAGGGTCTCGTCCCACGGTGACACTTTCTGTGACAGTACTGCCTGTTCCGGCATCTGTCACCGTCAATGTATAAGTAACGGTAGAGGTGGGCGTAAGAGAGATAGAAGATGTTCGGCTTCCTGTACTCCAATCATAGATGTAAAAGCCTGTTCCTCCACATATCTCAGGTACTATGGTGACATCGCAAAACGACCTGTTGACATCTAAACCCAAGGTCAACGGATCCGCACAATCCTGAATAGTAGCAGTAAAAGAAGAACCGGACCTCGCACGGAAACCATTTTTGAGCAGGATGTTATTACCTGCCTCAAAGGTGACCGTTTGCCCTGAAGTAACCGTCACATTGGGTCCTGCTTCTATACGGTTATTGACTTGTGTCAAGGCCGGTAAAGAAGAAGTATTGGAGTAAAACGCATTCTCAACGCAACACCCATCGGTTACCTGGGGCGTGTAGTTCTCAATGAGCTGTACATCGTCCATGTAAAAATAGCCATGTACATTGGGTGCTTCATCCCACCTGTTTTCACCAGTAAACCATATCTGTGAGTAATTTCGCGTAGGCGTGAATGATGCATACAAGGTCACCCATTCATTGGTTGCAGTAATGTCCTGAATATTCAAAACCACTTGCGCATCCGTTACAGTAGGATACTGATTTCCAGGTGTCCCCGTGAAAGGTGGTGGTACAGGCAATTGGTTTGTGAGCCTTACGAACAGGTCATTCAAAAAATGTACTTCCCCTGTTTGGGGATGTACAATGGTAGGCAGGTAAAACCTGAATGACAGCAAGTAAGTGCGCCCTGCATCAAAATCATATTCACGAAAAATTCCCTCGCCGGAGCAGCAATCCGGCCTATCTGGTGCCGAATCGTAGGTCTGAATAAATCTCGTACTGTTATCTACCTGATTACGAACCAGGTGTGGTGTACCATGGGAGGCATACCAACCCCGGGTATTGCAGGCGCCATCCACAAAAGGATGTGGGCTCACTGTCTGACCAATCCGGCAGTCTCCGGTAAAATTATCGAAGGTTCCCAGCGTAACTGTCTGGGCAAAAAGCCCACCGGAAAACAGGAGAAAAAAGAGTGTAATCTTTAGTTTCATAGACAAAGTGTTTAATCATGACAGACAGCATTTTGCATTCATGCAGGAAAACTGTCCTAAAAATTTAAATGACGCAATTCTATGGTTGGTACCTCGAAATGCTGATTTTATAAAAGTTAGTTTATTACATTTCCTCTTAGCCGCTTATCAGCAACAGTGATCACATAAAAAATAGGATAACCTCAATTTATTCTCAATAAATACGACCTTAAAAAAGCTGATCCAAAACGACTGTAATGCTATAGTTTATCTGCATTAAAATTAGCTGATTCTGGCAATAAGAGCAATAAGGTGCACCATATTCTATAATTCATGAAATAATCGAAATTAATCCAATGATTCATGCTTGACCCAGTCTACTTCCATCACCCACTCGCCGCTCATAGGGGAGTCAGTGATCTTGGCGTAATTCAAAATAGCAAACATAGGTTCCGGATAATTATCCCCTTCTCCTACGTTGCGATAGACTTCTTTCCCATCCAGTTTGAAAACCAGGTCACTCCCCTGCCATTCAACAGCGTACTCGTGAAACTCATTCACAGCTGCATCTATGTTGGTTCGGTAGTTTTGCCAGTCTCCTTTGTCGCATTCGCCCAGGCTTTTAATGGCACCCGTGGTAAATTGATCTTTCATGTGATCACCATGGTGTTCAAAAATATCTATTTCACCAGATCCTGTCAGCGGCCAGCAGACGTTCTCATCTTCTTCCTGTACAGGTGGCTCATTATTTTGCGCACCCAGAATCCACCAGGCGGGAAACATACTGGCTTCCCCATTGCCCCATAACTTGAGACGCGCCGTCCAGCGACCTTTCACGAACTCCTTTCTGTTTTTGGAGCAAATACGACCAGCCACATATTCCGTATCCGGGTGTTGGTTGCCGTGCTTATCCAGGTTATCGCAGGGTCTTTTCTCGCCAGTATTGACCACTTTGAGTTTTAAGGTGCCATCACTGACCTCGCGTGTACCATACTCATTATCTGGAACATAACAATGATTTTCATTATTCACCCAGATACGTTGGTCTTGCCAGTTTTCCGGATTGAAAGTCTCAAAATCATCAAAGAAATCAACGTTCCATTGCTTTTCATTGGTTTCCCCGGTCTCTGATTTATCTTCTGTCATATTAGTTTGGGTATTCTTGCTCCCGGTAGTACAGCTAAAAAGTAGCGCAAAAAACATCAGGAAGGCCAAGGTTGGTAGGTATTTCATAGGTTTTTGTTAAATACATCCGCAACTTACCGGTCCAAAATCAAGTCACCTGAAGAGCTACATTGCGGCAATCTATAGAGTCTTTTGTTAAATATACTATATGGTTGCCAATCTCACAAAGGATCTGCCCGATTAGGGCTGTATTTGGGTAACCTTCCAGCCTTCACCATGCGCCTCATAAAGCTGCCGGTCATGGAGCCTTGTACTTCTAAACTCCATCAATTCAATTCGCACAGGTTGGATGATAAAACCACCCCATTGCGCCGGTCGCGGAATGATCTCATCAAGTGCGAATTTGTCAGCAATTGCTTTTTCCAGTTCACCGGTATCGGAAAGAGGGCTCCCCTGTTCACAAATGGCTGAGACTGCCTTCGCTGCTGGATTTCTTTCACTGAAGTACCGATCAGCCAATTCATCAGAAATGGTGGAGGCGATACCTTGCACCCTCACCTGGCGTTCTGTTTCCGCCCACCAAAAGGTAAGTGCCACCTGAGGGTTTTGCTCCACTTCCAGGCCTTTTCTGGAATTGAGTGGACCTGTCACCACAAAACTGTTGTCGACCAACTCTTTGAAGGATACGAACCGGGCATTGGGGAAATTATCGGCACCGCAAGTTGAAAGACATACTGCGGTGGGTATTTGCACAGAGGATGCCTCCAACTCTTCTCTAAACCATTTTGAAAAGATGGAAATGGGGTCTTGATTTATTGTCATGGTAAATTTATACGAGAATCACTCGAAAATGACTGAAATAGACCCGGAACAGGATAGCGCGGCCATCACCATTCCGGGAATAAGAATATGTAGTTTTTTAGGAATTGGTAGGAATGAGGCCAATCCACTTCAATTACCTCATTGAGATTCCAGCTGATTCACTTTCTTCTTGAGCACTTCAACTTCCTTCAGTAGCTTCTGATTCGTTTGATGCTCTTCGATCAAGTACAGGGTTAATTCTTCAATTTTTTGTAGCAATTTGGCATTCATCTCACCCAGGTTAATACCATTCTCTGCCACTTCCTCCTGACTAGGAATTTCCGGGAGGTGTTGATGTTGGGCAACATAGTTGGCTACTTCATTCAGGGGACGTAGTTCATAATCTGGTTGGAAGACAAAATCGGGCCATGGGCTGGTATTTTCTACAGTAACCTCCCTTGAACCAATACTTCCATTAACTGCCAGCTTGTAACCAAAAGTGCTGGTGGTACCAATCCCTACATTACCCGAAGAGGAAATCATCATCCTGGTGTTTCCACCAAATAATTGATCATCCGTCATCGTTTTACTATTGCTGACAGATGGGTCATGGTGCGCAATAATCCTGATATTACCGAAAATATCTGTCGAGATGACGCCGATGGAAGTCCTTGCCCCATCACCTAGTACCTCCCATTGGCCATTCTTTCTGATACCATTCATGACCAGGGAGGTATTGGTATGTCCATAAGATGGATTACCCCATGCAATTAATGACAATCGGTTGTTGATTTTTCCACCCACCTGCATGTTGTTTTTGACTTCAAAATTTCCTCCGCCAATTCCAACAGTCGTTGTGCTGTTACTGTAATAGTTAAGATGCAGCGGCTGATTTGCCGGACTCTCAAAGTGTTTGGAATATACCACTCCCCAATTGTCAGAATCACGGTAGGCATATAACCTCCCTCCTTTCACATGCAGGTAATTACTGACGTGTGCATCTCCCGTCACATCAATATCATTTCTAAACTTCGATTTTCCATTGACATCCAGGTGAAACCCTGAAGTTAAACTAAGCGTATTGATGCCCAATTTTCCAGTTTTGTGAAAAATACTATGCGCACTGTTTGCAGCGGTACCAAAATACACATGTCCTCCGCTGTAATAGTTAAACATCAGATTCTTCCCATCCATCACGTCTATGTGTGCATTGTTATTAGACCATTTCACTAGTCTTAAGATCGATGATGAATAAGTGTTGGTGTTCCCATTGATATTGACGATGCCGTTTCCCGTGGTGCTACCTAATTGTGCATAGGCCTGACAAGTCAAAAAAATCCAAACAATCGTTAAAATTTGCTTCATTAGAGTTATCTGTTAAGGTTTTAGAATTTGTTTGCTTGCGGACTGCATAAGGTTGAATTCATGCAAATCGCCGCGATAGCAAGATAGTTGAATTTCCTACTAATAAAAATACTTGTAGTTAACGGTTTAAATAGGGCTTGCTGAAAAATCTGGATATACTACAGGCAAAAAATACGTTATTTGACTAAACGTTCTGTAGCATATCCATTTCCCTGATGAAGAGTCGGCGGCAGCAGTACCAGGCAAAGGTTTTCTCTCAGATAGCCGATCCGGAGGTTACTACCCACTTGTTGATTTCAAGTTCTTTCGCTTAATTGTCATCCACCCTAAATTGGATGTTGAATTCACCTTCTTCCACATCTACGTAGATGGATTCATCTCTGAACCTGCCAAACCCGGTTCCAATGAGTGTCATCCGGCCGTAAAAGGTCCCTGTGATGATATTGTCTTCTACACCAGTGATGACAAGATTGAGACCTGTAAGCGTGCTTGCCGCAAAAACACAGCTTCCATCCACTATGCCACATCGGTCATCATAACGTGTGAGGTCATTATCCCAGGAGACTGATGCCGTTGCATTTTCCCAATCTGAGTAAGGAAGTGTAATATTCTGGATGTCCACATCAGAAATCCTAATGGTCCACAACTGGTTCTTAGCACCATGGTCTGCTCCGTAGGCCTGAAGCCAGGTCTGTTGAAAGTTGGTAAAGTAGGTATTGGATGTATTGACCGCCGGGATATCTTCCTGAGGAAACGCCTCCCGCCTATCATCAATGACTCCCTGAATGAAATACTCATATTCGACTGCTGTCTCGGTCTCCTCGGACGAACAGGAGAACAAGCATAGTGTAAGGACTGCGATTGCTATTGGCTTCATTAGTAAACTCAATTTGTTCTTGTCCTTATGACACTTCACATCAGCTTCCCGTTGGACTCACCTGATGATCATAGAGAAAAATACCAAGTTAGGGTATATTTTGAAACACAAATCGGGTGTAAAACAGATGAATAACAACCGAATGAATGATTCTCCCTGCATCAGGCTACACAGGCAAGTTGATATTCGTAAAATCCGAAAGGAATACTTAGGTACCAGAACCACCACCTAACCAGTGATGGTTCTGGTCAAAGGAGGAGGCTTTTACTTTTCTTTCATGTCTTTTACCTCTTTCTGAAGGGCTTCTATCTTTTCTTTGGCAACTTTCAATGCCTTGTTCTGATCGATCAGATACAGCGTTAGCTCTTCGATTTTCTGCAGCAATTTGGCATTCATTTCGCCCACATTGATCCCATTTTTCATGACCTCTGACTCACTTGGGATATCCGGCAAATGACCTTTGTCCGCAATGTGCTCTGCGACCTCGTCCAAAGTTTTTAGCTCATAGTCTTCTTCAAAAACAAAGTCTGACCAGCCGTTTATTTCAACTTTGATTTCTCTGGCTCCTATAGAACCCTCCACAGCCATTTTGTGACTTCCAAAAGAAGTAGTCCCCACTCCGAGTTTACCATCTACCACATTAACGTTCCCCACCATCGTGTGGCTGTTATCCCGGAGTTTGTCGTAGACTTTCAAGCTACCACCGTTGTCAGACAGGTTGTTATCGCTTGTTGCTCCCAGGACCAGCGTGGCTGATTTCTGATACGTGATTTCAAATACTCCTGAGTTGACTCCCGCTGTAGACCTTACCCATAGCTCCGAGGTGTTGCCCTTATTGATCACCGCAAACTGCAACTGATTCCAGGCATTGTAGCCCATTGTCTGGTGATCCTGAATCATAAAGGTTTTGGCATTGATGAATTGTATCCTGCCACTCGCAATGGAAGGGTTGTGGGCAGTAGAGTGGCTGTAGGTATACTCTATGACAGCATGCCTTCCGCCTTTTGTGGCCACAAGGTACCAGTCTCCATCACCTGGCAGTGTAAAACTCTGAGCATTGGCAGTATTTACTATTGCAACCAACATTATCAGCGATAAAAATAGATTTTTCATTGTAAAGAAATTTAATTTATTAACAGATTATATAATTATTACAGACTTTCTTGTACCAAGAACTTACATTCTTAGTTTGGCTGATTTCCTTCTCTGAGTAAGATTTTATCTATGCTTCTGAGGAATATTCTATTTAAGTAAAGGTAGTTAACTTTTAAAAAAACGGCGCTCCTTTTTGATGAAAAGTATGGATATACCTTCATTCGACAGCTGAATTCAAAAGGAAATGGTGTCAAGTCATCATCATTGAATGAGAGACATTTAACACCATCACCTTTCCATTCTTATCCCAGGTTTAAATCAGTAAGAGACAGCACTAACTACTTCTCAATTTGCTGCAGCTTCTCTTTCAGTTGTTTGATTTCCTTGTCTTGCGCTATGAGGTATAGCGTCAATTCTTCAATCTTGCGAAGCAGTTTAGCATCCATCTTACCAAGGCTGATTCCATTTTCATCTACTTCTGTGGCGCTTGGCACATCCGGCAAATGACCATTTTGCTCAATGAATCTTTTTGTTTCTGCAAGGCTTTTGAGTTCATAACTATCGTCAAAGACATAGTCTGGCCACTGCTCTGAAACCTGAACTTTCATTTCCTCCGCAATGACTTTACCATCTACTGCCAGCTTATAACCTGGAGGAATATCATTGGTAGCGATCCCCACCTTGTCAGACAGATAAATCGGCCATCTGGTACTTCTGGTACCAATCACCTTCCCGGAGATGCTGATCAGCCCCGTGGGCTCATCCAGGCCACCATAAACAGGCGTGTCCAGGATATTCAAATTGGGGCCATCAGTCTGAATATATACCGAAGTGGGGTTATTGATATTCTCAAACCGAATGTCAAGTACATATTTACCATTGCTGGAGCCTGCCCTTATCTCTGCTACATGGTTGGAGTTGTAGTGTAGGTTATCTACGATGCTGATTGATCCGCCTTGCGAGTAGGCCATAATGGAGATAAACATGGTGATGCCGGTAGATTTATTATTACCGGCAGAACCATATATTCTCACCATTCCGTTGGCCCGATGGCTTGCCTGAGACATCACCCGGTACCAGCCATCACCATTAGACAGCGTCAGCTGTTTGGTCACTTGTGTCTGTGCAATTCCTACTGTTGACAGCAACAGCAGGACAAGCATTGTTATTGTAAAATTCCTCATGATTTTCGTTAGTTTTATTGTTTTAAAATTAGGTCTGTCACTTGTTGTATCCGGCGCTCAAAAAGGTCACCGGACAATAATTCTCTTGGTCACCACCTCCCCATTGATCACCACAATGACATAGTGGTAGCCAAATTGCGGACTGGAAATGGTGATGCTGTTGGAGGCTTGGGGGTTTTCATTGGTGTAAACCACCTCCTGGTAGTCATTGACGATGTCTATCCTCTCCACAAGCTCCAGGTCATAGTCAATGTCAATGCTGAATGTACCTGAGTTGGGATTGGGATAGACGATCACATATTGTGCATAGTCTGCGGTGTCAAGTGGTGCTTCGGGCGCAGCAATTGGTGCGACTCTTGCACCGGCCAGCGTATTTCCATCAGTAGGTGGTGTGTAGCAGGAAATATCATGTAGCTCCCAGTCACCGCCGGGCCTTGCAAAGAATTCAGAACCTGCCCTGGCGTGAAAACCGTCCTGAAGAATGATGGTAGACCCGGCAAAAACGCTGAGTTCACTTCCTGAGTTTAAGATCACCTCTCCGGCTCCACCCCTGCTGGATGGCAAAGTGTAGGATACGGCAGCAGTCAGGAATCTGCGATCAGTATTGTCCAGGGTCAATGAGCTGATAGAAACTCTGGCACCCTGGGCATAGGAAACCGGATCATCAGTCGCGCCAATCTCATCCAGGATAAAATCCCTCGCATCAGGTCTCAATTCATAGTGCTCTCTGTTGATGTTTTCGGCATATACGGCATCAAAAGGTGTTTCACAGTCGGCATTTCTGATGTTGCTCCCGACGTTGGCCAAAGGATCATCCGGCCCTACATGCAGCGCACTGGTGGTAGGAACAAAGGTAAACCGATCAGCGATGTTCAACTGATCTACATTGCCATCCAGCGCATCATTCAGATCGGCCAGGATGCCCTCGAAGGACCCGGCTACATGGTCATAACTATCAGGTCCGGGTGTAAAATCGTGCTCACTATTGGCATTATCACCCAGGATGTCCAGGTCAACTTCCAAACCATCTACAAAGCCGCTCAAGGCCCTGGCCTCAATGACCCCAAAGACGGGCTCAAGGCAAAACTTTGTACAAACGAACAGGAACTTCCTGCAACAAACAGGCACTTCAAAGAGTTGATCGGCTCTTCTGAAGTAGACAAGTTCATCGCCTGGATCCAGCCGACCATTGGCATCATTATTTGTCTGAATCGCATTTGTTCTGCTACCATTGCTCAACCCTATGTTTTTAGTCCTCACCGGAAAGCCCAGATAATTGGGAGACAGGGCATGTAGTTCATCAAAAAACTGTGTGTGCAATGCATTTGGATTAGGCACCCCATTTCGCGAATCTTCATAATAGTAGACCAGCATCTGTTTTGCAGAGGGGTTGGCGCTCAAAAAGTTGTACAACGTAGGAGCTGCCACCAGCCATACCAGTGGCGCATTGGCGAGGTCATTGATCAAAAACTGTATGCTCAAAGGTACGCTCACACCCATTTGAGGAGAATCATGTGAGACAAAGTTCTCCGTCTCATGCTCAATGCCATTCGCCTCCATGTAGGCCAGCGCGTACCGGGCAACAAGCCCTCCCATACTGTAGCCCATTACCGTATTTCGTTCTATTACGCCTTCATCATTGGGAACTTTCATCCCATTGATCTGCTCTATCAGCGCTATCAGCAGGAAGGCATTCTTTTGGATGTAGTCTCCTGCAAATTCATAATTGAGGAGAATGACATCGTAATTGTTATTCGTCAGTTCTGTGATCAGGTCACCGTATAAAGTAGTGTAGTAATCAAAGTCATTGCCATTGTTTGGATCCCATCCTTCTACAATGAAGAATGGCTTTACGATGTTGGAACCATGACCAGCACCATGAATGATGTGGTATTCACCGTCAGCGAACAGGTCTCCGTCGCTGGCGGGGTTTCCATTGCCATCGTCAAATGAAATGGTAGAACGGATGGCACATGGATTGCCAATCGGGCACAATTGCGCCCAGGCAAACTGGCTGGATAAAAGTAACAGTATCAGGTAAAAAGTTTTAGACATTTTCTTAATTGTTAAATAGTTCGAGTTGAAGTCCATTAGTTGTTTCTATCAGGATAAATCCATGATCTTTGGCGAAGTAAAGGCGTTCAAAGCCATCAAAATCAAATTGATATTGGTTTAAATCCGAGCGGAGAAAGGTATAGACATCGTCATAGGTGATGCCGTTGACGGTCACCGATTCCAATTCTTTCGGTCCTGCATTAAGGTTTTCATGGGCCGGTAATGGCAGTACTGTGTCAAAGAGTAACCCATCAGACGAAGAGATCAGTAACGACATGAACTGTTGATCCTCGCTCGAGCTGCCATCTACGTTAATGACTACGGTTCTGAACCCCAGCGAAGACATATCCAGCTCAGATTCGCCATCTACATTGAAGCGATTGGTGGCAACGGAACCATTTGTCCGCACCTCTGAGATGCGTGTGGTTACATCAATCTCTACTATTTCATCGCCATTCAGCAGGAAACGGACGTCGCCTGCGCTTTCAACCGTCTCACCATTGTAAACAAAGTCATCATCTACAAAGTACAGGTGTCTCAACTGATCTTGAGTCAATTGATTGTAAACCGGTTCTTCTTCACACGCTACCAGCATCAGCAGGCCCATAAGGAGTGAACTGAGCAATAAGGATTTGTTCATTTGTTGAGCATCACAGGTTATTTATTTGATAGTTTATGGCTGTTCAGTGCACAACGAGAAAAACCAGCTTTACTGTTTTTCCAGTTGTTTCACCTTGTTTTTCAACTGTTTGATTTCTTCATTCTGATTGATGAGATATAGCGTCAGTTCTTCGATCTTCTGCAGCAATTTGGCATTCATCTCCCCTAGGTTAATGCCCTCTGTCAGCGCCTCTGTTTCATTAGGAATTTCTGGCAGGTGGCCTTTTTCCTTGATGTGTTGCGCCACTTCTTCAAGACTTCTGAGCTCATAGTCGTTGTCAAATACAAAATCTGACCAGCTACCGACTTCCACTTTGATTTCACGGGCACCAATTGACCCTTCTACAGCTAATTTGTGACTACCAAGCGGTGCACTTACCGTCCCTATTCCAACCTGTCCATTGGGGTGAACCGTCAGGTGGTTGCTACCCGAATGATGAAGCCTGAACTGTCCGTAGCGGTTGTCAATTTTCCAGTCATTGTATCCCGCAGGGCCATCCAGTCTGATCTCCCCTCCTTCTGCCGAGTTCACTGCATTGACCCTCAGGTAGTCTGATTGAATACTTCCAACAACGTCTAAGCGCTCCTGAGGCGACGTGGTCCCGATTCCCACATTTCCACCAGAAGGGTTGAGCAAAATCTCATTCTGGGACGTGTTCTCCAGGATCATTTTACCCGATATGGCCGAGTTCCCACTTCTGCCGGTGTAAAATAAACTACGGACATTCTGATCATTTACGCTGTGTAATGCGGCATTGCTGCTTCCCGAAGAGGAAGTAACATCCAGTCTGTTGGTTTGTAAATCTACAATAGAGCCATCTGGTCTCATCCAGAAGTGCGTCTGCCCTGAATGGTGAAATCGAAGCGCTCCTGAATAATTGTCAATTTTCCAGTCGTTGAAAGAGGAAGCTCCCTGCAGACTGATCTCTCCGCCTTCATTGCTTCCATTTTGTGGTGGCACTACCAGGGTTTGTGCGGCCAGGTTCAAATTTGCCAAAAAGAGCAATACCCATACTGTTTTAAGTGTTTTCATGTTTGTCATTAGGTTTTGTTTTGAATCCGGAATATGCATCAGGAAACCAATTATGGTGTTCACTCATAAACCGGGTTGAATTGATTGTTAATGCGTAAAACCAACCTGAAAGTAGACTTTCAGGTTATTTCTCCGGCAACATTGTCAGACAATTAGTCTATTTTTCGTTTTAATGAATTGACCTCTTTTTGAAGCATCTCTACCGATTTTCTCAGATCGCCATTCTCCTTGTTTTGCTCGATCAGGTAAAGCGTCAGTTCTTCGATCTTCTGAAGTAATTTGGCATTCATCTCCCCCAGGTTAATGCCCTCTGCCAACACTTCCTTTTCACTGGGAATTTCCGGTAAATGACCTTTTTCTGCGATGTGTTGCGCTACTTCTTCAAGACTTCTAAGTTCATAGTCGTTGTCAAATACAAAATCTGACCAGCTACCGACTTCCACTTTGATTTCACGGGCACCAATTGAACCTTCTACGGCCAACGTATGGCTCCCTAATGCAGTGGAACCAATGCCTACTTTCCCGCCGTCTGGCACCAGGAATACACGACTATTCCCTACTGTATTGGACACAAAAAACTGTGCTGCTCTGGTATTGTCGGGGGAAGTGATCTTAAAGTTTTTGTCACCCACCACAGAATGAAGATCCAGTTCAGAAAATGCACCGGTATTACTCTGTCTAAATACCCAGGGTCTCTCTGTAGAAAGCCTCAATAGCTCCGCACCATCTCCCGTATTGGCCACATCCAATATCGTTGAAGGTGTAGTGGTCCCGATTCCTAAAAAGCCATTGGAGCTCTTGAAAACCAATTCGCGCCAGCTGGTCCAGCCTGGAATCGCGGGGTCATACGTTCTTACGGCCAATGTGCTATTGCCCGTTTTCTGCGTATTCATGATTTCAAAGTTCCGGTAAGTACTGCCAAATACACTCAGTTTGGCTCCGTATGGGTAGGTCCAGTTTTGTGCATTGCCGCCACCGGGCCCATTTTGGTAAGAAATTCCTGTAGATGGTATCGCCGATTCGTCAATTGGCGTTTGTGCATGGAGGCAAAAGCTCAACAGCACCAGACATAATGTCACTGAAGTTTTCATATAAATTGGTTTGTTTGATGTGAAGTTTAATCAAGGCTGACGCAAAACGGCCAGCCTTTTCGTTAGGACTTTTATTGTATCGCTTTCCGAAGCGCTTCCAGGGTCAATTACTTTTGCTTGAGTTCTCTGATCTCCTTCTTCAATTGATCGATTTCAGCGTTTTTAGATTCAAGTTCTTCCAGGCGTTCCATTAACTGAATCTGATACAACGTTAACTCTTCAATTTTTTTAAGAAGGCGCATATTCATGTCTCCCAGCTCAATTCCGCCATTTGCCCTAATCTCTTTTTCCGATGGTATTTCCGGAAGGTGTTTGTTTTGAGTAATGAACGCTTTGGTGTCTTCCAAAGATCTCAATTCATAATCATTAGCAAAAACATAATCGGGTATATCCAGCACCTCTACTTTTACTTCCTCACTGTTCACACGGCCATCAATGATTGCATTTCCTTGCGGCACTACGATGTTACCGTTCGTCTCAATCCTGAACAACTGCCGTTTAACCGTATTGCCTGTACCCCCATTGGTCCCCCGGTTAAAAACATAACTTCCTCCCCAGTTGCGCACATACCA